>VMHT01192535.1_pt1 | contig 41099 bp, 27 predicted proteins | sample 4693611 | NCBI WGS metagenome assembly VMHT01 (sample SAMN12280063, study PRJNA550983) | marine metagenome | isolation source: seawater sampled from same location over 5 years 0.02-0.2 micron viral filtrate | place: USA: collected off the coast of southern California halfway between the port... ...
CAAGGGTACATGGAACTGCTCGGACTCATCGAGCAAATCGAAACAAAGGACCTCGATGCTGGCGTGGTGATTCGTATGGCTCAACTTCAAGGCGATATCCTCGCTCTTCTTGGTCGCCTTGATGATGCAGAGGAAGTGCTCAACAACACACTTGAATTGGCAAAGAAAAAATCGGATGAACTCGTTCAGGCAGAAATCTTGTCTTCGCTGGCCGATGTAAGCCGCAAGCAAGGGGACAGCGAACTTTCCTTGAGTCGTCACAAATCTGCGCTTAAGCACTACATCTCACTCGGCCATGCTCGTTGGGCAGCGAGAACCTACAACAACATCGGCTACCTTCTCCGAAGAAAAAACGAACGGAACAAAGCTCTTGAGGCCTATGGTGAGGTTGAATCAATTCTCGAGGGTTCCACCGATGACGAGTTGATATACAGCCAAATCACCCTCGCCCGTTCGTTGATTGAACTTGGCGAGGTCGACCGGGCGAGAGAACATGCCATGGCTTCTCACGAGCGAACATCATCGCTCGGCGATGCGGTTTTACACGCGAGAGCACAGTCCGTACTCGGTCGTTACTATTCCAAAGTCGAACAGTCTGAATTGGCGCTCTTCCACTACACGGAAGCGCTTGAAGCCATGAACGAGGCGGGCGACGTCCAATCCTTGGTTGAAATCACCATGCTCCTAGGTGAGGTGCTTCATGATGCGGGACGGACCGAGGAAGCGGTAGAGCACTACGGTCAGGCCTTGGTGTTGGCAGAGGCCAACGATTTGCGAATGCAAATTGGTGAGTTGCTGACGCGTCTTGGTGGTGTTGCTCCCGACCGGCAAGGTCGCATGGAATACCTTCAACGTGCCCTAACTGTGTTCCGAGAATTAGGTGCTAAAGCCAGAATGCGGGAAGTTCAGACCATGGTGCATCGTGCAGTCATGAGTCGCTGAGTCATTGGACGGCCTGTGGTCGGTCAAGAGACAAGAAGGTCATGCCATCATCATGGACGACCCATACCCGTTCAACACCCGCCAGAGGGACTCGGCCCTCATGCGTGCCAGAACCCGTGCCCGAAAGCGATACTTCGGTGTCCAATGGCCCGCCTTCATCGATTAAGATCAACGATGTCTCATGAAGTTCAAGCCAGAAGAGGGATTCATCGGCTTCAGATGGACGCCATGCAATTTCCTCAGCGTAAGAGACGTTTCCTCCCAAACGGCTCGCCTCATCAGCCCGTTCCACCGCAGCAGCAATGTCGTCCATGTTGGCTTGTATCGCCTCCTCGTTCCATCGAAGGCGTGTGTTGGTTTCGATGTCCCATGCCCAAACGCTGAACATGCTCATGAGGAGAACACCCAGCAAGAACGTGAAGATGTAACCGAGTTCGGTCGCTGCTGCTCGCGTATCATTGGTGAGGTGTTGACGCTTCATATCAACACCTCCCGGGTGGTAACGTCAAGCGATGCTAGTTGCAAGGTGAATTCAATCACTTCACCATTCGTGTGCCAAACCGCCTCTGAAGTGCCGTAACTCGGGTCTGGCACCCATCCAACATAGTCCGTGAGCAAGTCCAGTCGGCCGGGATAGACAGTCCAATCTTCGCTGGCTTCAAGACCGATTCCAGCTTCATTGGCGATGGCCGTGCCGTAGGGCTCCGACCATCCACGTCGCACTTCGTAGGCTGGGGTTGACGCCAACGAGGTGCGGTGCACCATTTCGATGTCGAGCTCTAATTCTCCGGCTCCGCTTTCGCTTGAAGCGGTGGGGTGGAGGGAAGGTACGGTGGCAGCAAACCGGGGTCCGGGGCCACCACGGTCCGATGGTGGAACGACGACGTAGGGTTTGAATTCTGGGTGATTGGTGACAACTGCCCCACCACTGAAGGCAACTTCCATGCCGTCGATGGAAGAAGCGAACTGATAGGACAGCCTGGACAGGTGGAAGGCCCAAACAGTGCCAATGGAACTGTGCGTGGAAATCCCGTCGCTGCCCAGCACATCAATGCTCACGCTGGAAGGATGTCGGCCTTCGACCCAAGCCTGTTTGGCGTCGATTTCACCTCGTCCTCCGATTCCTTGCCAGGGAAGATCTGTCGTGATCCAACCGCTGGCTTGTGTGGACACGCTGGTGCATCGATTCACTCCATCGTGTGGGACGTGAAGGAGACCAGCATCCCCCCCAAACCGGAGTGCTCGTAGAGGGTGGCCTGATTCAACTCGAAGCGTGCTGGTGCCCTCGGCGAGGGTGATGGTCCGGTGGTTGGTCGCATCGAGGAAGATTCCAGATGCCTCGGATGCTCCACTCATGTTCCATGTGGAGGTGTATCCCGCTAACCGTACGAGCATGCTTTCGGTTGTATCGTTCTCCAAATTGGCATAAGAAAACACACCGCCTGAAATCGAACCAGTATCATCTGCTGCCACGAACGTGGTGCCAGATGCTGCGTCCGTGGTGGTAGCGTTAGATAACGCTGACCACGTCAAGAATACATCGCCATCGGCGTCGATGGTCGGTGCCCCATCACCGGTCTCTGGCGGCCAACTTACGTGTTCAGTACCACCTGAAGCCACCGAAATTCCGCCACCTCTCCAGGTGAGGGTGACGACATTCTCCCCGGGGTTGGCAAAGCGAAGTGTGCCGTTCACGCTCGGTGGTAGGAAGGAATGCCCAAGGTAGGCGCCGGTGCTTGATGGCCATGCCGTCAAACCGTTTTCCCCGGTCGCATTCGCTTTGAGCAAAAGGCGGGCTGGAGCACTGGTTGTGATGTGGGCTACGGTACTCTCGTCAACGGTGATGCTGTGAGTAAAGGCGACACCGGTCCTTGCTAGGCCGCTTGGGGTGGCATAATGAATGGTAGTTGAACCCTCAATCGTGATGTGAATTTGATTGGCCACATCGCTGAGCATGTGAAGCATGTAGCCCCCCGTTGCAAGTGGGATGGACCAGGCATGACCTCGCTTGTCTGAAGGCTCGGGTGAATTTGGTAAGACGTAGGTGGTGCCCTCTTCTCCGATGTACCCAAACACGGTCAAAGCATGGCTTGACGCAAGGGTTGTGGTGCCGTAGGTGCTGAGGTCAATCGTTGTCATCTCATCGACCCGTAGCGAAGTGGTCAAGACCTCGTTCCCGTCTTCCATCAGCTCAACTTCAATGGGGCCAAGTGGCATGGCCAACCCTGGGGTGACGGTTATGCTCACCTTGTCGAATACGGATTCAAGTGTGTAGTAGTATGGGCGATCAGGGCCAAGCCGCAAGTCGGTGATGCAGACGGCCTCGACGAAACTTTCAGGATGGCGTATTTCGAGTTGGTCATCAAAATCAAGAGCGCCTCGAGCCCGCAAGCTCATGTCCTCAGCCCATGTTGCTGAGTACCACATTCCGCCCCGCAGACTGTCCCAAACAAGTTCGCCGTCCACTGGAATGAGCGTGGTGTGGGCGCTGTCCCCTGGCATCCCCCGTTCACTGAGTGAGGCTGTTTCATGGGCGAGGAGCGTCATCTGCGACGACATGTCATGGCGCTCAACCGAACCTTCCATCTCTTCAATTACCGGCATCATCGAGACCATCATCAGTCCAATGATTGACAAGACTCCACCGAACAACAACACGGTGGCAACGGCGGCCGAAACACCGTCTTCGTCTCTTCGCAATGCCCCCCTCATCGGCTGACCTCCACGCGTTGTATGTCAACTTCAAAGTAAAGCGGCAAGCTTTGGCTGGAGACGCTGAAACCATCTGCTCCACTCGCTCGCTCGTAAGGTGAGAACCCGATGTAGGTGTCGAGGGTGCCGGCTGAACGCTGAACGGTGTAATCTGCAAGCCAGTTGCTGTGGTACTGCGGTGTAATCACATCGTGGAGCGCATTGAAGACATTGAAATTCACATTGTATGCTCGACCTGTAAACAGGGTAAGTGGGCCCTGTGAAACAAATTGCATGCCTACGTTGGAGCCTGAACCGATGCTTCCATTGGACTCTATGTCGGTCAGAAGCATCGAAAGGCGCAATTCATCGTTGGCCATGCGGTCGAATTCAACAAGTGGCATCGCACTGACTTTCCATGCTTCATTTGGGAATCGTTCAGCACGGGCGTTGTTCATGAGGACAATTTGATGTTCACCTTGGCCCAGTGAAGTGGTGATTTGCAATCCAGAAAGTGTCCACATCACTTGTCGATGAATGGGTTCATTGTCGGCGTCATATACGGTAATGATCATCCAGTGAGCCGAACTGGCGTTGTGCGTGATGAAGACCTCCAAGTGGCTCACCGTAATTTCTTGTTCAACGAACACTTCTGGTGATTGCACCGTGATGCTGCGTGCAGTTTCGTTTGCAGATAGAACGCCGATGGTGGTGTCATTTACGTGTCTCAAGTTGATGCGATCGCTTTCAGTCAAATCAGCACTTATGGTCCAATGTTCCACGTTTTGAACCGAGCGAATTGCTGTGGACTGAATGGCCAAAGTGTTGCGGAATCCTGTGTCTTCTGGGGCATTGCCTGCAACTTCAATTCGATCCTCAATGCGGTCAGCAAGGCCGGTTGCGGAGTTCCAGTTGGTGTTGTCCTCAAAATCGGACAAGTAAGGGTTCAAGAAAACCCATACTCCACCCATGATGGTGATGACCATGGCCAACAGCATAACGACCCCCAATACCTCGCTGACAGCTCGCTCATCATCGCGTCGGCGATGAGGTGCAAACTGGACGGTGTGGCGGTTCACAAGGTTGACACAACCCGGTATCATTTAGCCATTGACCTTGAACTGGCCGGTAGCGTTCATTTGGCGGAGGCCTTCTCTTGTTTGGATGAGGCCTTGTCTTGGCCGATGTAATGAGAAAAATCGGGTCCATTTTGTGCTGATATTCGCAGGTCGCCGCTAAAGACTTCATCGATGTAGTAGAGCACCGTGGATTCAGCAAGGTGAGGTCGGTTGTTTTTCTCGCTCAAGTGCGTTAACGTAATGCTCCGGGTTGCCTCCGTGCACACCTCTGCCAGAAAACGTCCGGTTTGCTCGTTGGACAAGTGCCCCCCACGACCCGAGATGCGGTCTTTGAGTGAATAGGGGTATGGGCCAAACATGAGTTTGTTGTGGTCATAATTGGCTTCGATGGAGATGTGCTCGCAGCCACGAACATGCGTCACCAACTCGTCGGTCCATGAACCCAAATCGGTGATTATAGCGGCACGCTCGCCTTCATGGCTCGCCACAAAGGCCACGTTTTCCGAACCTGCGTGAGGTACTGGGACCGGGAGCACGGCCAAATCTTGCCCAACACGAACCAAGTCCAGCGATTCAAAATACGTCGTGAGTTCGGGGACCAAATCGAGTTCAAGAGCCGTTCGTTCGTTGGCTAGGACGGGGATGTTCCATTTTGTCTGAACCACTTTTGCTCCTCCTCCGTGGTCGCCATGGTGATGGGTAATGAACACGCAGTCAATGTCATCTGGGCTTAATTCCAGTCGTGCAAGGCGCTTGGCCAATTGAGTGCCGCTGAATCCTTGATCGATCAAGACTTTCGCATGTGGTGTTTCGAGCAAGGTCGAGTTTCCTCGACTGCCCGTACCCAAGTGCGTGATGGTCATCGTCATGTGAACATCCTCACTGCAACGCGGGAGGAACTTGAATACACCGCATGACCTTTTGCAGAAGGGTTGATTTCTTGACCAGAGGCAAACGAGGAACGGTGTTTTGTATGAACATTGTTCCATCACCCTCATAAGCAATCTTTGCAGAGTAAAAAAGAGCGAGGCGGAGCCTTTGCAGACGGTGAGTTCATGCGACGAAGTCAAACAACCATCTTGACCACCATTGCGGTCATTGCAAGTCTTCTCTTCATGTCGCAATTCCCAGCCGTCTCGAACGTCTCCAATATTCACCCTGAGTTGACGGAAGGGACACCTCCTCCAAACACCGATACGGATGGCGACTTTATTCCGGACGTCCATGAAACGCTGTTTGAGGAATGGATGAACTGGACCGCCTCTGATGGCCGTGATGTCATGATACAGGGGCTTGACAAAAACAACGCCTCGGATGCATCCATGGACTTTGACAAGGATGGATTGAACGCTACTGAAGAATTTTGTTGGCCCTACCCCGCCAACTGCACTGCTCCAGGTTTCCCTCGTGGTCTCACGGGGCAATTGGACGAAAACAACGACAGGGTCTACCTCGACCCTCGTGTTTCTGACACCGATGGTGATGGAATGCCCGACGGCTACGAAGCATACATGTGCCACCGGATGGGAGGGTTTGACCTTCTGGCTCAGCGCTATTCTTGTCCGTCCTTCGACCCACTGAATGCCAGTGACCTCACCCTCGATGGAGATAACGATGGGTTTGACGTGGACAGGGACGGTATACTCAGTGATTCAGAGCGGTTCACGGCTCCTGAGGAATACGCCTATGGTTCACCATCGAATTTCACAGCCGAACTCGATGGATTGTGGTGCCATGCTACGCTTCCAGAAGGTTCCATCCTGAAGAATTGGCCCTTCCTACCATCTGGTGCCAACGCAACGTTCCACAACCTACTGGAAGCTTGTACTTCACGTGCCATCAATCCAGTGGGCGAAGATCTGTGGTTGGGAACCGATCCGCTTCTGGACGATTCAGACCGCTACTTGTGGGACGGATTCTCCATACGTCCACTCTACCCTTCGTTTGGCGATGGTATTCCTGACGGTTGGGAAGTCCACTTTGGATTGGACCCGCTCAACCGGTCCAATGCCCTTGACGACCCTGACAGCGACGGATGGGACACCAACCGTGATGGTGGTGTTTCAAGCGACCTTTCGCGAACGCTGACGGCGCTGAAGGTTGGTGAGGCCCTGTCTACTCTGGAGGAATACCTTGTCCACTACGACGACGGAAACACGGTCTATCCGGGCCTCAAATCAACGCTCCTCAACAACGGTTCAGAATTCACCACGATGCCGCTGATCTACGATGCACCGGCCGATACACTGGCGGTCATGCACCATGACATTCGCTCGTTGGGTGAGCACGATGGAACGCTTTATGCCATGTCCAAGTACGGTGTCAGTGTCATCAACCATGAGGCTTCGACACAATCACACCATGCCCTTCCTCAAGGGGTTCTTCTTCACGATGGTTTCTTGGCCTTCGCCGAAGGCTCACCCTATGCTGTCGTCATGGGGACCAACATCGGCTTTGGAGTTGCTCCTCTTTTGGCCGACGGGACACTCGGTTCCATCGGCACATGGTCATGGAGCCTCGCAGATCCAATTCATGCCATTTCTCCTCTTGCTGGAGAAGACCTGAACCTTCACGCTATTGGTTTGGGCGAGGCAGGGAAAGGTGGCATCATCGAAATAGATGGCTCTGCTACTGTTCTGTCAACGTTTGACCTTGGTGCAGGTTTGAAATCCGGACTCGCCGAAGCCAATGCCTCGGTCTCCACTGTTCAGCACGGACTAGCTGGAGGTACCACCTTCCAGCTTTTCGTAGGTACCGACCGCGGTTTGTTCATCGTCGACACGGCCTCAGGGCGCGACGAAGCCGCTGGCGAGTGGCGTTTCTTCTACACGCCTGAGTCAAATCCGATTCCAACCGACGTAGACGAACTTCGCAGTTTACCACTGGGTTCCAACGGGAATCCAGCCGAAATACGCGACATGGTGCTTGATGGCCCCTCCTCTTCAAACGCTCAAGCTTTGTGGTTTGGAACGCCTTCTGGCCTTCACATGTTGGACCTGAACGACGATTTTATCCAACACAGCGGACTTTTTGTTCACCCCGGTGTTGATGGTAAATTGTCTCGAGAGAGCAACAGCATTCATTCCATTTACCCAACTGGAGATGAAGTACTGGTTGGCTCTGAGTGGGGTCTCTGGGCACTTGCCGGAGACTATACTGCTGTGTACGGACTCCAGGACCAAACCCGCCTTCCTGGCGAAATCGTTGCGATTGCTACATCCGTTGGTGAAGGCAACGTCACCGTCTTCGGAGCGTCCGCGCCAGGCAGATTCGCTAACTTACAACTGATGGACCCAGGGGCCAACGATTCCGACGCTGACGGCATGCCGGATGGCTGGGAAGTGGTCCATGGACTTGACCCGACGGACCCTTGGGATGCTCTGTTTGACGATGATGCGGACGGTTTGGACTTGGATCAATCTGGCGATATGAATCTCGAGCGGTTGTGGACCAATCTAGATGAATTCCGGTACACAAAAATCTCACCTGAGGGTTACAACTCCACCGACCCTCGTGAAGGTGACACGGATGGTGATGGCCTTGGCGATGGTTCTGAGTATTACGGATTCTTCTACGAACAGAGCACGTTGTGGTGCTACTACACTGTCCAGATGGATTACCTCTGTGATGAGACCAAAGGCCAAGCGGCCAACGCCACCTACCTTTCACTCGCCAACATCGACACTGCCACCGACCCAACCAATCCAGATACAGACGGTGATGGCATGCCCGATGGATGGGAAATAGAGCATCGACGTTGGATTGGTGACACGTTCACTGGAGGAAATAATTGGAGTCTTGATCCCCTTCGTGCAGACGATGCAAACTGGGATGCTGATGGCGATGGGCTGCCAAACCTCTGCGAATATCAATGGTCCGTTGTCCGCCTTATGGGTGTCAACGGGGACTTGCTCCAAGATTACGGTGAGACCCCCGAAGCAGCCGAGAACTGGTCTGTTGCTGACCCCAATCTGATTGATTCTGACGGCGACACTTTGCCCGATGGATGGGAATCCAAAGGCCTCTGCTCTTGGGATCCTTCCCGTCTTGGAGTTAACCCTTTGAACGGTTCGGATGCGTTTGAAAATCCCGATGGAGATGGCTACGACGTTAACCATGACGGTGTTCTTTCGCAAGATGAGGCCTTCGTCAACTACCTCGAATACCACATTCGGTCCGACCTTTTCAACGGTAATCAGACCCTTGATGGCGTCGCCCTTCCGGGGAATTTCACCACCAGTCTGTTTGACAACATTGGGGACTTTGGAGCGCCCGACGACACGTTTGCCGACCGCGCTTCTGGGTCTGTCACGGCAGGTCTTTCCTCCTACAGTGTTGGAGCGGCGGACCCTCTCAGCGCCGATACCGATGATGACGGCATGCCAGACGGGTGGGAGATTTGGTTCGCACGCTGGGATTTACTTGACGATGCTTGGACCCTCAATCCGCTTGACTCCACCGACCGCTGGCAGGACGCCGATGACGATGGAATGACCAATTGGGAAGAGTACAATGTCATCTCACCACTGCTCTCCGAGACCGATGCCAACCGTTCCTCTCCGCAGTGGTTCGTGACGACCATTGGGGTCGCTTATGCTCTGCAACAATGGCCAGGTATCCCGACCACGGATTCATTCGGGGATTTCCTTACGGAGAATCAAACCAACCTCACTGGTCTGACCTCCGACCCCAACAACGTAGACACCGATGGGGACGGCATGCTCGATGGCGTTGAACTCCTGTTCACATCATGGAACGTTTCCGCAGCGACATGGACGCTGAACCCTCTGGTGGCTGGCGACGGCGACTTTGACGGGGACGAAGATGGTCTAATCGACCGTCAAGAGTTTGCTTTGGCCAACGAACAACCCGATAACGGGATGGACCATCCAAGCGATGCGCCTTTGTTGCACGTCGATGGCGACTTCCAGCAGCCCACTGAAAAAGCCCAGCGTGTGTTTAACATCCTCATCTCCAAAGAAACCAGAGGAAAGCGACTTCTGAATGATTTCAATGCGTGGCAACAGGGAGAACCGCCCAATGCCTTCATTGAAGTTGTCCTTGGCATGACAGATCCCACCATTCCTGACACCGATGGTGATGGTATGTACGACGGTTTTGAGTATTGGTTTACATCATGGGACCTGGATCAGAACCGTTGGTCCATCAACCCCCTCATCGATGGAGATGTCAACCTCGATTCGGACCAAGACAGCTTTGATTGCAACGGCGATGGTGAAATCGATGTCAATGAAACCTTCAGCAATTTGAGGGAATGGGAATCGCGAACATGGGGTAAATTCCTGACAAGGAACACCGTTCCCGCTAACCTTGGTATCATTGATTTTGGCGAAGATGCCATGGCAGCCTACCAAGAAGAGCTTGGTTTTACTCCACTCCAAGCCCAGCAAGCACTCTATCAAGACTTCATCAAGAAAGGACAGGATTCAGTTGAGCGGATGGATAAAATCAATTCTCTTGAGAGCCAGAATTTCAACCGGAGCCTTCGTGGTGTTGCTGACCCAACACATCCAGACTCTGATAGCGACGGTATTCCCGACGGCTGGGAATACTGCTACGCTACTTACGGCATGGACGACGTTACCACGGAGAATCATTGGGCAGCCAATCCGTTGAATCCTTGGGACGTTGATTACGATGGAGACCGAGATGGCTGGTACGACCGAACAAGTTTCGATGTGCCGGCGGACCAAGGTTCGTGGGAGAACCGAGTGTTTACACCCTCGGGCGTCTCGATTCAAAACGGTCTAGGTAATCTGCCCTTCACGAACTTCATGGAATACGATAATGAAACACGTCCTGATCTGAACGACAGCGACGATGACAGTCGAACCTACATCACCACGGCCGTCAATGGTGCCGTCGTATCTCACGAGCGTGATTACAACTACTCGGACGGCCGTGAGGTGTTCAAGTACGGTTCAAATCCAAGCGACAACGATACAGATGGGGACATGCTCCCTGATTGGTATGAGTACAAGATGGCGTGGAATGAAAACAACGATAATTTCAGTTCGTTCCTAGACATTCGTGTTGTTTGGATTGACGTGGCCACGGGCGGTGCTTGCAACACGGACACCACCTCGTGTTTGCCTTTGTCGCAAGACGGCTCGGGTGGTACACTCGCCCGTCCAGATACCGAGTTCACATGGTTCACGCTCAACCCAGCTGACCCCAATGACGCCAACCAAGATCCAGACCAGGATGGAAACTGGGACTGTTCTGGGGCAGGTTGCACTTACGAATCGTATACCAACTTCCAGGAATTCTACGCCATCACCACCAGCGAATATTCCTCTCCAAATGCAGTTCGACTCAGCGGATTGACCCATGACGGCATGCCGGTTGAGGAAGGGTGGCAATTCCGCGCAGCCATCCTTGGCCTGGGCCAGTCCAATGAATTGGTCCTGAATTACCTCAAGTTGGACAAGTTTGGCGGCCCTGATGGGCAATACGGGTACATTGTGGATGACAAGGACACCAATTTCCTCATTGTTGATCCCTCAGATGACGAGATCTTGATGGCCGGAAACCTCACGGACGCTTGGGACATCTATTACGTCGGTTCACCCAACACTCCTCCGGTCAGAAACGTCGGAGAACGCGAGTATGGTTGGTATCTGCTTGACCTTGACGATGACCACCTTGCCGAAGGCAGCAACCCAAAGAACTGGGACACTGATGGAGATTGGATGAACGATTGGTTCGAAGTCAGGGATGATGAAGAAGACGGCGTTCGCGGCGATTCTTCCCCGATTCGGTACGATTCAAGGCAAACGAGTTGATGTCAAGAGGCGCTGACCACGAACCGCATGGTTCAAATGGTGTTTCGGGTGTGTGTAGGGTATGCAAGGAGGCGGACAGCAACCGTTCAACGCTCGCGCCGTGTTTTTCCTTCTTGTTTCAATCATGTTTTTCACGCCATTGAGCCCAATGGCGGGTCTTTTCGCCTCCGATGCGGAAGCCGCTGCTGGGACACGCCACGTCTACGAATTCAGTGATGGCTCGGTTGAACACATTGCACTGTATCAAGGAGCCAACCCTGACATGGGGGCTTCTGTATCCCTTCCCCGAGGGGCATTGGTCACCGATGTGAGCATGACCCTTTCAGGGGCCTCTGCCACAGGTTGGTCGCAAGTGGTCGCCGACGATCGGGTGCACTGGATTCAAGGCGCAGAAACAAGTGTCGACGATCGGTCAGGTGATTTGACTCTCGCCCTGGACAACATCAGCAGGAATTTCCTACCGCATGGAAACGACGCCTACATCAATCCTAATTCGGATGCTTGGCTTGACAACGGGTCCTACGCCCTTCGTCAACCTCATACCTCAAACGCCACCGAATCGCTTTATTCTCAACAACTCACCAAAACCTCTTCCAGCTTTATGGCCCAAAGTCAAGGAGCCATTCTCAAGCACCACGATTGGCTGTTTTTGTCAACATGGTCTTCTTCTTCCTTTACCAACGTGGTTGAGCGCTTGTACCCCAACAATGCTTCACGTGAATCCGTCATCACACTGGATCAGGCTTCGTGCACTTTGCCCCAAAAGCACTCTTCTTCCTACTACGGATATTATGGATTCAGGGACTGGACCATCACCGACGATGAGCGTCTCTTTGGCATCCTCTCTGGCTACCGCTACACCTATGGTTCCACCGCCCCGGTAAACTACCACCGTGTGCTCGAAATGGACATTTCTCGAGACGATACATGGACTTGCCTTGATTCTTATGACATCTCTCCCTCTGTCGGAGAATACACCGGCATAGCCTACGATAGAAAAACCGGTGAAGTTTGGGTGGCGCACAACGCCATGAACCGTCTGTATTCCTACGACTTTGGAGGAGATGGAACCGGAAGTTACACTCGCGGTCAAGACTTCTACAGTTACACCTCCGCCGCCGGTTCCACGTGGGAATGCGGTGGCACTTACGGAAGTGGGACAAAGCAAATGCTTCGAGGCTTGGAAATGAACGGCTCAACGTTCTACATGCGCTGCCAAGAAGATTCCCCTTACAACGACAGAGACCAGCTCGAAGCATGGTCAGTTTCAGGCAGTTCATCCGCCTTGATCCCTGAATCCACCACACGACAGATTTCCCGGTTGGGCTACGGTCTCCAATTTGATGGGGAAAGGTTGGTTTCCGTGGACTGCGGATATTCTACATGGTCCGGCGCTACGGTCTACTACCGTGAATTTGGCACTGGATGGACGTACGAGACCACGCCGGCGCCCGGAACCACCACGTGGTACGGTGAGGTGATTCAGTCCGGAGAAGATATTCTTTCGGCCAACGTCGAGACGTACTGGTCGGCTGCCTCCATCGGCGATCGTGTCGATTATTGGATCTCGGCAGACAACGGAACCCATTGGGAAGAAGTTGAATCAGAGTCAACCATCCATTTTGACCATCCTGGTAAGGAATTGGTCTGGAAAGCCCAACTCATTGGTTCCACGGCTGTTTCCTGGTGGGTTGACGTAGAATACGCAACGGACTACCAAACCTCAGGTGATTGGGTTTCTCCTTTCTTCAACACTGGAACCAAAGTAGGAAAGGTGCGCCCACAATGGACGGCAGACGTTCCTTCTGGAACGACGCTTAACGTTGTGGTTTCCAACGATAACGGCAGTACATGGCTCGACGCAAGTAACGGTCAGGAGACGAGTTTCTCAACCGATGCAGCAGGTAATACGCTTCGCTATGCTACCTTTTTCACCAGCACGAACGCCGACATCACTCCTACCATTGACCAATTCATCCTTGAATACGAAGAGGGTTATCCAGACCGCCCAATGCTTGATGTTGGCGGGGATGGAACCTACGATTGGGAATCGGATATTTTCCTCAACGAATCCTCCGTTGTCGCTTCAGATGATTCTCCAGTTGGTGCCATCGTGAAGAAGGCACCTACCTTGGTTGATGCCTTTAACGATCACATTCCTGAGAACGGTGACGGCATGGTTCAAGTCCCAATCGCCGTTAAAGCAGCCAGTTCAGGGCGAGTGAAGATTTCCAACATTGACATCACCTACGCCATGCAAACGAGAGCGGTGGGCGCTTCCTTCGAGGGGGGCCTCGCTGCACCAGACGGTTTGTACAGGAATTTCATCACTCGAATCGCACCTGGAGACGATGTAGACCATGTTACAAAGGCCGTGATTGCCATTGAACATGAACACGGCGAAAACCCCAATTTCACTTGGCTAAGGGGTGATTCATGCACGGTCAATTCCGACGCAGGAGGCATCGTGGTCTTTGACGCTGCAAACTGCACCTCTATGGAGGACAGCGATGGCGTGGTTTCCGTTTGGATGCCAACCAAGGTGAATTGGTCTTGGGACGATGAGCGCAGCGCTGAAGCGGTCATCTCTGTTGAGGATGACCTCGGTCTCTCTGTCAATCAATGGGCCACTTCGGAGATGGAACTTGTTGTTGAAAACGACATCCAACTGGACGGGCTTCGAGTTTGGGAGGAAACCGGTCGGCAACTTTTCCCCATGGATTGGGTTCGTGGCGGGTTTAATCTCAGCTTTAGCGGGTCCATTCACTTCCAAGATTCTCAACTCATGCCGCCTGCTGGAAGCTTTTCTCTGCGTGTTCTTGGCCAAAACGTCACCTTTGACGGCGACCCCATGGGCGAGCCGGTTGTGCTCTACGAAGAAATAAATCCCGCCTTTGGCGCTTACAACATGACCTTTACTTCCCCCATTGAATCCCAACCCGGTGGAATGATTTTCTATGTGCAAGCGGTCGATTTGGAAAACGGCTCGACGTACACCAATCCCAACTACAACACCATACGGCTCATCCTTGACGGCAATTCCCCACTGGTGCTCAGCGCTACGCCGATGGACGGAGAAGAGCGCCATGCAGGTGCTACTGGAGTCGGTCAGGCCGTGTCTATAATTGTGCAAGATTCCGTCGATCCACCCCGCCAACTGAACCTCCACTATTGGGTTGGTTGCAAGGCGAGTGATGCTATTGGGTGCACGGATTACAACTTTGACGGCCTCCCCAATGAAGACGAATACGAAATGAAAACCCTCACATCACCTGAGACACGAGCGGGTGGCCTCAACATCTTCGAAGGTCTCATTGACGATTCCATGCTCCTTCACAAGCAACGTGTGTCATTCTATGTGTCGGGTTCGGATGAGCAAGATAACGAAATTGCCATGGGACGCGGTCCAGTTTGTCCCGCTTCTTCCATAACCTGTGGCTACAGGCCTGGTGAAGTTCAGCCAGATTGGGATGCAGATTTAGTGACGTACTTCATCCGACAAGAGTTTGAGCCAGAGGTAGACCTAGGTAACTCGTCCATCCTCGGCCACGATGATTACGAGCCGCTTCATCCGGGTATTCCTTACACCGCTCAAATAAAGTTGGCAGACACCAACGGCTGGCAAGACATCCAGTACGTTCAAGTTGCCCTTGGTGGTAATTTTGATGATGATGAATCCTCGATGTTCATCTCTCTTGCTATGGGGGATGATGGAGCTCCATTCGCCGTCATGACGTCAGGTTCAGACAACATTGCGGTGTCCAACCTCTACTCTTCGGTTAGCTTGGAAGAAAACAGCGAGACCGTCATTATCATCCAAGCCCGTTTCCAATTGACATGGATGTTCCCCGAAACTTACGACACCGACGGTGAATCCCACTTCTTGCCCCGTGTAAAAGTCACCGATATGCCCTGCAATGATAACGAGGTGACTCCTTGTTTCGAGGTCGAGGAAGGCCTTGGCGATGATTGGTGGAGCTTGGACAATGACTTCCGGTTTGATACCCAACAGGGGAAGATTCGAGCCATCGAACTTCGAAACAGTGAGAACCACTACAACGAGGAGAATTTCGAGACCATCATCGGTGCTGGACAAGCTCTCCGAGTCTCGGGTCGTGTGCTTTTCTCCGAGGATGAAACTCCTGCTCCCGCTGGAGCCTTTGACGTGGCGTTCGGCGACTTTGAAAACAACTGGAGAACGTCGACCAGGGATGACGGTGAATTCAGTCTTGACCTCCTCGTCCCAGCCGTGCGTTCTGGACGTCTCGATTTGCGACTAAGCATGGATGATCTTCCAGGGCTTGCGCTCGATGAAACCGCCTTCTCGCCACGCGTTCGCCTTGCGGTAGACAACACTCGCCCCTCCATTGACAGCATCACGTTGAACGGCGTTGAGGGGGGTTCTCCACTTTCCATTGGGGATGCGAACATGCTCGAAGTCATCCTCATCACCAATGACGAGAATGGTTTTGATGTGGGTGAAGCAGCTGTCTTGCACTACCGTGTCAAGGCCGGTGAAGCAGAAATCTCACGAGGGAGTGTCCTCCTTCCTGACATTACACCCTTTGGGCAGCAATTCTTCTGGAGCGGTTCACTTGACCTAACCGACTCGGGTGCAACGACCCTTCTCCCATCCTATACCGTGGACGTATGGGTTTCAGGTTCAGATGAAGCAGGAAACCCCTATGACACCACTACAAACGCGATGAATGATCCTTTTGCCTCTTGGCCAATGGCGCTGCTTGGACCGCGTGTTGACCTCCAAGACGAATCCACCTCCCTCCAATGGGACGTCCCGAGTCCTTACGTGGGGGACACCGCTAAGATGCTCATCTCGACCAAGAATCTCGGTGGAAACGGAAACGTGGTCTTTGCCTTGCAAGAACTGGTCGACGGCGGGTTCTGGTCCACCGTTTCAACGGCTGAGGTTGAGGCAACCTCTGATCTGACACTGACCGCTGCTCTGCCCGTCGTGGCTGACGCTGTGGCTGGCTCGAGCATTGATTATCGAGTCATTGTTCTGCTTGACGGCGTAGAGATGGATCGCCACACAGTTGATTCACTTCTCATCAAGGAGGAAACCGTACGAGACGGCGCCGCCCTCTCGCAACAATTGTCCACCGATGTGTTTAGCGTGACGCTGTTCATCATTGCGCTTGGCTCCGTTTCCTTCGGTATGTACGCCATGGTACTCCGGCGCCGAATGCTTGCACCGGAGTCGGAAGAAGAGATGGCTGACCAAACCGATGTGGTCGCCGAAGAGATGAATGCTGGCAAGGCACTTCCCGCTTTGTCCACAGCCAACCCACCTGCACCAGCCAGCCCGATTCCTCCACCTCCACAAGCGAGGGTGGGGCCAGACAGAAGTCAGCCAGCACCGCTTCCTCCCACCGGTCTTCCCGATGGGTGGACACAAGATCAGTGGAATTCATACGGTTGGCAATTCATTGATGCACTTTCAAAGCAATGAGGGAATTCATCGTGTCTGACGAGTCCATCGACGGCTTGGTTACCTTGACCGAGCGAACGGTCAATTTGATCAATCAACTGAGCATGCCGTTGGTTGAGGTCTCGCTGGTCATACAGAAACACATGAACCAACTCATGGAGACGTTGACCCAACATCTTGAAGCAACCGGAGAGACCGTTCCTGTTCGCGTCCAACATCCTTGGCCGTTGGACACGGCCTTGGTTGAATCGAAAAATTCGTTTGCCCTTGACAAAGTCATGGACATTATCGACCATCAACGGATGGACATTCTTGATACCTTGATACGGGTGACGCTCATCGAAATCAACGCCACGGTCATCGATGCCATTCTCGCTCTGCGCCAGTGGGAACATTTGGCACGGACACAACTTGCTTCAGCAACCGGCCCAGGTCAGTTGTTTTCACCGCTATCCATCCCCGACGAGTGGTAGGCAGGGATTCAAAAAGTGGCGATAGGAGGAACACCCAATGAAGCGACCAAACATAGCGGTGTTTCTAATTCTCATGTTCATGAGTGGTACATTATCTGGGTGCCTCGGTGAAGACGGTCTTGACTTGATTCCTGAGAAAAAAGGCATACCTGGTGGCCTCACGCTAGCATGTTTACGCAGCAGCATGTACACTTCAATGGTCATTGAAATTGACCATGAACCTGGTTATCGTCCTTTTTCAAGCAGCACGGATTTGCTGGTTGAACGATTGGAAAGCGTCTGTGACAAACCCTCTGGTATTTCGGTTGAATTCGCTGAGGTGAATTTTGACCATCAAGGGTCATGGTCGGCTCAGGATGTCAGAGACGTCGGATGGGACGCCAAGGATACATCCCCGAGGGATGGAACCACCTTGTACTGGCAAATTTTGTTTCCCGCTGGGACCTATGATACAGATTCCGTGCTCGGTGTTGCGGTTGATGCATCAACCGTAGCCTTGTTCAGTGATTCCATTGATGAAGCAGATGGGCCTTTTGGCCGTCCATCGGTCGAAGATGTAGAGAACAGCGTTCTCGTTCATGAAGTCGGGCATCTCTTAGGATTGGTCAACTTGGTGTACGAGTCGCCCATTGACCACGAAGATGACGAACATCCTGGGCACTCCAACAACGATGATTCAGTCATGTATTGGGCGATTGAATCAGCCGATGTTGCTAACTTTATCTTTGGTAGTCTGCCCAGTGATTTTGATGACGCTGACCGTTCCGATTTAGCCGGTTTAGCCGATGGCTCTCTTCCAATTCGAGATCAATTGTGGTCGTGAGTCTGGCCCATGGTCTGGACGGCGTCGCGCCACGCATCAAAGATCGACCAGAGGTAAAGGCCGACCCATAACACAATGGTTAGCGCCAGTGGGATTTGCAAAACCGACCATTCAAATCCCCGTCGATGGTTTCGGTTGAAATGTTGCCCAAGAAAGAGAAATGGTACGGCGGCAAAAACGGCGGCAATTAACGGTCGTAGCGCGCCCCAAGTGCCTACGCCAAAGGTGATTTCACGCCAGATTTCCTTGACGATTCGGACGGGAAGAATGCCGTCTTTTGGGACAGAGGATTCAGGTGCCAATTGGACCACCAATTCCTCTTCCATGGGGGTGGCTAGGCTTTCTTGTTTGTCAAGATGACGCCGAATTGGAGAGGGTATGAATGAAAAACTGGTTTTCTTGTGGACGGCCATGAACCCCCCGCATCGAGTGCTCGTCACCGGGTTTGAACCGTTTGGAGGCCACGACACCAACGTAAGCCAGACCGTAGCGCTTCGACTCAATGGTGCACGTACCGTGGTCTGCCCTTGGACGGATGCGTCTGTGAAACTCGAGGTTGACGTCGCCATACTTCCCGTGGACGATTCGGGTGCAAAGGCTACTGCTCAGCGAATTCGAAACGGTGAACGATGGGATGCAATCCTCCATCTTGGTTTGTGCGAATCATGCGTTGAACCCCGAGTGGAGCGGCTTGCGCATGACTGGCTGAACATGCGCATTCCTGACAACCAAGGTCGCCAAGTAAACGGACGCCCCATTGATGGCGAGGGTCACCGCGGTTGCTGGATGGATGTTTCGATTTGGAATCGAGACCGTTTTCCGGTGAATTTCGGTGTTTCTTACGATGCCGGCGCCTACCTTTGCAATGAAACCTATCACGCCACGCTCAAGGCTCAATGCGTTCATGCACATGATGCCCCCATCCCTAGCCCCACACTGTTCCTCCACCTCCCTTCTGAACAACGATTGGCCGTTGATACCGCCGTTGAATTTGTTGATGTATGCCTTGGCTACATGCTTCGTCCCTATCCTCAACCACCGACGCATGTCGTAGCCGCTTGCCTTTCCGAGGGCGACCGTGTATTGGTAGCACAGCGTAATTTGTCTGAATTTGACGGTGGCCAGTGGGAATTTCCGGGTGGTAAGTGTGAACCAAGTGAGCGTTGGTCCCAAGCTTTGATTCGAGAGATGAATGAAGAGCTTTCACTCGATGTCTCCCCAAAGTTTCCTTTGGGTGCTTGGTACCGAGAACGCGGTGACTCCGCTTTTCTCATCCACTTGATCTCAACCCAGTTGGAGGGCGAATTGGCCGACTTACATCTGTCCGTTCATCAAGCCACACAATGGATTTCCAAGTGGGAGGCCGCACCGTTGGAATGGGCGGGGAGAGATGGAGAAATGGCGTCTTTTCTTCTCGAGGCCTTCAAACCCATGTCGTAGCTTCTCCATCGCCACCCATGGAACGTTCGTCGTTGATGTGCCGTGGCACTTTACCTCGTCCGGAATGCCATGTGGCCGCTTGAAGCCAGTCGTCGAGTCCATTCCCTGAAATCGTGATTTGAAAAACCCCTCCAACCGGTTCATCACCGGGTATGGGGAATGCTATTTTTCCAGCCACGGCGGCTTGGCGTGCAATCGAAAAGGTCGTGGTGTTTTCGTTCATTTCCGAGGACATGGCATCCAACGCGGTGTCGAGAATCCTTTGTTCGTGGAGTTGGTGCAGGAATACACCCAGTGACAGGTCGTCAAATGTCCAAGACACGTCAGATGGCTGGCCCATTCTTGGCTCATCTTCCATGGTTTCCTTTGAGGCATCGGGAAACAATGTTTGCAAGGCCTCCATCACCCTCAAGGGCGAATCCACACCCACAAGGGTGGTCGTGACGCGGGTGGAAAACCCCTCGCCAATTCCTGTTAAACGGAGCCGAGACGCATCCATGCCTCTGCGAGGTGCTGCACCTCAAAGAACATACCTCCGATGGTGGTATGGTGGCGAAGAGGTGAAAGGCCCATGGTCCATCCAATGGGCATGGATGATGGAGATGGCCCATGTTTGGCTACCGTCATACCGGTTTACAACGAGGCTGAACACATTGAAGCGTGTTTGACGAGTCTGTTGCGACAAACCCTTGACCCTTCGAAGCACATGATTGTGGTTGTTGATGGGCATTCAACGGATAAGACGGTTGAATTGGTTGAGAACATCATCCAGCATCATCAGGGGGCTGAATGGCCTCTCCTTCGACTGCTGAACAATCCTGACAGAAGCGTAGCCCATGCGCGCAACCTCGCTCTGAAATCCCTCCCCGCAAGCGTGGAGTACCTCGTTGAAATGATTGGCCATGCCACCGTTGATTCAAACCACCTTGAGCAACGCATGGCGGCTTGGGAATCATGTTCTGCGGTCGCAGGGACACAGCTTGCCGCTGTAGGCGTCCGAGTTGTTGCTCACGCAGGGCCTGTCTCGCGTGCGGGTGAGTGGATCGAAGGTGCGTTGAGTTCACCGCTTGGAAAGAGTGGCGGCCAGTTCAGTCAATTTTCAACCATGGGCCCGACAAAAGTCCCCGCCTTCGTCATGCATCAGCGAGAGGCACTGGACGCCGTTCAGGGCTGGGATGAATCGTTCATGACCAGCCAAGACAGTGACCTCTCTATGCGTTTGCTCAAAGCAGGGTATGTTCTCTATCGTCATCCGGCATTGGAAGTTCGCATGCACAAGCGAAACACGCTGAAACAGTGGTGGAAAATGGGCCACAGGTACGGTTTTTGGAGGACAAAAGTCCTGTTGAAGCATCCCTCAAGAGCCAAATGGCAGGAATTTCTCCCGTGGCTTGGCCTTCTCTCGACGCTTTTGCTTTTCGCAGGAGGTTCACTTTGGTACTGGACCCTCCCGGCTGCTTATGGCCTGGCCTTGGTTCTCACCGGGTTTGGACATGTCCTCCGAAAACATGGGCTCTCTTCCGCTCTCGGTGTTCCGTTATGCTTGGTTATGCTTCACACAAGTTTCAGCTTGGGATTGATCGATGGATTGGTTCGCAAAGGCCGCCCTTCATCGGACCGAGCCTGAACACAAGAAGCCAATAGATACATCAGTTAGCCAACAAACAGAAGGGTGAGCAGCATGGGAGAAAACAGGGGTCTCACCAACAGGAGTTTGAGTGCGCTGCCTCTTCTCGTGATGGGTGTGTCTCACCTTTCCTTGCCCCCTCTCCAAACCATGTTTGAATTGGAACCACGGTTGATGTACGGTTGGTACGCCTTTGCCCTTCTCCTGTGTGTCGTGGTTTACCGCCGCTCGGGCGTGGTGAAAGATCATGAATACAACCGTGCCAAAGCCATGCGTAAAATCCGTTATGTCTACGAAGCCGAGGAACGGGGCGTGTGGGAGACGGACGCTCAACTTGATGCCAAGATGGACAAAACCACGCAGCAGGGATTGTCCCGCTCGGTCGCAGAAATCTCAGGAGAGGCGCCAGAAATGGAGCTGAATGAGGATGACAAAGTCGAGGTTCAAATGTTGAACGAAGCCAATCACATCGTCAGAGCCAATGCCCGTGTCACCGGCAGTGCAACGTTGGACGATGAAGTTATCACGGGCACCATTGGGGCACAGCAAAAAATAGGCCCTATGGACCGGTTCCTTGATGCCGTGTTTGGCCTGTTTGGTATTGACAGCCGCGCTGACCGGGAAGCGCAGCGTCAAGCGAGGCTCAAGCAGGCTGCCACCGTTGCTCCGGTCACCGCCCAACGACCTGTTGCCCCGCTTCGAATAAACAAAGATCGGGACGACTCCGAAATCAACATGACTTCGATGAGCGATTCGGGCGGGGTTGAAACGGTAATGAGCACATCAGGTCAGGTTCGAGATCAAACCAGTGTCGCCTCCGGCCCGAAAGTGGTGCCAGAGGTGAGTGAGTCACTTGAGAGCATGGCCATGATGGGTATGGCGCCTTCAGCAGCACCTGCCATTGCCACCACTGGTCCTGTTTGTCGTGGATGTGGAGCACCGGTCAGTCCAAGTGAGCGGTTTTGCCCACATTGCGGCCTTGACCTTTGATGGTGAGGCGTGAGGTTCAAAGCAGATTCCGCATCGTCCAAACCGAGGACGATGCTATGAGCGACAAACGAGACTACTACGAAGTCTTGGGTGTTGAGAACTCTGCATCACCAAGCGAACTCAAAAACAGCTTCCGGCGCCTCGCTCGAAAATACCACCCTGACCGAAGCACTGAACCGGATGCGGAAGACCGGTTCAAGGAGATTCAAGAGGCTTATGCAGTTCTCTCGGATGAACAAAAGCGGGCTCAATACGACCGGTTCGGCCACGATGGCCCTCAGGGTTCTCCGTTCGGCGGATTTGGTGGAGGCGGCTTCAACATCAACCTCGAAGACATACTCGGAGGCGATTTCTTTTCCTCGTTCTTCGGCGGGGGTTCCCGTCGCCGAACGTCGCGTCGAGGATCTGATGTCCTTCTGCGCCATTCCATCACACTGGAAGATGTTTACCTTGGTAGCGAACAGGAAGTGGTGGTTGACCTCCCCGTAGCGTGCAGCACATGCGAGGGTACGGGTGCGAAAGACAGCATTCTCACGACGTGTTCAACCTGCTCTGGCCAAGGGCAAGTTCGTGTTCGTCAGCAAGTCGGTCCATTCATTCAGGAAGCCATCCAGCCCTGCCAGGACTGTGGCGGCAAAGGAAAAACAGCAGAACAACCCTGTGAAGCGTGCAATGGACGAGGTCGCGAACTCAAATCCAGCACCCTCCGTTTTACCGTTCCTGAAGGAGCGGAGAACGGGACCCGCATGCGCATGCGTGGAAAAGGTGAGCCAGCACCCCAAGGCATTGGCGAACCGGGCGACCTCTTCATTGAGCTTGAGGTTGAACCGCATGATTGGTTCGAGCGGTCAGGTTCAGATCTCATCATGTCACTGCCCATTGGCTTTGCAGACCTCCTCCTCGGGACATCCATTGAATTGAATCATTTGGATGGGAAACCATTGCTCATCAAGGTCCCGCCCCATTCAAACTCGGGTGAGACCATTGAACTTCGTAAGCGAGGTTTGCCGCGTCAGCGAGGTGGAGGGCGGGGTGATGTTGTGGTCCTGCTCAAGCTTCACATGCCAAAGAAGGTGCCCAAGTCGGTGAGGAAAAGCCTTGATTCTCTGCGCAGTGACCTCGCACCCAAAGACACAGTTGCAAGCATTCTTGATGACGCAGACGAGCGTCGTCGTTCGTGAGTGCTCAAGTTCGTTCCAGTGTTTCGGGAACTCGTGCTGCAAAGGGGTCGCCGTCCATGCGCCCGTTGAGTTCAATATCGACTCGCTTGGCAGGCCCGTTTAGTTCCACTACGAGGTAGGTTCGTTGACCTTCACCCACGGTGTCCAAAAACACTTCTTCACCTTGGAACAGGAACCTTGGCTCGACATGAACGACCTCAAATCCCTGGCCCTCGGGAGCATCAAATCGCAGAGCGGCGAGGTCCCATGTGCCGCTGAGCACATGCACGCCAACGACAACTGGCCATGCACCTTCGTGTTTTGCAAGACGTTCATCCACGCTCCAAACCGCTAACGCAAGGCCATCGGTTCGATGTTCCAATCGCTTTGGACCCCAAGCCTCCAATCCTTCATTCCACTCGAGCTGTGCGACCGCATGAAGCGCTTTTGCCATGTCCACCCTTGTTTCTTTGGCGCTGCTTTCTCCACTGTCCAATCGGGAGACATACCATGCTAGACGTTGCTTCATATCAGCAACGGAAGTGGCAAAATCCTTTGAACGCTTGATGTGGATGCCGAGATAAACCACGGGGAGGAGGAACATGATTCCCATGAACCAGCGGGCAACATTCCCCCAATACATCGCATCATCGCTTGGTGGGAACCAAGGTTCTTCTCCCTCGTCGATGAGTGAATAGGACGGTTGGAGCATGTATGTGCGTTCCTCAACGTGTTCACCCCATAGGTGCCCGGTGACCTCAGACGCATTTTGAAAACGAAGTTGGAGGTAATGCGTTCCTCGGCCGACTTGGAGGCCAATTTTCAGTTGGTCGCCAACCGGACGCGTGATGTCCGTGGCCAACACCTCTCCGGTGTTTTGGTCGATGTCCCACATCTGAAGTTCCAACCCTGTGATGTCCCCATCAACCATTACCTGGACAAAATGAATGGATTCATCCCACCCTTCCACCACCAAACGGTAGGTGTCGGTGGTGTCGTGAACGGCCAGTGTAAATTCACCATGGCTCGTTTCGGTCAAATTGAGGACCGGCCATGTTGAGTTGTCAATGGCCTCATCGGTGGGGCGGTATGATGGGGCCTCGAACGTTTCGTTATCAGCGAATGAGCGGGTGAAAAGATCCAGTGAGAACACAGGAGAATTGGTGATTTTCAAGCGCCCTCCGCTCACGTCGGGGTAAGGGTAGACCAGCATGGTTTCACCGCGTTCGATGACTGTAGGTGTGCCTGCAACCCAAGCCCCATCGAGCAATTGGTCAACGGCGACTTCGGTTGAAACGAACGGGGAGAAGATCGTGAGTTGTTTGGTTTCAGACCATTCAAAGGGAGCGGTTAGCCCGTGATGTCCTAGGACTTTTGCACCGTTCACCAATGTTTCATTCATGAGGGACATCACGTTTTGGTGTTGGTGAAGCAGAAGGTAAGCGGCCCACGTTGAATGGGCGGCATCTGTTGAGAGGCGAGCAATGAAGCGTCCGTCGGTTGGGGCTACCCAGTAGGCCGTATTTTCTCCCTCGTTACCCAACGATGTGTACGAGGCGGGAGTGCTCGAGGTTCCCTCAAGGAGTTGTTCCTCCGTGGATGTTTGGTGGTACATCTGAACGGTTACCGAGGAAGTTGACATCAACCATTGCCATTCCAGCGTGTCGCCCTGTGAAGCGTTGAACACCAAATACTGGTCATGGCTTGATTCAATCGAACCGTGATGGAGAAACGATGTATCTTCGCTGTATGGTACGGCTGAACTTAACCGTCCTGATGAAGGGTCAATGCAATCCAAAACTTGTTCACATACGGCGACGGATGTTTGGCTGGTGGGGGAACCTGCTGCAGGCCGCATGGTGAGTTCACCCATTCGAATGTCATGAACGGTGAGGAGGTGAACCGTTTCATCCACCGATGAAGTGATGCTAAGTTCAACATCAATGGTTTGGTTGGCTACCAAGCTTAGCATCGAAGACCCGTGCATGTTTGTCGTCATGTTTGGTGAGGATGTTTCAACCCCGACCTGACAAGAAACACAATCCCACGACACGATGGATGATGTATTGGCCGCCACGCTAAGAGTCAGGTTTTGTTCCTGATTGGCGGTCAACGATACCGACGATAGGCGCACTTCATCGCTCGGGGTTGGTTCGGATTGAGCGCTTGTAAAGGGTACTGTCAGCAACAAGAACATGACGGCGAGGGTGATGGCCTGCGCTTGGAGTGGCCACCTACCCATGGCACGGCGTGTGGGAGGAGTCTTTCAAATCCACCCCTCCGTCGGTTCAAACTCTTCAAGAAGCCAAGGCGTTAGGGCAGACCATGGCCGATGCATTGGGACGTACCGTCTTGCATCGAGACCGCTATGCAAGGTGTTGGGGTCTTGGAGACCGCAAAGCACCGTCATCCACCACGCCTGCCTTGGTGCTCATGGATGAAGATCCTTCTCTTCCATTGAGTTATGCTCCCTTCCACTCAACCACAACAAGCACGCTCCCATCCACTCTTTCCGTGCGCTCTCTTGGGTCTTTTTCTCCTCCTCACTTTGAGTCGGTTGGTCCCCATTACGAGGTTAATCTTGGCCATGTTCTTCCTCCTTCTCTCGAAGATGCCAACGCTGGTGAAATGCAGGGTACCTCTGCTCTTCTTCCCGTTTCCTGGCAGCGAATGAACCACGACGAAACGCTGACCGATGCGACTTTGTCTCCAGAAATCGTCGTGTTGACCGATGCGCTCCAGTTGGCCAGCCAACCGGGAAAACTCCCACTCGCTGTGTTGACCTTGAAGCATCGATTTCCAGGTGCATTGCTGTGGGCCCCCGGACTTGGAGGCCCCGACAACGTCGCTGTGTTGGCCTCCCTTGGCATTGACTTGTTCGACCTTGCTCGTTGCCGAGAAGCCTCAGCCAACGGCGTGATGTTGACGCCATGGGGTCCAAGGTGGCCTCTGGCTCACGAAGAAACAACCGTTGAGGCACAAGCCTATCACATGATGAAGGCCTTGGATGAGGTTCGCTCTGCGGTTCAATCCGGACAACTTCGAACGCTCGCCACTCGCCAGAGCCTCTCTAGCCCACGCCTTGTTGAGCACCTTCGCAGGCACCAAGAACTGATGCTCAGCCATACGGGCAACCTGTCCTCCCACAAACCGGCCTCCACGGAATTTCCGTGTTTTTCTCCAAACGCCCTCAGCGACCCTCTCGTGGCTGATTGGGAACGGTTTATGGAATCGGAATACGAAGCACCCGAACCCGTGAGGACCGTGATGGTCCTTCTGCCGTGTTCGGCTCGTAAACCGTACCGTTTGTCTAAATCCCACAGCCAATTTTTCCGGGCTATCGCCTCCACGGGTTGCCATGAAGTCATGATGACATCACCACTTGGCTTGGTCCCGAGAGACCTTGAGGATGTGTGGCCTGCCTCCAATTATGATGTTCCTGTGACGGGCGACTGGACAGCGGATGAATTGGCTCGAGTTCGTCGCATGCTGGCCTCTCTGGTAAAACGGACTGGCTACAAGCGTGTCATCAATCACACCGGCATGGACCTTGGTTTTCTTGATGTAGAGGTTGTCAACACACGGGAGGACCAGGGAGCCACCCATTACGATGCTCTTGCTCGTCTGACCGCTGCCGTACAGGATGCCAAAACAACCTACGAACTCAGGAATCAGAAAAACAACCTCCGACTTAAGCAGCATTTCATGAGCATTGCCCGCAAAACAACGGGGACTGATTCATGGTGCGAAGAGTTGGTCGTCCGTGGGAAGGTACCGCGTTGGAGGTTGGAGCACAACGGTACGCAAATAGCGGTGTGGTCCATCGATCGCAACGGTTTCTCCTTCTCCAGAGCAGCCATTGAGTTGCTGCACCAACATGGTGCTCTCAAGGAGGTTCACTTGAAGGAAGGCATTGAATGGAAAGGCGATGTTTTCGCTCCTTTGGTTGACCGGGCGGACTCATCCATACGGTCGGGAGATGACCTCCGAGTGATTCAGGACGGTGAATGCATTGGACTGGCCCGTGCGGTAGCGGCCGGTTGGGAATGGTCCGGGACGCCGGGAACCTTGGGCAAATCTCATCAACGAAGGAAGAAGCAATGATTTCCCACTACGCCATCCACTGGCGGAGTGATTAAGAAGGGGAGATAAGTCGGAAAGCCGCTTGGTGATGTGAAATGGCACGAATGTACAAGTCAAGGAAAGGCCAAAGTGGTTCTACTCGCCCTCACGTAACAGAGGCTCCAGCATGGTCCAACACCGACAAAGATGCGGTTCAGTCCCTCATTCTGGACCTTGCAAAGTCCGGTATGTCCACCGCAGAAATTGGCACGGTCCTTCGAGACAAGCATGCCGTCCCCAACGTTCGCCTCGTCCTCGGAAAGCGCATTGGCCAAGTTCTCGCTGAGAACGACATGGGCAGTGCCTACCCAGAGGACATGATGAACCTCATGCGGCAAGCAGTGGGCATCATCAATCACCTGGGTTCAGGCAACCACAAGGACATTCACAACAAGCGTGCCCTTGAAATCACCGAAGCCAAAATTCGCCGTCTCGCCTCCTATTACATTGGAGAAAAGCGTCTTCCTAGCGATTGGCGGTACAAGCGCGATGAATTGCGCTTGATGGTTGAGTGATTCAACCGATTCAACGAACACCTTCATGAGGAACGCGTCGTTCCTCGGAACGTTTCACCATGCGAGATGTGCTCACAACACCGATGTTCGCACCTGCGGCTTCTGTCCTTCTCAAACATTCGGCTGCCATCAAGGAAACCGAGATGGTTCACATCACCGGCCCAGCTAGCCTTGAGGGTGTTTTGGCCATCGGGCAACTCGAGGCAGCCTGCCTTGATGTTGGAGTGAAGTATCGACGGCGTTTCTTTACCCCTCGGCATCATTTGCCGCGCGACGCACCACCCGCCTGGTCCATCGAATCCACTGGGTTGACCGTCATCGTCGATGTTGAAGAAGCAACATGGGAACTTGATGACTTGCCAAGCAACGACCACATCCATGTTGTTCCACTCCAAACAAGCGTCGAACTGGGCTCGAAGAACCGGCGCTTTGGGGGAGCGCTTGATGCCGTTGTCCAAGCGGGTTCAATTGCTGCCCTGGTGGCTCCGAACGGTCGTCGAGTTCGAAAACTCCGCCCCTACATCTCTCTTGGGTTGTGGCTAAGAGCAGGTATGGATACCAACATGGACCCGATTCACTCCATGTTGGTCAATCATTTGAGTGAAGAAGGCTCCCTCCGTCTTGTACCTCTGCCTGAGGTGGCTCAACCTGCTACTGGTATGATCCCGGGTCTCTCGGAACGGCAACTTACCCGGCTCCGTAAAGTATGGCCGACCATGGACGTCGACCAGCGAAGCATGGCGCTAAGTGAACTCTTGCTCCCGTGTTTGACGAGTGACGAACTCTCAACGCCCCGTCTTGAAGAATTGGCTTGGCACCGAATGCTGGTTGGTGATGGAGAAGTTGATCTCGCGAGTCAGGTTTACGCCCTTCGTAATATCTGGCCTGAAGAGGAATCAGAGGGGCGTTTGTTCGCCTCAACGCTGCTCGATCGATGGCTTCGGACGGGTCAATTGTCAAACACGGATTGAGCGACGGATTCAAACCTAAGGTGTGCTTAGGCATTTCATGGCGATTGAGCGACTGTTGACTGGAAGCATCCAAAACCAGATTCAAGAATTGATGTCAACCGAGGATTTGGTCATCGAGGCCTTCCGTGATCTCGTTAAAGACGAACTCAAAAGCCACATCCGTGCCAAAGTTGACGAAGACCCTGAACTCAAAGCAGAAATTAAGGAGGCTGTGGCCTACTATTTCCATTCCAAAGCCCGTAGCATCTATGCGGAACTCAAAGCCACTCGTGCAGCGACACGACTGGGTCTTCGTCTGCTCCCCGATGAACTACAAGGCGAGGTTGGCGAAGCGCTTGTAACCCTCTTCGAAAAGGAACTTGGTTCGCTCTTGGAAAAAGCACTTTGAGCCTAAACTCCTCACGCATAGGAGTTGAAGTTATGAGCCATTGGCTCTTGGCTTGCTATGGGAACCATGCGCCGTGCTCTGTTGCTATGTGCGATTTTGTTGGTAACCCTCGTCACGCCGTTCGTAGGTACCAGCCAGGCTGCCTCAAGCGAAGATGCCTTGGTTTGCTGCGATGCTGCCCCTGTTGAACTCTACCTCATCGGAAGCGATAGCAACAAACGCCTTACTCCTTTTGCTGCAGATTTGGGCGAAGAAGCCCAATCGGTGAGCGTTGAGACTTCCATCTCATCCCAGGAGAGCATTGGACGATGGTTGCTTCCAAACACCTGGGCGGGCGATGTTCCCTCCTCGACGTGGACCTTCTCAGTCAATTACGAAGTCTCCAACGCTGCTGGAGTGCGCATCAATGCAACCGCAACCGTAAGCGTAGGTTCCAAGAGCTTCAGCACCGAAACAGAACCAGGTTCATCCTTCCTGGCGCAAGGCTCCGGCTCACTTTCTTTTGACATTGATGTTGAATCCTTCACTACGAGTGGCTCGTCCAACATTGAAATCGAGTTGACAGTCCAGGCTGTGTTGTTCAGTGTTCCAGCCGCTGACGCGAAGTTGGAGTTTTTCTGGGGAAGTGAAGACGAATCTTCCTCGCTTGAAGCCACCATTCCCCTGATGGATATTTTCATGGTTGAGCCCGAGGTTGAAGGATCCGATGTCTATCTCGCTGTTCGTCTCGATTCCCCATGGGGGCTTTCGACACTGGCGATGGCTGAGTCCATCATGCTCAAGGTGAACGGCAATCCGGTCTCTGGCGATCCCATTGAAACGGCGGTTGGCGACACGGTTCGGGTCACATGGACATGGACTGGAGCCTCCGGTGGCACTGAAACCATCAATGTCGAAGTGGAATTGGAATTCCAGCCGGGGCAACCTTCGCTTCGGGGGTCGTCCACCTACGAAATCGAGACATTTGACACCGGGGGTGGAACGGGCACCTATTATCCTCCAGATGAACCACTTCGCACCGATGGTTCCGGTAGCAGCATGATTCTTGATATTTCCATGGACCTTGAGAGCAGGGATGGAGGATTGATGCTTGAGCGGATCACCACCATCACCATCGACAACGAAATGGCTTTTTGGATGCGTTGGGGCATGGACCACATCGGTGATGAGAATCCCGCACTCTCTCCAATGCTTCAGGCCTTTTCTGCTGGAGCTGTTTCTGATGAAGATCGGGTCAGCCGTTCAATTGAAGAAGTGGAACGGTCCGAGTTTGAACGGCAAATGGTTAGCCTCGGTCCGATGTATCTGAATGCAGGACTCGGTCTTGACACGGAAGAATTGCTGGGCGACTTTCGGTCGTTCAACGAACTCAAAATTGAAGTGGATTTGAACGGTCAAAACGCTGTTATTAATCATCCTGTGACCCTACGTTTCTCCACCACTGAACTCGTTGAAGATGGCATGCGCATCGACTTGCTTCGTAATTTCATTGTGGTTCAACCTGCTCCGCTCTGGAGCGATTACTCGTTAACATTGGATGCTCGCTCGTCGGCTATGACGGCATTGAGCAACAGCATTATTCGCGAGTCAAAAGCATTTGATTTCTCCGTTTCACGCATGCCGTGGGGGGACCAAATCAGAATGCAGGGAGATAACATTGACCAAAGTGAAACCTTTGCTTTGTCCACTTTGCCAACTGCCTCGCCGGCTTATGCTCCCCTTACACTAACCGTGTTGACTTTGCTCGGACTTATCGGTGCGTTCTTCATCGGTATCCGACTGACTCGGTCCCGACGTCGAACCTACTTGTACCTCGAAATGGTTCTGGCACCGTTCGTTCTCTTGGTAACCATGTTTGGATATCCGATTGCTTTCATTGGCATTGCGTTGGGGGTTGTAGCCGTCATATGGATTGTGACCGCAGTGGCGAGCCCGAGATTGGTGGGTGTGACCCGTAAATCGACACCATCAAATCATCCCAAGATTCCTTGCCCTGCCTGCCAAACGCTCAACGCAGTAACGACCGACACCCGTCCTCATCGATTCAACTGCACGGGTTGTGGACGCGTTATCAAACTGGTTGCTTGATCAAAGATTCAATCCCTTGAGGTTGTCAACAAGTTGGACCGCCTCTTGGTAGTCGCTTGGGGAAAAATAACCCACAAACTCATCGTGTTCATCCACGGCTATGACCGCTTGTGGACTTCGGAGACGTACATCAGCAAGAACGGCCTTCAGGGAATCTGTCAACTTCACGGACATGAAATCCATTTCCATGTGGTTATGGCATTCAGTTGCCGATGCGTCGACCCCTTCGCTCAAGGCCTTGATCAGTTGCCGCTGTCCGAGTACACCCTTGACGCGATGGTCGGCGTCAAGCACGACCAGTACTCCCCCTGAAATGGTCAAAAGTCGTTTAGCCGCCTCTTGGAGTGTGTCTTCAACCCCGACCGTCATGTGTTCGTCGTCAAGCGTGAGGTCAGCAACTTTCTTTCCCATGATTCCACGAGAGTCCTCGCAGGTCTTGGTTCTTGCTTTCTTCAATCGTCCTGAAGGTTTTCGTGACAAAGAAGCAACGTCGTGGCATCAATAATGATGGCGTATCCCACACGCTCGAGTTGGACGATGGTGCCGGAAGAGTAAGCATGCCGTTCAAGTTGCCCTTCAATGTGGAAGACTGTGTCGTCCTTCGTACCCATCACAACGGCTTCCGACGATGTCTGGTGGGGTAGCCAGTGAACGATCGGTCGCTGGTCACTTCGCTCCATGCTTTCAACGCGAGCGGTTCGGTCATGGAGGGCGACATCAGCAAATTCTTTCAAACGCACGTCCATCTTTTCGAGGTCTTCGCTTTCCAGCCAGACCTGCCCGTCTTTCAAATCCCATGTTCGTTGACCCATGTCTGGATGGTTGGGGTGCACGGGAATGGTCAACTTGGCAGGGTGTTCACCTTCTAGGCTGAAGGCAGCAGCATGGCGGACGAAAGCCAAACGCGGTGCATCGTCGTCAATCACTTTGGTGTTGTGGGCATACAAAGTGGCCAAGGGAACTGAAATGTCTTTTTGTGTGATGCCAAGTTCCATCCAAAGGTTTCGAAGGGCTTTCGCCTGTGTTCCTCGCTTGCGCAAGCCTGCCAAGGTCGGTAGACGAGGATCGTCCCATCCGTCATACCTTCCACCCTCAATGTCCAAGCGCATCTGTGAGGTTGAAAATCCGCCCCACTCGTGCACTTTGACTCGGCCCCAATACATCGTTTCGGGATAGGTCCATCCGAAATGTTCGTACAACAAGGTTTGCTTTCGAGTTGAATCCATCAAATCTTTTCCGCGAATGATGTGGGTGACGCCCTGGAGGTAATCCTCAACCGCACTCTGGAAATCAAGAAGAGGCCAAACAACGTACTTCGAACCGATTTCTGGTCGAGGGTGTGGATGTGATGCGGTGTCTTGAAGACGCAAAGCCGGCCAATCTCGCAAGGCGGGGTTTTTCAGTTGCATATCGGTTTTGACACGTACGACAGCGTCTCCAGGCTTGAATTTTCCATCGAGCATGCGTTTCCAAAACACGAGGTTATCTGAAATCGGTTGGGAACGGCACGGGCAATTTGTCTTTGATATTCGAAATTCCTTGAACTCATCAGCCGTGCAACGGCACACATACCCGAATCCTTCTTCCAGCATGGTGTGGGCGTGGTTGTAATATTCATCAATACGGTCTGAAGCGAAAACCACGCGATCGGGTTTTCTTCCTGTCAACCACTCCGTTTCTTCTTGAATGACATCGTAAGCCTCGAGCATCGGTGGTTTGACTTTGGTATCGGTATCATCAAATCGCAAAATGAATTCACCATCGTACATGTCCCGATAGCTGCTGTTGATGACCAACCCACGGGCGTGTCCAAAGGACAGTGGACCATTTGGGTTGGGTGCGAAACGCAGGACGACCTTTCCCCTTTCGGCATTCTTGAGGTCAGGCAAACCTTCCCTTCTGGCCTTCACTTCTCTTTTTTGAAGGAGGTGCGGGGCTTCTCTTTCGAGAACCTCTCGGACGGCTTCAAGTCCTTGTTCGGCAGCCATGGTGTTTGCCGCGTGAACCTGTTGTGCAACCAAGCCAGTGACAGCTTTTCCATGTTGTCGAAGGTCGCCTCTCATCCCCATGATTCGGCCGATTACAGAGCCGACAGCTGCCTTGCCTTCGTACTCCAGTGCGTTCTGAATGGCGACATGACGAATCAAATCATGCGTGTCTTCGTCGGGTTGCCAGTCCATGTCGCTCATTCCCTGCTGACAACGCCCCTTCAAGAAATGCGTGATTCATCTTCATGAAAGAGCCTCTGTTGAAAGGTGCGCTGAACACCTCTCACAGGAACGTCGCCTGTACGGTGCTGTTTCCAGAACCGCTCAACGGTGGCCCAGCCCCACCGGACCTGTTCATCAATTCCAGATTGGAGTATCAATCGGTCGAGGGATGCTTTGGTGGCGGGGTCGGCTGGATATCCTGATCCTAAATTAAAACCAAGCCGCTCCGACATGGCTCTCATCGCCCTGTCTCGCTCCTCTTTCGCCAAAATACTGGCCATGGAAACGACAGGGTGGTGCTCGTCGGCTTTGTGCTCTGAGACCATGTTGCATTCCTTCCAGGGCCACTCAGAAATGCCTTCTGTAATCCGCTGCGTGAAACGTTCCGCATTTACATCGCAGGCATCGGCCACAATCCGTAGGTCTGTTTGATGTGGTAGTTCCATAATGGCTTCACGAAAACCATCGACCTCCAACCAGTTCAACCCTTGGTCCTGTAGGGCCAGGTCAATGGTTTCAGTGTCGATGGAAACGGTTGTTCCAAACCACCCACCCTCTGCCGGTTGTTGGTGAAACCATTTTTCCAGTTCCTGGCGTTTTTTGGAAGAGAGGTGCTTGGAGTCCTTCACGCCTTTGCTGACCAGAAGGGCTTCAGCGTCATCCGGAATGCAACAGATGCCAATGACAAGTGGGCCGAGAACCGGCCCTCTCCCCGCCTCATCAATACCTACCAGCATCCAATCTCCTCAGAATTCTAAATCATCGATTGCTTCGCTCTTGGATGCTTGCGATTTCGCTGGCAATACCGGCTCTGCAGGGGATTGAACCAATGCCGAATCCGCTACAAATGGGGTTGCGACACCTTGGGATTGAATGTTCTCAAGCAAGGCATCGGCCTTGCTCTTTGAGGCCTCCTCCGTCCGACGGTCGAGGACCACCGTGGCTGCAGCTACCAACGTGTTGTCCACACTGGCGCTCGTGGGCTCTGCCATCCCATGTTGGTGTCGAAACATGGCTTCGTAGGTGGCCTTGGGAACTTCTTGAACGGGGGCGGCTTGAACTTCGGGTTCCGTAGCAGGTGTTTCCGTTTGGTAGCGAAGCATCCAATCGTCCGATTGATTGGAGGTTTGTTGGTAGGGAAGGATTTCATTTTCTTCAAGTCGGCGCTGACGATCAATAACGGCCTTGTACAAAATGGCCGAAGCGAGGAAGACACTGAACACCACGCCCCACCACGCTTCAACATAGAGCACGACCGTCGAGGCCATCCCGCTCCAATCAATCCCCTCTTCATCCGCTTCGGAAGGTTGCCAGGCTACGCCAAGGTAGTCGCCTGTGTTGGTGTGGACGAAGGGAACTTCCGGGGCAAGTCGAGACCGTATGGTGGTGTTGATGTACACCGTTCCATTGGTCGGTTGGTCTTGGGGTAACTGAACCCACGCTCGTATGGTAAAATTGGAATTTAAGGGGATGTCATTGACCTCAAAAGAGCGAGGATATTCAACGCCGTCTTCGTATATTGCGATGTCAGGTGGAATAAATCCCATGTCGACAAAGTGGCTCGATTGGAGCTGGACAATCAAGCCGTCCACGGCGTTCCCATCGTTTCTCACCTCCATCGCAATGGAAAGGATTCCTTTGGCATTCACTTGTTCTTCGACGTTGCGAAACGTCCACTCAATTTTGGGCGCAACCCTCATTTGAATTTCAAAATCGTCGACCACTGCTCCGGTATCGTCCAACAATTCCACGGTGGTACTTCCCGTCTGAAAGGCCATCCCATCGGACGGTGCCGTGATGGTGGCCACGGAAAACGATTTCAACTGATTGGGGAGGACAAACAATCCTTCCTGTGGAAGTTCGACGGCAAATCCCCCGGTTGTGCTCACCTCTCGTAGGACGTAGGTGTTGACGGAGTTACCCGTGTTCAGAGCGCCCAGGTTGACGGTGCACGATTGGTTGGGCTGAACAGATTGACATCCCGTCTCTTCGGCTGACAAGGTTCCTGATGAGATTCGGTTGATTCTCGCCACGGCATTGGCTGTCCGAGCGTTGGATTTTGCCCCATTTGCAAAGACTTGCAATTCAACATGGATCTCTCCTTGGAATTCGTTTGGCGCTTGGAATCCAATTTCAATCGTTCGAGATTCGTTCGGCTGCAAGACAATGTCCTCAAGTCCACCGAACAACGCAACAACCCAACCGCTGGAGTTGAACCGATCGGATGGATTGCTTCCAGGGACAGGAGAACCCTCGACTGTGAGGGCTTGCAAGGTGATGTTCAGTGTGTTCGGTGTGTTTCCGACGTTTCGAACCACGGCGCTGAGTCTACCATCTTGATTTGGAGCCACCTCCAACGATGACTCGAGATGGTCAATGCTAGCGTTTTTCTTATTGTTCATCAACAGGTCAAAACTCCATGTTGAGACGCTTATGTCCAGCCCAGATGTAGCCGAGAGGGTGAACCGTGGGCCAGTTCCTGCAAGAGGTGCTCCATTTACTACGGCTGGGACGTCAATCCAGAGGTACACGTAGGAAAGGGTGTTTGGTGCCATGGTGATGTATGCCTCGTTCCCGTTGGTGTTTGGCATGTTCCACCCCCAATTCCATGAAGAAGAAGTACCGATTGAGAAGGTCACATCATCCGTGAAGGAAGCATTGTTGGAGATGTTGACGGCCACAGCCGTGCGGACGAGTTCGTCGACTGTGAAGGCAGTGAAATCATCGACTCCAAAAGTAAGGTTCGACCGTGGCACGATGGCTACTTCCATGGACACCGTTTCGTTCAATTCAGAGTCAAGGTCGCTCGTGATTGAAAAGGATACGGTCAGGTTCTGGTAGGTGGCTCCTACGGGTGCACGCACGCCAAAAGCAATCTGCTTGAGGTGGTTAGGTACCAAGAGTTCAGTCACTGGTAAACCAACCGTGCTCAAGGGCTCGGGTATGGAAAGCGGTTGAATCGTAAAGGCCTGGTTTTCCTCGGCTTTGTTGTGGACCGTGACGTAGGTGCTGATGGTCTCGTTCGGATGGACATAAAGTTGGTTTGGAGCTGTATAATCGAGGATTTCAGTGTCCCTTCCGACCTCTTCCGCCCATGTTCCAGAGAACGGTATCAAGGAGGGAAGAAGGAACACGGTGAGAAGCATAGCCCACCGCATGGTTCGGTGTGGTCGTTATCCTCTATCAATGACTCCCCATGTTGACTAAACCAACGTCGTAGCATTCTTGAGGTCTGGTTGGTTCGTGGAACCATGCCCCCGTTCTGGCCTTTTCGAAAAAAGGAAACCGTCGCTGAGTTGAACGAGGCTCCACCCGCCCCTGTTGTGTACAAGCGGGGTGAGGACCCAAATGCACGAAAAACCATTGAAGCCGATGCTGATGCATACAAAGATGCGTTGGCCTTGTTCGGTGATGGGTCGAAAGAAGTCAAGGCGGCGAGCGACCAATCCGTCAATTACGATGGGGTGTCTGCATCGACCAGTCACACTCCCTTGGTGCCTGAACCCTCATTTGAATGGGTTCATCACACCGATGGCTACCACTACAAGCGGCTTGCTGATGGGGCGTTTGAACCCACTCCCCACACGAAAAACAAGGACGGGACCTACACTCCGTATTCATGATCAAATAAGCGCGGAATCGGCCGAATCAAGCCAGGGTGGTTTTGGTTGGCATGGTTGACGTTTCGACTCACAGGATAGCGATTGATTGAACCCAATGCGGGAGCAGCGGGCAAGGTGCCATCTTTGAGCCAATCCGCAAGGCTGCGGTTGTCCAAAAGTACCGGCATCCGATGGTGAACCTCGGAACAATCTTCGCTGGCGACCTGCGTAAGGACCACGCACGATTCAGGACCCTGTTCCTTTCCATCCGATGTGTCCCAAAGAACGGCCATCATGACACGCTTTTCGTTCGCTTGGTGGTACCAGGGTATTTTCCCCTGTGGAGTGGTCATCCATTCGTACCAGCCATCAATTGGAACAACACCACGCCGGTGCTGGGCCGCTGAACGAAACATCGGCTTCTCGTGAATGGTTTCGGATCTGGCGTTGATGGGTTCCCGGTTGGAGGCTTTGGCCCAGGACGGACGGAACCCCCAACGCATCAATCTGAACTGACGGGGCACTGACTGGGTTCCATCACGACCGATATCGGTGGCGACAGGGATGAAGGTTTGAGGAGCCACGTTCCAAGAAGGCTCGAACGGTGTAAGGTCCGATAGAGGCTCAGTGCCCATTTCTGAGGCTAATTGGTCGATGGGGGTTGAAAGGGCAAACCGTCCGCACATGGAGTTGCCTCATACAGGGTCGGCGACCGCGTCCATGAGGGCACGCACATCAAGTTCAGCACCGTTGAGTGGGACGCGTAGGTCATAGAGGGAAGCAACGGCTGGGTCCAATTCACCGAAACATCCGACCCATGTGCCGGCGATGATCAATTTTGCACCGCGACCGTTGAGCCAGGGCCCTTCTCCCGCTTCCATTGGTTGGGCTTCCCAATGTTTCACGCCGAGGTCATTGCAGAGTGCTTGAATGCGTCCACGAACCGCAGCAAATCCACCGCTCCGTTCAGCCGTGATGAACGCAAGTCGGTCGGTGTTTTGGTGGTCTCGAACGACCGTCCCGAGTTCGTAAACCGATTGTGGGAGGTCGTGATGGCGGTTTCCAGCCAGCAATTTGAGCAACCCCGGGAGAAGATGTTGGCGTAGAATGGTGTGGTCAATCGTGATGGGGTTGGTGATGGCTGTGACCTCGTGATTGGGTGTCCATCTCATGTTGGTGAACTGATCGATTTCATTGGAAAGGGTGAGAGATTGGATCTGCATCAGTCCCATCCCTTGCATAGCGTCCCTGAGCCGCCGGCGCATGTGGTGGTCACCTCTCGGTTGGGCTGTAAGGGTGTCTTTTGGAACATCAGTTCCAAGGTCCTCGTATCCGTGCCCAATCGCCAACTCCTCGACGAGATCAACGGGGTGAAGCAGGTCAAACCTCCATCGTGGCATCGTAAACATGAGCTCTGCGGTTCCAGCCCTGGCCACGGCCATGCTGTTCGAATGCTTTGGTGCATCACTCGGAGCCGGTTGACGCCCATCAAAGCGACCTCCCATGCGTCCGATTGCGGTGTGGATTTCTTCATCGGAAAAACTCCTACCGAGAAGATTTTGAACCAATTCCTCAGGGACGCTGTGGGTTTTACCTTCACCTTTCGGCATGGTGATTTGCTCCCCGTTGCAAGTCGCTATGTCCACGGATTCAATTGAACCTCCTCGCTGAGTTAATTGAAGGCAAACCAACATCAAAGCAGCTTCACAGGCGCGTTCGTCCCACCCGGTTACATCCACAAAGAAATCTCTGGTTTTTCCGGTGACGGTTGTGTGTTCGCCGTTGATGATCGGCGGGAACGATAACACGTCGTGGTTTTGGTCAACGATGAGAGGAAAATGATCCATGCCATCCAAAAGGTGGGCATAATCTACGCCCTTGGGATGTTCATGCAAGATTTCCGTCAACGTCATGGCTTTCTCACTGGCGAGTGGAGTGAATGAATGCGAACCTGGGACGGCCTGGACCCGGAAAGGTGGAGCAAGGTTGGCCAAATCGTGAACGCCGATTGAGGCCCTTTGGCGTCCCCTGCCGAGGGCGAAGTGGAGTTTTTCTTGATGATCCATGAGTCCTTTGATGAATAGCTCCGTAGCCTCTTCATCTTCGGGGACATCGACATCACGGACGACGGCGCCATAGATGACGGGACGAATGGTCTTGAGTTCCTCATCGACGGTCATGGAAAGCCCACTCGGTTTCACATTAAGATCCGGGGAAGGCGGTGCACCGTGCAAGAAATTCACCATGGCATACGCCAAGGTTTCGCCGCTCAACAAATCGGGGCGGTCGGGGAATATTTCGATGTCCAAGTGTTCTTCATTGCACGAATCGATGTCGGTTCCCAGCAACGGGAGTTCATCGTTAACCTGTTCAATGTCGTGAACAAACCCTTGTTCCTTCATCAGGGCGCGAAGGAGTGATTGGGGGACAGAAATGGTCGGCATCATTCATCACCTTGCAAACCAATGGGGGAGTGGGCGTTCGTAGCCAGCCAGTCGCAGACCACTAACCGCCGCTGTTTCGTGGTTCAGCGCACGTAGGTGCTTGCGCTCGAGGCTGTCAATGCTGTTGATCCCGATACGGCGCAATTCACTGGCCAAATCCTCCTGTGTGCCTTGCAGCCAGTACGCCACATCTTCAGTATCGGCCATGGGGGCCGTGCAACAGACAATTTCGACCCCTGACGCCATCAATACAGCAAGGTCGTGGCCGCTGGCCGCAAAGCCCAACAAGAATCCAGTTTGGATGGCCCTGCCAGACAATTGTTCTTTCTTGGAACGACCGGTCATCGGAAGTGCTGCGGCCTCAGAAATTCCTGAACCATCTTCAATACGAGCCACGGCTACGTCAAAGTGGTGATGGGCGGCACGGGCGTGCAGGGATTGGACCCGGCTAATGGTGTCCAGAAGCACGGCAGGAGCGTTTTCAACCGCCATTGAACGCAAGGCCACCATCAATCCATCAAGTTGCTCTGCGTCCATTGGAGGAAGGTCATTGAGGTCGATGGCAAATCCGCCAGCAGAGGGCAAGGCTTCTGCGGTCAACAACACGTTGTTTCGATTTACAACGAGGATGTCAACGGCTCGTGGCATTTCTTCCACCATGGCCGGATGGCGATTGAGCACGTTTCGGACCGTTTCATCCGCTTTCTTGTCGGGCGTCATGATGGCTCCTGAAGAGAGGCAGGGCAGGAGTGGTAGGGGGAGTGCCAAGGATTGGACCTTTTCGGAAAGCCCAATCAAAGCCACGGTGTCAACGGTTTCGTAGGGCATGAGTTGTTGGGCTTCGCTGGTGAGGCCTACGTTGGAGAGATCATCGGTTGAAACTGCAAATCCGGTTCGCTCAATATGCAGACCTTCTTGGGGAATCAAACAAACAGCATCGGACGGCACATGCATGCTTTCGTCGTCAAGCAACCCGTTGATTTCACTGAGTTCCTTCTTGGTAAGCGGTCGCAGAATAACCCCTGGCGGTGGAGTTGGGCAACGTCCGTTGATCACAATCCGTCCTCCGCTCATGCCCGCTCCGGGATCGGGTCCGACGTCGCCGTGGACGACGATGAGTCCCCCTTCCATGCCTCCTCCGATTCGAGGGCCAGCCGCGCCGCGAATGAACAAGTGTCCACCGGTCATTTCCGCACCGGCATCGCTACCACATCCATCCATCACGATGATGCTGCCCGCAGCCATTCGGTAGCCCACGAAGTGGCCAGCCATGCGTTCA
>VMHT01011337.1_pt1 | contig 41041 bp, 27 predicted proteins | sample 4693611 | NCBI WGS metagenome assembly VMHT01 (sample SAMN12280063, study PRJNA550983) | marine metagenome | isolation source: seawater sampled from same location over 5 years 0.02-0.2 micron viral filtrate | place: USA: collected off the coast of southern California halfway between the port... ...
ATCGCCGCTGCGGTACGCGCCGGAGGCGAGCGCGGCGAAGTTCACCAAGGATCCGGTGCGAGTGGCGGCGCGCGCGGCGGACATCGCGACGAGTCTGAGCTCGTTCGCGGTGAGCGTGGCGTTGGATTATCAAAGAGGCACCGTGGAGGAGAACGCGAGGAAACGTGCGGCTGAGTTGAGAGAGAAACTCACGCGACTCGGACCGGCGTTCGTGAAGGTCGGACAGGCGCTTAGTACGCGACCGGATTTGTTGCCGACGCAGTATCTGGAAGAGCTGAGCACGCTACAAGACGCGTTGCCGACGTTCGCGGATGCAGATGCGTTCGCGTTGGTAGAGAAGGAACTCGGACGACCTTTAGAGACGATGTTCCAAAAGATATCGCCGTCGCCAATCGCAGCGGCAAGTCTCGGACAGGTTTATAAGGCGGTGACGATGGAGGGTCGGGATGTCGCGCTCAAGGTGCAACGGCCGAGCATAGAGGGGGGCTTAGATTTAGATTTTTTCCTGATTCGTTCGGGTGCGGTGGTGATCGACAAGCTCGTGACGTCTTTGAACACGTCTGTGGTTGAGCTCGTGGATGAATTCGCCGCGAGAGTGTTCCAAGAGTTGGATTACGTACAAGAGGGTCGCAACGCCGAGCGCTTTGCGCGACTGTACGGAGATCGACCAGACATCGTCGTTCCGGGGATCGAGTGGGAAACCACGTCGCCCCGTGTCATCACCATGGAGTGGATTGAAGGAACGAAATTAAGCGACCAAGAATCGCTCAAGGCGCAAGGCTTGGACGTGCTCGCGCTCGTAGATTCCGGTATTCAGTGTTCGCTCAGACAACTCTTAGAGTTTGGTTACTTTCACGCAGATCCGCATCCAGGAAACTTACTCGCCACTCCAGACGGTCGATTGGCGTTCTTAGATTTCGGGATGATGAGTGAGATGCCGGAGAGCGCGCGGTACGCCATCATCGATCACGTCGTTCACTTGGTGAACCGCGACTACGTCGAGATGGCAAACGATTACTACGCCTTGGAGTTTTTAGATGAAAGCGTAGACGTGACACCAATCGTGCCGGCGCTCGAAGAATTCTTCGATGATGTGCTTGAAGCTACCGTAGACGAGTTGAACTTCAAGACTATCACGGATGGGCTCGGGGCGGTGTTGTACAAGTACCCGTTCAACGTGCCAGGTTACTACGCGCTTATTTTGCGCTCCCTCACCGTGCTTGAAGGCTTGGCGCTCACGACGGATCCAAAATTTAAGGTCTTAGCCAAGGCGTACCCGTATATGGCGCGGCGTTTGCTCACAGATCCTCGCCCGCAACTTCGAGATTCATTCGCCGAGCTGCTCTTCCAGGATGGCAAGTTTCGATGGAATCGTCTCGAAAACTTGCTGCGCGAGGGCAGCAAGAGTGATGACTACGACGCCGCAGCTGTAGTGCCGCCGCTCATCGAACTCGCCATCGGTGAAGATAAGCCGGGTGAGGCGAAGAACACCCTTCGTCCGCTTATCGAGGCAGAAACCGTGAAGGTGCTCGAAGCCATCCTTCTCGGCTCGGCCATGGATTCGGCCAAGTCCGACGCTTTGGCGCCCATCGTAGCCGCCCTTCCGGCGGAACTCCGCGCTTTACCACCGCTCACGTTCGGCAACGCCAAGCAAGAAGCCAAGCTCTTGGAAAAGCGTGAGCAAGTACTACGCATCGTCGAAATGTTTTCGTCGAGCAAAGGCTTTGATCCGCAGACGCTGACGCCCTTCACCGAAGCTTTGCGCAAACCGAGCGCGAGCATCTTCGTCCAACACGTCGCCACCGGTCTCGCCGAACGCATCGCCGCGCGCGTGGTCAACGTCTTCTTACTTTCGCAAGAAGTTACCCCGTCGCCGGCCAAGTCTGCGGACGCGACGGCGTCTCCTCGATGACACCGCTCGCGCGCGCATTTTCGGCCATCGACGCCGTAGCCCGTTAGGCACGCTCTCATCCCTCGAACGTTGTTAATCAACATCTCGCATTATTTACGCACTCTTTCGCCCCGCATGCGTCGCGCTTTTGATCGGAATCGGCGCGCGACAGACGCCGCGGCGCCTCGCGAGCGCCCGAGCCAACGACCACTGCCGCACATCGCGACGCGCGCGATGCCCCCGTCGCCGCCCTCGATCGCGCGCGCCGCTCCCGGCGCGTCGAGCGCGCCCAAATCCATCCTCAAACCCGACCGCGCGCGGCGCGCGGCGTCCGCGCCCGCCAATCCGCCGCCCTCGAGCGCGCCCGCGGTCGGTTCGCTCACCGACCTCGAGCGACGAGAATTGCGCCTGCCGACGACGCGACGCGTCGCGATCGACGGAACCGAAGACGCAGAGGCGCGATCAGTGATAATTGAACGCGCGAGCGCTGCGATATCGCGAAGAGATGCGCGAGGGAAGTTTGTCGGACGGGCAGAGACGCTGGAAAAGCTGCGCGCGCACGCGCTGCGAGACGACGCGCCGAACGTGTTCGTGCTCGAGGGCGAACGAGGGAGCGGCGTGAGCTCGGTGCTGAGCGAGTTCGTTAAAGATTTGCGCGAACGCACGGCGAGAATGATAGAGGAGGAGGAGGTGACGGGTGAGAGGGTGATGGGGAAGAAACCGCTGGCGTTGCACGTGTGCTGTCGAGGACCGACGCCGGGGGAGTGCGATTTGAGGCATGTGCTGTGGACGATGTGCGAACGCGTGCGAAAGATGCTCGGACAAGCGAGATTTACAAACATGCCGGTGACCGCGGAAGAGACGGGACGAGTGTTCGTTCGATTGATGGAGGAATTGGCGCTGACAACATCGAGCGTGGTGGTGCTTGTCGTAGACGATTTAGACGCGGCGGCGGAGCTCGGCTCGGTGAAAATGTCCGATTGGTTGCCGTCTTCTATGATGTCAGACGTTCGTGTGATCATTGGCGCGCGAACGAAAGGAGATGCGGTGAATTATTTAGCGAGCGGCGGTGAAAACGCGGCAGCCATTGCGAGGAAGCGGTTGCCACCGCTCGGCATCAAGGAACGCACGCAGCTCGCTCGCGGCCTTTTCAGCCGAAACGACGAGCGAGAAATCACGAGTGATCTGTTTGAGCCAATATCTAGCTACAAGGACGCGAGTTCGCCGACTTATATCTATCTTGTCGCGCATGAAATGCGTCGACGGGTAAAATTGAGTCAGCGCAGAGTCGACGCACCTCTGGACGTCGCGCACGAGTTGAGACAAATACCTGAGACGATCGAGCAGTTGTTAAGGTATATATTCGAAGGATTAGAGTACAACCACGGCCATAATGTGGTGCGTCAATTGTTCACGCTCATGGCTTCTTCACGCGCTGGCCTTTCAGCGAATGAAATCGCCGATATTATCGAGGTCGGTAGGACGTCTTCGTCGTTCTTGGCGCTCACGGATGACGTCGCGCATCTTTGCTGGTGCTATGAAGAAGACGGCGCGCGAGCGCCTGAGATGCCGCAAGATGCGCTCGTCCTACGATCATCGGTAGTCATCGACTATGTACGCAGCAGGTACTTGGTGAAGGATGAAGCAAAGAATAACATTCAACGCGACGCCATGACGTACTTCCTGCGCAAGTTTTCCGACACGAGTGGTGATTTCAACGTGCACCACGTCCTCGAGTTACTGCATTTTGTGAGAAACGGTGAGTGGTTGGTCGCTAGGGATCAGTTCATGGGCTACATCACAGATCCACAGGTGATTCATTTCTTGTGGAAACAGCGATATATCAACGAGCTGGTATTGAGTTGGAAAATTGCGACGGCGACGCAAGTATCGGACGTTGTCCAGCGCACCCCCATGGAGTCGATTCTCACTCGCCTCGGAAGAATGAACGATCGCACGCGGGACTCGTGTGCTGAATCTATCGCCGACTTCATGAAGTGGATTTCAGATTACACGAGCGTCATCGCGGTGTGCGATCTCGCGTGTAGTCGAGCAACGTTTCAGCTGCAACATGCAGCGTCGCTCAACATGAAGTACGCAAATGCTTTGCGTCAGACGGCGGATTGGGAAAAAGCGGCGAGTGTGGCAAAGCTCGCTCGGAAGTTCGAGTCAGCAAACTTCAATGGAAATACACCTTTAGGTGCGATGATCATGAACGAAGAGAGTCTGTGCTTGGTGCGCACAAAGGATGAAGAAATTACCCTCGATAATCGTAACCTGCGAGGGACGAAGGGTGAAGTCGAGGAATTCATTAACGACGCTCTAGAGAGTGCAGAGGCGTCCTTAGCGGCGTGGCGAGTCTGCATGAAAGACAAGAGCGTGAAGGAAGTATTCAATCACGCCGCTTGCGTAACAATGAATGTAGCGACGTTGTATGGGTTGAAGGGTAAAGGCTTGAAGGAAATCGAAATACACGAACAACTGATGGACGAGTTGGAAAACAAGCTCGGTGCTGATCACGACGCTATATATCGCGAGATGCTTCGATTGAGTGCGGTCTACGCTAGGCATGGAGAATGGGATAAAAGTGAATTCTGCATGGAGCAAGCACTCAAACATTGCGTCGACGCGTACCCGGATCGTTCTCTAGGACTGCTTGAGAATTTGAGATCCCTCGCGAAAGTGTACGTTATGAAAAATGATTTAGTCAGCGCTCGAGAGGTTTACGAAGACGTGACGAAGGAGATGGAGTGTGTCACCGATTCAAACGGTCAACCATTGCTTTTGGAACTTCTCGCCAGCGTGTTCACCGAGCACGCGCGTGTTCTGCGTAAACTGAAAAAGCCCGAAGAGGCAAAGCAAACGTTCATCAAGGCGCTCAACATCACCAAGTCAAGATTTGGAGATTTGCATCATGGAACAGCTGAAAGATTGAGTGATTTAGCGTCTATGCACTTAGAGTTACGTAACTTCGATCAAGCGAAGGCTTTATACACGAAAGCACTCGACGTGGATACGCAACTTTTCGGGCGAAATCACCCCAACCTCGCTGTGCATCAAATAGATCTCGCGAGTGTTCTAAGAGCGCGTGGTGAAAATCTCGAAGCGCTCCGTCAATACAAAGAGGCGGAAGCCATTCTCAAAGAAACGAATGAAACTGTGCACCCAGGACTCGCTGCGAGTCTAAATTCCTTGGCTGAAAAATACAAGAGTATGGACCAAGCCCAAAGAGCCGAACCTCTGTACAGCCGTGCTGTCGAAATCGCCGAACATGATTTCCACGCTAGTTCAGAGCTTGAAACTTACTTGATCAATCTCGGGAGATGTTATAGATCACAAGGTAGAACACTTAAGGCGAAGGCGTGTTTCGAGCAGGCGCTGAAAATCGCTGAGGGCGAGTTCGACGCGGCGCACACCAACATTGCTACGCGATGTGTCGAGTTGGGTGAGTTGTTGATGGAAATGAAAGAGTGGGGTGAGGCACTACCGTGTTACACTCGCGCGAAAGATATCAGAGTGCAAAAGTTCGGACTCGATCATCCAGGCACGCAAGTGGTGCTCGAAGCGATCAAACTCATCACGGCCGAGCTCAACAAAGTCAAACAGAGCGGTGTAGTGAAGGTCAAAGTCGCGCAGTATGAAGAAATCGCTGCGAAGTCTGCGGAGACGACTCCAACAAAATCAGCAGATGTCGACCCGCTCTTGAAAATTAGTTTTGACGCGCTTCGTGATAGTGCGAAAAAACAGCGCAAAGATAGCGTGCAAGAAGCGTTGCAGAAATTGGCGTCGTTGACGAATTCCAAGGAATCAAACGAAGTCTTTGAAGAGGAAGAAGAGGTTGCCATCGTCAAACACGACGATATAGTCGAGGCAACGACAGAAACTGTCATTGTGCCACGCGAGCCACCGCGCGAAAAGTCGAAACCGCCACCAGCGCAAGTTAAGGTGCAGGCGTCTGTGAAAAAGTTGGAACTGGGAGACATCAACGGCTTCTTGGCTGAGTTCGTCGAGTACACGGGTCATCGTCAGTATAAGTTCAAACTGGATGACAAAGTTTTCCCGCGATTTTCTCTCATTCGCGATCACGTGGAAGAACATTTTGAGGATGAATGCAGAAGATGGAGTCGAGGCGAGTTTGTCGGACCGCTGGCTAAGTCTCCCGTCAAGGCTGAGTCAATGAACCTCCCATCCGTGGCGATCAAGCCGGTTTCCAGCCCTGAGGAAGCCGAGCGAAAGTCGCACACAAAACCACCTGTCGCCCGATACGCTAAGCCACCGATAATTGAGTCCCCGCAGAGCGAAAGCCTCGGTGGTGGAAAGCCGTACGCCGTCGCGCGATCGCCGAGCGACGATACGCCGCAGTCAAAGATGCGCGTGGAGCAGCCCGTGGCTATATCCGGCGACCTCGTGACCGTTCCAGTGAAAGAACATGAGTACATGGTGACAAAAATTGGAGCGCTCGAATCTGAACTCGCGACGATGCGTGAGATGATGCAGCGGATGATGTACGACAGGATGTACGCGCCGCCGCCGCATTTCGCGCCGCCGCCGCGAGAGTCCACCAATCAAAACGCCGCCCCGGTGGGCGTGCACGCTGATTACATGTACGATCGTAAATTCATGTCCTCCAACGGCTACGACGCCGCCATGAACGCACCGCCACCATCTTCGGGCATCAAGTACGTTCGCGAACCGTACTCGCCTTCGAAGCATTTCTCGCTCGCGCCCGCGCCGAATTTCTCGTCACCCTTGACCGACGCCTCGGCGCGCCCGCGGGTGGTTGGCGAGCACACGCAACCCAAACGAAAGCTTTTCCGACTTTGATTCCCCGTCTGATTCAGACCAGTCGCGCACGGAACGAAACGATCCATTCGCGTTGTAACGTAGCGATATTCGTCGCCGCCACTCGCCGCACACACCCGCGCGCCATGTCAGGCCTACGCCGATTCGCCGCGCGCGCGCGCGCCGCGCGCGCAATCCTCGACGGCGCTCGCGCATCGTCCGCGCTCGGCGACGCCGTCGCGCGTGGCGACGCCGCACCGCGACGACAACTTTCGACGATGCGCGCGCGCGGTGACGTCGCGACGACGGCGTCGTTCGACGACGCGCGAGGCGGGACGGCGATGCGCTGGTGTCTGCTCTCGATGCGCGCGTCGACGCCGGCGGCAGCGCGGGACGTCGCCGCGAGGTCGTATAGCAAGAAGAAGAAGCAGAAACAAAGAGCGGCGGCGGCGAGCGACGAAGACGGCGACGGCGACGAGGACGGTGACGGCGACGGTGGCGAGGAAGGCGACGTCGTGGAGTACGACGCGAAAGAGTGGCAGAGGTACGTCGATGCGAGGGCGCGCACTCGATGCGCGCGGTGATGCGCGCGCGAATGCACGACTGACGCGGACGTCGCGAATAGTAAATTTGACGCGGCGTTGCACGCGTTGGATGTCGATTTGTCGCAGTTGCGCACGGCGCGCGCGTCGGCGGGGATGATTGATCACATTATTGTCGATGTATACGGTGAACCGACGCCACTCTCGCACTTGGGCACGATCACGGCGCCAAATGCGCAGACGCTCTCCGTCACGCTGTTCGATCCGAGCACCAAGCCGAGCGTGGAGAAAGCCATCGTGAACTCGCCGCTCGGTTTCGTTCCCAAAGAGTCCAGTGATGGTTTGATCGTGCCCATTCCAGCGATGACACAGGATACGAGGAAAGAGGTGTGCAAGCTCGCGAGCAAGCTCGGCGAGACGGCCAAGATTGCCGCGCGCAACATCCGGCACAAGGCGCAAAAGCGAATCAAGCGCGCCGAAATGTCGGAGGACGATCGAAAGCGCGCGGAGAAGAATTTACAAGCGCTCACCGACGACATCGTGGGAAAGATCACGCAGCGATGTGCGGCGAAGGAGAAGGAAATCATGACGTTATGAGCGACACGAGCGCACTTGTTGTAGAAAATCCGAGCCGACCGCTCGCGTCTCATCCGTCGTCCCGAAGCCGCGGCGTCGTCCAGCCTCGGCGTCACTCTGCGTCATGTTCGCCCGCGTGTCCGCGCCCGCGCGTCCGCGGACGACGCCACAAGCGTCTCGCCGCGCGCTGTCGACGCGATGCGCCCCGCGAACGCCTTCCGCGCCGCGCGCCGACCTCAAACCGCGTCCGCGACAGGAAAACGATTGTTTTCAAATCGCGGCGACGTCCACGCGCGCGCTCGCGCCTCCCGCGCAGTTCACGCCCGCGCAGGTGTTCGCGTTCAAGTGTGGCTTAGTCCTGGGTCTGCCACTGGCGTTGTATAAGATTGCGCTGGACGTGCGGGCGCAGAACATCGCAGAGCGTCGGCGCGCGGCGGCGCTGGGAGCGAAGACGCGCGCGGCGAGCGCGCTCGACGGAAGACGGGACGGGATGCTGCGCGCGGACGCAGTGGCGGCGAAGCGAGAGGCGCGATCGGAGATGCGACGAAGGACGAATGTGATGGACATTCCGGTGGCGAGCAATAAGAAACGGGAGGTGGTGATGCCGACGCGCGCGATGGCCAAACCGGCGACGAAACCGACGGCGGCGGTTGAGTCGAAAGCGACGGCGCGGGCGCCGAAAGCGAAGGGACCGCCGGTGAAGATAACGCTGGCGACGCAGTGCGCGCTGCCGGATGGCGTCGGGTTAGCCGTAGTAGGGGATGACTCGGCGATCGAGAGGCCGATCGCGATGCAACGCGTCGGCGCGGATCGATATCAAATCGTCCTCGAGGTGGGATCGGGAAATTTGACGTACATGTACGTGGCGAAAAAGGGGGATAAATTGATCAAGGAAAATCGAGTGAAGGAAGGAAAGGGTGAACGCACGAGACAGATCGACTTGGACGGTAAACCACTCGTGATCGAAACCGAGGCGCCGGTTTTCTAATTTCTAGAGATTTGCAACAGCTGCGCTACGCTATAATTTAACTGCTCCTCTTCGGATATCGACCGCGCGATTTCGGTTGAGGCGGCTTGCCTTGCTTGCGAGCTCGTCTCGAACGCCACTGATCGTCGAACTCGTTCGCCATGGTCTCGATGTCAACCATCGAGGGCATCTCGTTTTTGTGCGAAAATATCGAACATCGCGCCTCGCTGGAGTCAGAGTCGGGTGCAACGATCACTGCACCAGGAGCGCCGGCAACGCGCGCAAAACATCCGACGTTGACCTCTTCACTAAATCCACGCGTGCGTGCGCGAGGACGCAAGATATTTGTGACTGCGTTCGTCGTCAGCGACGATACCCATCGTTCTTGCTTGCGCGGCGGCCCGAACGTTTTTCGAATGTCAAACATGCTCACCCCTGGGTCTCCTGGATTCGACATCCAAAGCGCGAAATCTTCCAAATCGATGCAACTTGATTGCTCCGACGCGCCCGCAATGTGCGAAAACGGCGACGCAAACGTCGCGACAACTTGTTCGTGTGGCATGGCTCTGCGATCCCACATCACGGCGCCATCCGCCACGACGGCGGCTATCAACGGACCATTCACCGCGATGGCTCGGATCTCTGCCTCGCTTGCATACGACTCGGGAAGATTGAGCGTATCGACAAAAGTCGCGCGATTCAAGTCAACGCCCACGACTTTTTGAAAAGTCGTTCCAGCCCAGAGACGAGACGTGGCGCCGCCGATGTACGAGCGGTTTGAATAGGAGTTTCCGCCGAACATGCTCATGCATGTGGCTCCGTGATGCGCGTTACCGCCATCGCCATCGTGCACCAGGTCCCCAAGCGCGATTGAAGTCACGCTCGCGACTTCTTCGGTGTCCCAAATTTCTAAATTTGTACTCTTCGCGCTAGCACAAACTACGAGCGACGTCGCAGGAATGCCGCAAAGCGCCGTTACGGCGTAATCGTTTGCAATGGCGTGCGCTCTGCGCTGCACGTACTCCAATGTGTCGCTCTGCCATATCCGTAATCGACCGCCGTCGTCCCCCGCGACGATGCTCGACTGATTGATAGCTAATGCGGTAAGTCCGCGCGTTGCCGAACTCTTCTTCTCGACGAATAACGACGCCAACCGCCCGCCCGCGTCGTCGTCGCCGCGAGCGCCGTGGTACCAAATCTTCACCTTTTCCCGATCGAACGACGTCACCGTCGTTTCGTCCGCGATCAATCCGCGCACAAAACTCGGACCGACGCCAAAATGGACGGGTTTCGGAAACTTCGTCTCGCCCACGTGGGATTCCCCGAGCCACCGCTCGCTGGAGAGAAATGAAACCACCATCGCGCGGTCGCCGTCGGCACCCTCCTCCGCCGACGCCCGCGCGCGACCAAACATCGACTCATACCGCTTGTCCCGCATGAATTCTCGCTGGGACAATATCCACGTCGATTTACACGTGGCCGCCAATCGCACCGCATCTCGCAGATTAAGAAAGCCGAAAATCCGCTCCCAGACTTCGCTCGGCGCGTGGTCCAACGCGCATCGAGCCGCCGTCGCGTCTTCGTACCGCATCTGTCGCGCCGTCCCATCATTCCTGGGCCAAATTACATAACCATCATCATCGTCGTCGTTTCCGAGCATCTCCACTCGCTCGACGTCCCGCAGTCGCGCCTCATTCCGTCGCACTGACTCGACGAACGCGCTCGCTTCGCAGACTTTGACGTCGCCGTCCTCGCCGCGGCGCGCGACGAACGTCTCGCGCTCGAGCTCCGTCAGGCTGATTCGCTCGAGCAGCGCGCGCAGTTCGACGACATTCGTCGCGGTGCGAGCGTCGCGCGGCGTCGGCGACGATTCCGACGGCGACGCCGACGGTGAGCGTCGCTCAGCGCGCTGCTCTCGCTTGCGTCTCGACGCGTTACGAAGCAATTTCGCGCGCGCGCGCTGCGCTTTACCACTCGAACCGGGAACGTACTTGAGCGATGGAGCGTGTTCGTCACGAACACGCTCGGCCGCCGCGGACGCGACGTCCTCCTCCGACGCTTCGTCGGAGGAGGACGCGGCGCGCCGCGAGGCGCGAGGCATCGTGTGCGGGACGCGTCGGCGACGAAGCGCCACCGGAAACGCGCGCTGTGAATGCAACATTCTTTACCATGGGGCTATCTACGATCGAGCTATCTACGATGGGTCTATCTTCAAAGGCACTATCTTCGAAGGGACTGTTCTTCGAAGGGACTGTTCTTCGGCGCGTTCGTCGCGTCGGTTACGCTCCGGCTTCGCCTCCCTCCGCGAGACGACTCTTCATGTCTATGACTCGCTCCGCCAGCGCGTCCACAAACCGCACGGCGCGCTTGCGCGCCGCGCGCACGTCGTCATCGCCCAAGCTATCGATCCCGTCCAAGTGCACCAACGCTCGCTCGAACGCGTCGCTCAAAAAGTGTAACCGCTCGCGCGTTCGCGCGCCGTCCGATCCGAATCGTTCCAGCGCGTCCACCTCCGCGCTCAGGCGTTCGCACTCTCGCGTCTTATCATCGATCGCCGTCGTCGCTCTCCGCTTCGCCGCGGCGTCGTCTGAAGAATTCTCGTCGCTCCGCGCTTCGGCGAACTTTCGCTTTTGTTCGTCGCGCAGTCGCCGCAGCTCCGCATCCATCGCGCGGCGTCGCGCGGCTGGATCCGGCATCACGCTCACCCGCAACCGCCCATCGCGCGTCGCGTGTTTTCGCGGCGAGTCGTCGTCTCGGCACGCCTTTCCCTTGACGTGCACGCGCACGGTGGACGCGTCGACGCGCGCGCGCGTCGCCAAGATTTCGCGCAAGTCGGCGAACGTGACGTCCTCCGGCGCGTCCACGACGAAGCGTCGCGCGTCGAGCGGCGCGTCGGGGACGGCGATGACGTCCACGGTGACTCGGAGCATCGGCGCGGCGACGCTCCGCGCGCGCGGCGCGGCGCGGCGCGGCGCGCTTTGAGGGACGATGGCTAAGTGCGTACGCGCTTTACAGGTGCTATATACAGACGGCGCGAGAGCCGCGCTTCAAAGCTTAAAAGCGGCCGGGAACGAACGACGGGGCGTCCGAGCGGAGGAGCGGTGGCTTTTTCAGGGCCACGTCCATCGCGCGCGTCGGCGCGGCGGCGCCGGAATCGGCGCGTTTCTGGGGCGACGAGTCTTCGCCGTCGGAGAGTTCGAGCTCGTCCATGGTGGTTTCGAGCGCGCGCTGGTCGTCGTCGTCGTCGTCGTCGTCGTCGTCTTCGGCGTTCGTGACGTCTTTGTCTTCGTCACCGTGCACGACGCGACCGAGTTTGGCCATCGCCTTTTCCATGAAACTCGATACGAAGGTGAATCCGAGGAATTTTTCTTGTTCGCCGGAGACGGGCGTCGCGGCGACGGAGTCCACGGGATCGACATCCGTCCATCGCGTGTCGAAGTTTGCGGTGCAGTGCTCGCCGTGAACGTTCGGCTTGAACGGTGGAGGATTCGCCTTTGCGGCGATCTTCGCCCAGTCCACGCCTTTAAAATATTTGTGACTTTTGATATCCGCCGTGCCGTCGTCGCCGCGACCGAGGCGCATCGACGGATCTTTCGCCAATAAACCCTTGATGAGCCCCACGGCTTCGGGTTGGAAGTAATTCGGCACCTTGACTTTTTCGCTGCAGATTGCCTTTTGCACCGCTTGCTTGTTCTTCCCCTTGAAAGGCAGCGTGCCGGACAACATCTCGAACATCAGCACTCCCACGGACCACCAATCCGCCGTCTTGCCGTGTCCCTTGGCGTTTAAGATTTCCGGCGCCATGTAATCGATCGATCCCGCGAGCGAATTCGCGCGCTTATCGTCAACGATCCTCTTCGCCAACCCGAAATCCGTAATCTTCACGTGTCCATCGTGATCGACCAATATGTTCTCCGGTTTCAAATCCCTATGCATGATGCTCAGCGAGTGCAAGTGCCCGATGGCGAGACAAATTTCCGAAATGTAAAACTTGGTCAGCTCATCCCCGAACGTCCCTTGCTGATACAACTGAAAAAACAAGTGCCCGCCGTTAATAAATTCTAAAATCAAGTACAATTTACTCGTCGTCTGGAACGAATACCGCAGACTCACGATGAACGGATGCGTCACCGCCGTCAAAATGTCTCGCTCCGCTCTCGTGTACTCGGCTTGGTCCTTCTCCACGATGCGTTCCTTCTTCATCACCTTCATCGCGTATATCGCCCCGCTATCTTTTTTCCTCACTTGAAACACCTTCCCGAACGCGCCCTGTCCGACCAATTTCAATATATCGAAATCATCGGGCGTGAGTTTCTTCTTCGGCGCGCTCGGCGCGACGTCGATGAGCAGTCCGCTGTCGATCCTTCGCAAGCCTTGGCTCAGCATGCTCAGCGACGAGCTTCCGCTCCGTTTCAGCGACGGCGACGGCGTGTCCGCATCGCGCGCGGCGTTGATCGCTTCCTCATCGCACGCCCCGCTGCTCGATCGGCTCAGCGCGCGCGCGTCCGCGGGCGCCGTCGCGCGCGGCGGCGCGGCGAGCCCGCTCAGCGCCCACGCCTCGGCGACGGCGTCCGCGTGCGCGCGCGCGTCGCCGGCCGCGCGCGCGGGCGTCGGCGACAGCGAAAACCCACGCGTCGACCGCGCGGTCGTCGCGTCGTCCATGCTCGCGCGGCGCCGTGTGACGGACGTCGGCGCGAGGGATGAATGGATAAAGTCGGCGTCGAGCGGGACGACGCGCGGCAGAGCGCGACGCGCGACGTCGAGCGAGCGAACGCGCGTCGAACGCGTCGCGGTAAAGGTTTAGAGCGCGCGCGAGCGACGCGCGCGCGCGAAGGCGTCGCGAAGGCGTCGCGAAGGCGTCGCGAAGGCGTCGCGAAGGCGAGGGAGGGGTTTCCGCGGCGCGCGCGAACGAAACGCGCGCGCGCGACGCGCGATGGCGACGACGACGCGCGCGATCGCGCGCGCGAACGTCGCGCGATGCGCGAGAACGTCGCGGAGGGAGGCGCGCGCGAGACGAAGCGCGACGGCGCGAGGGGTGCGGTGCGCGGCGGCGGCGACGGAGGCGACGGAGGCGGCGGCGTACGACGACGGCTTCGTCGGACGCGCGGCGACGGCGACGACGCGACCGGGGACGCTGGCGAAGACGGATGAGGTGGTTGCGCTGCGATCGGCGCGCGCGCCGACGAACCGAGCGGAAGAGTATCGATTCACGGATTTCAGCGCGTTGACGACGGCGACGCTCGTGGGGCCGAAGGAGGGGGCGAGCGCGGACGCGAGCGCGACGCGCGTGGAGGATGCGTGCGCGACTGTCGTTTTGGTGGACGGCGTGTTGGATGCCACGCAGAGTGACTTTGAAGGCGCGGCGAAGGCTGGGATTAAAATCAGCGTCGGTGCGGCGGATGCGACGACTGGAAAGCAGAGCGCGACGCGGGGTAACGTTTTCGCCGCCATCAACTCGGCGAGCGCGGCGGATGTCGTCGTCGTTCGCGTGCCCAAGGGCGTGAAGTGCGCGTCGCCGGTCCATATCGTGACGATGTCTACGGGTGGTGAAAACGGTGCCACGCGCGTTTCGGCGCCGCGAATCACCATCGTGGTGGAGGAAGAGGGCGAGTTGTGCGTCGTCGAAGATTTCGCGGGCGAGGGCGAAACCGAGTACTGGCAAAACGGCGTCTGCGAAATCGCCGTCGAAAAGGGAGCGTCGATGAAGCATGCGCTCATTCAGAACCACGGCCGCGGGGCCACGCACACGCGCACGACGCTCGTGACGCAGGCGGAAGATTCGAAGTACGAGGTGAATGAGATTTCCGTCGGCGGCAAGACGGCGCGTCATGATTTGAACATCAAGCAGCTCGGTCCGCGCACGGAAACCGTCCTCGGATGCTTCAACCTCGCTGGTTCGAATCAAACCTTAGACTTACACAGCAAGCTGCAGTTAGATCACGAAGAAGGTTCGAGCAATCAGGTGCACAAGTGCATCGTGAGCGCGGCGAGCGGTAAAGGCGTCTTCGACGGCAACGTTCAGGTGAACCGCATGGCACAGCGCACGGACGCGCAGCAGCTTTCGCGTAACTTGTTACTCGTTCCTAAGGCGACGGTTAACGTCAAGCCGAATTTGCAAATCATAGCGGACGACGTGAAGTGCACGCACGGGTGCACCGTGAGCGATTTGGAAGAGGAGGAGTTGTTCTACATTCGCTCGCGAGGTTTGAGCGCGGAGACCGCCCGCTCGCTCTTGGTGAGCGGTTTCGGCGTCGATGTCATCAGCCGCTTACCGGGAAAAGATTTGCGCGATCGCGTGAACTCCATCGTTCGCACGTCGCTCGAGCGGGATCGAGTCGCGTTCGAATGGACGGGTGACTCGTAAACGTTTTAATATTAATACTCAAAATTCATAATTTATGACACCGTCGCGGATTCATACAAGTCACAGTCGCAATTCATTCATATTTCATTCACAAAACACCTCATGGTCGTCGTCGTTCGATCGTCGACGCTCAATAAAACAGTTCCTTGCTCTTGCCGTTGATGAGCTTGCACAACTCGCCGTACGAGTACTGGTCGAAATCGTCGCCGAACTCCACGCGAGAGCACTCAGTGACGCAATCCGCGCCGTCCACCGTGGCTTCAAACTCAACGTACTTCGAACCGAACGCCCCGGCGCCCGCAAGATTCACGGTAATCATCTTATCGTCCGCCGTCTTCACCGTCGCCGAGTTCGCGTCTCTCGGCGTCACTTCGCCCACGACGAGCACCGTCTTCCCGATAAAGTTCACCAGCGCTTCACCGTTCACGCGCGGTCGCGGCGCGGAATCATCCATGTTCTGCCATCATCGCGCGCGCGCCCGGTCAGTCGCAATCGCCTCGTCGTCGTCGTCGTCGTCGTCGTGGGTTCGCAGCTGTCGAGGTGCCCGAAAGTTTGAAATCGCGATCGTCATCGTCGTCGCGTCGCGCGCATCGCGCGCATCGTCCACCGCGGCGCGCGCATCGCGCGCGGCGCGCGCGTTCGCGCCCGTTCGCACCTCGTCGGTCGTTCACGAATCGATCGCGCGTCGTCGCGCGCTGAAAAGTGCGGCGACGCGTCGCGAGATTCAAATCTCGACGTCGCGTCCGGTTGGGGACGAAGGCCAAAACGCGACGCGCGCGCCGCCGCGATGAGCGCGACGCGCGCCGGGGTGACGCCGCTGCCGAAGTATAAGCTCGTGTTCTTAGGGGTGCGCGCGCGAGGCGCCTCGATCGCGACGCGCGCGACGAACGACGCGATGAAGCGCCGTTCGGGACAGCGCGCGGGACGCACATCGAGGGAAACGACGACTGACGATCGCTCGAACGCGCTCGAACGCGCCGCGCAGGATCAATCCGTGGGGAAGACGTCGATCATCTCGCGATTCATGTACGACAAGTTCGACAACTCGTACCAGGCGACGATCGGGATCGACTTTTTGTCCAAGACGATGTATCTGGAGGATCGCACGGTGCGGTTGCAGTTGTGGGACACGGCTGGACAGGAGCGGTTCCGGTCGCTCATACCGTCGTACATCAGGGATAGCTCGGTGGCGGTGATCGTGTACGACGTGAGCTCGCGGGCGAGCTTCGTGAACAGTGCGAAGTGGATATCGGAGGTGAAGGCGGAACGCGGGGGCGACGTGATAATCGCGTTGGTGGGGAACAAGACGGATTTGGACGGACGCGAGGTGAGCGCGGCGGAAGGCGAGGCGAAAGCGAAAGAAGAGGGCGTGATGTTCATCGAGACGAGCGCCAAGGCGGGATTTAACGTCAAGGTGTTGTTTCGCAAAATCGCGGCGGCGTTGCCGGGGATGGAGACGCCGAGCACCAAGGCGGACGAGGACTTGGTCGAGGTAAAACTTACGGGACAAGCGCAGCAATCGGCGAAATCGTCGTGTTGTTAGCCAATCGCGGCATCGGTAGTCCGGTATTAGGAACCTAGAACTCGAACGGGCTTTGCCGAATACATTACTTCGCTACCAAACATCCTGCGACACTAAAGACGACGACGACGACGACGATCCCTCACCATTCTAAGCGTTTTCTCTCTCCGCGATTACAGACATTCTACATATTCTAAACCTACGTGCGCACCGACCGACGCTTCGGCGCGCGTTCGCCCTCGTCCCGCGTCTCGAATCGAGTCGAATCGAATCCGCTACGACTCCTTCGCCTGCAACACCGGCCGCACCAGCGGCGTCATCTGCGCCATGTAAATCACCGCCCACATGAACCAACAGCAGAACACGCTCGTGCCGTACATCACGTGCAGGAAACTGCGTCGTCCGCGCGTCGCGCCGTCAGTCATCGTCGTCATCCTTTCGTTCACTCGTGCAGCCGTCGACCGAGCCATCCGTCGTCGTCGCGTCGCGTCGCGTCGCGTCGCGCGTCACGCACGATCGTCGCGCCGCGGGCGCCGAGCCCTGGACGTAGGCGTAGAACACCCCCTCGAGCGCGGCGAACGCGAGCGTGGTGAACCAGAACCCCATCCGCGCGTCTTCGTCTGACGCCGCGCGGTCGTCGCGATTCGACGACGCGCGCGCCGGCGCGACGCGTCGCGATGCGAGACAAGCGCAAGCTGTTGACGCTGGATGACATCAGCTCGCGGTTGCGAGGTGCGCGACGCGCTTTCGACGCGAATCGACGGTCGTTCGTGGGTCGATTGGTCGAGACGGCGATGATTGCTCGAACGCGTTTCGCGACGGCGCGACGCGACGGCGCGCGCGACGACGACGACGACGGGCGCGAACGAACGACACTGACGCGCGTGCGGTTCGAAACGACAGGGAAGTACGTGTCCGTGGCGTGGCCGGAGACGGGGGTGTGGTACGACGCCAAGGTGATGGAGATCGACGCGAAGGCGAGAACGGCGACGCTGTGGTACCCGGATTCGCTCGGCCCGGACGCGGAGGAGGGCGAACGCGAGTCGATCAATCTCGAGGAAGCGATTTTAGACGATGAGGTGTCGTGGCCGGTGTACAGGGACGAGGCGCACGCGAGGGAGATGATGGCGCGACGAGACGCGCAAGAGGCGCGAGGCGCGAAGCGGGAACGGACAAAGCAACCGAATCGTAAACGAATGGCGGAGATGGAGGCGGCGAAGGCGGAGGAGGAAAAGATTCGCAGTACCGTTCGTGAATTCATTTTGAAGGCGATGGAGATGGCGGCGGAGGAGACGAAAGCGAGCGGGCACGACGAAGCCAATGGAACGCCGAGCGAAGTCGCCGCGGCGGTCGAATCGGCGCTGTATAAAAAATGCGGTTCGGCTGACAAAGAGTACAGAACGCGCGCGCGGTCTTTAAAATCCAACTTACAGGACGTGCGCAACCCTCAATTACGGGCGCGCGTGCTCGCGAACGATTTGAAAGCTTCACAACTCGTGGACATGTCTCCGCTGCAGTTGGCCAACAAGGAGCTCGTCGAGTGGCGCAAGGCGCGACAGGAAATCGCGGGCGAGGGTGCCTTTATGAAGGGAATCGCGCTTGAGGATATAGTGGTGAAGAAAGATGGGAAGAATGAAATTCACGTCGAGCTGAAGCCAGAAGAACCGGCGCCGTCGAAGCCCGTGGAACAAACGCCGAGCGTCGAGGAAGAGCCGACGCAAGTCACCGAGATTGACGTGACGTCTGGGAACGACCAACTGTCAGACGAGGAGCACGAAGAAGCCGCACCGATGAACGTCGACGGTGATGATTCAGAAATGCTTTCTTTCGAAAAGTTTGCGAATGGAGGCGAAGAAGACAAGGAAGAGGAGCAGGAAGAAGAGGAAGAAGAGGAAGACGCCGCGCCGGAATACGAGCCAGAGCCCGAGTACGAACCGGAGGACGAACCTGAGTACGACCCGGAAGCGACTACGGCGGATGAGGTGGAAGAAGAAGAATACAATCCCGCCGACGACCCGATAGATGTTCCTCTTCCCGAAGGTGCGTGGGAAGGCACCGTAGATGTTCCAGGACTGCCTACGCTTCAGCTGCGAGCGGTGCCCATCGGCGGCGAAGGCGCCCACGTCGGCGACATCTTGCCCGAGAGTTTGCACATCAAAGGCCGCGTCGACTACAAAGCCATGCAATCTTTCGTCAAGCAAGTCCACCGCTCGTCGACGTCGCGCGCGGTGACGCTCGTGCATATCTCGAGCGCGCCGAGCGGCGGAGACGACGCGGAAGCGGCGATGGCGAAGATCGTCAAACAATATCGCGAGCGCAAGCGATGCGGCGTGGCGAAAACGGAGGATGGCATCGAGCTGTATCTCGCGCCTCGCGGTCAGCACGCGGATAAAGTCATCTTAACCGTCGACCTTATCCCGGGACACGTCCCACCGTCGACGGGGATGATTGGAATGGTGATTCATCCGCGAGGCATCGGTCCAAGGAAAGTCGACTCGAAGGAACTTCATCGATCAAAGAAGACGCGCGTCGAAGAGCACGTCGACGAGGATGAGTACGCGCCCAACGCGCCACCGGCGCAATTCATGGAGGTTCCGCCACCACCGCCACCCTCAGCGCAGATGGCGCCGCTCGCGGCCCCCCAAACTCTTCGAGAAGTTCCCCCGCCGCCGCCGCCCGCCGCCGCGCCGCCGGCGTTCCAAGCGCAAGATCTCGCCGGTTTGATCGCGACGCTTTCCGGCGCCCAGCAACCGGTGCGCATGAACGTACCACCGCCTCCTCCTCCTCCGTGACTCAAAACGACCGTAGAATCGCACAGTACACTACTGTGACAGTAGATTTTAGATGAAACGAGACGCGGCTCGTCGCCGCGACGACGACACAACGAGCCTCCCCCAAGCGATGTTCGCCACCGCCGCGCCCGCGCCGCGCGCCGCGCCCGCGCCGCGCGCCGCGCGATCGACGACACCGCCGTCGTCCGCGCGCGCGTCCGCGCGCGCGTCGTCGAGCGGCGCGGACGTTCTTTACTTCTGCTACGGCAGCAATCTCAATCCCAGCACGTTCGACGGCGTTCGCGGCATGCGCCCGACGTCGTCCACGCCGTGCGTCCTGCGCGGCTTCGAGCTCGCGTTCAACGTGCCCGGCGTGCCGTACGTCGAACCGGCGTTCGCGAGCGCGGTCGCGCGCGAGGGGGCCGAGTGCCACGGCGTCGCGCACGGCATCACGCGCGACGAGTGGGAGTACTTAGTCACCACGGAAGGGTCGTACGACGTCGTGGACGTCGATTGCGACGCGTACGATGGGCGAAAGCTGCGATGCAAGACGCTGACGCATCGTACGCTGAAGAATTTTGGCGAACGAGCGCCGTCGCTGCGATACGCGACGCTCCTGCGGGAAGGCGCGCGGTTTCACGGTCTGGACGAGGCGTGGATCGCGCGTTTGGACGCGTTGGAGACGTACGAGCCGGTTGAGCTGGATTTAGGACAACGCGCAGCGTTGGCGCTGTCGGTGGGACCGACTTTGCTGGCGGCGGTGCCCGCGGCGGGGGCGGCGGCGGCGAAACGGCTGTCGACGGGCGACGGACGGGGCGCCGTGATAGACGCGTTCGTGGAGACGCAAGACGTCGTGTGGGGGGTGCAAAACGCGTTTTTCGCGCCGTGGATGGGGTCGAGCGGTAGGAACGCGAAGAAATAGCGTATATTTGCTACATGTATGCGTAGCGCATAGCAAGGTTTAGTTCTATCGATAGCAAAGCTCGCTAGAGCGACTAATCGGAGTACTCGCCCGGGTTGGAGAGCATGTTTTTGTTCGGCGCTTTCGGTGCCCGTGGCGCTGGACTGTCGCGCCCACTGCGTCGATTCCTCTGCAACACCTCCGCCGCGCGCGCTAACAAGTCTCCACCCACGCCATTCTTCGAGCGCTCGGCGAGCGTCTTCGCCCAACCTTCGGGCTCGGGCACGAGACGGGCAAACGTCAGGTACGCCGTGTGCGACTGCAGGCGCTGTCGTGGAAATGTGACGACGTGCTGCGTCATTACGTTGTCGTCGCCATCGTCCACCGGCGCGTCACGCGGGCGCTTAGTGTCCTTCCGCCATCCCACCTTGGTCGCCTTGCTCAGCGGCGCCGACAAGTCTCTCTGCAACCGCTTTCCCTCGACGTCGTATTCGCGCCCCAACAACTCCACCGTCTTGACGTCCGCAAACCCGTGCTTTTTCATCTCTAAAATAGTTTTCTGCACCTGTTCGATGCACGGCGAAAACGAACAGAGCACGCCGTCCGGGCGAAGACTACGCGCGACGCTCCCCACGCACTTGTGCGGCCCCGGCAAGTCCAAAAAAACCGCGTCCGCGCGTCCCGCCATCTCCTTCGGGAATCCATCCCGTTCGATGTCTCTGTGCGTCACGGTGACGTACTCCGATATCCCATTCAGCGCGAACTCTTCCTTTGCCGCTTTCACGCGCGTTTCGTTGAACTCGTACGTCCACACTCGTCCCGTCGGCGCGACGCACCGCGCCAGCGCGTGCGTCAGGCTTCCCGACCCCGTCCCGCTCTCCATCACCACGCTCCCCGGCGTCAGTTCCATCTCCGCGCACACCAGCGATATGTCCGCCGCGTACAGGATTTGCGTGCGATGTTCCAGCACCTTCGTCCACAACTCGGGCGTCGGCGCGCACAGCCACACGAACCCTCTCCCGTCCCGCTCGCGCGCGCGCGCGCCGAACGCGCGCCCGATCCAATCGTCGTGGTGAAACGTCCCGTACTTGGACGCGTACACGCCGCCGCTTCGCACGCGCTCGGCGACGGCGGCGTTGAAGCCCTCGACGACGACGACGAGGTCGCCGTCGCGAACGACGCGCTCGGGCGGCGGCGGCGCGTCGAGCGACGCGGACGCCGTCGTCGACGGTGCGTCGGCGCACGCGAGCATGGAACCGCGCGCGTGAGACATCGCGCGCGCGACGCGCGACGGCGCGACGCGATGTGGGGCGGCGCGGGACGCGCGAGGGCGAGGACGGCGGACGGTTCGTCACAACAATTTATCCCACCTCGCGCGCGCGCGCTCGGGAGCTTGGGCTAGGATGAATTCTCTGAGCTCTAGGAATGATCGAGGACCGAGGGTCAGACGACGGCCGTCGTCGACGCGCTCGAGCCATCGCTCGGCGACGAGGTCGTTGAGCGCGGCGTCCTTGACGACCTTGCTCATCTTTTGCACCGTCTGCGTTTGCTTCTCCAGTTGCGTCATCTGCGTCGCCCCGTCCTGCGTCGACGCGTCTTGCGTCAATTGTAACTCGGTCGAATTCAACGCGCTCATGAAATCGATCCCGCGCTCGGCGCTCGAATCATCGCGCAGAATTTCCAACATCGCGACTCGAAACAGCGCGATTTCCGCCGGCGTCATCCGAGTCGCCAATTTCGCCACTTCCGTCGTCCCTTGGTTCACCACCGCCATGTACGTCTTCCCATCGCCCTCGAATTTACCCGTTCGTATGTCTAAATCTAAAAATTTCAACGCGACGGCGATTTCGCCCCAGAATCGCGTGAACTCGTTCGCGGCGTCGTCTTCGACGATTTCTCTGCGCGCCGCGCGTGCGATCGACGCTCATTTGTCAGTCCCGCGAGCGCCTTCTTTTCGCGCTTCATCGTCGAAATCGCGCGTGTGCGACACGACCGCACCTGTACAACGCCTCCGCGTCCTCGCTTTCGACGATCCCGCGCGACAGAAGCGCCTGAAGGAAACACTGCTGCTGCACCGACAGCGCGCTGGCGTCGTCGTTCGACGCCGCGGGCGCCGTGGTCTTGGCATTTTTCTTCACGGACGACGGCGAGGTCGCCGCGAGTGGTTTTGCTTTCCTCTTCGACGCCGCCGCCGGGGGCATGACGCCGGGCGCGCGCGGCGGTGCGGCGAGAAATGCCGCGAGGTGGCGTCGGCTGGCGGTTTTCAAAAATTGAATTTCGGCGAAGGCGAAGGCGAACTCGAACTCGATTCGATTCGGATTCGAGCCGACGAGCGTCGTGCGAACGATGAAGAATGATATTTTACAACAAGCGTACAACAAGCGATGCGGCGTGATGGAATGGTTGAATCACGGTGACGGCGGAGGCGGCGGAAGCGTGTTGCGAACGAGTTCGAGGAGATGAGTCGCCGATTCGCCGCCAAAGTACGTTCCACCGCCGACGACGCACGCGAGGAAGACGGCTTTGAAACTCAGACGAGTGTACTTCCAGTAGTCATCCGTGGAGTATTTTTGACCGAATAGGTAGGTGACGAGAATTTCTGTGCCGAGGAGAATACCGGGCCAGATGACGCCGTAGTTGTGCATCGCCCATCCGAGCGTGGCCGAGTACGGGAATCGGCGCCGCTGTGTGACTCGATCGAGATCACCGAGCGCGCAGAGCTTGGCGTCGGGGCCGAGTATTTTCTCAAAAGCATCCGAATTCCCAACGACTGGGTGTTCGGCGTCTTGCTCGCTTCGCAAGAGCGATACGAATTGTCTATTCAAGTTCCCGAGCGACGCGACGTTCAGCACGCGCTCAAAGTTGCGGTAGTCCACGTGCACCGCTCGAAGCTTTCGATTGTTCAATTGGGCGAACTTTTTGTTAAGTTCGAGCATGCTCATCGTCTCCGGACCCACGGCGTCGTACATGCGCAGCGTGTACTGCCGCTTTTCATTCTGCGTCACTATGCGCGCCCAAGATTCGCGACTCCAAATGGAATCGGTGCCCGACCACGATTCTCGATTCCACGCGCCCTCTTCCTGACACGGTAGATTCGACGCGGGTAGGTCCGCAACCTCAGTGAGACCCAGAAACGCCAACCGACTCGCCGCGTCCGCGACCTCGAGCGGCTGCAGCGGCGCCGAACCGTCGCCCATAATCGGCGTCAGCGGTAGGAGCGTCAAGTCAATCATATTCAGTAAGTCCCCACGCTGACCGACGACGCCTTGGTCTTTATCGTACAACATTCCGAGCGCGCACACCGTCACCGGCAATTTTTCCAACCGCGCCAACGAAAAGTCTGCCATCGCCTTCCACCGACTGTACGGCACCTGTCCCGCGCGCTCCGCCTTCGTGGCTTGCGTGCTGCTCTGAATAAAGTGCCCGAAACCCAATCGTTCGCACGCGCGCGCCGCGGCGACCGGCGCGAGATAATTCACCGCCATCATCGCGTTCGCCTTCCCCGACACCGGCCCCGCGAGACCGGCGAGATTCATGAACACCGAGTTACACCCCGCCATCCCGAGCGACCCCAACTGGTCCTGCCACGAATCCACGTCGTGTTGATAATAATAATCCACCCTCGACGCCCTGACCCCTCGCAATCGCTCCGCCCCGTACTGTTTCGTCAATCTCGACATCAAATTGCCCGGCGACGCCGACAGCAGCAGCGCCTCGCCGCTCTCTAATCCGTGCGCTCGTCGATAATCGTGCGCGTCCAGCACCGCGTCCAGCACCCGCGCGCCCAGGAAGCCTCCCGGTCCGCTCAGCGCGATCATCTTCGGTCGCGCGTCGAGCAGTTTCGCGCCCGCGGTTTTCACGAGCTGCGAGCGCGCCGCCCTGGCGACGACGTCGCGCGCGACCATGGTCGTCGCGAGCGATTTCGAGCGCGCAGTGCTGACGCGGATTGTCCCGGTCGCGATTGAATCGATTCACCGGCGCGTCGCGAGCGCGTCGCGAGCGCGCGCGGCGAGCGCGATGCGACGCGCCGCTCGCGATCGAAGTCGCGAAACGCGCGGCGATGTGAGGCGCGAGGTCATCGATCATGCATCATCAATCAACAATCGCGGCGTCGTCTTCGCGTCGAAGTCGCGACGAAGTCTAATACGGACGGCCGAACCGCGGTCGGTCGCCGCCGCCGCCGCCGCGATCGGCGCCGCCGCCGAAACGATCGCCGCCGCGATCGGGACCGCCTCGACCGCCGCCGCGACCGGAATTCCCGCGGCCGCCGCCGCGACCGCCGCCGCGGCCGAAATTCCCGCGGCCGCCGCCGCGACCGCCGCGACCGCCGCGACCACCGCCGCGACCACCGCCGCGACCACCGCCGCGACCACCGCCGCGACCACCGCGCCCACCACCGCCGCGACCACCGCGACCGCCGCCGCTTCGCGCGTCGCCCGTCTTTTCGCGAAACGTCGCCGGGTCGTATCCCGGAAACAACCGCGCCGCGCACTTTCGATACGAAAAGTCCTCCATCGTCCCGTCGGTGCGCACGATCATGAAGCATCGCGTGTTGTGCACGGGATGATTCCTGACCTGGAACGCGCGCAGGCCGCTGCCGAATTTCTTCGCCGCGTCCTCGTGGCCGAGTCGCAGCAGCGCCTCCGTCGTCGCGGCTTCGTACTCGTTCATGTTTTGATCCAGCGTCAGCTCGTTTCGAAGCGCGCCGAAGTATCGCATCACGTCGTCGCCGGTGTCGAACGTCACGGGACCGAGCGTCACGGGGCGCGCGGGCGTCGACTCGGCGCGCGGCGCGGTCGCGGGCGTCGAGTCAACCGCCGCCGTCGAGGTCGGCGCGGCGGCGTCGGCGGGCGCGCGCGCGGACGCGGGAGGCGGCGGGACGTCCGTCGTCGGCGCGGAGGGCGCGGACATCGAAGGAGCGCGCGGTGAGTTCGAGCGGTGACGGCGCGCGCGCGTGTGGGGGACGGACGGACGACGATGGATGAGAGGCGTCGGCGCGAGCGGGACGGTCAACGCGGACGCGCGGAGACGCGGGAACGGGCGAACGCGGGAAACGCGCTTCGGAACGCGCGATGACGGGACGATGGAATGATGGGATGGTTTAACGACGCGCGGGCGTCGGAACGCGCTCGGAGGGCTAGGGGTCGGTGGCGGCGGACGCGGGCGACTCGTCGGCGTACGATTTGGCGCGGCCGGAGAGACCGCGCGCGGCTTCGAGCGGGGCGTCCGCGATGGCGCCCGTTTCGTCGTCGCGCTTCGGGCCGGGCTCGAGACCGGTGTACGTGCGCTTGGAGATGAGGTATTCGGCGCCGGAGGTGACGACGGCGTCGGAGACGCCGGAGGCGCGGAGGGAGAGCGCGCCCTCGGCGCGGCGAGCGAGCTCGGTGCCGGTGAGGGCGTCGATGTCGTCGGCGTCGTGCGCGGACGACGAGGCGTTCACCGGTGATATGTACGTGCCGGAAACGAGGCTGAACTCTGGTTGAACGTCGTCGTCGTCGTCGCCATTCGCGACGACGTCTTCGAACGTCGGCACCGACGCGAAATCGAGCTTGACTTCGCCCATCCACATCTTTCCCGGCGTGAACGCGATCGTGGCCTCGTACGGGGTTATGATCGGTTGCATGTAATCGCGCCCGTCCATCAACGCCGTCAACTCGCAGCTCACCATTATGAAGACCTCAATCTCGGGGAAGTTGGCCAACTTTTGCGGATTCGGCTTTCCCGCGACGACGGTGTAACTCTTACGCCCACTATTCGCAATCAACTTGCGCAAGTTTTCGATCATTTCGCGGTAACCCGCGACACCTAAAGTACCGGCGATGATGCCAACCACCCTGGCTTCCTTGGCCTTCGCTATCAAGAATCTCCTTCGCTTCAACGCCCTCGCGGCTTCGCCGGCGCCGTCCGCCTCGACGCGCACCGCGTCGCCATCCACCGATGGATCGTACTGCGCCATCCCACCGAACTTCGCCGCGCAATCGCCCAAAACCAGCATCGCATGCGTCATCGCCGGCCCCGTCGCACCGATCCACACGTACGCGCAATCCTCGTTCGTCGTCCCGTTCGGCGGTCGAAATCGCGACGCGCCGACTCGCGTCGTCGACGCGTCCTCATCCCTCCCTCGCACTCTCGAATCGCGGCTCGGATCGACTTCGACCTCAACCGCGTCCGCGATGACGATCTCCGCGCCCTGAACGTTCGCGGTCGAGCTCGTCGAAGCTCGCTTCAACTCGTCGAGCGCCCAAAAGTATTCCTGGTCGCACAGCGCCACCACCGCGCGCGCCCCGCGCCTCGCCGACGCCGCGGCGTGCGCCTCGAGCGCGCGCGCGCATCGAGCGCAATCGATTTCTTTACGATCGAACACCAACCGCGCCGGCGTTCGGCTCGTCGGTGAGCAGCACGCGCGTCCGAAGTGTACGATGGCGTCGGCGTCCCGGTGCGCCGCCGCGACTTCGTCGACGCAGCACGACCCGAACGTCGTGTCCGCGAGGACGAAGACCTCGCGCGACGCTCGCGCGGCGTCGTCGTCGCGCGCGAGCGCGGTTTGAAGCGCGCGCGCGAGCCTGGCGGCGTCGGGAAGCTTGTCGTCGGGTAACTGCAGGGCGACGCGCGAGAACGCGCCGTCGCGGATCCACGACGCGGTTCGCGCGACGTCGTACGCGACGTCGAACGTCGCGTCGTCGTCGCGCATCGCCGCGGACGAGGCGAGGTGTGCGGCGAGGTGGCGCGCGTCGAAGTCGCGAAGTCGTGAAGTCGAGCGCGGCGGCGGCGGCGGCGGCGGCGCGGAAACGCAAACGCAAACGCAACTACACACTACAACACTACGTGACTAACAGGGCGAATCTAAATTTGATGCGACGGGCGCGACGGGCGCGGGGTCGTCGGATGGAAGAGTATCGACGTCGGCGACGGACGATGTGGGGCTGTCCAGCGCCGTCGGCAGGCGTTCGGCGATGACGCGAAGCGCGACCGTGACGGCGCAGATGAAGGCGAATGGAAGGAATTGCCGCGCCGGAAAAGTCAATCGCATGGCGCCGGCAAATGTCCAGCCGCAAATGACTGGGGCGACGATGCGCGCAAACGCCGACGTGGTGCCAGCGATGCCGTTCACGCGAGCTTTGACGGCGTCCTCGCACGAGTTATTCACCACGATGGTGATACTTACGAATCCGATCCCCAATGCGCAAATTTTCGTGCACTGCGACACGAGTGCGACTGTCCACAGCATGGGTTCGTTCGGCATCACCGACGCGAACGGCGCGAGCATGGACACGGCGGCGAAGAGCGCGACGCCGAATCTGAATGCGCGCACGGCGCCGAGCGCGTCGGCGATTCGCGGATACAACACCAATTGAAAGACCAAAAGCGTGACACCACCGCACACCAACAAAATACCGATATCTCGCGGCGCGAATTCGCACCCTCCTAACTCGTGCGAGGTCTTTAAGAACACCGGAAGCATCTCGTCGTACCCGATCGCGATGGCGGCGAGGACGGCGTAGCACGCGACAGCGCGAGTCGTCTCGGGCGTGAATAGGACTTCTTTCGGTGCCACATCTTCGACGTCGTCAGATTCACCCTTGTCACCGGCGACGTCCGACCACTCGTCCACGTCGCGCAACTCTATCGCTCGCAAGTCGCCCGCCGAAGCCAACTTGACGAGACGCTTTTCCTCGTCGCCGTTTCGCGCCATCGCCTTAGCCTCGGCGCGTCGCACGAACGACGCTGTTTCGGGTAACAATAACACCCCTAATACCGCCCCGAGTCCCGTCAGGCACGCCGCGACGCACATCGGCAGGAGATACGGATACGTATCGAACGCCGTCCCCGCGAACGTCTCTGGCCAACGACGCGCGGGCCTTTGTAAAAATCCCGCCGCGGCCGGCGCTAACGTCGACGCCAACCCGTAACCCAACGCCAGAACTCCGAAAGCTTCGCTCTGCGCCTTTTTCGTGGACGTTTCGCCCAAATACGTCTTCACGATGGCGGCGTTCCCGTTGAGAAGCCCGGACATCCAGCGGCCGAGCGCCGCGGCGCGGACGCTCTTCGCCGTCCCGAACACGAACACGCTCATCGTGCTCAGCGCGCTCCCGGCGATCAGCGCCGGGCGTCGTCCGTATCTGTCAGAGATTCTTCCCCACTGATACGCGCTGAGCAGCGCGCCCAGCGGCGCGGCGGCGCCTATCACGCCGCAGTAAAAGCCGACGTCGATTTCGGCGACGCCAAAGTCTCGCACGGCGAACGGAAGCATCGGCCACACGATGTTCAGGTGAAACGCGTCGACGACGTTGAGGAGCACCAATAACGCCAAGAACCACGGCGGATGCGCGTCGCGAGGCGCGAGCGGGGCGAGCATGGTCGCGCGAGAGCGCCGAGCCGAGGCGGCGTCTGCGGACGGATAGGACGCCGAGGGCGGTCGACGCGAAACCTCGCGAGCGCGGCGCGAACGGCGAGATCGCGTCAATCCATCTTCGTATCTTACAATTCAATCGTCGCGCTCGTCGTCGCGACGACCGATCGGCGGTTCGATCGCGTCGTCGCGATACCCGGCACCGCCGCCGCTCGACGCCGGGGCGTCCCTCGCTCTCGCTCACACCCGTCCGTGCCACACGCACTCTCTCCATCGCGCGCTCGCCTCGCCGCGACGATGCAGAATCTCTAACACGCGCTTCGGCGGGTCTAAACCGAGCGCGCGCGCGCGATCCCATCGCTCGATTCGCGTCAATCCGCAGCACGGCCCAAACTTGGACGTCAAGTCAAACGTCTTCAGCTCGCGCGCGTCGCGCTCGACCGCGTCGTCGTCGTCGATCGTCTCGGCGTCGTCGTCCTCGATCGCGACGTTCGCGCCTGCGCGCGCGCGCGTCGTCAGTCGCGTCGAACGACGGCGATGCGCGCGCGTCGGAAATCCCGACGTCGGCGGCGCACCTTTCGTCTTGCCCGGTCTCGCCGCGCCCGGTTTCGTCGACCTGAACAGCGCGTCGATCGTCGTCGCCGAGGGCGGTCGTCGCGCGCTTCGAGGCGGCATGGCGACGCGCGCGCGAGAGTGACGACGGCGCGGCGTCGCGACAATCGGGCGCCTCGATTCGGCAATTCTCCGTAACCGACCGGATGGATAAAGATCTCAAAGCGGCCCTCGACGCGATCGCCTTTCGTCATCGTTCGCGTCACCGCGCGCGCGCCGCACACGCGAGCGCGCGTTTTACGCGACACGATGCGCGCGACGCAAACGATGACGAGCTGCCCGCGCGCGCGCGTCGCCCCTCGCGCGCGCGCGACGAAACCGCGCGCGAAGACGACGACGATGGCGCGCGCGCGCGATAAGGCGTCGGCGATGACGACGGCGCCCGCGGTGACGGCGGCGCTCGGCGCGCTCGGCGCGAGCGCGGCGAGCGCGAGCGAGATCGCGCAGACGGCCGAGGGCGCGGGACTGGCGATCGGCGGCGCGCTGGCGATCGCGGGCGCGGGCGCGGCGTTGGTGCTGACGGATCCGAGCAAAAGACGCGAGGGGATGATGGCGGAGACTGGCGGCGACGAAGCGGCGAGCGTGAAGAATTATTTCGACACCACCGGGTTCGAACGGTGGAATAAGATTTACGGAGAGACGGACGACGTGAATAAGGTGCAGCTCGACATTCGCGAGGGACATCAACAAACGGTTGATAAGGTTTTGGCGTGGGTGAAGAACGACGATTTGGAGGGCGTGACGGTGTGCGATGCTGGGTGCGGGACGGGGTCGTTGGCGATTCCGTTGGCGCTTCAGGGGGCGAACGTGAGCGCGAGTGATATCTCTAGCTCGATGGTCGGCGAAGCGGAGCGCCGATACAAGGAATTGGTGGCGAACGGCGCCAAGGCGCCGGCGACCGAGCCCAAGTTTGACGCCATGGGCCTCGAAGAAGCCACGGGCAAGTACGACATGGTGACGTGCATCGATGTCATGATTCACTACCCGAAGGACCGCGTCGACGGTATGGTCAACCACTTGGCGAGCTTGAGCAGCAAGAAGCTCATCATCTCCTTCGCGCCGAAGACGTTGGCGTACCTCATCTTGAAGCGCGTCGGCGAGTTGTTCCCGGGACCGTCCAAGGCGACCCGCGCGTACCTCCACGACGAAGCTGATGTTGAAATCGCGCTCAAGGCTGCCGGTTTCAAGGTGAAGCGCCGCGAAATGACCGCGACGTCCTTCTACTTCTCCCGCCTTCTCGAATGCGAGCGTGTTTAATTTAACGCGACAAAGTTTTAATTAATCGAATTCGATTCATCTACAAAGCTATGCATCTCTCGGCCTGATGATAAAAATGTTTGGATGCATGCCTAAGCATCCCGTGATTTGCGCCGCCAAACACGACCCTCGATGAAGCAGCATGAAGAGGGCGGCGCCCATGAGCATGCCGCTCACGAAGGCGTCGCCCTCGGGAACGACAGTCGTGAGCGCCATGATGAACAAAGCTAACCAGTTCGTGACTGGGAAGTCGGGATCGGACACGCGAATGCTCATGATGCGCGCTTCCGACTCGCCGAATAAGATAGAGCTCGTCGCGTGCGCGTACGCGAAATTCTTCGCCTTGTACAGGCAAAGTCCGTGAAACGCTTCAACGAGAGCGCACCTCGCCGCGATGCTAAGCGGCTTCCTATACGCCGGCCAATGTGGCGGCGCCTCTTTTTTGTTCGCTTTCAGCACGGTGTTAACGAACGTCCCCACGCGCGAGATCGCGCCCGTGGTGATGCAAAACACCGCGCCCGCGCGTCCGAGCGTGGTTGCGCCCACGAACGGGACGGTGACCGGCGCGTACAAGAACGCGTTCGATCCCGAAAACGCCACGCAAAGCATCAACGTCTGACAAATGAGCTGAATCTCCTGCGAATCCAAAAATTCGCTCACGGGTAACACCCCGGTAAACGTCGACGACACGGTATCGACCACAAACATCGCCCTTCCCGTCATCATCATCGTCGTACAAATCGCCCGAGCGTCTCGCGAGCGATGCCCGACGCCAAAGATATCCATCACTATCAACGGATAAATGCACATCGACAGCGCGTCGCACGCGTGATCCACCACCTCACCCAACGGCGATCCAGATTTCGTCCTTCGCGCCTGTTTCCCATCCATCCCATCCGCGGTTTGATACGCGAACGCCAACGCCGCGCACGCCGCGTACGTCCACCGCGGCGCCTCGAAGGCTAAATTCGGGCTCAGCGTCCAAATCAGCGCGTACGCCACCGCGATCGCGAGCAGCCCGAGCGCGGTCATGAGGTTCGGCGCGATCCACGTCGGGCACGATCGCCGCACCGCGCCGTCCCAGAACGCGTTCAGGAACAGTCGTTCGCACAGCGACAGGTTCGGGCTCGAGTACGCGTACGCGCGCACCTGCGCGCACCGTCGCGCGTTCGCGCCGACGTGGCGCCCGCGCGCGCAGTGCGCGCACGGCGTCTCCTCCGCGGCGTCGTGTCCGCCGGTGACGAGGTGCAAGCGCGAGCGCCGCACGTAATCGAGCATCGCGACGCCGTGTGCGGCGCGCGTCGACGCGATTCAAATTTCGACAGCCGGCGACGGACGACGCCATCGCGCCGCGCGCGGCGCCGCGAACGTCGTGAGACGCGACGCGAGCGAAGAGAAGCGCGATGGCGGCGAAGACGGAGCGCAAGGGCGCCGAAACGAAGCCCCCGACGCACTTCCCAGGCGTCGCCGGGGCGTTCGTTCGCGTCACCATGCACAACTTCATGTGCCACGCGAACGCAAAGGTTGAGCTCGGACCGCGAATCAATTACGTCACGGGCGAGAACGGGAGCGGGAAGAGCGCGATTTTGACCGCGTTGGCGGTCGCGCTCGGGGCGAAGATGAAATCCATCGGACGGTCGAGCACGAAGAGCGCGAAAGGGATGATCAAGACGGGGGCGAGCTTCGCGCGCGTCGTCGTCGTGATCTCGAACGATGGAGAGGATGCGTTTAAACCGGATGTGTTCGGACGATCGATCACGGTTGAGAAGGTGTTGAACGCGACGGGGGCGAATTCGCTGAAGATTAAGAGCGAGAGCGGGGAAACGGTCGGGACGCGGGTGGACGAGTTGAATAAGCTCGCGGACCACTTTTGCATCGACGTCGATAATCCCATCACGGTGATGACGCAGGACATGGCGAAGAAGTTCTTGCACACCGGTGATGCGACTAAGAAGTATCAGTTTTTCATCGATGCGACGCTGTTGTCGGATTTGATGGAGCTGCAAGAGATTGCAAAGAATAAGTCAAACGAGATGAAGGACGTGCTGAACGAGCACTTGGAAACGATTCCAAAACTTAGAGAGGAAGTGGCAGAATTGACGCACGAGCTCCATTCGTTTGAGCGCGTGCAAGAGCTACGATCGAAGGCGATCGATTTCAGGAATCGTCTGGCGTGGTCGAAGGTGGTCGAGGCGGAAAAGAAGTTGGAAGAAGAAAAGGAGGCACAACAGGTGTATGTGCAGAAGAGAGGGGAACTTCAAGCCAAACTTGGCACCGCGCAAGCGACGCTCGAAAAGGCGGCCATAGACAACGAAGAGTTTGGGCGACAGTCAGAAGATTTCAGTAGAAAGCTTCAAGAGCTTAGCGCGGAGCGTCGTCAGGCTGAGAATGAGCGTAGAGAAGCGGGGCGACAATTGCAAAAGGCCGAGACGGATAAACTGAGCGAGGAAACGAGCGTGCGGAAGCTTTCGAAGCGCGTGTCCGACACAGAGTCAAAGATTCAACGGTCGTTGGAGGCGCAGCGAGGCGACACGACAGAGACTGATAGGCGATTGCAAAAACTGAGCTCGAACCTCGTGGCTGCCAAGGCTGAGATTGAGACGTGCTCGGGCGATATAGAGAAATTGAAGGCCGGACAGGAAGACAAACAGCGAGCACAGAGTAACTTCGCGCGACAAAAGAAGTTTGCTGAGAATGAGATCAACGACATTCGCAAGCATATCTCCACTCTGAAGCAGACGTCAAGCAACAGGTTGGTGCTTTTCGGACAGCAAATGCCACGACTCGTCGACACGGTGCAAAGGCGACTGGGTGAGTTTTCCAAGCCTCCAATTGGACCCGTCGGTATGCACGTCACTCTCAAAGATCAAAGTTGGATTGTTCCGGTTGAAGAAGCTCTCGGTCAATCTATGACGACATTTTTGGTCTCAAGCCCGAAAGACATGGATAAGCTGCGCCAAATCAGCAAAGAATGTGGCATGAACAATTTAAGCATTCAAAGCGTCGACTTCAACCGTGGAAGATACAACATCCCTGTTGAAAAGGTACCCAATCAAACCGAATTCACGTCCATCGAAAGTGTCCTGGAATGCAAACACGACGTGGTTTTCAACTTCCTCGTCGATAGCGCCGGCATCGAACGAGCCGTGCTCATGAAAGACGAACGCGAGGCGAGAGGCATGTTCTATTCCGGCGCCGCGAAACAAAAGCAAGTCGCGGTGGCGTATACTTTCCATCGTAAAATCTTCATGACAGGTCAAGTCGTGCGAGATGAAGCCTTCAAAAGCTACAATCAAGCACAACGACTCGGAACGGATCCGAAAGCGCAGATTGCGTCGATGGAAAATCGAGTCAAGGAAAAGCAATCTGAAATCAAATTGCTCAGCAACGACGAGGCTGCGTGCATGCGAGCCGTCAAGGACATTGCGAATATGATCAAGAAAAAAGAAGCTGAATTCAGTACTCTCAATAAGAACGCTCAGAAGGCGTTCAGTGATTTGCAGCAAGCGAAACTTGACGCCGAAGACTCGAGCGGCACTGGGGTTGACGTGAGTACGCTCCAGGAGGAGCTCGACAGCCTCAATGTCGACTTATCCAAGCATCAAAGTAGTCTTAAAGAAGCCGAATTCGCTTTCACGCAAGCTAAAGAGGCACATGATATTGCAGAGAACGTCATCAATGAGAAACTCTCACTCGCCGATTCGTACAAGGCAGAAGTGGAGCAATACGCCAAAGCAATGCAGAAGATTGATTCGGAACGTCAAAAGGCAGAGAAACAAGTTGAAACTTGCGTGGAGCGGCTTCAACAAGCAGATAATCTCATCGAAGACTGCGAAACTAGTATACAGGCGATGAAGACGGAATGCGAAGAGCTGGCCGACAAAACGAAGAAAGAAATTTGTGACCGCGAAGTCGCAGAGCACGCAGGCGATATCACTTTGTTACCGACACAGCTGCAACGCTTGTACGAAAAGACGAAAGAATCGATGAAGAAGGAAGAGAGTCGACACAAGAGACCATACGAAGAAGTGAACGATGAATTATCGGACCGAAAGCGAAAGCTCATCAAACTCGAACACGGTGTGGAGAGCTCAAAGAAGATTTTCCAAAAGCTCAGAGTGGGCGTCAGAAAGCGCCGGGAGACGATGGTAACACAAGCGCGCCAGACCGCCGCCAACGTATCGCACAGATTCAACTATCATATGCAAGCGAAAGGGCAAGCGGGTCAAATTGAAGTCAACTACGAGGAATCGCAGTTGATCATCAAGCTCAAGGATGGCACGAACACGAGAGCTATCACAGACACTCGCGCCTTGAGTGGTGGTGAACGATCGTATTCCACGCTCGCGTTCAACCTCGCGCTTGGCGATGAATCTGACTCGCCTTTCCGAGCGATGGATGAGTTCGACGTATTCATGGATGCCGTGAACCGTAGAATATCTATGAAGACGCTTCTTGAATTTGCGAGAAGCGACAATCACTCAAACAAACAGTTTTTGTTCATCACGCCGCAGGATTTGAGCGCCATCAACGCCGACGACCCAGACGTCAAAGTGCAAAAGATGATCGCCGCTCGTCCGTCTTAAATTTGTAAACCGAACCGATAGATACACTACAACACACTAATTCCTACGCGACGTCCCGTCCCACCCTTCCCGCTCCATCAATCAATCAATCTTTTCGTTCTCATCGTCATCTTCCTCGAACGCGATCGCCCCTGCCTCGAGCTCTGTCTCCGGCGCGTTCGGCGCGCGCACGTACTTCCAGTATCTAAATAAACCGCGCACGCTCTGCCACAGTTTCCACGCCATGAACGCGAACAAGATGCCGAAGATGACTTCTTCGGTCTTGATGCTCAAATAGTCGCCCTTCGTCGGATGCGTAGGCGTGCGCACGCGGTTGCCGCGCCCGAGATGGCGCACTTGCGCGTTTTCTCCACTCGGGGGCGCGGCGGCGCGGGATGATGCCATGGCGAGCGGACGGAAGTGAGGTACAAAAGGTATTCATCACAAGGTGAGGAATCTACGTCTGTTGGTTTTCGACGATCTTCGAGCGGTATTGGTCGATGTTTTCGTGCGTGAGCTTGATCAGCTCGCGACGTTTTAACGGTTGCTTCGTGAACGGACACGTGTCCGGTGCCTCGGGTTGGCGAAGAATCTTGCACCACGTCTCGTAACCTGCGACGTGGCCGTACGGCGAAATCGCCGGTTCTTCGATGGCCATGCGAGTGATGGGATCGATGAATCCCGGGAGTACTGGAAGTTCCTCGAATTCATCGTCGAAATCCTCGTCGTCGTCGCCGCCGTCGGTGTACGTCTTCTTAGTCGCTCGACCGCTCGAACGCACGGGACCCGCTCTGATGGTGCAGTGGAACGCCTTGTCGTCCGATTTCTTCACCTTCTTCTTCGCCTTCTTCGGCTGCTTCGGGGCCTTCGGTTTCTTCTGCTTGATGACCTTCTTAACCATGACCATGCGCGGTTCACCCTCGACGGGTTCGGCGCGCGTGAAGCCCTTGTTCTTGAAGTTGAATCGCAGGTCACCCGACACCGGGTCCACCATATAGTTTTCGTCTTGGATGATATTGTTTTTGACCAAGGTTCGGTAATAATTCGAGCACTGGTAACCGACGCGGCCTGGGATACCTTTGGAAAACGTGCCCCATTCGTAGTTCGCCTTGCCGCCAGGAAGAGAGGCGATGATATCCATGAACTTTTGGTGTTCTTCGTCCGTCCATTTCCCGTTCGCTTGCATCTCTCCCGGTTCGTTGAATCGATAATAGTATTGATTTTCATTCTTTTCGCGATTCTTCCACGCCTTGATACGCGCCTCGGACCATCCTTCGTATGGGTTGACCTCCGGCTCCGCGAGCTCTTCCGCCACTTGCGCGCGCGCGATGGCGTCGTCTAGACGCAAACGTTTCACATTCACGTGCTTCTTCGTGTGACGCACGAATTGTACGCCGAGACTCTCTTCTAAAATGTACTCCGTCTCGAAGAACTCCTCCGGCTCGCCCGCGTCTTCCTCGTCCTCTTCGTCGCCGCCGAACGACATCCGACGCTTACGCAAGCGCTCGATGCGCTTGTTAAACCGCTCGTTCGCCGTCTGTGCCGCTTTTGAGCTCTGCGAACGTCGTTTCAGCGCGTCCTCTTCCTGAATCATGAACCGAATAGACATCAAAAACGATTCCCCATCCTCCGCCTCGCCGAGGCGGTCGCTCGCCTCGAACTCGTTCCCGTTACACACTCTCAGCACCATGTCCGCCTCTCGTTCCGTCAACCCCTTATCCGCGTTCCCGAGCATCAATTCCTCCACCTTCTCCCGCGTCGTTTTCTCCTCAAACTTCTTAAATCGATTCTGCAACGCCGCCACCCGCTCCGCGATCACCCTTCGCTGTTCCTCCGTCAACCCGTCGTCGTCGTCATCCGCCATCCACGCCGGCACCGCCGCCGCCGCTCGCGCGTCGCCGCTCGCGCCCTCGATCGCACTCTTCGCGTTCGACGCGTCCACCGGCGCGTTCGCGACCGCCATGTCGTTCTCGCTCATCGCGCCGCCGTCGCCGCGTCGCGCCGCGTTTAAATTTCAAAAACGTCCTCTTCCCGCGTCAAAGGAATGCGCGCGTCGTCGTTCCGCGCGCGTCTCGTTCGACGTCTACCGTCGCTCGAGCGCGTCGATTCGTCGCGCGCGGTCCTCGCGCGCGCGCGCCGACGTCGCTCGTTCGCGCGTCGCGCGTCGATGTGCGGCGATCGGCCGACGCGGCGGTTGTCCCGACGTCCCGCGCGGGGCGCGCGCGCGCGCGTGCGCGCAAACAGTCGGAGGTCACATTAAATCCAGGCGCGCGCGTGACTGGCTCACGATGCGTGGTGTATGGGTAAACAGGCATTAAATTCTGCGCGTGCGGTATTCGGACATTCGGATACGCGAATTCAAATTCCGCCCGCGACGCCGCGACGCGAGAGCGCGACGCCGCGCGAGCGACGCGCGCGAGCGCGACGTCTCGACGCGACGCGCGAGAGATAAACGCGCGCGAGCGACGCGCGGCGACGCGGGCGCGCGCGATGGCGAGCCAACCGAGCTTGGTCGTCGAGCTCGGTGAACCGTTCCTGCGCGACGTCGTCGTGTGCGCGCGCGAGGGCCTGCGCGAGGCGCTGGACGAGGAGAGGATACGAGAGATCGAAAAACTCGTCGTGCATCACGGTGGACGGGTGCGGGCGAACGTCGAGGACGGAGGGGTGACGCACGCGTTGCTGGCGAGCGCGCGCGGGACGACGGCGACGCGGGCGAGGGCGAGAGGCGCGGAGACGGCGCATCCTGAGTGGGTGCGCGCGTGTGTGCACGCGAAACGAGTGTTGAGCGTGGATGAGAATGTGCTTTATAGGCCGCCGGAGACGATGGAGGGGGTGAAGGAGATGCGGGATTGCGTGGTGTGCGTGACCGGATACGCGGGGGCGCGAAGGCGAGACGTGGAGACGATGACGAGGGTGCTGGGGGGGAAGTTTCAAAAGGCTTTCGATCGTTCGGTGACGCATCTGGTGACGTACGAGTTCGCGGGTGCGAAATGGGAGCGCGCACGCGACATCGGAAGCGCGTACATCGTGAATCATCGATGGTTGGAGGATTCCATCAGAACGTGGACGCGAGCCAACGAGGCGTCGTACGCGAGCCGGAGCGGGAAGGAGGAAGATGAATTAGCGGCGCAGGGCGTGGTTCCGGATAGCGAGGATGAGGTTGAAGATGTGGCAAATGAAGTATCCGTCATCCCAGACAGCCTTGTCGACGGCACGACGAGTGCGGAGAAATGGAAATCCACGAGCGACGCGAACACGTTGCTCGCCGTCGCCGGCGCGTCGCAAGGCGCGCCGTCGACCGTCACGAAGAAAACACCCTCTACCGTAAGAAGTGATCGCAGTAAGTCTGCGTCAAAATCACGAAGCTCTCAAAAACTTTCGTTCCGATCGCCTGACTGGGAAGAAGAGGTGAAGCGAGGCGCGCACGTGGCGAGGAGCGCTCGGAACAGAATCGACCCGAGCATTCAGAGAGCTTTGCAAGAGGGCACGAGCCAACCGGAAGCGGTGTTTACGGGTCTGATTGGGAGCCCGAATGACGTGGAAATGGCTTTCGGTGGACGATTCGCGCCTGCAAACGCGTGGTTTAGCTTCTTTGACGACGCCGACCAGGAACCGTTGACGGATATGACGACTCTGGATGACTTTTACGCTCTCGTCGCACGAGGTCAGCGAAGCTCGGGCGATACGGAAGAAAAGATGCGTCGGATCAAGGCTGGTGAAACACGTTTCGACGTATTCGACATGGGGATTTCAGAAGCTCGCGAAGAGGAGGTGGTACGTCCGGGGAGCGGCTTGATTATTCAAACGTTGTACAGCGGCACCGTGGTCTTGGTGTCCGAGCTTCATCGCGAATATTGCGAAGAGATAGTGCAGCTTGTGGACACGTTGGAGATGCAGCAGCAACAAGGGCCGCTTGGCTCGCTGATCCATGCAATGTTACGCGTAGAGACGGCGAAACAGCCTGTGAGGGAAGGCGAACAAATCAAGCCAGGGCCGAATGCTCTCTTGAAGACGTTCCTCGCCTACTTGGCACTTGCTCACAACTTTTCAGAGACCGACCAGGCGCAACTTTTCAATGGAGATGGTACCCTCGTCAATGCAGATACGATTATCACTCTTCCCGCTAGAGCGCCCGGAAATCTTCGAGGTATTTTGCTCAAAGAAGTACAAAGGTCGTTGAGAGATGTTCTCGCTGGATTGTACGAGCTGCTCGCCGGCCCGACTGAACCGGATCCAACTCAGCAAGCTCCGCTGAGTCAGCATCCGCTATCTCAATTGGAGTTGGAAGAAGAAGAAAACGAAGAACAGGAGGAGGAGGAGGAGGAAGAAATAGCGCGCGAAGAGAAAAGGCAGGAGGAAGGGGAAGAGTTGCCGCATCAACTCGAGATGGGAGAAGCCGACGTGAGCGAGCCTGCGGCGGCGGCGGTGTCGGCGGCGGCTCCAGCCGATGTCGAGATCGCAGAAGAAGTACGCGCAACTTCGCTGGCGGAAAGACAGGCGAGGAGAGCGACACCAGAGGCTCGACCGACCCGCACACGCACCACGGCCGTGGAAGCATCGACGTCCAGGCAGAAACCCGTACCTGCGGCGAAGCCAAAGAAGACCGCGAAAGTGAAAAAGACTACGCCCAAAGTGTCGACGCGCGCCGCCGAAGCTGTCCTCGTGACGAATCCGAAAGCGCATATCACGCTCAGTGGCTTTAGCTCCGCCGGAATCAAGAAGTATTCCTCCATTGTTCGTCGAATTGGCGCAGTGTTGTGCCCCGGCCACGAATGGGAACCGTCGACAACGCACGTTGTCTTCGGCGAGCGCGGGAGTCGTTCAATTAAATTCCTCGCTGGTGCGGTCTCCGGTGCTTCTCTACTTGATATTTCTTATTTGGACGCGTGCGCGTCCGCTGGCGAAGTGTTGCCGGTGACTGCCAAATACATTTGGCGTGGAGGTCGCGGCGCCGAGATGGGTGTGATCTCGAGCGACGCCGCGGCGCACTGGTCCAACGTCCCGGGCGCGAGCGCGTTCGACGGGCTTTCCATCGCAATTTTACCATTTGCCCCGAGCGCCAAACTCGAGCAGAAAATGCTCGACACAGTTTTGCGAGCTGGTGGCGCTTCACTATCTTCAGTGTCGTCCAAAGGCGACGTTTGTCTTACTCAAGCCGACGTCGCCGACTTCGTCGTCTCTGATCAAGTCGACGCATCGTCGCCGGCGGCTGTCCCTCGTCTCGAACCACTTCTCGAATGCGGCGGTGACGTCGTCGTCGTGTCTCCCGAGTTCTTCAAGTCGTGGGTGTCCACGCCCGAAACGGCGTTGGATGCGCACTTGTTGTTCGGAAGAAAGTCCTTGCCCACAGGGGCGGCGCTCGAAAAAGTGCTCGCTCTTCGCGGCAAAACGACGAAGAAGTTTAGTACGAAGAAGCCGATCGTCGAAAAATCAACGATCGCGCCTCCCGCAAAAGTGTCTGCGCGGAAAAAACCAGCTGTGGCGGTCGCGCCCCCAGCGAAGGCAACAGAAGCCGCGCCGAAGAAGGTGACAAAACACGCGGCCCCGGCGCCGGTGGCGTTGAGCCAGCGACGACAAACGCGCGCCAAGAAAATGTCTGAGGCGCCGCTCGCGGCCCGTGTGGCGAAACGACGCCGAGTGTTGAGAGATGCATCGAACAATTAGATAGCCACAGTGCGCGTATGCAATAATTAATTAAACTGCATCATTTTACAGATTGTTACAACAGATGAGTGTTATTCGGAAGACATGACGCATGTATGTTTATCATCCTCGTTGTCGACTACTGAGACTAAACGAATGGTCTAAGTCGTAGGATTTAGTAGAAGCCGAAGCCCTTGGCCGCGTTGGTGAGGACGTTGGAGTGAACCGGGTCCGCAACGTGGGATTGCCAGTTGGCGATCGGGCCTTCTTGGGTGGCGAGCGCTTGGAAGATGCAGCC
>VMHT01102792.1_pt1 | contig 40955 bp, 58 predicted proteins | sample 4693611 | NCBI WGS metagenome assembly VMHT01 (sample SAMN12280063, study PRJNA550983) | marine metagenome | isolation source: seawater sampled from same location over 5 years 0.02-0.2 micron viral filtrate | place: USA: collected off the coast of southern California halfway between the port... ...
CTGTATTCTTTTCAGATGAGAAATCTTCTGAAAGGAATCGGACAGCAAATGAAGTGGAGTGTAAGAGATGAATCACTTCACTCTAAAATGGGATGTCAATTATTTAGACATATGTGTGATGAATATCCTGAATTGTTTGATGAAGTAAAAGATGATGTTCATCAGGCAGCAAAGTATATGATTGAGATGGAACATAAGTTCATTGATATGATATTTGAGCAGGGTGATTTAGAAAACCTAAAAGCAGATAATCTAAAAGAATTTATATCTAAAAGAGGTAATGAGAAATTAAAAGAATTAGGTTACGAACCTACATTTAAGTTTAATGATGAAAAAGCTTCTGAATTGGACTGGTTCTATCACCTAACTGGTGGTACAACACATACTGATTTCTTCGCAGTAAGGCCTACAGATTACTCTAAGGCAAATGAAGGTGAAGATTTCAACGATATTTGGTAAAATAATAATAAAAAAAATAAGTTATGAGTTTTGATGAATTAATTACAAACGTAATTGGGTGGGCAGATGATAAAGGTATCTTAGTAAAAGATAACGCACCCAAACAAATGTTAAAAGTTTTGGAAGAAGTGGGAGAAACCGCTGGAGCATTACTTAAAGACGATAAAGATGAGATAGTAGATGGAATCGGAGATTCATTCGTTACATTAATTATACTATCAATGCAGTTAGGATTACATCCTTCAGAATGTTTAGAGGCTGCATGGGATGAGATAAAAGATAGAAAAGGTAAAACTAAAAACGGAGTGTTTATAAAAGAATGAAAAATTACGGCGCCGAATTAGATTGGGAAATAGACGTAGATTTTCCATCTTGGGCAAATACAGAAATCTACGTTAAGACAATATCAAAGGGATACTTACTTGAAGGTGAAAAACCTAAAGATGCATATTGGAGAGTAGCAACAACAGCCGCTCGAAGATTGGGTAAACCTCAAATGGCAACTAAATTTTTCGATTATATTTGGAAGGGTTGGTTAAACTTAGCAACTCCTGTTTTATCAAACACTGGTACTGATAGAGGATTACCTATCAGTTGTTTCGGAATCGATGTAGCTGATTCAATTCAAGATATCGGTACTAAGAATTTAGAGATGATGTTACTCGCTAAGCATGGTGGTGGAGTAGGTGTTGGATTGAATATGATTCGACCAGCAGGTTCTAATATTACACAAAACGGAACATCCGATGGTGTTGTTCCATTCGCTAAAATTTATGATTCTACAATCCTTGCTACCAATCAAGGTAGTGTACGAAGAGGGGCAGCATCTGTTAACCTTAATATTGAGCACGAAGATTTTGATGAGTGGATTGAAATCAGAGAACCTAAAGGTGATGTAAACAGACAATGTTTGAATTTACATCAATGTGTGGTTGTTGGTGATAAGTTTATGAGAAGATTAGAAGAAGGTGATTCAGAAGCTCGTAGAAAATGGGGTAAGGTACTTCAAAAGAGAAAAGCGACTGGTGAACCATATGTAATGTTCAAAGGTAATATCAACAAAGCAAATCCACCAATGTATAAGGATAATGGATTGAAAGTTCATATGACTAACATATGTTCTGAGATTACATTACATACAGATGAATCACATTCATTCGTTTGTTGTTTATCTTCACTTAATCTATCTAAATATGATGAGTGGAAACATACAGATTTAGTTTATACGGCAACTTGGTTCTTAGATGGTATCCTATCAGAGTTCTTACAAAGAGCTAAGAATATGAGAGGATTCGAAAACGCAGTACGTTCAGCAGAAAAAGGTAGAGCATTAGGATTAGGTGTATTGGGATGGCATACATATCTACAACAAAAAGGTATTCCGTTTGATTCACTACCAGCTCAATTTGAAACTCGTAGAATCTTTTCACAATTAAAGATTGAATCAGAAAGAGCAAGTAGAGAGATGGCCTCAGAATTAGGTGAACCATTATGGTGTAAAGATAGTGGATTCAGAAACACTCACCTAAGAGCAGTTGCACCAACTGTATCCAACTCTAAGTTAGCAGGTAATGTTTCACCGGGTATTGAACCTTGGGCAGCAAACGTATTTACAGAACAAACTTCAAAAGGAACGTTCATTAGAAAAAATAGAGAATTAGAAAAAGCACTTAGAAAAGCAGGTATCAATAACAAAGATACTTGGGATAAAATATTAGCCGATGGTGGTTCTATTCAAGATATCAAAGAATTAGATAACTGGGTATATTGTGATGGGAAACTAACCGAAGTAAATGGTAAGGTTGATACTACTAAGTGTGATAAAGTAAAAGATGTATTCAAAACATTCAAAGAGATTAATCAATTAGAATTGGTTAGACAGGCTGGAGTTAGACAACAATACATCGACCAAGGAGTTTCGTTGAACTTAGCATTTCCATCAGAGGCAACTCCGAAGTGGATGAATTCAGTTCATTTGGAAGCTTGGAAGCAGGGTGTAAAAACATTATATTACACTCGAACCGAATCTGTACTTAGAGGTGATATCGCAGCACAGGCGATGGACCCAGATTGTATAAGTTGTGATGGATAATATTAAATAAATTGTAGAATGATTAAAAAGAAGGAAAAAGATGAAGTATTTGTATTTCTCAGCCCAATGGTGTGGTCCGTGTAAGACCTTATCACCAATAATGAACGAAGTATCAACCTTAGTTTCTGTTGAAAAAATTGATGTTGATTTAGATTACGAAAGAGCACAACAATATGGTGTTAGGAATATACCAACAGTTGTATTGGTAGAAGGTGAAACTGAAGTAAAACGATTTATTGGAGTTCAACCAAAACAAAATTATATTAATGCAGTAAAATAAATTTGGATTTTTGAAAAAAAAATTGTATATTAGTAATAAGTTACGAAAAAGTATGGCATTAAGAGGTGAATCACATCCACAACATAAATTAACTGAAGAGCAAGTTTACACAATCCGAAAACTATGGAAAGTAGGACATCGGAATGTTAGAGTATTGGCTAGAAACAATGGTGTATCACCTGCTAATATTCGTAGAATTGTTAAGAATGAAACGTGGACTCATCTTTTAGTAGGTGAATTTGATAAATACCAATAATGAAAGAAGTAGGAAAGAAGTATTGTGATACATCCAAATTATCAGTAAGAAAAATTTCCAAATCCGTAGCTAAAGATATAGTAATAAAAAACCACTATTCACATTTGTGGACTAAAGTATCTTACGCTATTGGTTTGTATGTTGATGATGATTCACATCAGTTCTTTAATACTTCAGAAAAACTTATAGGTGTAGCATGTTATGGAGACCCGATTGGTAGATTGAGTGGACAATCCATAACTGAACTATTAGATAGAACAGAAGTTTTAGAATTAGTTCGATTATTTGTATTTGATGATTATGGTTCAAATATAGAAAGTTGGTTCTTAGGTAAAACCTTTCAATGGTTAAGAGAGAACACACCACATATCAAAGGATTGATATCATATTCAGACCCTAAAGAAGGTCATAACGGAACTATCTACCAAGCAACGAATTGGATTTATCAGGGTGATAAGTTACGATTCAACGATAGTTGGAGTTTTAAGTTTAGTGAAGATGGGGAGTGGCAGCATGGGAGAACAATATTTCCATATTATGGAACTAACAATCCAACTAAGATACAAGAACAAATTGATAAACCATTTTGGATTCGTAAAGAACCTCGTAAACATCGATATGTTTACATTCTTGCGAAGGGTGGTGAAAGAAGGAAACTGATTAAGAATCTAAAACATCCTATCTTACCATATCCAAAAAGTGAAAACGAAATAGAATTAGAAATTAGAAAATTAGAACCAATTGAAAGAAGAGGGTAAACATTATTGTGATTCCACTAAAGTTAGTGTAGCGCCAATAGCTAAATCAATAGCAAAGGATATAATCGTTAAGAAACATTATACCCACGCATGGACATCTTGTCGATACGCATTGGGTGTATATTATCAAACTGATAATGTTGATGTATTTGGTAACTCTCAGAAATTAATTGGTGTAGCAATCTACGGATTTCCAGTCGGAGCAAAAGCACCTACATCTGTATGTGAAGGATTAACAAAAGATAATATATTAGAATTAACTCGTTTATACTTAGATGATGGTTATGGTTCTAATATTGAAAGTTGTGCATTGGGTAAAACATTCCAATGGATTAGAGATAACGATAAAAACATCAAAGTACTATTATCATATGCTGATAACGGACAGGGACACGTTGGTGGTATTTACAAAGCAACTAATTGGATATATCAGGGGTTATCAACTGATATAGCACTTATGCCAAATTGGGGTATCTCACTATCTAAAGAACCATATGATTGGATTCATAGTAGAAGTGTTTATAATCTATGGGGTAGTGGTAACTTAGAACATCTTCGTAGAGAGATTGGAAAAGAAGGACATACTGAGTTTTGGCGAAGAGAAGAACCACCAAAACATAGATACATTCAAATCATATCTCAGAATAAAAAAGAAAAAAAGGATTTAATGAAAAGGTTAAAGCACGAAACTAAACCTTATCCTAAAACGGCATCTGATTATAATACAGATATCGTACACCATACAACATATGCGCCAGAAGAATCTAATGAGATAAATTTTTGGTAAATTGTTAATAACTTTTTACATAAAAAGTTTGGTAGTTACAAATAAATTTCGTATATTAGTAGTATAATTGAAAATTGACAAGTTATGAATGATATAGAAACCATAAAAGTTCCAGCGTCTAGAGTAGTTAGACGTAGAAAAACAATAAAACTACCCGAACATATCGAATTAATACCTAATACACCATATATAAACTGGGAAAAACTTCATAGAGGTAGTTTAGATGTACTTAAAAATATGATTGATGAACTATGGACAGAGGAAAATTTAGATTTAGTAAATAGTGGTAAAATTGGTAATGTTAAAGATGAAATCAGATTAACATTAGCTGAGATTCCATATTTCACCAGAAACGAATGTTTGAATGGTACTATAGCTCCAAATGGTAGTATTATAAATTCATTCTATAATAGAGAACCATTTTTAGAACACACTATAACAAAGGTAAGTAAAATAGCTTATTTAATTAGATGTTTATATGGTATATCAGATTTTAACTTCCTTCCTGTTTCATTGATTTCAAATCCCAAAGATAATTCAAATATGGGTGTTCAAATGAAAAATGTTTTATTAGGTAAAGATAGGGGGCATTTTTTAACTGTTTTTAAAGAGGTAGTAACTGAAGAGGCTAAATTTGATAAGGAGTTTTGGAAATCCGTAAAATCTAAATTACAACAACTAACTAATAAGGGTTACGCTACAATAGATTCATTAACTAATTTCCAAACACATGGTATGGATGAGATTATTTCTAAGTTAAGTGAAGTTAAGAGTACCTTTTCTTTGAAAGATATTTTAGATGATTTTTATTATAATAGAATATACACTCAAAAAGAAACTATTCAAATAAGATTAGAAACCATAGATACTCATCGAAGTGAAATCGAATCAATCAACAATGGTGAAAACGATTGGAAAACTCACAATTATGCATTAACAAGATTAACAGATAGGTTAGTAGATAATTTATACTTAGATTACAATCAGTTAAAGATTGATGAGATGTGTGCTAAATCTGAAGTATTGATGGGAGAACACCCATTCTTAAAAGGTAGAAGGAATTCAAACTTCTCTGGATTTGAAACTGAACCACTAATGATATTAGCAGCAACTATTAATGATTCATTCGATAGACATTTGTATGAAAAACTATCAGGAATATCTGATATACCCAAACGTGCAAAATCTTATATAGAGTGTATAGTTACTTCCAAAAAAGAAAATAGATACACTACTGAAAAATTTAAGAATCTACTTAAAGAATTAGAAATTGTAGCTAATATAACTGCTGATGATGGAGTTACTAATTTATGGGGTAGTTGGAATGATAACATTCTAAACGCATATGATGTTTGGAAAACTACATACATAGATAAAAAAACTACAAATAAATTCGATACTTTTAGAGTTAGTTCAATGGATATGGCTTTGATAATGTATAGAGCTATTAAATACATTATGAAAGAATGTAAAGTTAGAGAATCTGGATTATCAGCTACTACAAAACAATTTATTGAGTGGTTTATAGATGAAACAAAAAACAATTCGTATGAGTTTGTTAAAGCTGTTGAAACTGCTGAAAACTCTTGGAAAGGTAAATTTGAAAAGGTGATTGGACCATATACTGAAAGGTTCATAAAGTATAAAATAGAATCAGCTGGTGAAGTTAAATCTGAGCATGTTTTAAAGAAAGAAAAGTTAAGAGCTTTAAGAACTAAAGCAGTTGATATAGGATTACCCACTAAATTTACAATGTACGATAGAAACAATCAGGGGTGGTTTGTTACCGATATTGATTTAAACAATGGTAATGGATTAAATCTTTGTCATTATACATCAGCTACTAAAGCTGGTATGTACACTTCTGAAAATACAGATATGGGTCCTGCTAGAGATAATATCGATGTAGTTAAAGAAAAGATAATTCCTACTGATTATTTTTCACCCGATGGTAAGTTTATTAAGGATTTTAAAAAAGAAGTAAACCAACCAACGGATATTGATTTACTCGAACCATGGATGAATACAGTGAAGTTTAGTAAATTTTATAAAAAAGATTAATTATATGAAAGTATTAGTAATACCAAACTATACTAACTTTGGACAAGTAAAGGACATCAATAGGGATTCATTCCTATTGGTGTTCAAATCGTTCTTAGATAATACCAAAATAGGAAAAGAATGGGAATGGATTCTACCATATCCTGGCGGACACCATAACCATCCTGGTATTATCAATGGGTTCGATTATCCAAATGTTAGTTTAAGGAAGATGGATATCATTGAACCATTCCCACCTAAAATGAGGGTGGATTATCCGTATAGGTTCTTTGATAAACTTATAGAAAAAGAAGAATCAAAATTTAATTTGATTTGGTCACATCTTCCTGAGTGGACTAACAATTATGTTATCACTCGAATCTATAACAAATTACAACCGATTATTGGATATTGCCATTGGAGTGAAATACCTAATAACGGAGCAAGAACTGAGAATTCCTTTTGGAATAATCTTAGAGGTATCTTACAAATGAAAGTATGTGGTGTAAACTCAAACTATCAGAAAGGTGTTATTCTTGAAAACGCAGCTAAAGATTTCCAACCACATATTGTTGAGAAATTAGATAAGATTATTCAACCTTGGTATTTGGGTTGTGATTCAGCTACTCCATCAAATGGATATGATGAGAAAACAATTGTGTTCAATCATAGAGAAGGTGTTTATACTGGTTCTAAATGGTTCTTTGAAACTATGGATAAACTATGGGAAGAAAGACAAGATTTCAAAGTTTACACTACTCTAAAAGAAATGGGTAAACCATATACTAAATATATTGGACACGCTGATAGAGAAGTATATCTAAATCAGTTATCTAAAGCACATTTTGGAGTTGGGTGTTTTGAAGGTTATTCAGCTTGGAGTATGAGCGCTACTGATGGATTAAGTAGAGGTGTACCATATCTACTTCCAAATGGATATTGTTATCCTGAAATGGTAGGTGATGATTATCCACTATTATACAATGGTAGAAAAGAATTTAAAGAAATGGTTGGTAAACTCTTAGATGGTGAAATAGAAAGACCTGATGTAACACATATAGCAAAATCTTTGTTATGGGAAAGCCAACTAAAAAAATGGGATATCGAAAATAATTTTGTAAAAAATTGTAGGATATTTGAAGAATAATTCGTATATTATGGTAATATTCAAATTCAAAGGTAAAACATATGAAATCACATCGAATGATAACTATCGTTCTAACGAAGATTTACTGCGTGATTTCGAATATTGTTTAGAGGTTAGAGATTACCAAACGATTAATAATAGAATAACCAATGGCTTAAAGTGGGGTTGGATGAAAGAACTAAAAAATAATTAATGTATCAAAACGTATATTACGAAAAAGAAGGTGGTATCATTCATTGTTGGGATGATAGAAAAGGATATTTCACATCCAAATACAGAAATTACGCATATGTAAGAGATGGGAATGGTTCACATGAATCAATTCACGGAGATAGATTAAAGAAGATTAACTTTTGGAAAAACGAAGATAATCTAAAACTTTATGAATCAGATGTAAATGAGATGACTCGTTTCTTAATCGATAACTATGGTGATTCAGATGAGGTATCAGATGGGCATGTTGTAATGACATTTGATATTGAGGTTGAAATGAATAGTGGATTACCTAATACTGATGAAGCAAAGAATACAATCACATCAGTAGCATTTCACGATTCAGCAACTAATGATTACTATGCGTATGTACTTAGTGAAGGTGAAGAAATAAACAAAACTATCAAAGGGGCTAAGGTTCGTTCATTCCGTAGTGAAGAAGATATGTTGGTTGCATTTGTAAATGCTTGGGAAGAGATTTCACCAACTATTATTACTGGGTGGAATATTGATTTCTTTGATGTTACTTATCTTTACAATAGATTGAAAAGAGTATTAGGTACTAAACAAGCAAATAGATTATCACCAATCGGTAAAGTTCATTGGAACAAATATCGTAAGAGATATCTAATAGCTGGGGTATCTGCATTGGATTATATCGCACTATTTAAGAACTTTACATATACGGAATATCCTAACTATCGTTTGGATACTATCGCTAAATTAGAATTAGGTAGAGGGAAGATTGAATACGAAGGAAACTTAGACCAATTATTCAGAGATGATATTGAAAAGTTTGTAGAGTATAACTTAGTTGATGTTGAGTTAGTAGTTGAGATGGATAAGAAACTACAATTCATTGATTTAGCTAGAGCAATCTGTCATGCAGGCCACGTGTTCTATGAGGATTTCTTATTCTCATCGAAATGGTTAGAAGGGGCTATTCTTACATTCCTTAGAAGGAGTGGTAGGGTAGCTCCCAACAAACCCCGTCGTAAACAAAAGAATGATGATGGTACTGATGGTGAAGGAAAGTTCGTAGGTGCTTATGTAAAACAACCAAAACCTGGTCTTTACAAATGGGTTTATGATTTAGATTTGACATCACTATACCCATCAATCATTATGAGTATCAATATATCACCTGAAACTAAGATTGGTAAAGTAAAGGATTATACCGCAGAATCACATATGAAAAGTGAGATGGATTCTTACACTATTGTAGATGATAACGGAAGAGAATCCAAATCAATGCCAAAAGAAAACTTCACTAACTTCATCGAATCTCAAAAATTATCGATAGCATCAAATGGGGTATTATATTCGCAGGATAGAGTTGGTATCATACCTGAGATTCTTAATGTATGGTTTGATAAAAGGGTAGAGTACAAAGACCAGATGAAGAAGTTTGGTAAAGCTGGTAATGATGCAAAGTATAAGTTCTTTGCTCAAAGACAGTTAGTACAAAAGATTATGTTGAATTCCCTTTATGGAGTATTGGGATTACCATCTTTCAGATTCTATGATGTTGATAACGCAGAAGCAGTTACACTTACAGGTCAGACTGTAATTAAAACTACTGAGATGATTGCTAATCAATACTATAGTAAGAACATTGGTGAAACAAAAGATTACAACATATATGTTGATACTGATTCTGTATTCTATGAAGCAGCTCCATTGGTAAAGGCTAGGAATCCTCAAATCGATGTTACATCAGATGAACAAATGATTCCTGCTATTTTGGAAGTAGCGCAAGAAGTTGAGAAACACATCAACAAAGTTTATGATTCGATGGCATTGAAAATGTTCAACATTCATTCACATCGATTTGATATTAAGCAAGAAACTATCGCTAAGGGTGGGTTTTGGGTATCTAAGAAACGATACGCTCAATGGATTATCAATGATAATACTGTAGATTGTGATAAGTTGGATGTAAAAGGATTGGATGTAAAACGTTCATCATTCCCAACTTACTTCAAAGAAGTGATGAGTACTGTATTGATGGATATCCTAAAGGATGAGAATAAAGATAAGATTGATGAATACATTCTTAGAAAGAAAGATGAAATGAAAACAACAAACTTCATTGATATCGCTAAGAACTCAGCAGTTAAAGGTATGAGTAAGTACACATTTAAGAATCAAGCATTGGGAGAGTTTATGAAAGGAACACCAGCGCACGTTAAAGCAGCACTTACCTACAATCAATTATTAAAATATTTCAAAGCAGCTTACAAATATGAACCAATGAAAGATGGTGATAAGATTAAGTGGGTATATTTGAAACCTAATCCATTAGGATTAGAATCCGTTGGGTTGACGGGATATAACGACCCAAAACAAATTTTGGATTTAGTAGAACAACACATCGATTATGATTTAATTTGGCAAAAAGAGTTAGAGAATAAGTTAGATGATTTCTATTCTGCGATGGGTTGGGAAAAGCCAAATCCTAATTTAGCTAAAGCATCACAATTTTTTGGATTTTAATTTGGATAATTCAAAAAGTTTTTGTATATTTGTGTAACAATAATTAATAAAAAGTAAAATTTATGAAGAAAGCAAGTCTTGAACAGTTCATTAACCGATACAATCTCGGTGGTGAAGTAGAATCGGTGAAGATAACATCATCCGATTCAGAAATGAAGGTAAGTTTTATCTCAGATGATAAAACATTACTTGGTGAAGTAACTTCGAAAGAAGGAGAATTCCCAAATGGTGAGTTTGGTGTTTATACAACATCACAACTTAAAGCACTCTTAGGAGTATTAGAATCATCTATGGATGTTGATTCAACAGAATCTTATATTAAGTTTTCTGATAAAGGAACTTCTGTAAACTATATGTTAGCAGATTTATCTGTTATTCCTGTAGTACCAGATTTAAAAGCAGTTCCACCGATGAATGTACAAATCACATTAGATGATGATTTTACATCTAAGTTCATCAAATCTAAAGGAGCTCTTAGTGAATCTGATACATTCACATTTGAGTGTAAAAATAATAATGGAGAGATTATCTTAGGGTACTCATCAATCAACACAAACAGAATTTCTATGAAAGTAGATTGTAAATGTGATGGAGATGTATCACCTATCTCATTCTCAGCTAAGTATTTGAAAGAAATCCTAAATGCGAATAGAGGTTCTAAATCAGCTAACCTACAGATTTCATCGCAAGGATTGGCACATATTGAGTTTGAGAAGGATAATTTAACATCTAAGTATTACTTAGTAGAGATAAAGTAAGTATATGAATTTTTGGGATACAGAACCGGCTAAACCAGCATTTGATTACGATATTCAGAGAAGAGAATTAATCGAAAATATGGATTACCTTGCAGCAATGACTGTTGAAGAACAAACACTTTACAAAAAGTGGGTTGAGTTGCAAGAACCTAATATGATTAGAGATAAATCTTTGATATCTGAATTGTATGATACACAATGGATGCCAAAGGATATTAATAATTTGGAACAAACTATCAAAGAGATTGAAGAGTTAGAACCTTATGTTGAAATCTTAGATGACCCCAAAGAATCTACTAAGTGGACTTATGTTAGAAAGATGATTCACACTATGGGTTTTACTGCTAATCCTGGTCGTAACGTTAAGATTAATGTTAAGGATAAGAAAAGTGGTAAACTCTTAGGACAGATTTCATTAGCATCCGATGTAACATCTATGGCAGTTAGAGATAACTACATTGGGTGGAGTAAGGATAATAAGTTTAAAGATGGAAAACTGAATCATACTACAATAGCATCTACAATTGTATGTACTCAACCATTAGGATATAATTTTTTAGGTGGGAAGTTGGTTGCTATGATGACTACTGTTCCTGAAGTTAGAAACCTTTGGAAAGAAAAGTATGGACAAACTCTAATCGCAGTTGGTACAACATCGTTATATGGAATACATTCTCAGTACAATGGTATTCCACATTTCAAAACACTCGGAGAATCCGCTGGTAAAATATCTTTGAAACCTGATGATAAGTTCTATGAACCTTGGCATCAATGGATTAAAGAAAACAGAGCAGAGTGGTACAAAACTGCTATTACGAATGAAAGAATCCGTAATGGTAAGAGTATGGGAATCGCAAGTGGGCCTGTAAGTGGTATCAAACAAAAGATTCTTGGACAGATATTCAAAGAATGTGGTATCAAACAATCGGAGTATCATCATGGTTTTAAAAGAGGTGTATATCTCGCTATGATGTATGAGAATGGGCCTGAGTATCTTCGTAAGGAGATTGAAGAGGGTGAGTTAGTGATGAAAAAGAAGTTTACTGAAGGTGTTGATTACATTAATCGATGGTGGAAGAAGAAGGCTATCAAACGATACACTAAACTACATTCAGAAGGTAGATTGAAACCAGAACATCTGTTTTACATAGATGCAATTGGTATGAGTTGGGAACAAATGAAAGCTAAATATTTAAAAGAAGTCGGAAGATAATGAATAATACAGAAAATACATTGTGGGTTGAGAAATACAGACCCGATACATTAGAAGGATATGTTGGTAATGAACATATCTTAGAAAAAGTAAGAATCTATATAGAGAATGAGGATGTACCTCATCTACTCTTATATGGACAAGCTGGTACGGGTAAAACCACATTGGCTAAAATCATTACAAACCAAATTGATTGTGATGTTATGTACATTAATGCATCTGATGAAAACTCAGTAGATGCAGTAAGGGATAAGATTAGAGGGTTCGCATCATCTATGGGTTTCCGTAAGTGGAAAGTTATTATCTTAGATGAATCTGATTATCTTACACCAAATGCACAAGCAGCACTTCGTAATCTGATGGAAACATTCTCTAAATCTACTAGGTTTATTTTGACTTGTAACTATGTAGAGAAAGTAATTGACCCGATTCAGAGTAGATGTCAAACATTCGGAATTACACCACCATCTAAAAAAGAGGTGGCTATGAGATTGAAAGATATCTTAGATACTGAAGGAGTTAAATATGAAATGTCAGATTTAGCTATTTTAGTAAATAGTGGATATCCTGATATTCGTAGAGTTCTTAATGCAGGACAAAGACAGGTTATCAAAGGTGAGTTGAAGATTGATAAAACATCAACAATTCAAGCAAACTATATGGATGAAGTTTTAAACTTATTAAAATCGAATGGAAGTGTAAAAGATACATTTACATCTGTTAGAAAAGTGATAGCTGATTCCAAAGTAAAAGATTTTACACCATTTTACAGATTTATGTATGATAATGTAGATGATTACGCAAATGGTAAAGTGGGTAATACAATACTGAAGATTGCAGATGGACAGTATAAAGATGCATCTGTAGTAGATAAAGAGATTAATATTATGGCGATGATGCTAGAAATAATAATCGATATAAAACAATAATTAATTTAAAAAAGGAAAACGTTATGGCAACATCACAACAACTATTCGAACAGATAAGAGATTTATTTGTAGAATTTGAAACAGAACACAATGGTACAACTAAAGCATCTAAAGGTAGAGCTAGAAAAGCTATTGGGGAAATTAAAAAATTAGTAACAGATTACAGAAAAGTATCAGTAGAAGAGAACAAGTAATTATGGGAAAAGGTAAAGGTAAAGGAAGAGTGATTGGTATGGGTGGTAACCCACAACAACCACCACAAGCCCAAATGAAATTAGACCCAACAAAACTCCCAACAGTACATTGTGAGAATTGTGATTCTATCTTTTGGGAAGAAGTAACAATGTTTAAAGAAGTTCCAGCGGTACAATCACCAAACGGACAGAAATCAATGTTACCGATTCCTGTAGTTAGATGTGCAGAGTGTGGGCATGTATCTGAAAAGTTTTTACCTAAAGAATTGTTACCGTAAGTATGGCTAAGAAATCAACAAATACTGTTAAGGCTAAAACCATATTTCAACACCTAAGTGGTATAAAGGAGAAAAAGGAATCTTGGGAATCTCTTTCTGAGATGGATAAGAAATCCTTTACTCCTTTTATCATAAACAGGTGGTTGAGTATGAATATGGGATTACTACCTATTATAAATGTACTACAGAAATACACCATTGGGTTATTATCTGCTAGAGATGTTTATAAAGTATATTTAGATTTTTTACCCAAACAAAAAACATTTGATAAGTACATCAAAGGTAACAAATCAGGTAAGTACAACAAAGAGTGTTTAGAATATCTATCAAAATGGTATGGAGTATCTCAAAGAGAGGTTATGGATTATTTAGATATACTATCAAAAGATGATGTGATAAACATTTTAATGAAATATGGTTTAACAGAAAAAGAAGCTAAAAAGTTATTAAAATGAGCATACAATTAAAAATCCCATTTGATAATGTAGATTATGGTTCAAACGAAGAGTTTGGATATTGGAACTACAGAATCATTAAAAGAGAAAATCCTTCAGGCGAAGTAACATATGGTATATACGAATGTCTTTATGATATGGAAGGTAATTTAAAATCACATACTGAGAATCCAATAAGTGTTATTGGTGAAAGTGTTGAAGATTTAAAATTTGATATAGAGAACCTTAAAGAATCCTTAAATAAGGATGTATTAACATACCAAAACTAAAATATGGCAGAGATACTAAAAGAAGCAAAAACAAAAGTAGTTCATAGGGGTGAACGAACTATTAAAGAAAATAAAGAAGAAACCGCAATTCAATATTGTGAAAGATTATACCCACAGACTTGTGATGAGTTTAAAGTAATTTTAGATGAGATGTATGAAACGTTTTGTAAGAAACAACGTAACTATGGGCCAGGTAACATCTCAGTTGGAACTACATTGGAAACAAAAGATGATATAAAATTATCATTAAACGGATTGTGGTTTAGAATGAATGATAAAATTCAACGATTAAAACAATTAGTTGTATTAGGACAGCCCGATGAGGTTGGTGAAAACATTCAAGATACTTACGAAGATTTGAGTGTATATGGCGTAATCGCTCAAATAGTTCAAAGAAAGAAATGGGCTAAATAATTGTTAAAACTTAACAATTTAATAACATTAAAATTTGGTAAATACAGTATTTTTTCGTATATTAGTACTGTAATAATAGGTATAACTATATGAAAGAATCTAAGATAAGTAATGTATTTACTTTTGGTGTTAAAGAACCAAACCCAAATGATACAAAAGTATCATACTCACAATATACGATGTATGCTAACTGCCCACATCAATGGAAGTTGAACTATATGGATGGATTCCGAACATTCGACCCATCTATACATTTGGTTTTTGGTACAGCTATGCACGAAGTTCTGCAGGAATGGCTAGATACTTTATATAACAAATCTATCGATGAAGCTTCACAATTAGATTTAGGTAAGATGTTATATGAACATATGGTTACTGAGTATAAGAAGATGAGAGATGATACATCTATTGAATTCAGTAACTCATCTCAGATGGAAGAGTTCTTAGAAGATGGTATAGCTATACTTAATGAGGTTACTAAAAACAGAATTGATTACTTCAATACTCGTCATATGAATTTGGTGGCTATTGAATTACCAATATACTCCAAAGCATTAGATTCTCACAATGTGTATATGAGAGGATTCTTAGATTTGGTATTCGAAGATACATACGAAAACAAACTACAGATTTGGGATATCAAAACATCTACCAATGGTTGGAACAAATGGATGAAAGCTGATAAAACCAAAACCGCACAATTGGTGTTGTATAAGAAGTTCCTATCAGAACAATTCGGATATCCATTGGATAGAATCAGTACAAAATATTTTATCGTAAAACGTAGGTTGATGGAAGGTATGATGTTCGCTCAGAAGAGAGTACAAACATTTGAACCTGCTAGTGGTAAACCTACCTTAAATAAGATTACTAAGAGTTTCGAAGATTTCGTTAGAAACTCATTCAATGAAGATGGTTCATACAGAACCGAATCAGAGTATCCTGCTATGGCTGGTAAGAACAATAAGAATTGTAAATGGTGTCCGTTTAAGAATGATTACGATAAATGCCCAAAAGAAAATAGACATAAAGTATGAGAAAGTTAATGTTATTATTACTACCTGTTTCATTTGGAATGGGTGGTTCAGAGCCATACATAGAATCGGTTGAACCATTAGAACCAACTAAGATTGAGGTAAAATTAGTTGAACCCACATTTGTAAAACCAACATATACCTTAGATGTTGAACCATTGATTCAAGCGATGATTATGGTAGAAAGTGAGGGTAATGATTCTGCTTATCATAAAGGAGAAAAAGCAGCAGGTTGTTTACAAATCAGACCTATAATGGTTAGAGAAGTAAATCGTATATTAGATATTCAGAAATCTGAATTAGAATATACATTAGAGGATAGATGGAGTAGAGAGAAATCGATTGAAATGTTTCACATCGTAAATGGTTATCACAATAAAAATAGTACATATGAAGAAATCGCAAGAGCTTGGAATGGTGGTCCGAACTGGTTTAAAAAAGGTCTTACAAAAAGATATTGGAAACGAGTACAAAAGCAACTTAAAAAACAAAAGAAAAATGAACGTAGCAATACTGAGTTCACCGAAGTATGAAAACGTTAGAAAGTTAAGGGAATTCCTATATACGATAAAAGAGAAATTAGGAACTGATGTTAATATTATAACGAGAGGAAATAAAGATGGTGGTGAAAAACATATTAGAAAATACGCAATTGAATTTGGATTTAGATATACTGAATATAATCCAGCTAATAGTGTTAGAAACCTTTATAGTGGTATGAATGATGATTATTATGGTAAACCATTTCATCCAACTCAAACCCTACATCAATATGATTGTGTTGTGAAACACGCAGATAAGTTGTTTTACTTTGGTGGTATCAAACCATCAGAACAAAAACACTTTGAAAAATTGTTAGCAAGATTTAACAAAAAAGTAAATTATATAAATTAATTACTATATTTATTAGAAAAGAGAAAATAGTTATGGCAGACAAAAAGAAAAAACCTCTGATACTTCTGTTATCAGATGATATGAGATTACATAGTGGTATCGCTACGATGTCGAAAGAGATTGTACTCCACACATCCCACAAATATGATTTTATCCAAGTAGGTGCAGCTGTAAAACATCCTGATGAAGGTAAGTTTTTCGATGTATCTGATTCTGTAAATGAAGAAGCTGGAATCGATAACGCAAATGTTAGAATCATTCCACAAAGTGGTTATGGTAACCAACAATTGATACGACAGTTGATAACAACAGAACCAGTTGAAGCAATCCTACACTTTACAGACCCACGTTTTTGGGATTGGTTGTATGCTATGGAAGATGAAATCCGTAGACATATTCCAATCTTTTATTATAATATTTGGGATGATTTACCAGACCCAATGTGGAACGCTCCATTCTATGGTAGTTGTGATTTGTTGATGGGGATTTCAAAACAAACCTATGGTATCAATAAAAGAGTATTAGATAAGTTTGGTATGGATATGGAAGATTGGCAAATACAATATGTACCACATGGTGTATCGGAAAAATTCTATCCTATTCTAAAAGGTGTTGGTGATGGTGAGGATGAAAAAGTTCAAAACCTTAAAAAAGATTTGGGTATTGAGAATAAAAAGTTTGTTCTACTTTGGAACAATAGAAATATTCGTAGAAAGAATCCAGGTGATATCATACTATCTTATAAAACCTTTTGTGATGGATTAACAAAAGAAGAAGCTAAAGATTGTGTACTTATAATGCACACTACTCCAGTAGACCCTAACGGAACGGATTTACCAGAAGTTGTTAAAAATGTTTGTCCTGATTATGATGTATTATTTACAAATAAAAAGTTTACAACCGAAGAACTAAATTATCTATATAACTTATCAGATGTTACAATCAATATGGCATCTAATGAAGGATTTGGATTAGGTACTTGTGAATCTGTAAATGCAGGAACACCGATTATTGTTAACGTTCAGGGTGGTATGCAAGACCAATGTGGATTTACAATAGATGGTAAATATATTACAGCAGAACAATATGTTGAATTAGGTTCTTTACATAATGTAAAAGAATTACCACAAAATCTAAGTTGGGGTAGTTGGGTAAACCCAATATGGCCAACAAATCGTTCACTACAAGGTTCACCAGCAACACCATACATTTTTGATGACAGATGTTCATTTGAAGATGCAGCAAAAGCAATCAGACAATGGTATGATACACTACCAGAAAGAAGAGCTGAATGTGGATTGGAAGGTTCGGAGTGGATGAAGGGTGAAGAAGCAAATATGAGCGCTAAACATATGGGTAAGAGATTCTTAGAAAGTATGGATGGGGCATTTAAAAATTGGAAACCAAAAAATGAGTTAGTATTATGGAAAATATAAAAAAGTTTTGTGTAGTTAGTTGTCCAATATCTACTAGGAGTGGGTATGGAGCAAGAAGTAGAGATTTTGTAAGAGCATTAATCGAAGCTAGACCAGAATGGGATGTTCAGATATTATCTCAAAGATGGGGTAATACACCAATGGATGCATTAGTTCCTGGTGAAGATGATGATTTACTTAGTAGAATCATTATAAAAAAAGAAGATAGAAAACCAAATGTTTGGATTCAAATTACAGTACCAAATGAATTTAATCCTGTAGGTGATTATAACATTGGTGTAACTGCTGGTGTTGAAACAAGTATGATGCCTCCTGAGTGTATAGAGGGTATGAATCGTATGGATAAAGTATTAGTATCGGCTAACTTTGCTAAAAGTATTACAGAGAATTCTATCTATGATAAGAAAGACCAAAAAACAAATCAATTGTTAGGTCAATTAAAAATGGAAAAACCTATTGAGGTTTTATTTGAAGGTATTGATTTAAACGTATATAATAATAAAGCTAAATCAGAACCAAGAATTGATGAAATGATGAAAGATGTTAAAGAATCTTTTTGTTTCTTATTTGTAGGACATTGGTTAAAAGGAGATTTTCAGCAAGATAGAAAAAATATTGGTGGTATGATTAAAGTGTTCTTAGAAGCATTTAAAAATAAAAAGAATCAACCAGCATTATTCTTAAAAACAAGTAGAGGTAGTGGTGCATTAACTGATAGAGTTTACACTAAAAAACTGATTGAAATGATTAAAGATACTGTAGATACTACACGATTACCAAATATCTATCTACTAAATTCTGATTTAACGGATAGAGAAGTAAACGCATTGTACAATCACCCAAAAGTAAAAGCTCACGTTTCATTTACGAGAGGTGAAGGATTTGGTAGACCTTTATTAGAAGCAACTATTAGTGGTAAACCAATGGTAGTATCGGGATGGAGTGGACAAACTGATTTTCTAAATGCTGATATGGTAAATTTGATAGGTGGTGAACTACAAAACGTACATCCATCAGCAGCCGATGATAAGTTCTTATTAAAAGAATCACAATGGTTTCAGATAAATTATTCTGAAGCAGGTGGTGTTATGAAGGATATGTTTGATAATTATAAGAAATACTTAGAGAAATCACGCAAACATAGACAACACACCAAAGATAACTTTACTTGGGAAAAAATGAAAGATTTGTTAAGTGATTATCTAAAAGAAGCTGATGAAGCTGAGGTTTCACCACAACAAGTTGGATTATCATTACCAAAACTAAAAAAGATTAAATAGTGGCAGGATTTTATAATACACATCTAAGAAAAACAGCAGACCCTACTCCAATTAGTAAAGCTAAATTGGAGAGGGGTATGGTGGTTAAAGTAAAGTATAAAGCAAAAAACAAAACTCCTAAGTTATATTTGGTATTGGTTCTTCAACCAAAGTGGCCAAATTCAAATGATGGTAAATTGCATGGATTATCTTTAGATAATGTACCACCACAAAAGTTTTTAGAATTCGCAGAAGTGTATAACGAAGTGATATCAAAAAGTTCTAAAGTAAGAAGATTAGATTTAGCTAAGATTCAGATTACAGAAGCATCTAAAGTATTCTATACATCAGAGATAAAAACATCAGCACCATTAAAAAGTTCATACAGAACATTTAACCTATTAGATATACAATCTATTCAATCAGTAAATTATGATTGGGGTAAGTTTGATAAGGTAGCAGATAGAGATGCTAGAAGAAAGCAGATGGAACAAGAAGCTAAAGAGAGAAGAGAGGCTGAAGAGGCAAGGAGAGAATCGGGTAACTAACTGATTATCAACCCGTTGCTGTGATAGTGAACACGAAATAAAAAAATATGAAAATAAGTTACGCAATAACAGTATGTAATGAGTTTGTAGAAATACAAAAACTCATACCATTCCTTTTGAAACATAAAAGGTATGAAGATGAAATCGTAGTTCTATACGATTCTAAAAATGGTTCTAAATCAGTTGAAGATTTCCTAAGAGCAAAATCCGTAAATGGTGAATTCCAGTGGCATGGTTCAGAGTTCGATGGACACTTTGCTAATTGGAAGAACAAACTTACAGATTTGTGTAATGGTGATTGGGTATTTCAAATCGATGCAGATGAGATTCCAAATGAGGTATTGATAGAAAATCTACATGAGATTCTAACAATAAACACTACAGTTGTTGAGGTTGTATTAGTTCCAAGAGTAAATACAGTCGAAGGATTAACTGATGAACATATCAAAAAGTGGAATTGGAACGTTGATGATAAAGGTTGGGTAAATTGGCCTGATATGCAATATAGATTGTATAAGAACTCACCAAATATCAAATGGGTGAATAAAGTACATGAAGTATTAGAGGGGTATAAAACAATATCACATCTACCAATGGATGAAGATTTAGCACTTTACCATCCAAAAGAAATCAAAAGACAAGAGAAGCAAAACGAATACTACGATACATTGTGAATTTAACAATAGCTATAGATGATGTAAATCCTTTAAAGGATTGGAGAATATTGGGTGATAAAACTGAAAAGTATTTATTTGACTTAAATAAAAAATATGGTGTAAAATATACATTATTCATACCTACTAATTATCATAACGAATCCAAAATATCAGATAACAAACAATGGGTGAAAGAACTTATTGATACTAACATATTTGAATTAGCTGGACACGGACATTTTCACCAAACATCAGATAAAAACAAATATGGTGAGATGGAATTCGTTGATATGAATGAATCTGAGTGTATAGAAAGAATCCAAATGATGATGGGTGAATGGGAATCAGTAGGATACAAACCATTAGGTTGGCGTAATCCTGGTTGGATGTGTCAACCATATTGTGTACCTCATCTATCAAAAGAGTTTGAATATGCAGCATTACATAAAGAACATAATCGTAACAATGTTTGGGATTTAGAAATGTTATTTGGTGCAGATGGGATTCATCAAACTGATATAAAATTACATAATGGTGATATCGCATTTCATTCTCACATTTGTGGTGATTGGAATGATAATGTTTGGAATGAAGAAAATTACCAGCAATTAGATTTGAGTTTAGGACACTTATTTGAAAATTATGAAATAACCCCAACCACATTAAGTGGAATAGCAAAGATATGAAATATAACGAATACCTTATAAGTAATTGGGAAGATAGAGCTCAAACTAAAGATGAAGAAGAAATAACTAATTATGTAGTTAATCATTGTAATCTTACAAAAGATACACAACTATTACATATTGGAATAGGTTGTAATGACCTTTGGCATACAATTACAAAGAAATACTTCTATAGTTTTGAATATACAGGAATAACTTATTGTATTTTAGAATATGAAAAAGTATTACCATTACATTCTTCTAAATACATTCCTATCCTAATGAACAAATATAATCCAATATTATCTAATATTTTAAAAAAATATGATTTGATTTGTGATAATAACATAGTATCATACGCAGATTCTGATATAGAAGGTTTAGAGTATTTTAAAGTATTATTAAATAGTTTAAAAGATGGTGGTAAGATATTAACACATCAGCTGGGTTTAAATTACAGAAGAATTGCAAATATTAATGAGATGTTGGAAAAGTTAAATTTAGATAAAAACTTTTCAGTTAGTTCATCCGATAGTGTTGTTATAATAGAGAAAATATGAAAATAGCATTTTTTACAGAGATTAATGGAATTTGGAAAGTACCTAGAACTCATAAAAATATGAGAACCGAATTTGCTTGGATGTGTTCTTTAGATGCACTACATATGAATCTAAATGATTATACTGAAGAGCGATTTGATTTAGGAATTGCTATAACTCCAAAAAATAACCCAACGGCAGTAAACATTGAACATCTAAGAAAAATGTGTGATAAGGTTGGTGTAATGCAAGAGGGCCCATTTTGGTTGTTCCAAGATTATGATTTAGAGAATCAAATACATTATTATAATAATCTAATACAATCTGATATAATCTTTACTCACAATGAGCAAGATAGAAAATACTATAAAGGATTAACAAATCACAAAGATGTAAGAGTATTACCATCTCTAATGATTTCAGAAGCAGCTGGTGAGTTACCATATGAAGATAGAAGTGGTATTATGATTGGTGGTAATATGGTTAGTTGGTATGGTGGGTTTGATTCATTTATGTTAGCTAGTTCAGTTACAGATGAAGTTTATCAACCAAAGATGGGTAGAGCATTACCAAACGAAGAACAATTAGGTATCAATCAATTGCCATATCTACAATGGAATGATTGGGTTAAAGAACTAAATAAACGTAAAATGGGTATTCATATGATGAGAACTCATGCTGCTGGTACATTTGCACTTAATTGTTCATATGTAGGTATTCCTTGTGTTGGATATGAAGAATTAGATACTCAAAGAATCCTTCACCCAAACCTATCAGTAGAGAATGGTGATTTAGAAAAAGCAAGGGAATTAGTAAATAAGTTGTGGAATGATTTGGATTTTTATAAAGAAAATTGTATATTAACACAACAACTATATAAAGAAAGATATAGTGAAAAAGTATTTAAAGAAAGATTAAAGTTATGATAAGTAAAAAAGATATAAGTTTCATTCAACCGAGTAGAAACAATTTAAAATACCTAAAGTGGTCTTATGATTCCATCAGAAAGAATGGTGGGCCAGAACCAACAGTATGTGTTGCTGATGATTTCAGTAACGATGGAACTTGGGAGTGGTGTGAAGATATGATGAAGAAAGACCCAAACTTCAAAGCAATTAGAAATGAAGGACCTAAAAGATTAGGACATACAATTCTATATGATGAGTTAGTAAAGATTGCTGATACTCCGATTGTAGGAATCTATCATGCAGATATGTATCTTATGCCAAAAGCTTTGGATTTTGTACTAAAACACATCAAACCTCTAAGTGTGGTATCATTGACACGAATTGAACCACCACTTCATCCCGATGGGCCTGAGAAAATGTTAATGGATTTCGGAATCGAACCTGAAGAGTTCAAAGAAGAAGAATTGTTAGAGTGGTTCAAAGATGTACAGATGAATCAAGCAACTAAACAAACAGAGGGGATATTTGCTCCGTGGTTTATATTCAAAGAAGATTTTGAATGTATAGGTGGACATGACCCATTGTTTGCTCCACAATCAAAAGAAGATACTGATATTTTTAACAGATTCCAACTTAATGGATACAAATTTATTCAGACTTGGGGTGGTTGTGTATATCATATGACTTGTAGAGGTAGTAGATTCGCAGATGGAGCTCAAAGAAATCCTGATGGACAAGTTTTTATGAAAAACAGAGAAACTGATGAGTGGTTAACTCAGAATCAACGTTCTACTCGTAACTTTCTTAGAAAGTGGGGGCATTATTGTAAACATGATACTTTAATGAAACCAATTATACCACCAAAGTATAACAATCAATTTATAATTGAAAATGGTAACGAACAATTATTACAATTATTAGAACCTTGGTGTGATAATATTAATATCGATATATCACAAGAAAAGATTGATGAATATATTAAAAACGAACAACCAGATACCGATTATAATTTGAGTGAAAGAATCAATCAAAATGTATCAAATGACATACAAATTGTGTTTGATGGGAATAAATTTTCAAATGATTCTTACAACATTATTCAACAGATATCTGCCATACTTGAGTCTAATAAAATTGATGAAGGTGAGTTCGAAATAGATATATTCAAAATAAAGGTGAATAGAGTAAAAACATATACCCATCAGTTGATTTCAATCAAATAGGGTATTTATAAGTGTTATGATGTACTATATTTTACTTCCAGATGACACCGATGAAGGTGTTCAATATTCAACAAATATTTTGGGTGAATCCTCATTTAAAAACTTTTGGGCAGACCAAGGTTTTGATATATTTGAGAGATTAGTACACAAATATCCTGATACTTTAGATGAGATTAAAATTAAAGATGAAAAAGGAAAACAATACACTCCTGAAGAATTCTTAGGAGCAGTAGGTAAATTAAATATAATTCGTAGTTAAACCCACAAAATAAGGACTAAAATGGGCAAGATTAGATTGAGTGATTTCGTAGATGATTATGAAGAGTACGATGAACTTTATGGTGGTAAACAAAAAATAATCAAAAAAAATGACAAAAACAAAAATGAAGAAACCCTTCAACAATCACAGAGGCTGCCTGCCGGCTGGAGAGAGGGTGATAGTTATATCGGTAGACGAAAAAAAGCAAGAAATTAGATTAAAAGACCCATTTGATATAGAATGGATAGTACCGATGGAGTTCGTTTTTTATCCTCTATAATATTTATAGTTATAATAGAGTAAATAAACGGAGTTAATTATGTTATTAAAAGTAGGTTCAAGAGGACCAGAAGTCAAATCATTACAGGAATTTTTAGGAATAGGTGCAGATGGTATCTTTGGTAAAGGTACAGAGTTTGCAGTTAAGGAATTTCAAAAACTAAACGGATTAACAGTTGATGGATTAGTTGGACCTGGAACTTGGGATTGTATGGGATTAGCAACAACTGATGATTCAGAAAAAACTTATACAACTGATAACGGATTAATAATCAATAGACACTTTTTACCGCCAGGTGAATATAAAAGTGGAATCACAAAAAAAGAATATTGTTTCTTACACCATACAGCAGGGTGGCAAAACCCATATAGAACTGTAGACCATTGGGGTAGAGATAGTAGAGGTGCAGTAGCAACTGAATTCGTTTTAGGTGGTCAATCAATCAAAGGTAACGATGAAACTTACGATGGTGAAATGGTTCAAGCATTTCCTGAAGGACATTATGGATGGCACTTAGGGAAAAATGGTTCACAACACATGCATACACATTCTGTAGGTATCGAAGTAAATAATTTCGGATACTTAAAGAATGGTAAAACATATGCTGGAACTACGGCACACGAATCTCAAATCGTTACATTACCAAAACCATTCAGAGGGTTTAAAGATTGGCATAAATATTCAGATAAACAAATCGAAGCATTACGTTTATGGATACTTTGGATTGCTGAAAGAGATAACATAGATGTAAGAGCAGGATTAGTAGAAGAAATTAAGAAAAAGGGTGCAGATGGATTTGAATTTAACGAAGCTGCATACTATGGTAAAGTAAAAGGTATGTGGACTCATACTAATACTAGAAAAGATAAGTTTGATATGTTCCCACAACCCGAACTATTAGACATGTTGGTAGGGTTGTAAAATTAAGTAGTAATTTAGAATTTTTAATTTTATTTTTACTATTTATATCAAAATAAGTTTAACGTATAACAGTATTTGGAAAATTTTCTATGAAAAAGTATTTAACAAGTCTATTACTTTTGATGCCATTCTTCTTGATGGCTCAAGATAGCTGGTTCAAATTAGAAGTGCAGTTCGATGCATACGCTGATGATGAATCATTCGCATTATTAACACAAAATGGTGATACCTTAGTAAACTATCAACCCAATAATCCATTTGAATTATGGTCAACCATAATCGAAGCCGATTCAGGAGATATCGATATCTCATTATTAGATGATTGGGGAGATGGGTGGCAAGGTGGACCACAAAATCAGAACTCAAACACAACGGCATGGTTAAAGATATCAAACGAATGTCAAGGTACAATATTAGATTTAGATGTAGCAGGATTGGGAACTTTTACTCAATATGATACATCTTTTACTTTAGACCCATGTGCACCTCCTGTTTGTAATATCCAAAATGAAACTACATATCAGATATGTTTAAGTAATGAACAAATATTGGTAGTATGGGAATGGGAAAATGAATGGTGTGACCCAGTCAACGTAGTATATGGAAATGATGAAGGATGGGGCCCATTTACACAAGGTTTGAATCCTGGCGCTACTAATTATGGAATGTTAGCCGGAAACGGACAGATGCCACCTAATTGGAGTAGTGAACATTATGCGTATATAGAATACGCAGATGGTTCAGTATCAGATACAATGTTATATACACCAATACCATGTATAGAAGGTTGTATTGATTCTACTCAAGAAGCTTATAACCCTTGGGCTAATGAAGATGATGGAAGTTGTAGTGTAACTACTTGCGACCCAGCAACTGAATATCAAATCAGAATGGAAATTACATTAGATAATTGGCCAAGTGAAACTTCGTGGATAATGACTACAAATACTCCAGCTGGAAATGTTTCAGTTCCTGTTGGTGAGTATGATGGTTTTGATTTCGGACAAACTTATACTTATGATTTTTGTGTATCTCAAACAGCAGGGTTCGAACTTGTTGTAAATGATACCTATGGTGATGGTATGGGTGGTAATAACCCATCTAACGCAGGTTCTATCGTTATTTATGATTGTGATGGGGATACTATTTGGGAAATGACTAATCCAAACTTCGGAACTACACTTTACTCAGGAAACCAAACGGCAACTGCTTGTACTGTTGTTCCTGATGTATTAGGATGTACAGACCCAACATATCAAGAATACAATCCACTTGCAAATGTAGATGATGGTAGTTGTACTACACCTCATATTTTTGGATGTATGGATGTAAACTCAACGAATTATGATTCAACTGCAACTAAACAATCAATCGTTCCTTTATGTGATTACACATTAATTATCGAAGATGGTGGTGGAGATGGTTGGGGTAATTCTTGGTTAGGTGTTGCTCAAGATGGTGTTCCTGTTGGAGTATTCACTATGGGGCCAGGTAACTATGAACAAACGTTCCAATTCCAATTGGAAACAGATAAAACTGTAGAAGTTTATTACTTTGAAGTACCAGCACCACAACAATCACAAGCGCAAGTAGAGTTCCAAACTTTACAGAACTCATTTACATTAGAAAACGCAGATAGTGTTGTTTTATTAGCGTGGGGACAAAACCCATTCTCTAATAACGGAGCAGGTGCATTACAACCATTCGAAGCACCTTTCTTTGAAAAGTATGTAGGTGAACCTTATTGTGGTGATTCTTGTATTCCTATCGTTTTAGGTTGTACAGACCCAACGGCTCTAAACTACAATCCAGACGCAAATACAGAGGACCCAAATAATCCTTGTATTCCTTATATTGAAGGGTGTACGAATCCATTAGCATTCAACTACGACCCTAACGCAACAGTAGATGATGGTAGTTGTGTTCCTGTAATTGTAGGTTGTATGGATGATACACAATTCAATTATGACCCTACGGCAAATACGCCAGGTACTTGTATTCCATTTATTTATGGATGTACAAACCCAGCATCATTTAACTATGACCCTAACGCTAATACCGATGATGGTAGTTGTGTACCTATTATTTATGGATGTACAGACCCAACATCTCTAAACTATGATTCTACAGCAAATACGGATGATGGTTCGTGTATCGCTAGAATTTATGGGTGTATGGATTCAACTCAGTTTAATTACGACCCATTAGCAAATACTGATGATGGTTCGTGTATTCCTTTCATCTACGGATGTATGGACCCACAATCGTTGAACTATGACCCATCAGCAAATACAAACCAAACATCAGCAACAGATTTCACAAATCCTTGTATTCCTATTGTATATGGGTGTATGGATTCAACATCATTTAATTATGACCCTAATGCAAACGTAGATAACGGAAGTTGTGTACCATTTGTATATGGATGTATGGACCCGAATTCATTTAACTATGACCCGAATGCAAATGTGAATCAAGTATCGGAAACTGATTTATCTAATCCTTGTATTCCAATCGTTTATGGATGTACTGATTCAACTTCAGTAAACTATGACCCGAATGCAAATGTTGATAACGGAAGTTGTATAACTTCAGTAGTTGGATGTACTGATGTAGCGGCTTACAATTATGACCCGAACGCAAACGTATCTGATTCAACGGCTTGTTTATATGATGCAGGTTGTATTACAGGACCAGGTAATCCATATTGGTTAAACAATCCTTGTTACGCTTGGGTAATTGATGTAGATACATATTGTTGTGATACAGAATGGGATTCAGATTGCCAGGAACTATACAACTATTGTGAAGATGGATATCCATTAGATATTAGTGAATTAGGTGGAAGTAAGATTGCAGTTTATCCAAATCCAACAAATGATAAAATAACTATTAATACTTCATTAAGAGATGTAAATTATATGTTATTTGATTTGACTGGTAGATTACTACAAAGTGGTGAAGGAGTAAAAAGAGAAGAAGTGGATATATCAAACTATCCAAACGCAGTTTACTTACTTAGAATACAATATGATGGAAACATCTACAATAAAAAAATTATAAAAGAGGATAGATAGAGATGAGAAATTTAATATTTTTATTATGTTTTATACCTTTTGTTATGCAAGGGCAAGATTCATTATCGCCAGTTGTAAAAGAAAAGAAAGAAGTTAAAAAACCATCTGAATTTCAAAAGAGATTAAAAAGAGAGTTTAAGTTCTCTACTTTTTATGCAGCTTATAATGGGGCTAACTCAATTTCAGATGTAACAACATATTCAGTAACAAATGGGTTGACAACGACAAGAACATCAACCCCATTTGATTACTCAGCAGTATTTGGTATTAGAAAAATTCAAAGATTTGGATACGAACCAAATATTCAAAATAGATTTAAAAATGGTACTGAAAACTCATTCTCAGATGCAGCTACTATTGGTAGTAAATCAAAAGGATTTGAGTATCTATTCGAATGGGATTTTAGAAGGCAGCAAGGTAAAACATTCCTTAGCCAAGACCACTTCCTTAGATATATAGGTGATTGGTATGTGGTTAAGGTTGAATATCTACAAGACCAACTTGCAGATATTAATTACTTCGAAGCATCTCAGAGATACAGATATAAATTCAATAGAAAGTTTTCTGTAAATGCTGGATTAGTTCAAAGAATTTCAGAACCATATGGATTCGACCCTTTAGCAGATTGGATATTACAAACTGGTGATATTCATTTTACTAACTTAGCAATTCAAGAAATGGGTTATGGAGTAGATTTTAGTGATGTAGATAATATTCAATATTTAGACCCAAATGGTAATGTTGTAGCAAACTCAACAGAGGTATGGGAAGCTGTTGTAATTCCTCAGGTTCTATCTGATTATGTGGATAGAGAAAGAGAATTACTTCCATCGAAATTAGAATACTCTTTTGTCGTTGGATTTGATTATTACAAATATACTAAAGATTTTTGGTTACACTCTTGGGCAAACGTGATGCCATACCATATAAAAAGTGATGACCAATACAGTTACCACAAATACAATGGTGGAAATTGGGTAGATTACTCAGGAGGATTAATTTTTGGATATAGATTTACAAAATCATTAGGAATATTTACGGAAGGTAAATACCACAAATATTGGAATCGTAGTTGGTACGATTTCTCAATGGGTATAAACTTTATTATATTATAAGGGGTAAAAGAAAATGGCTAAACAAATAGGAGAAGAAACTAAAATCACATTAGATTTAAAAACGATTGCGATGATTTTAGTCGGAGTTGCAACAGTAGTAGGTATGTGGTTCGCATTACAAGCAGATATAGAAGAAGCAAAAGAACTTCCAATAGCACCACCACCAGATGTTACTCGTATGGAATATGATATGAAAGACCAATTGATTAGACAAACAATCATGACTACTCAAGAAGACGTTCAAGAACTTAAAGAAGATATGAAGCGTATTGAAGAGAAGATTGATAAATTAAGATAAGGGATAACTATGAAAAAGTTTTTATTGATACCATTCATACTACTTAGTAACCTATTAGGAGCTCAAGTAGTAGTATTACATTTTAATGCTGGTTGGAATGAGGCTAACGATGTTACTTGGGTTGATGAGTTGGAAGATTGTGAGATTGAACATATTGATATTGCAAAAAAACCAAAGTTACAACAAAAATGGAAAGTAGTAGTTGTACCTACTGTACTAATTCTTCAGTACGATGAAGAGAAGAAACGGTATCAAGCTGATTTGAGTTTTAAGATGGCAGCGACAAGAGAAGAAGTTCAAGATAAAATAGATGAGATAATTATGAGTGGATTCTAATATCCACCATAGTTATTGTTATACAAAGGAGTTACATTATGTTTAAATATATCGGGAGAAAATGGATGGCATTTAAGAATATTTTTAAGGATGATAACAATATCAACGAAAAAAACGTAATAGGGTTTATGTCTTTCGCAGTAATGACCTTATTTGCAGTAGTAGACTTAACTACTGGATACTTCGGAAAAGACTTAGTAATTAACGAGTTCATATATAATTCATTTGTTTGGATTACATTGGGATGTTTTGGAATTGCGGGAATAGAAAAGTTCGCAAAATAATAACATAGTTCAAAAAAGTTTATAAATAATGGAAAACAATATGGTTGTATTGAAAAACACCTATCTAATGATAGGTATGGGATTATCAGGAGCGTGTGCTTTCATAGGTTCATACTTGATGGATGTAACTATGGGTAATGCAGAACAATATATGGCAGTAATGTTAGTTTTGTTATTAGATGGTTTCTTTGGTATCATCGCAGGAATGAAAAGAGAAGGTTTTAAAACCTATAAAGCTCTCAAAGTTCTGAAAAATATGTTTGCATGGATAGTAATCCTAACTGTTATACTATCAATCGAATTAGGTTTTAAGGGTACATCTTGGTTATCCGAAACAATTATAGCACCATTTATGGTATTCCAAATGGTATCAGCTCTCAAAAACGCATCAATGGCGGGATTCATTAAGAACGAACTTCTAAACGAAATCTTAGATAGAATCGACTCTCATAAAGGAAAACGTAGTAAATAACCTTTATTCCAAATAATTACATATTTATAATCGTATGAACAATATAAGACAATACGGTTGGAAAGATTGGATTTCAAATCCTCAGAACAAATCTTTATATGAAAAAGATATGAATGAAGGATTACGTCAATTCAAAATGGAACAACAAAGAAGAAACAAATTAGTCCAAGTGGCTACATTTAATCAAAGAGGATATTAATGGCAAACGTAGAGAAATTAATGAATCTTTTAGAGAAGAAATATGGTGGAAAGACCATAACTGATGAAAGTAAGGATAAGATTAGAGAAATAGTACGTGAAGAGATAGCAAGGGTCGTAGAATCCCTTGAAGAAGTTAATGATTCGGAAAACCCGATGACATTTGAATCACTCCAAAAAGTTTTGGATAAGTAGAATGTTGATGATTGGGTTTACGCAAACTAAATCTCACAGAAGAGTATCTGTTTTAGATTACAATTCAGTAAAAGAGGGAAAAGGATATGCCTTTGTATAGCAGAAAAGATATGCCTCAAGTGAATACTCAAAATTTGGGTAAGGCACTCGGTATGACTAAGCGTAAAGCTAAGGTTACAAAAGGTATGTCTCTTGCGATAAAACTCAAACAATCTCAAAAAGAACTAATAAAATCCAAAGTAAAAGGAGTAGCTGCGAAATATAGCAAACCTACTGATATGAAACCTTTAATCATATCTAAAGATGGTTATATAATAGATGGACATCATCGTTGGGCAGCCGCAATTTACAAATTTGGTAAAGATGTACAAATACCTACACATACAATACATCTTAAAAAAGATGAAGCAATCGAACTATATAACTCAGTAGCTAAATCATTAGGTGAAAATATAACAGTACCTATTAAGGTAGGTGATACTGTATTAGGTGGTAAGTTCAAAAACAAAAGAATCGTTGTTAAATCAATTGGTAAGAACGAAAAAGGTGATATTACAATCAACAATAAACCACTTCTTAAATTTAGACTAATTCCAAAAGTAACAGAAAAGAAAAAACCAAAGAAGAAGAAAAGTAAAAAGGCATCTCTAATGAAACAAAAGAGAAACTTTTATTTAAAACCTGATAATGCACAAAAAGAACTTGAAAAATCAGGTAAAGAAGGACAAGTACTTTCTAGAAAAGTTGGTAAACAAAAATTATACTTTGTATCTTATGTTGGAAACGCAGGAACACAAAACATATTTACAGAAATCTATTTTGATGTGTATGGTAACAAATGTAAAAACGCAACTACATTAGATGGTAGGTGTATCGATAAGTATCACCCATCACCAACTATCAGAGAACCATTATCAGAAATCCCAATGGGTGATTTAAAACAAATAGATACATTCGCTGATAAGAAACTAAACCCAGTAGATGTAGTGTTAACAGATAAACATTTCTTTGATAGGTTAAATGACCCAAGAAATGATAAAGAGATATCAAAAGCAGAACTGATTGGGTTCTTCAAAAGATTATCTAAAAAGAAAAAAGAGTTTTTATCATTCTTAGATAAATACAATCAAGTAGTAGCATCAGATGATAGAACCAATATCAATATACCTTTTATGAAACAAGCTAACAAAGTGATAGCTAAAACTGTGATGAGAAAGAAAGATTTCAAAACTCAGAATCAGAAGGTTGAGATATGAGAAAAATATTAATTATGTTTGGTAACCTATTTGATATGGGTTGGTGGGCAAATAAAATCAACTCTAAGCTAGGAGTATATGAGTGGGCTAAGAGAAGTAAGTTTCGTAAATGGCAAGAAAGTTTAACTGGATGGAGATTTTGGGCATGGCAAATAGTAGGTGGAATAACATTTGTAGTTATTATGGAGTTTCTACTAAATAAAGTTGGTATGACAATGTTACCATTTTAATGAGGATTGAAAATGAAAAAGAAACTTATAACATTAGGATTAGTTAGTACATTATTAGTAGGATGTGGTTCAACACAAAACATTTCATCTGAAACAAAGGAAACATCAGTAGAAAAGATTGTAACTAAAGACCCAATAATGAAATTACTTGTATCTGGATTAATAATCTATTCAGTTCAGATATTATTTGCAAGATAATTTAACAAACTTTAACATAAAATATTTGGATAATTCAAATATTATTCGTATATTAGGGTATGATGAGAAAAGTAGATTTTATAAATAAAGTATTTGGATTAACTGAAGCTATTGTAGGTGATACAATAGAATGTGATGAATGTGACCACAATTGGAAAATTAAAGATGGTGGTGATGATTTATACATCTGTCACGAATGTGGACATGATAATAATCCTAAAACTGCTGGACTTCCTGTTATAAGAAAAGATTTTGGTAACAATTATAATGCTAGACCTAATTCTAAAGTAATAGAATCTACAATCAATGAAGGTGGTAGAATCCTCAGAGTATTTGATTTTGATGATACACTTGTTAAATCAACTGCATTTATCTATGTAAAACACAAAGATGGTTCTGAGAGTAAATTAGACCCAGCTCAATATGCAAAGTACAACTCTAAAACAACTGATGTATTTGATTTTAGAGATTTCAACAAATTATTGAATAATCCAAAAGTAATTGGAAAGAATCTAAAACTTCTACAGAGAATGTTAGATAATCCAAATAAAAAAGTAACAATACTTACGGCAAGAAAACTTGCATATCCAATCAAAAAGTTCTTCAAAGATAATTTTGGTATTGACCCATATGTTGTAGCATTAGGAAGTAACAATCCAAAAGATAAATCAGATTGGATTGAAAACCATATTAAAAAAGGATATACTGATATTGCATTTATGGATGATTCATCTAAGAACGTAAGAGCAGTAGATAAACTTAAATCAAAGTATCCTAATATTAGAATCAAAACCCATTTAGTTAGGGAACATATTGATGAAGAAGTACAAAAATATGTACAAAAGATAATTCACTAATTTTAAAACTATATTTATAATCAAATGAACTACGAAAAGAAAGTAATGACACAAGCCTATAATATCCTTACAAAAAAGGATTTTAAATGGACTGATGAGTTTAGTTTAGAAATGAGAAATCAATTCTTAGACTTACTTCTGAATTATTTTACAGACATAGAACATTATGAGAAATGTGCAGTTATTGTAAAGTTGCAAAAACAAAGTTTAGGGATTATGAATGAAAATATTAGTAAAACAAATATCACCGGAAGTGGAATCCGTTAGTGGTTGGATAGTATATGTTATGGATATAACAGGAAGGCCTATTGAGGCTAAGGTATGTGAATTGGATGATTTAGTATCAACAATTAAAATCTTTGAATCAGTTTTTAATATATGAAACTATTTATACTAAATGATGATGTGAATTCTTTTGACCACGTCGTTAGATGTATTCAACGATATTTAAACTACCCATATATGCAAGGGTGTTCTATCGCTGATATTGTACATAACACTGGAAAGTGTTTAGTAAAAGAATCTGATGATGAACCTATGATAAAAGGTATTTATAAAGCATTAATAAAAGAAGGTTTACATTTAAGGATTGAGAGTTAAAATGGCAAAATCAAAAGGTTTAGGTGATTCTATAAAAAAGGTAACATCAGCTACTAAGTTAGATGTACTTGCTGAGAAGATTGCTCATAAATTAGGTAAAGCTGATTGTGGGTGTTCAAAACGCCAAGAATATTTGAATAAGAAATTTCCATATAAAGGGTAAGTAATGAATTTGAAAGAATATATACATAGTGAAATCAGAAAAACTTTACTTGAAGCCGTAAATGAGGATAAAGTAAATGATTTCTTTTATATGGATTTGAAAAAGCATATATGGAATCGTAGAAAAGATTATTCCAACAAAATCAAAAAACTAAATGGTTTAGAGAAAACTGAATATTTAGAAGATTTATACATAAAGTTAAATGGTAAATTCGCAAGAGATATCAAAGGACATGGTATGGATTTGTATAAAAGATTGGTTAATGATAAAGTAATCAAAGAAGATTCAGAATTAGACCAAGCGTTTCTAAAAGCAAAACCTGTTGAAGAAGAAACTAAACGAGATTATAAAAAAGAATACGCAAAATACGGAAAATCTAAGAAAGCAAAGAAGTATAGAGCAGAACTAAATAAGTACAACAGAGACAAAGGTACTTATGGTAATGGTGATGGTAAAGATGCATCTCATAAGGGTGGTAAGATTGTTGGATTCGAAGATGAATCTAAGAACAGAGGTAGAAGAGAAAAGAGTAGATTGAAGAAAGAAGCAACATTCGTACCAAATTCAGGTACTAAGAGTGGTGGTGTTTTACGATTGGATAATAGAAAGTATCAACTAAAAAAAGATATTAAGAATGTAACTATTGGTAATTACATAGTAACATTACCTAAAGGAACTATTCTATATAACATAGCAGGTGGTTTATTCGCAGACCATAAATCTTTAGAACAATATGAAACTAGAAATCAAAGATACTTCAAAAAACCTACATTCAGAGGAATTCAGGTTAGACAAAAAACAGATACAATAAAAGGTGTTGAAAAAAACTCTAAAGTATTAGAAAATGTAGCTCCTAATCATAATGGTAAATCAGCACCATTTGGTAGTGGGTATGATGAACTCAAAGAAGCTTGTTGGAAGGGATATAAAGCAGTTGGTGGTAAGATGAAGAATGGTAAGCAAGTCCCTAATTGTGTTCCTGAAAGTATTGTTAAAGAAGGTGTGATGAGTGATTTACATCTATTAATCAATAAATCTAAATCAGAACAAGAGTTTGTTAAAACATTCTTTAAAAATTATGGTAAACAGGTTAAGAAAACTCCTGATTCCGTAGAGTGGGCTAAAGAGTTGTACTCAGATATGAAAAACGAATCAATCAACGAAGCTAAATTTTACATTACTCGTAACTTAGGTAGAGGGCAGGGTAAATCTTTAGTTGGTGGATATGATTTAAAAAGAGATAAAAAATTACCACCTAAAGTATTCAAATCATACAAAGATGCTCAAAAAGAAGTTGAAAGACTAGAGAGAGGTGGTTCAATGGGTGGACAGATGACAGCATATATTATTACTGATAAAGATATGAATATGTTGAAACCCAATGGAAAGAAAATGTTTGAATCTTCAGAACAGATAGATGAAAAACTAATCACATTCTCAAACAGAGCACCTTATGGACAGATAGTGTTTATGGCAGGTGGAGCTGGTAGTGGTAAAGGATTCGCAATTGATAACTTTATTGATTCAGCAGGATTCAGAGTAAGAGATGTTGATGAGATGAAGAAAGCAATTGGTAAGTTAGACCAATTAGGTAAATTCTCAGTTGATAAATGGTATAAGAAGTATGGTAAGAACTTATCAGCTAAGCCAGGTAAAAGTGGTGGATTATCACCAAAAGCCCACGTTGAAGAATTTGTATTAGGTAAAGGGATGAGTATTTCAGATATCTCAAAAGATTTGAAGAATCCTAACAATGTAGCATCACTACATTATATTGTAGATGCTATGGGATTAAAAGATAAGTGGTTAATCGCAATGTTGAGTGGTAAGGATAACAAAGAAACTTTACCAAATCTATTATTTGATATAACTGCTAAGAAAGTATCATCAATCACAGATGTAATCAAACCACTAATAGCTAATGGGTATGATTCTAAAAACATTCACCTTATTTGGGTACTTTCTAACTTCCACGTTGCAATTAAAGCAAACAAAGATAGAGATAGAATGGTTCCTGAAGATATTCTATTACAAACACATGAAGGTGCTGGTAAAACTATGTGGGAAGTTATGACTAAAATATTACCAAAAGGATTAAATGGTAGAATTGATGTTATTCTAAACAAATACGCCGAAACAGTTCCTTTTGTAGATTCTAATGGAAAGCCAATTATGGTAGAACCAAATCAGAAAAACAAACTTAAAAAAGCACAGATTGTAGTTAAAGGATTCACATCACTACCAATCAAAAAGCAAGGTGGTGGGATTCAACCTGAAAAGGCTTGGAAAACAATCTTAAAGAAGTGGATATTAGATAACGCTCCTAAAACTGTTGATTTATCACAGGATTTAGAAAAATAAGAGGAATACGTGATATGAAAGTAACATTCAAACATGAGGGAAGTAAACATACTGTAGTATTTCGAACATCTACAAGTAGATATACTGATATAATTACATTAGCTAAAACTTCTAAGGATTTAGATGTTCTACATCCACTTACAAAGAATGGTAATAGACCAATTCAAGAAGCAATCAAACAAGTAATCGAAAAGCAATTAAACATTCCAATCAACATTGACTATAATTATGATGGAGCTGGATTTGGATTTAACGTAGATTTTTACGGAGTTATAAAAAAATTAAAGTAGGGTAAAGTGAGAAATATTGTATTATTCTTAGTAATAGTAATTCTAAGTGGGTGTTCACCACTAAACTATCAGTACACTACACTCAACACCGCAGGTCATATTGATTCAATCTATGGTGATGTTGAAATCATAGAATCAGAAACACAACTCAGACGTAAATTAGCCAGAGATTTCAGATTCAGATTAGATTTACAAAGATATTGGAACTCACAACCATATGGTATTGTGGCTCAATATTATTGGAGTTTAGATAGAGGTTGGAGATATGGATTCAATAGCCCATATGAAATGTGGTCATCTTCTAATTGGTTTGATTATCCATTTGGGTATGGATATGGGTATGGTTGGAATCATTGGAATAGATGGAATCATTGGAATCATTGGAATGGTTGGGGATACTCATACTACAATTCATCATTTAATAATTGGAACGTAGGACCATTTAGTAATAGAGGTTATAATGTAGTTTACAACGCAAGTAGAAGGGGTAGTTTAACATCTAACATATCAAATAGAGTTCGTACCAATACTAATAGGAGACCTGTGGTAGTAAACAAACCAACTATCAGAGTAAACAAACCAAGAATCAATAACAACAATACAATCATAATAAATAATAATAACAGACCATCTTACAATAATAATGTAAGGCCTCCTGTTAACAACAACCGACCATCTATTAATAGAAACTCTAAACCATCTATTAATAGAAATACAACTACACGTACTTCAAGACCATCACCATCAAAAAGAGGTGGAAATTAATTTGGTGGTTTATAAATAAATTTGTATATTTATACTAAAATATTAAAAGGAATATTATGGCAATAACAAAAACAACAACATTCAACTTTGTGAGTAGCTATCCGGCTGAAAATCCTGGCGGCGCAGCTAATTCAAATGGTTCACATACTAAACTATTAGTAGTAGAAACGATAGTGTTTGATGATTCGGAAGATGATTTACTACCAGTATCCCATCAATCTAAAAGATGGATTGGTAAGTATTCAGATGAATCAAATTCAACATTAACGGATGTATCTTCTGAAGATGCGATGGTTAAATCAATAGCAGGAGTAATCTGGAGTTAATGAGTACAGACCAACAAGTTAATGGAAACCCCCAACTAAATGGGGAAAGAAATACATTTAATCAAAGAGTTAGTAGATTAGCGTATTTAGGACAAAGTAGTAAAGTTAAATGGAGTGCCCGAAGAAGGTACAGAAATATATAAGAAGAAGATATGGCAAGAGTAATAGCATCAGAACATACAAAGCAACATAAAAAGAAAAGACCAGGTGTTCATTCTAAGTGTAAGAATTCAAACTCAAAGAATTCTAAACATTATAAGAAGAAGTATAGAGGTCAGGGCAAATAACCCCTAATTGTTAATAACTTTTTAAAATAAATGGCAAAAGGCTTGGATATTCCAAGCTTTTTTCGTATATTTACATAGTAAATGAGTGATAAGAAAGAACATATTAAACTAAAAACAGTAAAGTTAACACTTTCTGAATGGTTTGATGCTTTAAAAGTTCCTTCACCTCATCGTAACAAAAAAAAGTACTATCGTAAAGAGAAACACAAAGGAAAGATTTAACAATTTCTTAACATTAAAAGTTTGGTAGTTTCAATAAAAAGTCGTATATTAGTACTGTAAAAAGATGAGTACTAACCTTTAAAATAATGAATGGATAAAAAAATAGTTTACTTCGATATGGATGGCGTTTTAGTTAATTTCCAAAGTGGAATTGACCAATTAGATTTGCATGATAAAATAGAGTACAAAGGTAGGTATGATGAGGTTCCAGGTATCTTCGGAACTATGAAACCAAATACCGAAATGATTTCTCTATTTAATGTAATGAATTCAGATGAGAGGTATGATTGTTATGTATTATCTACAGCACCTTGGGAGAACCCATCAGCATCATCTGATAAAGTTGAATGGATTCAAAAGTATCTTCCAAAAGCATATAAGAAATTAATTCTATCTCACAACAAACACTTAAACGTTGGTGATTATCTTATAGATGATAGATTGGCTAATGGTTCTGAGAAGTTTGGTGGTGAACTATTACATTACGGAATCACTCACAATATAGAAGATTTAAAAGAAGTTTTCCTAAAATAATAATTAAAATAATAAAAAATGATTAAAACCTTTTTAAAAGATGAATAGTAAGTTAATTTTAGTTAGTGTATTTTGGTTCTTTTTAGGACATGTTGCAGTTTGGTTTCAACTAAACGGGCAATTCAAATGGGAGTGGTTTAAGGAAAACACTCTACTATTAGCATTGTGTGGTGTTCCTATATCCTTTTTGTATATATGGGGTACTAAATACGCAGTGCAGGGATTTGAAGGATTGTTGTGGCCAGGTAGATTTTTAGGATTTTCAATTGGTATGGTAGTTTACGCAGTATTTACGAGTTGGATTTTTAATGAAGGTATATCTATGAAAACAGCTGTATCATTAGGTTTATGTTTATTGTTAATCACCATTCAAGTATTTTGGAAATGAAAAATGTAACTAAAGTATATGAAAGTATTTGGAATCAGCAAAGACATCTGTTGAATGAAGTACATAATGTAGTTTACTCAAGTGGTAATATGAAAGGTATTCCACAATGGAGAGATAGAAAGAGATTACACCAACTTACAGAGAAATTTGGTGCAGGAAATTATCTATTAACAAAAAAAGATTTCCAATTTTTGGAAAGTTTGTATTTTAAATATAAAGTTTAATACTTATATATAAATGAAATAGTTATGAAAACATATTTAAACATATTATTTGGAGCACTTGTTCTTATAGGAATTCTTATCCTTTGGGTGTTCGTATTCGCTGCCCCCTTTTGGTTGGTATGGAATTGTATCATATCCGCTAAGTTTGGATTACCCACATTCACATTCTCAGAATCATTCTTTGTTATACTAATAATCAAATGGTTATTTGGTGTTGCTGATTTGAAACAAATAAAGGATAATTTAGCTAAATGAAAAAAGGTGATGTAATGCCAAATGGATTTGTGTTGGGAAGGGGAAGAGAACCTCTCAACTTAACTGAAGCTCAGATTCGGTATGCGATGAAGAACTCCAAATCCAATAGTGGTGCTGCTAGATTCCTTAACATATCACTTACAACATATGAAAAGTATTCTAAGAGATACATAGATTCTGAAAGTGGTAAACATCTTTGGGATTTACAGAAGAACAAAAGAGGTAAGGGTGTTAAGAAACCATACAATATCACAAAGGGTAAGTATGCACTTAAAGATATATTAGAAGGTAAATACCCAAATTATTCAGTACATCAGTTAAAGAACAGATTATTGAACAACTCAGATAAGGTAGATTTTAAACC
>VMHT01114616.1_pt1 | contig 40899 bp, 26 predicted proteins | sample 4693611 | NCBI WGS metagenome assembly VMHT01 (sample SAMN12280063, study PRJNA550983) | marine metagenome | isolation source: seawater sampled from same location over 5 years 0.02-0.2 micron viral filtrate | place: USA: collected off the coast of southern California halfway between the port... ...
CTTTCCGTTGTGCTCTTCAACAATAGTCATGGAAATAGACATTCCCAACCCTGTTCCCTCGCCGGGTGGTTTAGTTGTAAAAAAGGGCGTGAATATTCTATCCAGTGTTTCTTTCGACATACCGATACCTTCGTCTTCTACGATAAGCATGGCGTTCTTTTCATCTTTTTGTACTTTTAGGGTGATAGACTTTCCTTCTGGGGTAGCATAAATAGCGTTGGTTACGAAATTAACCAATACCTGCTGAATTTGCCCTGCGTTACCAAGGAAATAAACGTCTTTGTCCGGTACTTCTAAATTAACTTTGTTTTTGTACCTGTGCAGGTTGTTCGTTAGCTTGATAACCGTATTCATAGCTTCTACAGCGCTTATTTGCGTATGCTTTCCTGAGCCTGGATACGAAAAACTTCGCAGCGCTTTTACAATTTCAATAATACGTTCAATGCCCTCGTGAGATTCATTGAACATCTCTGTAATTTCGCTCGCACTTTCTTGTAATGAAAAGCGCTTTTCAAGCGCCTCGAACTGCGACTCTACCTCTCCACCAGCAGTGCGACAAAGCTTGCCTATTTCTTCTAACGCGTGTTGATAGTCGCTAAAAATTTCTTTTGCAACCACCGTATTGCTTCGAACATAGCCGATAGGGTTATTGATTTCGTGTGCTATACCCGCAGCAAGTTGCCCCAACATCGTCATCTTGTCTGCACTAACCAGCCTTTCTTCTAGAAAGTCTCTGTCTTTTTTAACCGAACTCAATTCTATTTGCCGACTGGTGAGCTCAGTTTTTTGTTCTGGTAACGAGACGTAATGTTTAGATAATGTTTGGAGGTATCAAGAACGTGAAGCGTTTCTTCTTCTAAGTGATCGTCTTTGGTAAGTAACACGAGCCAAGCGAATTCGCCGTCTGCCATCTCATGCATGAAGTGAAGTAAGCGCGCCTCTTTTTGAGTGTCGGGTCGCTGAACTGCAGTAACACACCAATGGGAGTAACTGTCCCTTAAGGAAAGTGGTGTTTCAAACTTAATCAATTCGGCAAGCTCTGGGGAGCTACGCCAACCCTCTTCATAAGTAAGTACTTGGTTATCTTCGCCCACTACTAGTTCATCATTTTTCACAATGAATGCTTTTCCACAATGGGCACTACTAAATTCCACCGCCGATTCTAAGGCAGAGAATATAAAACTTTTACCTGGCTGGGCATTGGAAAGCTGTGATGCAGCTCTGTTGAGGTAGAGCAGCTCTCGCTCTCGCTGCTTCGAATCATTTAGTGCTTTTCTAAGCGCTTGGTTTGCTAGATAAGCATCTTGAGAATAGGTTTCTAAGAAAGATTCTGCGTTTTTACGCGCAATTTTTTGACGCTTAAGTTGTCGCGCTAACGAGTTAACGCGGGCTTCCAGCGCAAGAATACGCTCGTGTTCGGTGGAATACGATGTTTCACTCACCAAGAAGCCCTCCATTTAAATCGCCGATAAAATCTCAGAGCGCCATGCGTCTCAATAGGGCCTATCGAACCATAGAGTTCTACGGCCGCTAATTAACTAGCCTATCAAGTAGAGTTAGTACTCTCTCACTGGCTTGTTCCATTTCCATAAGCTTAGCATTTGCCTCAGCGTTGTTGCCATTTTGTTTAGCTAGAACGGCAGCGATACCGCTACTATGCACTTTTGCATGCGGCGCTTCAATCTCTCTGAATGCCGTTGTCTGGCCAATCGCTTTGTTAGCATTGTCGCTATACCACTGCCCAAGGCGGCAGTTCTTATGATCGCCAAAGTCCGCTACAGATTTATTGCTGTAACCGCACAGCACCGCATAAACCTCGGCCTTCCACACTACATGATCCAATTTTACTGTTTGAATGAACGTAGCAATTGCGCCTTCGCTAATAGTGGACTTCATACTGTCACAGTGTTGTACCATAACTTCGTAGCTGCCATTTAGCTGATTAATGCCGGTCCCTAGCTGCTCATTGTTACCGCGCAGCTCATTAACACCTGAAACCGCTTTGGAAGTAGACTGAATTATACCGTTCACCAGCTCAGATACTTCTGTTGCTGATTTGTTGGTTTCTGTCGCCAATGCGCGTACTTCATCAGCAACAACACTAAACCCGCGGCCTGCATCGCCTGCTCGCGCAGCTTCGATAGCAGCGTTTAGCGCAAGTAAGTTAGTTTGATCAGAAATACTCGTAATAGTAGTAACAAATTTATTAATGTTATCTGCTGTTGTTGATAGCCCCGATATACGTTCACTCATGCTGCCCATTTGGACATTAAGCCCGCTCATGTCGGTAACAATTTTGCTTAACGTAGTAGCGGAGTCACTAAAGAGCTCATGAATATTAGCCACTGACTGATTCTCAGCGTCAATACGCTGATAAGTGGTCAACACCGTTTCACGAATACCTTCTAATTGACGCATACCATCAATAATGCACTTCATTACAACGGAATCGTTCGACGATGCGTGCTGGCTACTTGCAGCCTCAATGGCATTAATGAGCTCACTATTTTCTGCCTCTAAAACGTCAATTTTGTCTAAGGCTTCTTGCACTCTTGCTTCTAGTTTACGTACTTGCGCTTCTTTTTCTTCGTATTTACTGCGAGATACAAACATGTGTGGTTACCGATATGTTTTTATAGAGTTATTTTGTTCAGATTAACAGATATCCAGACCATTTAACTATTAGTCTGAAGTAGCGTTATGCATTGAATATCGGCAGATTTTCTAAATTCGATACATTTAAAACGACGCGTCCAGTTTCTTATCTAACGTTACGAAAAGTGTAAGTACCCTAAAATGATGAGTGCTAACCATAAGGTTTCTGCGAAAATCATAATTATTGGTCGCACACCAACATTGATGAGCTGACCCAAGTTTGATTTCATTCCAATCGCGGCTATGGAAACGATGAGGAAAAAACGTGAGATTTGACTCCCCATCTCTACAAGACTTTCAGGTAAAACAAAGAAGCTGTTCACGAGCATCATCATTACGAAGCCGACTAAAAACAGTGGTATTTTAGGACTGTTTGTTTGGCGGCTTTTGATACCAACAGATAAGGTTTTTGCTACGACTAACACCATAATCATAACTACTGGAACTAGCATAGCCACCCTAACAAGTTTAGTTAGCGTCGCCATATCACCTACTTCCTGAGAAATCGAGTACCCTGCCCCTACAACTTGCGCAACATCATGAATAGTGCCACCTAGAAAAATGCCGGCTTCACTGTCTGACAGGTTTAGCTGAACAGCGATAATAGGATAGAGTATCATGGCGATTGTAGACATAGCGGTAACGCCAATAACGGTAACTAGTGTATCTCGCTCATGGTGCTGGCCTTTGGGTAGAATGGTAGATATAGCTAAGGCAGCGGATGCGCCACAGATGGCAACTGCGCCTCCTGTTAAGGCACCTAGTTGCCCTTTTAACCCAAAAATTTTAGCGAGGCCAATTCCAAGCAAAATAGTCGTTAAAATGGCAAAGCACAATAAGCCCAGCGTATCCCAACCCAGTGCCGTTAAATCTTCAAGTGCGAGCCTTAAACCAAGGAGTACAACACCGGTACGCAATAAAGTACTGGCACAAAAATCAATGCCTTCGGCACTTGGTGAATCAGCTCGATAGAGAAAAGAAACAGCCATTCCTATCAGAAGAGCAAACAGCATGGCAGGGGAACCGTAGTGCTCGCTGAGAAAAAGAGCCGCCAAGCCGGTTATGACCGAAACGCTTACTCCCGGGAGAATCGCTTGATATCTAATATTCATACTTTTATTTATTAATTATAGTTATTACTTAAAAGGCCTATCACTACAATAGCTTGATTTTCGTAGGCCTCTAGAGAACGAATCCCTACTCTCGCCAGAGTTAAACGCAACTTATATCTCTTCGTGCTGGCGTTCATGAGAGTGGGCGTGTAAATGGTCATTATCATCACGACATGGCTCACCCGGCAACTCAAACTCTATCGTGGTATGAGCAAGTTCAAAGGGGGCTAAACGCTCGTGAACTTCCTTTTTGAGTGCTCTCAGTTTGTCATTGTCTATTGCACAGTTTATTACCACGTGTGCAGTAAGCACGTGCTGCTCTCCGTCAAGCGACCAAAAATGTACATGGTGAATTTCTTCAACGTGCTCGATTTTCAAAAGCGTGTTGCTAATAGCATTCCTTGTAGCCAAGTCAGGTACGCCCTGTAGAAACAAAGACATGGTCTGCACAACATACCGAACAACATTGACCAAAATAAATAGCGTAAAACCAATAGATAAAATTGGGTCGAGTATAGGCCATTCAACAAAATGGAGCACAATGGCTACTACCAGTACCGCTACCCACCCCATCGTGTCTTCAATTAAGTGCCAGTTAAGCACCTTTTCATTCATCGAATGACCGCCGTGGAGTTTATAAGCTGCAAATCCATTCACGACAATACCTAGGATCGCTAATCCAATCATACCCTCTGTAACGGGCATTTCGGGGTTAGATAAACGAGGGATGGCCTCAGACAACACCCAAATTGAGCCAATCACCAAGATAACGCCGTTAATCATAGCTCCCATAAGGCTTAGCCGTTTGAAGCCATACGTATACTTTTCGGTAGATGCTTTATTCCCGAGCTTACTTAAATACCACGCCAGACCTATGGATAGAGAGTCTCCTAAATCATGAACAGCATCTGCCATTATGGCGACACTGTTAGTAAGCCACCCCCCGATGAATTCAATAATAGTAAAGATGAAATTTAGCCAGAACGCCCATCCAATGCGTGTGGAATCTGTGCCTAGCGCTTCAGCATGCGCACCGTGGTGATGGCCGTGATGCTGACCTTTATGATGATTGGAGGCGGTAGTGCTGTGATTGTGGTGATGCATAATAACAACTCACATGAGATCGTACGTTGAGCTTAACGTGATGTGTACCCAGGTGCGAACAAAATATCGAGCACAGGTCATTAACAAGTCCCTGAGATAATTTGTAAATAGCCAGTGAAACAAGCACCTTTAAATTTTAACCCACCCTCTAATACAACCTTATCTTATTGTTTTATTTGAAAATAAACGAAAAGCAACAAAAATAAGACCGACAGCCAAATGTTAATTTTTTGAGAACAGTATTGATCTTTATGTGTCAGTCGCTTAATGTAATGTAAGCGCTTTCAAACAGCCATTTTTATTTGACCTAAATTGTAAGCGCTTACAAAAAGCTTTTTACGTGGCATTTGCCACTACATAAAAACCCAATTTCTTTAGATCAGGGCTGAAAACAATGACGAAAAAAGCATCTCAACTTTCGCGGATAGCTGCCGCGATCTCAGTCGCAACCCTATTTGGCTGTGGAGGCGGAGCAACCACATCTACAGACATCGACGTTGTTGATCCTGCGGCACCCGTTTCTGACTGGGAGCTGGTATGGAGCGACGAGTTCGATGGGAACAGTATTGACGATGACAACTGGACTCATGAAGTAAACTGCGACGGTGGCGGAAATAATGAATCTCAGTGTTATACCGACAGCGAAGACAATTCATTTGTGTCTGACGGTAGCCTAAAAATTGTTGCTCTACCCGCGGAAGAAGGAGCGCAAAAGCCTTATACGTCAGCCCGTCTAAACACGCGCTACAAAGCAGACTTTAAATACGGCCGTATTGAAATGCGTGCTAAATTACCCTCTGGTCAAGGCAGTTGGCCGGCGTTTTGGATGATGCCTACTGATGAGGTTTACGGTGGCTGGCCTCGTTCTGGCGAAATTGACATCATGGAAGCCGTAAACCTTAAGGCACTAGATGCTGACGGCAATCCTGAAAGCCATATTCACGGCACCCTTCACTATGGTCAAGAATGGCCAAATAACGATAGCTCAGGCAAAGCCTACTCGCTTCCTGATGGAGCGAATCCAGCAGACGACTTTCACACCTACGCCGTTGAATGGCAAGAAGGCGAAATTCGCTGGTACATGGACGATTACCTTTACGCTACGCAGCGTCGTTCAGAAGTTCGTTATAACGCAAACGGTGACGCAACTGGACTTTCTCACCGCGGCTGGTATGCGGAATACTTTGAGCAAGGCACAGGTGAGCTAACCACTCACTGGGACAACGCGCCATTCGATCAAGAATTCTACATTATCCTTAACTTTGCAGTAGGTGGCGACTGGCCAGCTAACGTAAACGAAACAGGTATTGATGCTGAAGCGTTTGCCGAAGGTCAGACTTACGAGGTCGATTATGTTCGAGTGTACCAATGTGCATCGAACCCAGACACCGGCAAGGGCTGTGAAACTGTTCGCCCAGGTTACAACTCACTAGACGATGCATTAGTGGAAGGCGAGGCGCCTATCCCTTCACCACCGTCAACCGGTGTTGCACAAAACCTTACTATTTTCGACGGAACACCTAATCCAAACTGGCCTGCGTGGGACTGCTGCGGTGGTTCAACACCAGCACTTGTAGAAGATGCCGAGCAAGGACAGGTTTTCGAATTTGCTATTAATGAAACACCTACGGTAATGGGCTTTATCAGTCGAGCTCAATTCATTACCGACCCAGAAGGTGAAGCGTCTCCGTTTGATGCGTCTCCAATGGAAGAAACTGGCAGTGTTAAATTCGATCTGAAAGTTACATCGCTGCCTGCAAATGCGACAACTAATTGGCTATTTAAGATTGAAAGTTCTGAAGGTTCAACTGCCGCAGAACTTCCACTGATGGACGGCTATGTAGGACCCGCAGACACCGCTGGTGCTGCGCCTGAACAGGGTGTGTGGGAGTCTTACGAATTTCCACTTAGCGCGCTTGCAGCAGCAGGCTTAGATACAAGTGCTATCGATGTCATCATGGTTTTCCCTGCGTGGGATACCGGCAATGGAGCAGTGTATCGCATGGCTAACGTAGAAATTTCGCAAGAAGGCGGAGCTAGCTACCCAGAATTAGTCATCTTCGAAGATGGACAAAACCCTAACTGGCCTATGTGGGACTGCTGTGGCGGCTCTACCCCTACTGAAGAAATGGACAACGAAGAACACGGTCTAACTGCAGAATTTCGAATTGGCGCAGAACCGACTGTAATGGGCTTTATCACGCGTCCTGAATCTGGCGGCGGTGACACCCCGTTCGATGCTACAGCACTTACCGACGGTGGCTTATTGCAGTTTGATATGCGCGTAGTGAGTGCGCCTAGTAACGCCGAAGCATCTTGGATATTCAAAATCGAGTCTAATGGCGCATCTACTGCTGTTGAATTGCCACTTTCTGATAGCGTTGAGGGTCAGGAGCCTGTGGAAGGTGAATGGCAAACCTACACATTTACTATTTCAGAATTGCAGGCACGTGGTTTGGACGTAAGTGCTATCGACGTCATTATGGTTTTCCCAGCTTGGGACACAGGTGAAGGCGCGGTTTATCGCTTAGACAATGTGAAATTTTACCACCCTGATAGCGGCGAAGATGCGTCAGGTGCGGGCATCACGCTCTTTGCTGATACAGCAGCTGAACAATGGTCAATCTGGGATTGTTGTGGTGGCTCAACGCCAACTGAAGAAGTAGACGACGCGGAACACGGCACAGTAGCAGAATTTCGCATTGGCGCTACACCAACGGTGATGGGTTTCTTAGCTGATGAAACCGTATCATTCGATGCTTCATCACTACTTTCAAATGGCGCGATTAAGTTTGAAATGAAAGTAAGCTCAATGCCTAACGACGCCTCTGCACCTTGGTTGTTCAAAGTAGAGTCCATTAATGTCTCTTCTGCTGTTGAACTTCCAATGTCGGCCAGCTTGGAAGGTGCTCATCCGGTTGAAGGTGAATGGCAAACATACACTTTCCCACTACAAACCCTATATGACGCAGGCTTAGATATCAGCGCTATCAACGTCATCATGATGTTCCCAGCATGGGGGCAAGGCGAAGGTGCAGTTTATCGCATCGACAATGTAGAAATAGCAGCACAGTAACAAAGCAAATGCCGCTTTAGCCTTTAAAGCGGCAGTGACCAATTGATAAGAATTAGTAGGGCAATTATGAAAAACACACCATTTAAAAAGACCCAGCTTGCCACATCAATGGCTTTGTTGATGGGCTCTACCCTAGCTCTTCCCTCTTACGCACAAGAATCAGAAGCGGTAACACCGGCAGGGGGCGAAGTTGAAGTTATTCAAGTAAGCGGTATTCGCGGCAGTATGATCCGCTCTATGGATTTGAAACGCAGCTCAAGCGGCGTAGTAGATGCCATATCCGCTGAAGAACTAGGTAAATTTCCTGATACCAACCTGGCTGAGGCACTTCAACGCATTACAGGTGTAAGTATTAGTCGTTCAAACGGTGAAGGTAGTGAAATTACCGTTCGTGGTTTTGGTCCTGAGTTCAACCTAATTACCCTGAACGGTAGACAAATGCCGGGGACGGGCTTTACCCGTTCCTTCAATTTAGCCAACCTTTCTTCTGAAGGTGTAAACACGCTTGAGCTTCAGAAGACCGCCCGTGCAGAAAATCCCAGCGGGGGACTAGGTGCAACGGTAAACATTATTACCATGAAGCCGTTGGCGCAATCAGGACAAAATGCCACGTTTTCAGTGAAAGGTATTTACGACTCGTCTAACGAAGCGGGTGATGACGTAACCCCTGAAATTGCTGGTGTCTACAGCAACACGTTTGCCGATGACATGTTTGGATTTGGTCTGTCATTCTCTCACCAAGAACGTGACTTTCAGCAGCAAGCGGCAAATATTCAAGGCTGGCAGCTTCAAGAAAACGCTGCACTACCTGACTTAGACCCTGAAAATGTGGTTGATAACCGCACCAATATTACCGACGCTGCGTTCTTCCCTAAAGACATGAACTACAGCATTACTGACGTTCAGCGTGAGCGTTCAAACGCCCAAGTTACTTTCCAATTTCGCCCAGTTGACGATTTTACGGCAACGATAGATTACACTGCAACACGCGCCACTACTGGCACCAACACAGTGGGATGGGGTATTTGGAATAACTTTGGCGCTAATATTAATGCGTACGAATTAGACGAAAATGGTACAGCAGTCTATGCCGATATTAGTGGCGACGACGGCTCGTTTACTGCCAGTCGCGAAACCACGCGAGTTGACGCGCGTTCAATTGGTGTAAACCTAGACTGGGTAGTGTCTGACGATTGGCATTTCCGTCTGGATTACCACGATTCTTACAACGAGATTGATAACGGTTATGACAAAGGTTTGGGTAGCTCTGGCCAAATTATACTGGGCTCAAACCAGCTTGAGTCAAAAGTTTACGACTACAGAGCAGGCGAGATTCCACAAGTTTATGTGAACTGGAACAACGGTACGAATGAAATCTTACCTAGTGAAATTGACTCTAACTTCAGCCAATTCATTTACTCACCAGGTCGCTCTGATATTGAGCAGCTGCAGCTTGACGGCACGTGGTATAACTCAGCTTTCGACATTCCACTGGTTAAAATTGACTTTGGTTACGCCCGAACAGAACAAGCATTGACGGGTTTTGAAGCGTGGAGCGGACTACGCGGCGGCCCGGGTTTTAGTCCATCTTTCACAGAAATTTTCCCAGACAGCATGTTTATTCGCAATGACACATCAGGCTTCCTAGACGCCTTTGACGGTGGCGGCGCAGGCATGAATCCAGGTTACTATTACACCTATGATTTTGACGAAGCCATTGCCCGTCAACTCGCTTTCATTACTGGTGATGTCGTTGGCGAGAGTAACGCTTACTCTATCGACCCTTACTTCAGCGGTGCGCCTTCTGTCAGTAACGTAGAGGAAATTACTGACTCTATTTATGTTCAGTCAGAGTGGGACTTCGAGGTCGGTGATTATTACGTGCAAATAAATGCTGGTGTACGCTACGAAGAAACAGAAGTGCCAAGCTCTGCGGAGGTTCGTGTACCTGTGCAGGTAAATTGGGTCGCAGCTTCTGAGTGGATCACGCAGTTTGAAGACGAGCTACAGGTGCAAGACTTTACTGGCGAATATGACATTTTATTACCCATGTTCGACGTAAAAGTAGATGTGACGGATGACATTGTTGCGCGTTTCTCTTGGGGTAAATCAATTACCAGAGCGCCGATTGGCTTGCTACAAGGTGGCTTGGCATTCAGTGGAAGCCCTAAAATTGGCGCGAGAACCGCATCGGCGGGTAACACCAGCTTGCTACCGTTCGAGTCAACTAACTTAGACCTTTCATTTGAGTGGTACTACGACGAGTCGAGCATGCTTGCCGTGGGTTTATTCAGAAAGTCGGTTGAAAACTACATTACAACCACAGGTCAAGATCAGCAGTTCGAAGGTTTACGTGACATCTATCAAGGCCCTCGCTGGAACGAAGCCGTGACCGCATTAACGGCAGCTGGTGAGCAAGCCACCGATAGTGCTATTTATAACTACTTCATTGACAACGGCTATGCTGACGAAAACGGTGTGGTAACCCCTAATGCGGATGACCCGTTAATCACGTGGCGCACCACACAGCCTGGTAACTCTAGCGATTCAAAAACCGTTGAAGGTATTGAGTTAGCTATTCAGCATACGTTTGGCGACACTGGTTTTGGTTTCGGCGCCAACGCAACGTTAGTTGACGGCGACGTTGAATACGACCCTTACAACCTGAACGAGCAAGACCCGCTAGTAGGTATCAGCGACTCCGCCAACTTCCAGGTGTTTTATGAGAAAGAAGGCCTTTCTGTAAAAGTGACCTATGCATGGCGCTCAGACTATGTTGTGGGTATTGGCCAAGCACAAGGTTCTTCAGATAACCCAGCAACTCAGTTCGACACCTTTGGTCAAGTTGATGCCAGCATCAACTATGATGTGAATGAGCACCTAACTGTCTTCCTAGAAGGCGTAAACATTAACGACGAAACAGAGCGTGGCTACGGCCGATTCGAAGAGCAATTCTTATTTGCTCGTCAGTACGGACCTCGCTACACGCTTGGCGCTAGATATACTTTCTAAGTTGATAGAGCAATAATACTAAGGGCCTTTTCAGGCCCTTTTTTGTTTTAGCACGCTAGAATTATCAAACATTTCTTCCAATATTTGATAACCTCACTAGACAAGCTCAGGTACGAGTAATAAAAGAAGAAAGCGAGTGAAGTATAAGAAGTGTATTAGCGTACTAGTGCTATTTTTGTTGGGAATAAACAATACCTTCGCATCTGACGATGACAGATATTTCCAAGCGTATTCCCAAATTATAGGCAGTAAACCCGACAGTGAAGAAGAGTTAACGGCATTAGTCTCTGACTCTGATGTCTTATCTGAACAGTCATCTCTTGCATCTGTTTACATTGCTTTACTGCAATCTATGCTTGATCATCCCACGGGATTCGAAGAGTACAAACTTGCCCCGAAAGACCACTTAAAAGATATAAAGCGTTCACATCCAGCGTTGTATTTCAGACACAACATTCTGTCAGCTTATAACCTCGCCATTCAGGAAAAGTGGCGTTTAGCCCATAGCACTATTGACGAAGTAATAGCGTTTGCCAACGACAATGATCCTGAGCTTTACTTTGACGCTATTGCGACTAAATCCATTTTTCTAGCGAGAATGGGACTAATAAGAGCATCCCTAAACTCTGGCGCGAAAGTGTTAGGCGAACTGCCTTCATTAACCGAAAAACGCTTCTTTGGAGACGGTGCAATAGAAAACATGGAGCTTGAGATAGGGCTCAATATGTCTTACTTAGGGGAGAATAAGCGTGCTTTAGAATTGTGTTCTCGTGCAGAGACCTTTTTTTATACTAGGCCTTTGTCTAGCCCCCATCGGTATTACCAAATTGCCCTAGACTGCCAACGAAGAAGCCTCGAGAACTTAGGTCGAATAGATGAGGCTTTCGACATGCTCGAAAAATACACCGAATACGCTACATCCATTGAGGACTGGGATACCTACACCTATGGACTAGTTTTAAAAATTGAATATTTCTATGCTCTGGGCAAAGTAAAAGAGGCGCATGAATTAATTGAAAAAACTGAGAGTTTCATATCCTTACTACCGACCTCATACGATACTAACACTTATCAAATTTCTCGGTTCAAAGCACTAGTAGAACAGAGTGAGTTTGAAAGAGCTAACGCGTTGTCAGCTTTAATTATCGACAACTTGAGTGACGAGTACAGCTCACCCGATTTACATTGGGCACAATTCAAATCTATTCAGTCTTCTCTTTTCGAGCAGCTGGGGAACAAAGAGGCTGCCATTTCAGCATTGCGAGACAGTAAGAACTTTTATCAATCTCTTTACTATCAAACTGACGACAGAAAAGAACTGTTTAGCGACTATTATGAAAGTGCGTTAGCTGAGCGAAAACTACAACTGTTAAAACAACAGCACGAATTATCTCAACTGGAACTTGCAAACAGCAACAGAATGAATCTAATTCTTACTGCTGGGGCGCTGACTTTATTTGGACTTTTAGCCCTCATTAGCTATCTATATGCTGTCCAGCGAAGGTTGAAAAGAGAACAGGAAACATTAGCGACCGTAGATACGCTCACAGGCGTTCGTAATAGAAGAAGTTTACTCGGCGCAGTGCAGTTAGAGCTAAATGAAGCAAAGGCGTATAAAAACGACTTATCTTTGGTGTTAATCGATTTAGATAACTTCAAAGAAATCAATGACAACTATGGCCATGAGTGTGGGGACGATTTACTCAAAGCCTTTTGTGAACACGTTTCCAAGTCCATTAGAAAAACAGATACATTTGGACGTTATGGTGGAGAGGAGTTCATTCTGTGCCTTCCTAACACGTCGGCTGCCGAGGCTAAAAAAGTTGTTAACTCTATCCTTGATAGTTATCGAAAAGTGCGTATTTCGCCAAATATCAGCGCACAAACCTTTTCTGCTGGCATTGCGCAGTATCAAACAGGGATTGAAACATCGAATCTCATTAAGCAGTGTGACGAAGCACTTTATGTCGCTAAAAAGTTTGGTAGGAATAGAGTTTGTATTTTCAGTCAGGATGACTAAGAAAACCAAAGAATTGAATGCCAATAAGTCGAGTGTACTACAGTATTAGAGTCATCAGACTTTAACACTGTAGTAACTAGTTTTAGCTACGGTCACTTGCGCGTTTCAAGCGACTGTTTTCGCTTATCCAACATTACTCGGTAACGGGCGTTCCGTCCTTGTTAAATTTCGCTATTTCGGCGCCAGAAGACTCCCACTCTTCCTTTTCAGCTTTAGTGGCTTTGGGTGAGAACCAACCGACATAGGCGTAAAATATTCCTATTAGGGGCGCCGTCCAACATGCAAAGGCAAGAGGGATGTACAGCAGGTTTTCTAAGTTTGCGCCAGAAATACCCAGGCCAAGAGCAGATATCACAAACGCACCACCGGCATTCCAAGGGATGAGCGGAGACATTAACGTGCCCCCTTCTTCAATGCCACGGGACAGGTTAAGCGTGGAATAACCCATGCCTCTATAAACGGGTGAATACATTCTTCCCGGCAAGGCTACCGACAAGTACGGGTCGCCAGCCACCAGATTAGTAGAAAACGCCGTACCAACCGCTGCTATCTGTGTACCAGCAAAGGTTTTCGCTTTGCTCTTTATTGCATTGATAATGCTTCTTAGACAGCCTGTCGTTTCTAACGCTCCACCGAAACCAAGCGCAATCAATACCAATGAAATAGTCCACATCATTGACTGAACGCCGCCGCGATTAAGCAAACTATCTATTTCAACAATATTGGTTTGAATGGCATATCCGTTATTTGCATAATCGAAAACGGCTTGCAGACTCTGACCTTGCATAAACATGGCGAAAGCTCCTCCCACAACCGCTCCTGCAAATAACGCAGGAAGGGGGGGAATTTTCTTTAAGGCCAACCCCATAACAACAAGCGCTGGCAATAACGCCCACCCCGTAACGGTAAAGTTATCTTCTAATGCACTGGTGATACCTGCAATTTTTGCAAATGAGACGCTCTGAGCATCGATAACGAAGAAGCCGACGCCAAGGTAGATCAGAAATGCGAGCACCATGGCAGGGATTGTCGTTGCCATCATATTCTTGATATGTGAAAACACATCGGTACCTGTAACCGCTGGAGCAAGGTTTGTAGTATCCGACAGCGGCGATACCTTGTCTCCGAAAAAGGCGCCTGAAACTACTGCTCCCGCCGTCCAGTACATGGGGATATCGAATCCTTCACCGATACCCATTAATGCTAAACCAACGGTGCCTACGCTGCCCCAACTTGTGCCTAAAGAAACTGAAACGACTGCACAGATAACCATACCCGCGGCCAGAAAAATTTGGGGAGACAGGGTCTTTAACCCGTAGTAAATAATGGTGGGTACCGTACCGCTGGCTATCCAAATACCTATGATCATCCCTACAACAATAAGTACACTTACCGACGGCAACGCAACATGGATAACTTTAAAGATTCCTGCCCGCACTTCTTCCCACGTTAGACCAAGATAAGTACCAACAAAACTTGTTAATGCTATGCCAATGGCAAGCGGTATATGAGGCTCAAACACGCCGAAGTAAAATATCTGGGTGCCGAGGATTAAAAGCGTCAATACAACAGGTGTTAACGCAAGTAAGAGACTTGGTGTTGCACGCTGTTCATCTGTCATTTTACTACCCTGTAATTTTCCCGAATGACAAGGATGAATGCAGGACGGAAACACGTCTTATCTACTTTCATCTCACCAACGATTGTTGTTTATATTACAGGTTGGCTACGGGATGAACTGCATAATAGATCGATAAACGGAAGGCTCAAGGTCGGTGCAAACAAAAAAAAGCCGCCAGTTTTTGAGGTTGGCGGCGTTGTTTTTTCTAGTAGCGTTGAGAGCTACTTACTGTTTAGTTTTGGCAACTTATACTCGCCGATTTGTCAGCCTCAGGGGTAAACTGAATATCTGCCACACTCAAGCTAGCCTTCCCTGAACTTCCCAGCTCAAACGGCACAACAAGGCCGGTAAAATCGATACCTTCATTAACAAAGCACTGTAGGTCAATACTTATGTTTGTCCATGTGTCAGCTGGCATTGCCTTTAGCTGCTCGCTAATATCAATTTGAGTTGAACAGCTGCCCGCTGCGTCTCCCTCGCCTTCACAGTTCATGCCTACGGTTACAGGTGCATTTATGTCTGAGTGACGACTAACGTTAAAGCTTAAGGCACCATGCGTAAGTAGTTGCGCACTTAAATCTTCACGGAAGAAGCTCTTGCTTGCAAAACGCATAGCGGCGAACTCGGTGCCATCGAAAGTGATTTTACGCGCATCTTCCTGCACTTCCTTATCAACCGTACGATAAGTAATGGCTCCAACAGTATGCGTGCTTGCGTTCACTGCCAGAGAATCATCACCAGAGTAGAGCCATAATACCCAAGGTGCCTCAACCGAGCCCTTTAGAATTTCCATCGGCTTGTTGCTGTCAGTACTCACCTTAATTTCAGTATTTAGCGTATCGCTTAGAACATTGTCATCGCTGTACGTTAAGCCGAAGCCATAAGGCAGCAAAGGTTCATAGGTTTCATCGCCCTTGTTAACGATCTGCTGAGGCTCTGACGGCCAAGAGAAAGACAGCTTGCCTTTAAAGTCCTGCTCACCAAACAAAACGTCTGCCACCGCTGCACCTTCAGAGCCAGGAAGCCAAGCTGCAACAAATGCATCAGATGCATTAAGCTCTGCGTTAACCCACATCGGACGGCCGCTGATAAACACCGACACCACGGGAATTCCCTGAGATTTCAAGTTTTCGAGCAACGCTAGATCCGTCTTGCTACCGTGTTGATAAATTAAGGTTTCTCTGTCGCCATGACCTTCTGCATAAGGCTCTTCACCGAACACCACTATGGCGACATCAGGTTTAGTTTCAAAGCTACCGTCAACCGATAGCTGTACGTTACCACCAGCATTGTCTACATGTGCTTTAATACCGTCATAAATAGAGCTGCCGCCAGGGAAGTCATCGTTGGTATTATTTGTGCCTTGCCACGTAATACTCCAACCACCTGATTGCTTGCCGATGTTATCCGCACCATCGCCCGCTACCAATATGCGTTTGCTTGCAGAAATCGGGAGGGTTTTATTTTTATTTTTCAGCAGTACCAGAGACTCGCGCACCGCTTGCGCCGCCACTTCTCTATGCTCTGCCTTACCAATAAGCGAACGGTCGCCAGATAACGGGCGGTTTGCCGGGCTTGGCTTTTCGAAAAGTCCAGCGCGTACTTTCACTCGAAGAATTCGGCGTACCGCATCATCAATACGCGACATAGGGATGGTGCCGTCGTTTACTTGAGCAAGAGTGTTGTCATACAGCACCTTCCAATCGTTTGGCACCATGAAGATATCTAAGCCTGCGTTAATGGCCTGCGCACAATCTTCGTTGTTGCAACCTTTAACTTGCCCATGACCGTTCCAGTCACCGACTACAAACCCGTCAAAGCCCATTTGCTCTTTAAGTACGTCGGTTAGTAAGTATTTATGACCGTGAAGTTTCTCGCCATTCCAGCTATTGAACGACGCCATAACAGATTGTGCGCCCGCCGTTAGTCCGCCCACGTAGCCTTGGGCGTGAATATCAAATAACGCTTGTTCGCTGGCAACATTGTCACCTTGGTCATCACCGCCAACCGTACCGCCGTCACCTACAAAGTGCTTTACCGTGCTAATTACACGCTGGTCGCTTAAAAAGTCTTTGTCAGCCGCGCCTTGAAGACCTTTAACCACTGAAGCAGCATACTCTCTAACAATGGCTGGGTCTTCAGAATAGCTCTCGTAGGTTCTGCCCCATCGGTCATCGCGAACCACAGCAACGGTAGGCGCAAATACCCAATCGATACCTGTCGCCATGACCTCTTTAGCTGTAATGTGCGCAATCTTCTCTACCAGTTCAGGGTTATTCGCCGCGCCTAATCCAATGTTGTGAGGAAACAAGGTTGCGCCTATAACATTGTTATGACCGTGAACAGCGTCTGTCCCCCACATTGTAGGAATTGTCGAGCCGTCCAAACTGTCATCGATGGAAGCCTGATAAAGCTTTTCTGCAAGTGCTACCCAGTCTTCTGGTGTGGCGTGCTTGTCGTTATTAGGGAATGCACCACCGCCGTTAAGATAAGAACCAAATCCATATTTGCGCATATCTTCTACCGTGATATTGCGAATTTCAGGCTGGATCATCTGCGCAATTTTTTGCTCGATAGTCATGGTAGACAGAATTTCTTCTACCTTAGTTTCGACAGTAGCGTTTGTTTTAACTTCAATATCTAGTTTAGGCCATACCTCGCCCGCTTTGTTTGGCTGTGGTTCAACGTCATCGACTGAAGACGTGTTTTTTTCAGCTGAACATGCACTAACTATAACGCCAACCAATGCACCGGTAACAACTTTCGCGATTATACTTTTTCGCATTATTTATCCTCGTTACTTTTCAGTGGTATTAATGTGAGATACGCGACTTCCTACAAGGCCATAGTAGGCAATGTAAAGGTAGCAAGAAGCGGGTAGTAAAAATGACAGCGTAACGCCGATAGTGTCTGCCAGCATGCCCTGAAGAAGTGGAATAATGGCGCCGCCAACTATGGCTAAACAGAGAATGCCAGAACCTTGTGGGGTGTCTTTTCCTAGCTGGTGAAGTGCAAGGCTAAAAATGGTGGGGAACATGATTGAGTTAAACAAACCTACTCCCAAAATACTCCACAGCGCTATATCGCCTGTGCTTGAAAGTGATAGCAAAATAAGCGCAATAGCCATACAAGCGTTAAACGCCAGTACATAACCGCCTGAGATTTTTTGCATAACCACAGCACCGATAAAGCGCCCTACCATCGCGCCTCCCCAATAGTAGGCAAGTAGCTTGGCCGCCCCTGCCTCACTTAATCCGCCAACCGCCGGACTCGCTAGATAATTCACTAGCATGCTGCCAATAGCCACTTCCGCGCCGACATACATAAAAATGCCGACAGCGCCTAAAACAAGGTGCTTGTGATGCCATGCACCTCCTTTAAATACTCCAGTGCTTGCGCTGGTGTGATTTAGCTTCGGCAGCTTTAAGTACATGAAAATAAGAGCCAGAAGAAGCAGTGATGCAGCAAGAATTAGGTAAGGCACTTGCACGTCTGAAGCGCTTGGCGTACCGCCTCCGTGCTCTCCTGTAGCGCCATATATAAGATAAGAACCGAAGAAGGGAGCCACGGTTGTACCAAAAGCGTTAAATGCTTGGGTCATGGTGAGTCGTGACGAGGCAGTTTTAGGGTCGCCGAGTACCGTTACATAAGGGTTGGCAGACACCTGAAGTACGGTTATACCAGACGCTAATACAAAAAGAGCTAACAGAAAAATACCGTATATTTGACTTGATGCAGCGGGGAAGAACAGCAAGCACCCCACGCAGGCTATAGCGAGCCCAAGTACAATACCTTTCTGGTAACCAATGCGCGACACCACCATGCCTGCAGGCAGTGACACAATGAAATAGGCACTAAAAAAGCAAAACTGAATCAGCATTGCTTGTGTGAAGCTAAGGTTGAATGCACCTTTTAAGTAAGGAATAAGGATGTCATTCAAACAGGTAATAAAACCCCACATGAAGAACAGCGTGGTGAGTGAGATAAGCGCAAAACGGTATCCACCGTTTGCCTCTGCCTCTTGGGCGCTTGAAATATTAGGCTGCACTGGTGTGTCCACGAATAACCTCTGTTGCTATTTTTCTATTTAATGATAAATTTACATTTGAAAGCGCTTACATCTAACTACAAGTGATTTTGTAAGCGCTTACATTGAAGAGATAATTACACGAAGCGTAATCGAATTCAATGTAAATATGATGTTATTTGACCTGTCTAGCGCAGGGTTAATATGAAAAAATTGTTATAGTCAGGACATACCCACGATGCAAGAAATTAACCTTCCATCCAATTCAATGATGTTGTCGAAAGACTTTTTGTTTGGTGTGGCTACATCAAGTTTCCAAATAGAGGGAGACAGAAAAGGAAGGTTAGATTGTATTTGGGACACGTTCTGCGAAAAGAAAAATGCCATTACTGATGCCACTAACGGTGACATTGCCTGTAACCACATAGATTTGTGGAAACAAGATGTAGAGCTAATTGATTCTCTTGGTGTTGATGCTTATAGACTGTCTATCTCTTGGCCACGAGTGATGAAACAGGACGGTAGCGTAAACGAAGTGGGCATGCGCTTTTACGTAAACTTAATCAATGAAGTTATCAAGCGCGGCATGAAAGTGTTCGTTACGCTTTATCACTGGGATTTACCGCAACACCTTGAAGACAACGGTGGCTGGCTTAATCGCAACACAGCCTATGAATTCGAAAAATATGCTGAAGCCGTAGCAAACGCGTTGGGCGAAAAAGTCCACTCTTACGCGACATTAAATGAGCCATTTTGTTCAGCCTATTTGGGTTATGAGGCAGGCATTCATGCACCTGGAAAGACAGGCATGGCAAATGGTCGAAAGGCAGCGCATCACTTATTGCTTGCTCACGGTTTAGCGTTGAAGGTGCTTAACCGAGTTTGCCCAAAAAGCCAAAACGGTATCGTACTTAACTTTAGCAATTGCCATACAAAAAGTGATTCACCCGAAGACATACACGCCGCCAAACTCGCCGATGATTACCACAATCAATGGTATCTAAAGCCTATCATTGAAGGCAAATATCCAGACATTATCGATAAGCTCGCTCCCGACGTTGAGCCCGACATTGCGGAAGGTGATATGGCTATTATTTGCCAACCAATCGATTACTTAGGCATTAATTATTACACCCGCACTGTGTATCAAAGTGATGGCAATGGTTGGTTTGAAATTGTGCCTCCAGCCACAACCGAATTAACCGCAATGGGCTGGGAAATCACTCCTGATGCCTTTACCGAGCTGCTTGTTGATTTGCACCAACGCTACGACTTACCGCCTATTTATATCACTGAAAACGGAGCAGCAATGGATGATGAGCTCATAGATGAGGAAGTGTTGGACAATGGGCGTACCGCCTACTTCCACACCCATTTAAATGCGGTAAATGAAGCAATAGAAAAAGGCGTAGACATACGCGGATATTTTGCATGGAGCCTAATGGACAACTTTGAGTGGGCGCTGGGCTATTCAAAGCGTTTCGGCATAGTTTATGTCGACTACGAAACCCAAAAACGTACGCCAAAACAAAGCGCTTTGGCTTATTCAAAACTGGTTAAGAGCCGGATAAATGGGTACATTAGCGGTATCAAATAAGGACAAGTACCAAACCGTATGGCAACAATTTACCAAGTATCAGAGGCCGCAGGTGTTTCGTTAGCTACCGTTTCTCGCGTTATGAATGGCAACGCGAAGGTAAGCGAGCGCACCCGCAAAAAAGTAGAGGATGCTATGGCATCGTTGGGATATCAACCCAATGCCATTGCGCAATCTCTTGCGTCAAACCGCACTAACAGCGTCGGTTTGCTCGTATCAGAACTTCACGGCTCTTACTTTGGCGACTTGATGAGTACGGTAGAACATGTGCTTAAACAAAACGGTAAGCACGTTATTATTACCGCCGGTCATGTGGATGAAAAGCGCGAGCACGAAGCTATTGAGTTTTTAAAAAGCCGCCGTTGCGATGCCTTGATTCTTCATGCTGAAGCCGTCTCCGATGACTACTTAAAAACACTAGTAGACAGTAAGATCCCCGTTGTTGTGATAAACCGAAAAGTGGACGCTCTCGACGAAAACTGCTTTGTTGTGGACAACGAAAGAGGCGGCTACATGGCAACGAAAGCTGCTATTGATGCAGGCCACAAAAAGATTGCGTACATCAGCGGCCCGCTATTTAAAAAGGATGCAAGCGATCGTCTGGCAGGTCACAAAAGAGCCCTTCAAGAAGCAGGGGTTACCTTTAGTGAAAACAGTGTCTTTGAAGGTGACTTCCACGAGTCATCAGGTCAAGAAGGCATGCAGCATCTTCAGAGAACATTCTCTGACTTTACCGCATTGGTATGCGCGAACGACGAAATGGCCTCTGGTGCAATGACCGCCGCAAGAGAAGCGGGATTTGATATACCGTCACAGCTTTCTATCATTGGCTTCGATAACGTACTGTTTTCGCGCTACCTTTATCCAAAACTCACTACAATTAATAACCCTATTCACGCTATGGGAGAAATGGCTGCTTATTGGGTGCTGCAACATGTTTATGACATAAAAAGCCCTATTCCTATTGAGCACTTATTTGAACCCGAAGTAGTAAATAGGGACACATTAGGCAAATTATAAAATGAATAAAGCCCTGTCTCCGTCGCTGTATTACACACTCATTGTCTCTCTTGGAGGGTTTATTTTTGGCTTCGATGCCAGTGTAATAGCAGGAGCCAATGGCTTTATCGATGCCGAATTTAACCTAAGCGATTGGCAGCAAGGCTTCGTCGTAAGCTCACCGACACTAGGTGCGCTAATAGCCATGCTATTTGCCGGTGGCGTTAGCGACGCTATTGGCAGGCGCAAAGCCCTCATTCTTGTCGCTTTCCTTTACCTGCTTTCTTCTGTCGGCTCTGCCTTAGCCCCTAATTTCGAACTATTAGTGCTTTCTCGCTTTATTGGCGGCATTGCCTTTTGTTCGCTGATCATTGCCCCGCTGTATATTTCGGAAATAAGCGCCCCAGAAAACCGAGGCAAAATGGTGTCGGTGAACCAGCTAAACATTGTATTTGGCTTCGCCCTATCCTATTTCACCAACTATTACCTGTTGCAGCTCAGCAATAGCGGTGCAGGTTGGGTTACTGAATGGAGTATAGATACGCATTTGTGGCGCTACATGCTGGGCTTGGAGGTTATTCCCGCTGCACTATGGTTTGGTTTACTGTTTACTATTCCGCGTAGCCCCAGGTGGCTGGTACTCAAAGGCCAACACGAGGAAGCCGAACAGGTTATAAACCGCTTATTCGACAAAGCCCAAGCCAGCGCTCTTGTTGAAGATATAGCGTATTCACTTAAAGAAAAGTCGTGGCCTTTTCGTGAACGCCTAGGCTTTCTAAAGGCGAAGGCCATGCGATTTCCGTTAATGGTGGGCATTATTATTGCCATTGCTCAGCAAATTACCGGCATTAACGTTATCTTTTTTTACGCGCCCACGATTTTTGAACAAAGCGGTGTAGGTACCAATGCGGCATTTATGCAGGCTGTATGGATTGGCTTGGTTAACGTAGCATTTACCGTGGTTGCTATGCTAACTATTGATAAATGGGGAAGAAAACCGCTGCTGCTGATTGGCTTAACTGGCGTAGTGATCAGCATGTCTATTTGTACCTATGGCTTTAAACAGGCGACATATCAAGTACAGCAAACGGCCATAAACGAAATACAGCAAGATGCGCCGAGTGTGGCAATAAAGCTAACTCCACTAACCAACGATATTTACTATTCAGACGTTGAGTTTAAGCGCACGCTAAAGACCACACTTACCAGCGACGAATACGATGCGTATCAGCAACCATTGCTAACTAGCAGTATTAATATGAATGCACCTTTAGTGTTGTTTGGCATTATTGCGTTTGTTGCTTCGTTCGCGATGTCTCTTGGCCCAGTGATGTGGGCAATGCTTGCTGAAATTTTTCCGAATCAAACCCGCGCTTTGGCTATTTCATTAGTGGGCATGGTGAATTCACTCACCAGTTTTCTAGTTCAAGTTGTTTTCCCTTGGGAGTTGGCCAACTTGGGAGCCGCGGCCACGTTTGCAATTTACGGCGTGTTTGCCTTAGTCAGCCTGATATTAGTTGCTAAGTTCTTCCCAGAAACAAAAGGAAGAACGTTGGAAGAAATCACGGAAGAATTTGAGCGATCCGCTTAGCTGAGGTCAATCCTGTATATTAAGGCAACCTGATAGCATGCTGACCTGCACAAAGGTTATCCATTCTCGCCTCTTCTAATAGTAGTGTTGATGATACATTTAACGCGCTTGGCGTAACGTGAGAAGCAACTAGGATGAGATGGTTGGCAGCGTAGCGATTTAATACCTCACACACTTTATGCTGAGTAGTCACATCCAAGCCCTCGAAGGGTTCATCAACAAGCAACACTTTTGCGTGAGATAAAATAGCGCGCGCTAAGGCTAGTCGCTTACGCTCTCCCCCAGAGAGCGTCCTACCCGCCTTGCCAACCCACATAGACAACGGCAACAGTGCCTCTAGCCCTAATTGAGCTAACAGGTTAGTCATGTCATCAAGGGGAATACCCATTCCGGCAGGGTCTAAATTTGAAGAGACACTGCCAGAAAGCACTATTGGCTCTTGTTCCACATAGCGCCAGTTTTTAATTAAGCCATCGGCTATACGCATGCCATCCACTTCTTTAAGTCCAGTAGAAGGCACAACCCCCGCAATTGACTGAAGCAAAGATGACTTACCACAGCCTGACGGCCCGGATATACATACGATGCCAGTGGCTGGGAATGTAGCATTGACCAAAGGTAAGCGTCTATTTTTGGCAGTATAATCAGATAACGTAAGTGAATGGTGCAGTTCGGTGCGTTCAAGTACTTTAATGGGTGAGGTTTTGAGCTTCTTAAGGGCTTTCGCGCTTTGTTTGTGCTGTGCAAACTTGGTAATGCTGTGAAAAGCTGCACCAGCCCAATCAGGCGCAGCCATCAATATCATGGGCACAACAATAGCAATAGGCATATACGAAAAGTCAGATATTGGACTTACTGCGCCCGACATAACTAACACTACCGCGAAAAATGCCGCGCCTTGAAACCACCAGCTCGCGCGTTGCGCTTTGTCTTTCTGCGTAGTTTGTTGTCGCCACACCCTGTCAGCACTCGGCACACTATTGATCACATGCCCACCCTCTTCCTGCGGCTTATCTGTCATTGTTTTATTTAAGTGCCATAAAGCGCTGCAGTTAAGGAAGTCGGCTGACTCTTGGCGAAACACTTTATTTTCCTTTGTCGCTTTTTCCGCAACGTTTAAACCAATAAAGCCTTGCAGCACAACGATGAAGAGCCAAATAGCAAAAAGCGTAATTAAAAACGAGGTGCCAGGAAGATTAAACCATACTGCAACAACGCAAAGATTTGTGAATATAAATGTGATGTTAGAAAGCGGAGCTATCCATGCAATCCAACGGCTGGCAAGCTCTTCGGTATGCTGTGCTAACGCTTCTGTGGTGAAGGCTTTGTCGGTACTTTTACTGTTTTCAAGTTGCCTAAAAACACGTAGTCGCCCCCCTGCGATACGCGCAAGTAAATCGTTGTGCCCCACCCACATACTGGCATACCCAGATGCTATGCGAAGTAGTGCTAGCGCGCGAATGACCACCGCCGGAATAACGTAATTAAAACCTACAGGTGCAATAGCGCTGATAGCAATAAACCACGAAGAAATAACAAGAATAGTTATTCCTGCCATACCATGTAAAAGAGCAAGCAGCAGCGTGAGGTAAGCCGGTTTACTTTTCATTAAGGCCACACTCCTTTTGATTGGCATTCGCCTTAAAGCTCGTTGCCGTCACACTGCTACAGCCTTGTAGGTGCTCGTCTTGTAATGCGCCTATTTTGCTTTTAAGCCCTGCCTCTGATTTTGATATTGAGTTGAAGTTTGAGTTGGAAATAACGTCTTGTTCATTCGTACTTCGCGATACCGTCCAAAAGCGGTTAAACCAGTTTGCAGGGAGTGCTTTGTGAGAAGCCCAAATCAGCGTTTTGTCTCTACCCAAACGTTCAATTAACTGTGCCAATCTTGCATGCTGGGAATCTGGCAAATGGGCTGTAGGCTCGTCTAGTAACCATATATCGTCTTTGCGCAACAGCGCTCTCGCTAGCGACAGCCGTTGCGCTTCGCCACCTGAAAGTAGCGGATAATCAGTCATTACCGTATCAAGCCCCAAAGGCAATAACGACAGCCACGCGTCAAGTTCTACTGCTTCTAGTGCTTTCGTAAGCGCGTCGTCTGTATAGGTGTCGTTTAAGCACAAATTTTCACGCACGGTACCTGGCGTGATCACGGGGTGCTGGGTAATCCAAATTACCGGTTCACTGAATGTATGTGTGCTAGGTCTTTGACCGCCTAAGGCTTCTAATAATAGTGTTTTACCTGAACCAGAGCGCCCGCTAATGAGTATTTTATCGCCCTTTGATACTTCTAGAGATTCAGCGTGCAAAAGCACAGACGGCTCATCAACATCCGTTGTAGCGTGAGAGCTTTGCGAGTGAGTTTGCCCGGCGTTAATGTCAAAAACCTTAAGGTTGTTAGCCGTAAGCAATACCTCGTGTTCTGATGAATAATGGTGGGTTGTGTCAGCGTTGACCGGGTTCACTGCACTACCATCAATATTTTGTGTGAAGCGCGAGAATAACGGCGCGAGTTCAGCTTTGGCGGCTTCTGCTTGCGCCTTCTGATGGTATACCTGCCCCAACTTTTTCATTTCACTGAGTAACAATGGCACAGTCAGCAATATCCATAAGCCTTGCTGGAGCGTTATTTCCGGCCCAATACTCAATTCTCCTAACAGTGAAAAACCAATAAATACTGCCGTAAGTGCAACCGCGAGTGTTGCGAAGAAGTCGAGCACGCTGTTGGACAAAAAGGCTACGCTCACTACTTTCATAGTACGCGCATTCAAGTTTTTACTGGCATCTTTAAGCAGGGCAGTTTGTTTTTGATGCGCCTGATAGCTAGTCAGCATAGGCAATGCAGCTAACCTATCAGTAAATAAACTTCCCAAGCGTTCAAGGGCGATAAAGTGCTTTCGATGAAGGGCTGCCGCCCCTTTACCCACAATAATCATAAAAAGTGGCACTACTGGCAATGTAAGCAGTAGGCCAATCCCTATAACGGGGTTCACATAAAAGATAACGGCTAAAGCAAACAAGGGGACAACAACTGCAATCATTTGCTGCACTCGATATTCAAGTGCCCAGTCAGCAAAAGCCTGTAAGTGCTGCAGCCACACCGTTTGCCAATAGTAAACCGAGTGCTGTCGAATAAGCGCATATTGACGCTCAATGAATACGTGTTGTAGGTGCTGTTCGAGCTTGTTTAATACCTGCATTCTTGCACTACTAGATAAGGCATTGAATGCGCCTTGTAGCAGCCAGCTAAGCCCCAGAGAAACGGCAAGTCCTGTGACATCACTCGCTGTTGCAGGAGACTGGTTTACTACCCAGTCATGAGCAATATGAGAAAAATAATAGAACCCAATAATCAAAGAAAAAAGCGACAAACACTTAACCACTACTTGCGCCATAAGCGAAGTGCGCAAGCCAAGCGACTGCGCCTTATCCATCTCATTGCACCACGCATTAAGCGTTTGCCGGTTGGGAACTTTTTCTTTGATCACTGTGGTTTTGACTCTTCTTTTGCGTTACTTAGTAATGAGAGCAAATTTCGCATTTCTTTTTCATTCTTTTCCAAGTGGTGGTGGGCTGGCTGCAAGAACCCTCAGCGGCAGGGACGCTGCCGAAGAGCCCCCATGGACGAGTTCACCCCGTGTCCTTGCGGCCAGCCTACCTCCACTTCTATTCTTGGTCTTCGGGTCTATCCATATTTTCCGTCGACTCCAACCACATGGCGTTGATAATGCCAAAAGAGCACGCCAGCAAAACTCCTAAAATCCAAGCGAAATACCACATAGCGTTCTCCTTAATAAATGGTGTGAGACTGGTCGAGGTCTTCGTTTTTAATGCGCCCGCGCATTACGTAAAAGCTATAGGCCGTGTAGCTAAGTACAATAGGCACAAAGATACAGGCAACGATAAACATTACGTTTAGCGTCATATGGCTAGACGTAGCGTCCCATACGGTTAAGCTCGCCTCTGGCATAGTGATGCTTGGCATTAGGAATGGGAACATTGAAAAGCCAGCCGTTAAGATAACGCCTGCTATAAATAGCGCACTCGATACAAACGCCATGCCTGCATTACCTTTCTTAGAGAAAAGCGCACAGGCCAGACCCGCAATAATACCCAGCACAGGTGCTGCCATCATAAGGGGGTATTTGCTGTAGTTGCTCACCCAAGCTCCAGCTTCAATGGCAACCTCTTTCTTAAGTGGATTTGACGTAGCAATGGTATCGACTGCCGACGTAATCACGAAGCCATCTAATCCAAATGCTACCCAAAGACCTGCAAGTACAAATAGCGTGACACCAGCCAGGCTTAACACAACCGATACTGCACGTGCGCGAACTTCAATAAAGCCATCGGTTTTCATTTGTAGCCAGGTTGCACCGTGATTCAGCAACATAGCCACAGATAGCAGTCCTGCCACCAGCGCAAACGGTGTTAAAAGGCCAAAGAACGAGCCTGTGTAAGTTGATTTAAGCGTGCTGTCCATTTCAAACGGTACGCCCAACAGCAGGTTACCAAACGCCACACCAAAGATAAGGGCTGGGATTATACCGCCAGCAAATAACGCCCAATCCCACGCTTTACGCCACTGCGGGTTAGGTAATTTACTGCGGTAATCAAAGCCTATCTGGCGCATCCAAAGGGCAATTAAGGTAAGGGCCAGCGCGAGGTAAAACCCAGAAAACGCAGTGGCGTAAATCATCGGCCACGCGGCGAAAATAGCGCCACCTGCGGTGATAAACCAAACTTGGTTGCCATCCCAGTGCGGCCCTACTGTATTTATCATTACGCGGCGCTCTTTGTCATTTTTACCAATAAGCGTGAGCAGTGCTCCAACGCCCAAATCGAAGCCATCAGTAACCGCGAAGCCAATTAGCAGAACGCCAACCAAGCACCACCAAATGACTCTCAGTAGTTCATAATCAATCATGCTTTTGCTCCTTGCTCATCAAGGTCAATAAGATCAAATTCAGTGTCAGGCTGCTTATCTTCAGGTGGAACTGGCCCTTTCTTGGCAAACTTCTTCATTAGGTAAAAACCAATAATGAACATGCCGGTGTAGAAAGCACTGTAGGCTACAAGGGTTGTTACCACGTCGCTTACGGCGAGATTAGATACCGACGTATGCACCGGAAGCACCTCTGCAATTGACCATGGTTGGCGGCCATATTCAGCGACAAACCAGCCAGCCTCACAGGCAATCCAAGGAAGCGGCAAACCGTAGAGCGCGCTTTTTAATAGCCAACGTGGCTTAGTAATCTTGTGTTTAGTACTGTAGTAAAAGGCGCACACAAATAGCGCAAGCATAATAAAGCCAGCCACAACCATAAGGCGGAAACTCCAAAACAATGGGGCAACCGGCGGAATGCTGTAATCTACTGCCTGTTGAAGCGCGGCATCAGAAGGATTTGAAACGTTCTCAGTGAAAGGCTCTAACAACATAGCGTAGCCCAAACTGTCTTTATTTTGGTCGAAGGCAGTTCGTTGCTCAGCTGTCGCGGTGCCGTTTCTTACATCATCAAGCACTTCATAGGCTTTAATTCCGCTTAGAATACGCTCGCGATTCTCTTCTTTAAGATCCTTAATACCTTTTACTTCTTCGGTTAACGAACGGGTAGCAATAATGCCCATTGCCCAAGGAATTTGAAGGGCGTACTCGGTTTCCTGCTTCTCGTCGTTTGGAATACCAAACACAGTAAACGGCGCAGGTGCAGGATGGGTTTCGTACTCAGCTTCAACTGCTGCCAGCTTCACTTTTTGTACATCACCAAGCTCATAACCACTTTCATCACCTAGCACGATCACAGAAAGCGTTGAGGCTAGGCCAAAGCTAGCAGCTATGGCGAACGAACGGCGCGCAAAGGCGATATGCTTATGATTAAGCAGGTAGTAACTTGAAATTGCCAACACAAACATTGCGCCGGTCACGTAACCTGCTGATACAGTGTGAACAAATTTGACCTGTGCTACGGGGTTAAAAATAACCTCAGCAAAGCTGGTCATTTCCATACGCATGGCTTCAAAATTAAATTCAGCGCCTACCGGGTATTGCATCCAGCCGTTAGCAATCAAGATCCATAGTGCAGAGAAGTTTGAACCAATGGCCACCAGCCAAGTCGCCATCAGATGCTTCACCTTTGACATTTTGTCCCAGCCAAAGAAGAACAACCCCACGAAGGTAGACTCCAGGAAAAAGGCCATTAGGCCTTCGATGGCAAGTGGCGCACCGAAGATATCGCCTACATAGTGAGAATAGTAAGACCAATTCATTCCGAACTGGAATTCCATGGTTAAGCCTGTGGCTACACCAATGGCAAAGTTAATTCCAAACAGCTTTCCCCAGAATTGGGTCATCTGCTTATAAATTTCTTTACCCGTCATTACGTATACCGATTCCATAATGGCAAGTAAGAAACTAAGCCCCAAAGTTAAGGGTACAAATATAAAGTGGAACATTGCAGTTAATGCAAATTGCCACCGCGATAGTTCTATTAACGTATCGCTCATGGGTTATCTCCCTTGTATTTCGTGTGCGCGTTAAACGCTTAGCAGAAAAGTGGTTTAAAATTCAGTGATGAACACGTGAATATGCCGCATGGCAATAGCACGGTTTATGCCATACATCAGTAATTTGGCTGCTTAAGCCTCAATTACCGATAGACGGCGGTATTTCCGTACTGTGCAGATAAATCATTCCACGACCGAGCGTGTGGCTTATTGATCCAACGCAACAATTGGCGGCGATAAATTCGCCATATTTGTCACTTATGTGACAAATATGACACAAAAGAAAGACTGCTTAGCCGAATGTCAAAAAGTGGAGTATAAGGAAAAGTTAAGGGGTATATGAGAGTGTGAACGCGCCTCGTAATTCTCCCAATTCGAACCCTGTAGCTTGATCGTTGGGATAGTGCTTTAGAATGGATTGTTTTACTGAAGGTGCCACATTAGCTCCGTGGCATGCCATGCATACCTGACCTTGTTCAATAGCCATCATGTACCTAAACTTACCGCTTTCGCTATCGTATTGATAAGTTTCAAGGGGTCTTTTAGGGGTCAAATTGTCTTGCTTAGCTTTGGTCAGTAATTGTGAAAACCATGCTAACTGCTCACGCTCCCATTGATCTGCCGCATTGTTTGGGTTCCTTACTTTCAGCGCGGTACGCCCAACCTCCCACCCGTTTTGACTGAGCGCCAGAGCAATAGGAGCCGCTGCGATCTGGCATTCGTTAACGCCAGCTTCTAGCCCTCCGGATTGAATTGCTTGCTGTAGTCGTGATTTTAGCGCGCCTCCCAGCGCTTTTGCGTGTAATCGCGCTTCTTTGACTTTTTCCTGCACACTATTTTCACTTTGTTTCTCATAGGCAGTCGCTGTGTCTGCCAATGAATGAGCACTACTCGCCAATAAGCTTATCGCCACCAGCATTACGCCATTTTTCATTATAAAACTCTCCTAGGAATTGAATGAGTTGCTACCCAAGTATTGCCGTTTGTCTCAAACAGTGAACAAGCTCTATGCCAATATGATAAATTGCTAAAATCAAATTAGAGCAAACTAATATTCAGCGCCCCATGAATATATCCATAGTACAAGCGATGATAGATGCGATAGATAAACCCGCAATCTTCATTAACCCAAGCTACGTTATTGAAGCTGTCAACCAGCCCTACAGAGACACCTACCCTGTGGATATAAAGCTTGGCTTTAGTACCTGCTATCAAGTCTCTCATCGCAACAGCAAACCTTGCGATAAGTGCGGCGAACATTGCCCCATGCAAGAGAGTAAAGCCACAGGACGAGCGGCTAGCGTAGTACACGTTCATACCACCAGTGAGGGTCAAAGCTACTGCGACATCCTCATGCGCCCGATCTTCGACGGTAGCGGAGAATTATTAGGTTTCTTGGAAATAATTGATAAGCTTTCGTTTGCTTCAAACCGACCTTCAGCAGGAAAGATGGTCGGCGAATCAGAGGCATTTAAAGCAATGCTAAACAAAATAAATCGTGCCGCAAACTCAGATATTTCAGTACTACTGTTTGGCGAAACCGGCACGGGTAAAGAGCTGGTGTCCCAAGCACTTCACTCGAGTAGTCACCGTGCTGGCAAACCATTTGTTATCATCGAGTGTACCGGCATGTCTGACACGCTGCTTGAAAGCGAACTATTCGGTTATGAAAAAGGGGCATTTACAGGCGCTACCACGAATAAGAAAGGGCTCGTAGAAGCAGCGGAAGGCGGCACATTGTTTTTTGATGAAGTCGGCGATATCCCACTTTCAACACAAGTAAAGCTTCTGCGGCTGTTCGAGTCTCAAACTTATCGGCCTGTAGGAAGCACAGTGTCTAAAAAGGCTGATTTTCGTTTGGTGTGTGCATCACACAAAAATTTAAAGCACATGGTGGAAACGGGCGAATTCAGACAGGACCTGTACTACCGCATTGCCGGCTTTCCTATCAACCTCCCTTCTTTAAGACAAAGAAAATCAGATATAGCACTGATAGCCGCTCACTTTTTGGCAATGTCTAAAGAGAAAAAACGGTTTCATAAAAACGCGCTAGAAAAACTAACCAACTACCCGTTCCCGGGAAACATTCGCGAACTCAAGAACATTGTAGACCAAGCCATTTTACTGGCTGATGAAACCGTTATTTACGATACAGATTTACCCGAGCTCGATAACATAAGCGCTGATGCTATCAATGATGCCTCGTCATCTCACGGTAACGTTGTGACCTTAGACGAAATGGAACGCCAATACTTACGTCAGGTTCACACGTCTTTTGAAGGCGATACCCAGCAACTTGCACAAGCGCTGGGAGTGAGTACCCGTACACTTTACAGAAAGCTGAAAAAAGCGGGGGTTGGAGATACTTAAAAAATAATAGGTAGAAAAATTACCAAAACGCAGGCTATGATAAAAGGCGCTAACCAGATAAAGAAAAATGACTTTAAGACGCCTACTTACACTAACACTTTGCCCTTGTATGCTTTTGCAAAATGCATTAGCACTTGGCCTTGCTGCCCATACTATGCAGCAAGCACGTGCGTTTGTAGGTGAAGATATTGAACTTATTTGTACTGGCAAGACCATGCGCTACATTTCAATTAGCGCCACTGAGTTTGAAGGTGAGTTCGTTTTTGTTAGCCCCGAACTGCTCAAAGCACCCGCCGAGCACGTTGACTGTACCAATGGCACGTTAGCCGACTTACCTCAGGTTGACGAGCCACTACATGCCACATTACCTTTACTATCGCTGGTTCGCTATCGCGCTTTAGTCGCGCGTTTAGCGGCTAAGCCCTTTACAGATTTTGCTTACGCGGCGCCGCTAAGTCGTGCCCCACCACACGCATAACAACCTCCCAAACACACTGAACATGCATGCTTTCACCATGCACAACACTCGTTTTTAAAATGGAATTGTTATGAAGCAATCTATCATTGCGCTTGCCGTATTCACTGCGTGCGCGCCCGTACACATTTACGCAAACACCATCGACTTAGCCGATAACACTTCGACAGAAGTGGTCACCGTTATTGGCACACCGCTTTCCCTTAGCACGCAAAATATCGAGCAAGAGTCTGTTAGTGCTACCAGCAATATTGACGCTGACTTTGGCGATCAGCTTGCCACATTACCTGGCGTGTCGATATCTCGAAACGGCCCAGTCACTGGGCTTATTCAGTATAGAGGACTTTATGGTGACCGAGTTGGCGTAAGCATTGATGGCGTTGATATTGCTGGAGCAGGACCAAACGCCATGGACTCGCCCCTTTCTCATGTGCTGCCAGAACCAGGACTGACCGCCACCCTTTACCGGGGGATTGTGCCAGTAAGTGCAGGTGTGCAGACGCTAGGCGGAAAGCTTCGCATTCACTCTGATGCCTCAGCACTTTTTGACTTGAATACAGGCTTTAGCGGTAGCGTAAGTGCCAGCGCAATATCTCCGGGGAGCGGTCAGCAATACCAAGGCAATCTGTTTTATAAGAGTGAGCAGGCTTTTGTTAGCGGCGCCTTCACTCATCAGCAGCGCGACGAACAAGAGTCGGGAGATAACAGCGTTATACCAAACAGCCATTACCAAAGAAATGGCGGTAAGTTTAGGGCGGGCGTCGAGTGGGGCAATCACCAAATCGATGTGAGTTTTCAGCAACTTAATACTAACGAAAGCGGCACCCCTGCTTTAGCCATGGACATTGGTTTTATTGATGCCGCTTGGTATCGACTGGGCTATCGCTATAACGCAAACGATAGGGAGTTCTTCACGTTAAGCTGGTTTGGCAACAGCAACCAACATGCCATGGACAACTTCTCACAGCGCATGGTGATGTCTGCCGACATGGCGAGAGAGAATAACGCTGATGCTATTGCTCAAGGTGTAGATGCCACCTATGTAATGCCATTTTATAAAGGCGCCCTCAAACTGGGTGCCAATCTGCACCACAGCAGGAATAACTCGACCATCACCAACCCTAATAACGGCATGTTCTTCGTTGATAACTTTACCAACGTAGAAAAAGACACAGCCAGCGTGTACGCAGAATGGCAGCGAGATAAAGCATCCTTTTCAACAACAATTGGTACCCGATATACACGTGTTGACATGGATGCCGGGCTAGCCGGTTCTAATATGGTTATGATGAACCCTGCCATTGCTTCACTCGTTGATGATTTCAACGCGGCAGAACGCAGTAAGAGCTATAACATGTTAGATATTGCCGCTAGCACGCGATATCACGCCAGCGACAATGTCGATGTTGTCCTTGGCGTATCGCAGAAAAACCGTGCCCCTACTTACTTCGAGCGCTATACGTGGCTACCTCTTGGTATTTCTGGGGGAATGGCAGACGGATTTAACTACATTGGTAACTTGGCTCTAGACAACGAAACTGCACGCCAGATAGATGTGGGTATTGATTACCGTTTCAAAAGCTGGTCAGTTTCTCCTCGTCTCTTTTATCAAGATATTGAAGACTATATTACTGGTTCTCCCAGCACGAATATGGCTGCCAATATGGTCTCTACCATGATGGCAGGCACAATACCATTTCAGTGGACTAATACAGACGCCGTAATCAAAGGGGCAGATCTGACTGTTTCGGGTAATGTGTTTGATAACGTGAAGCTTAACGCAGTAGCAAGTGTTCAGCACGGTAATCGCGACGATATCGACGATGCGTTGTTTCGTATTGCCCCTGAACAGCTGATCACCACCATTCAATGGGACACACAGCTGCTTGATACGCCAATGGCACTCCAATTAACGTCAGAATTGGTAGGAGCACAAAACCACGTTTCAGCGCTACAAAGTGAAAACACTACCGCTGGATATGGATTGGTGCATATTACGGGGCTTTTCACCCTTATAGATAATGCACAGTCAAACCTTCAGGTAACGGCAACCGTTCATAACCTGTTTGATAAACACTACGCCCCACACACAGCAGGAATTAACCGCGTGATGAATACTGATGTTGCAGTAGGTGAGCGAGTACCCGCTGCGGGGCGAGAGTGGCATTTATCGCTGAGCTACAGGTTCTAACCGTTTAAAACTCAAACTGCAAAAGGCATAAAGATAAACCAGTGATTCTCCTTCGCTGGTTTATCTACTCGTAATGTCTGATACACATGCCGTTTTAAACGCTAGAAATGAAAACTTGTGCACTAACGTGAGTATTTTGAAGGTAAAGAGCTGTGTCAGATTACAGCGGGAAATAAGGTTGAGAATGCCTGCCACAAGAGCCGCAGGGCCAACAGTGTCACCACTATCTTGAACGCCAGCATAAATTTTTCAGCGGGGACACGCTTTAATACTTTCAAGCCGATGAATGTGCCGAGCGCACCACTGGCAATCATAATAATGATTAGTCCGGCCCACTGGGCAAAAGAAAACCCTACAAAGGTAAAAACAAACGCTTTAAGGCCGTGTTGCAGTGTCATACAGCTGGCAAACGTGCCGGTAATCTGCATTTTGCTGTAATTATTTCGGTGTACAAATGCCGCCACCAAAGGCCCTGTGGCACCTACAAACATTGAAACCAGCGTGGTTACCAACCCTGCCAATGTTCTACCCGCGGGGTTCATTTCTTGTGCTTTGGGTTTACTCCCCCACACCAGAAATAAAATAAATGCGGCAACCGCAAATTGAATAATAACCAACGGCAGCTGAACCACAACAAACGAGGCCAAAAAAGCGCCAACGATTGCGCCTAAAGAAAAATACTTCAGCATATTCCAGTCGATATGCCTTGCCGTCATCAGTGCACGGTTGCCGTTTGAACCAAGCTGTACTAAACCGTGAACCGGGATCAGCGCACTGACTGGCATAGTACCGGCCATTACTGCCAGTAATAAGACCCCGCCACCAATACCCAGCGTTGCTGTCATCATCGACGTAAAGAAGGAGGTAACAACAAGTACTACTGATGATGACATCGACATCGCATCATTGGCCGTTAACCAGCTATAAAGTAACTCCAAGGGTCAAATTCCACCTTAATTCGTAACACAGTTTGTATGGTTTGAGTGATCATTACACCAAAACATATCGTTTAAATATCATACAAAACTTACGCCTAGCGCGTTAGGTTATTTATCATGCCTTCTATTAGTTATTTAAACAAAGCACTTCGGATAATACACGACAAGCAATGTACAAAAGGCGCTAAGCTAGTTGCCAGGCAACTTCTCCGCAATAGCGGGTTCACTGATAAAGATATTTATGATTGTTTAAAGCAGGGCTCGATTATTAGCATTACCATATTTGAAGCCTAGGGTAGCGTTACATCTTATACCTTACACTTACCGCTTGCCCACCCACTCGCATGGGTCTAATTTCTACACCTGAAAAACCCGTTGACTTTCTTCATTGTGCACAGGATACTCGGGTCATTAAATACTCACTAGCAGCGCACTGTTTTTAAATACTATGCCTAAAAACACGAATACACATACTGCTTACTCAGCGTCTGCGCTGATTATTATTCTCGCTATTCTAAGGAATGGGCGGGTTAGCTAGTGCGTAAATAGAATTCACTAAACCCGCCGCAAAGGCGGGTTTTTTATTGGCTCGTCTTGCGGTAAAAATAACGGAACGACAGCCATGAACAATCCAATATCTCACGTGTTACAACAGTTGCACGACGCAGTAAACCGCGGCGATCAAGACGCCTTATCCCAATGTTATGCTAGCGATGCAACAGTGGTCGCGACCCCTATGTCCAGCTCAACGCAAAACCAAGCCGCTGAAGAACATGCCACGCAGCGAGACTGCGTTGATGCCCTGCTTAAATTTCAAAAGAAATTCATGCCCGATCATTTTGTTACAACCGGAGATGAACGGGTTATACAAGCCGGTGACGTAGCGCTAGTCGTCGCTAAGCTTTACCTTGTCCCCAAAGCAACACCCAACGCCCTACCCTGCGAGGGTAAGCGCGCCGTTTACGTTCTGCAAAGGGATGCAAGTGGTGAATGGCGCTGTGTCATCGATAACTTCTTCGGTACTGACTTGTTAGATTTTGCGTGATTCTCTTTTATCCACAAGATCAGAGTCAAAAGCGGAAGTAGGTAAGTTGGGTCAGACGATTTCTTAAATAGGGGCACATTGCTATGCCCCTAGTCTTCATCTACGATCTAAATGCTTGTTAGCATTTTGCAGAGCACTACATCTAATTAGTGGTCGTGATCGTCGTGCTCGTGTTCTTCAGCAATACCTAGCCAAACTGCACCTGCAGGCTCAAAATCCAGTTCAAGCAAGGTTTCTGTGGTCTCGGTTTCCAAATCAACAGCAAGGATAGCTTGCGCAACAGGGTCAACAACAAACAAGGCTTCTTCGTGTTGCGATGCCGCCATGCTAAATGACTGACCTTCTGCTAGGTTTGCGGCGCTGGCACTGGCCACATCAATTTTGTGCGAAAATTCCCAGTGCGTGTCACCGTCTTCTTCATGCGCTTCTAGCAGTGTTACAAAACCTTTGTCATCTAAAATAACAAAGAGTTCACCGCCCATTGAGAAGCCGTATGACACTGCATGAGCGTCAGTCTCTGGCTGCCAGTCAATCACGCTCATTGTGCTAGTTACAGGCGACACATTGGCCAAGATGGCGCTGCCACCGCCGTGCTGTGAAGCAATACCAATAAACGCTTCTGCGTGTTCATGTCCATACATTGTGCCAATGCGCAGAGCGCCAAGCCCATCAATGTTGTCAATAAACGCGCTGGTAAATACCTCATCATCTTCGTTGAGAATTAATACGCCGTCGCTACAGCCAAATGCCACAGCGATTTCGTTTTGAGCGGCGCCATGTAAATCAGCACACTCGCCATCAAAGCGTTGCTCTTCTTCGTACTCGCCATCATGCCAGTGATATACCGCAACGCTGTCTGGCAAGATTGGATTAGCAGAACGAGACTCTGCATCATCACGACGTACAGTACTAATTAGTATGTCTCCACGCGGTTCCGCGACACCGTGCATATTTACAGTAAATTCCAAAGTAGGAACTTCTGTAATTTCACTGGCAATTTGGGTATCGGTTACCACTTTTACCGCTGCCGGCATGCTGGTGTCCGCATTTCCATCGTAAAACACAGCAAGCTGACCGTCGTGTGTTACTACGTGAGTCGGTTGACTACCTTCAAGTGTGAAACCAGACAGACTTGGGGCTTCTTCATAGTCGTGCAGGTGCTCTACGTGATCTTCTCGCCATAATCCACCATCAAGAAACTCAGTTAATCCGTTTGCTCGGCTGTTGATGACTGCAAAGCGATAGTCTGCAGAGGCGCTTACACTACTTCCATCAAAGGTTGCAGAAAACGTATCAAGTACTGAATTATCATCTAGATCAAAGACAGTGAGCGTATTTGATGCAGCATCGGCAACAACCAATCTGCCTTCACTTTCAATATCATAGTCTGAGTCGTGGTCGTCATCGTGATCATGGCCGTCGTGGTCGTGATCATCCTCTGGCACCTCAATAGGATCCAGCTCTACAATATTGGTTTCTGCATCACCACAGCCTGCGAGCAAAAGTGCGCTGGCTATGGCGCTTAGTACTAGTCTATTTTTCATGTGTGTATCCCTATCAATAATTCTTTTTTATAAGCTGATCTTAGAAATAACCGCGTACGCCGAAAGCAAAGTTTCTACCCGGACGTGGTGCAATATCTTTCAGAAATGAGGTGTGAACGCGCGCTTCTTCGTCGGTTAGGTTTTCACCGCTCAGGTAAACCGATAAATCAATATCTCCCAAAGGAATGTCGTATGTGATTGAAGCATCAACAAGGGTGTAGCCGTCCGTTTCAGTCTCGAACGTCGAGATATCATCTTGTTTCGCAAAATGGGTAATGTCTAAGTCGGCGCGAATGTTATCTAACGTGTAGGCAACGTGTGAGCCCACTCGCATGGGCGAAGTGCGAGGCAGTGCGCCACCATCTTTAAGGCGGGCTTTAACGTAGTCGGCGAAGAAATCGAGTTTTAGGTTGTCAGTGGTTTGCCAGGCAACTTGTAACTCAAAACCATGAAGGATGGCGTCAGCTGAACCAAACAGATAAACAGGTAGTTCATCGCTGTGTTCATCTTCGCTATGCTCTTCTTCACCGTGCCCCTCTTCGCCATGATCGTGGTCATGACCACTTTCAGCGAATAAGCCGGTTTCTTCTTGGAAGTAGTAGTTATCTACTTGGTTATAAAAAGCATTAAATACAAAGCCAACGTCACCCTGTGTTTTTCTGAACGTTAGGTCGATGTTATTTGCTGTCTCAAGATCGATTGCCGTTTGAGAAAGCACAAATTCGCCTTCCTCTGACAAATCAAACAGGGCGCCAATTTCATAGGTACGGGTGCCAATATGCGGGCCAAAAGAAAGAAGCTCAGAGGCAGAAGGGGCGCGCTCTGAACGGGAAAGTGAAACGCCCACGTTATAGCTTTCATTAATGGTATAAACTACACCCGCTGATAGCGATATAGGTGTAAACTCTTGATCTACCGCGAACTGTCGTACGAACTCGCTGCCTTCATGTTCATGTTCGTCGTGGGCATGCTCATCATGATCATGTTCATCGTCGTGAGCGTCAAGCTCAGGCAACAGCACACTTGATGCGTCTAATGTTACGCTTTCCGCTCGCGCCCCTAATTGAACCAGAAAATCACCAAAGTGACGCTCTTCCATGAGTGCTACAGCAAACATCTCCATTTCTGAAGGCGGTGTAAAGGCTTCTTCGCCTTGAGCAAATACATCGCTCCCTTTGTAATGAAGGCTGATACCACCGCGCCAGCCAGCCATGGGTTTATGCAATAACTCTACGCGAAGTTCTTCGGTTTCATTACTAAAAGTGGTACCTACTAAACCGCCCTCAACTTCAGCATGTTCATAATCGGTATAGCCCGCTCTAAAGTGAACACTTTGCAAAAAGTCATTGGTAAAGTTGTACTCACCTAAAAGCTGATACTTAGTTTGCTCAAGATCAGCGAATACCGAAGTATCTCCGCCATGGCTGTGCCCGGGCACGCCATACTCTCGCTCAAATCGCTCTACCGCTACGCCAACATAGCCTTGGTCGAATAAATAGCTGGTCCCTAACGTAAACCCATTCGATTCTTCGTTACTGTTTTCAACCACATGGGCGCCATCTGGGTCATCAATGTCAGGGGCAACAGGTGTTTCATAATCATTTGAATCGCGATAAAAACCGTCAGCGTAAAAGGCTATGTTGTCCACCCCAGTAGTCACGTTAAACGTTCCAAGTTTCTGGTCGTTAACGGTTCGCGTTTCTAATACAAATTCACCGCGCGTTTCAGTGGACGTGGGCACACGTTGGTCAACTACGTTCACCACACCGCCTATCGCACCGCTTCCGAAGAACAGGGTTGCTGGCCCACGCAGCACTTCAATTTGTTTAGCGGTCGATGCTTCACTTGCTACTGCGTGGTCGGGGCCAACACGGGAAACGTCGCTCACATCTAAGCCATTTTGAGTAATCAGTACCCGTGGTCCGCTAAGGCCACGAATAATTGGCGTGCTCGCAACATTGCCATGGAAGTTAGACTGTACGCCGGGTAATTTTTCTAGCGTATCGCCCAGCGTGGCCGCTTGTTGCCGACGTAAGGTTTCGCCAGATAACACGCTCACTGGTGTGGCCGATTCCATCACCGATAAATGCATAGGCGTGGCGTGCACGTCAATCACTTCGATAGCACTGCGCGCCAAGACAAAGTTAGCGCCTTCCGCGTTGTCAGATTGAACTTGCGTATGCTCATGTAAGTGAGCGAAGCCAGAGGCGAATATGTGAAGCGTATAGTCGCCTTCCTTTACGTTAGAGAAAGTAAACTCGCCCAGCTCGTTAGTGCTGGTAACGCGCTTTAGCGCCTCAATTTCAACAGTGGCATTGGCGAGCGGCTTTCCGGCTGCATTAGTTACCGTGCCAGAAAGTGTTTGTGCCAGCGCTGACGGAGATGCTAATAGCAACGCAGGCGCTGAAAGCGATAAGCCTAACGCCAATCGAGACAGTTTCATTATTCTAACCTCTGAATTTGTGTAATGTGATAATGTATCATATTTATTTTTATGGTATGTTATATTGTAACGTTTACGCAAGAGGTAAAAATGAAAACTATTTCTATTACGTGGAAGAATTCACAAAAAGCGCTACGCGCCTCTTCAACTTTTCTTAAGGTAGGTACTTTTGTCGGATTGAATTTGGCTGGGATGGGTATCAACGCTGTTCATGCTGCGCCTCATACTCACGGCGAAGGCAAACTACAAATCCTACAAGCGGGAAGTGAGTGGCAGTTTGTGCTGCAGCTGCCTGCTGCTGATGTTCTGGGGTTTGAATACGCGCCATCCACGTCTAGCGAGAAAAAACGTTATAAAGAAACGCAAAAGGTTTTTCAGCGCTTTGACGATATTTTTACCCTGAGCAATACGTGTGAATTACTCGATACCACACTTGAAAGCCCATGGGAGGTAGCTAACGAGCATGACGAGCATGACGAGCATGACGAGCATGACGAGCATGACGAGCATGACGAGCATGACGAGCATGACGAGCATGACGAGCATGACGAGCATGACGAGCATGACGAGCATGA
>VMHT01005474.1_pt1 | contig 40877 bp, 32 predicted proteins | sample 4693611 | NCBI WGS metagenome assembly VMHT01 (sample SAMN12280063, study PRJNA550983) | marine metagenome | isolation source: seawater sampled from same location over 5 years 0.02-0.2 micron viral filtrate | place: USA: collected off the coast of southern California halfway between the port... ...
CCAGCCCCGCTTCGGGGCCCGTCGGCACTTTGCGCAAATGGCACATACGCACAGGCGCGTGCAAGCGTGTCCATGCAGATCCTTTGCCGTCTCGGTGCTGCTGTAGCCGCGTGGTCGGAGCTGTGGTCTGTCCCACATAGTAGCAGCCGTCCTCCAGCTCCAGCACATAAATGAAGCACGTAGCCATACTCGTAATATAATGAGCTCTTCTGTATTCACGTTCCTCACTTATTCCAGATGCGACCGAATCCGCTGTGCAATGCGGGCCGCTGCGTCTGTGGACGATGTGATGTACACATCGGGGTAGATGGCATGCACAATGGCCTGGGCACTTGCCACCGCAAACTCCCATGCCAGCCATAGCGAGAACCGCGCGTGCTCGCCATAGGTCATGCCCACCGCACGCGGATGATGAAAGACAGGTGGCATGTCAAGGGGCGATGCAATAATAAATGGGCTACACCTCCTCGCCCCGCTCCATGGCGGCCGCCAGTGACGCAGCCAGGCCCGCGCTGCCCTTGGCGGCACCATCCGCGCCCCGCCCGAGGCGCATGACCTGCTTGGGCTCGAGGCTCAGGTGGAAGTTGCCGGCGCAGGCCTGGGCCAGCACGCGGTACCACACCAGCACCGTGTCGCCGGTGCGCACAGGCTGGTGCTCCTCGATGTAGTTGATGCCATCGCCGCGCTCGTCCGCCACGGTCAGCCACTTCTTCTGCGTGCCCTCGTCCGTGAGGTTGTCGACGGTGCAGTTCCAGCACTTGCGGCGAAAGCGCACAATGTCGCCCTCGGCGTTCATGCCGGTGCCGCCCCAGAGCGTATCCAAGGTGGAGCTGATCTCCTTCTTGGTCTTGCCAAAGCCCTTCTTGAGCTTGGTGCCGGGCATGCCGGCCATCTCCTCGGGCTTGCTGAGCAGCAGCGGGACGAACGCGTTCTCAATGGCGCTCGTGCGCACGTCCGCAAACGATGTGGCCGCCGCGGCAATGTCCTCGTCAAAGTTGGTCCAGAAGGCGTTCTCGCCGAGCGGCCGCATGCTCAGGGCGACGCTCAGCTCGGTGTGCTCGTCGCTGGTGTCGTAGGGCAGCGGCTGCAGCAGCTCCTCGCGCGAGAGGCGCGCGTTGAAGGCCTTGCCCACGGTGCAGAACTGGTCGCCGCCGCCGGGGGCCTGCAGCACGAAGAGCGTGCGCTTGCTCTTGTCGGTGGTGACGTTCTTCCACGTGCCGTCCTTCATGGTGTCGAACCAGCCCGTCGCGGCGCGGATCTGCTCGCAGAACGCCTTGCGGACATCGCCAGTGGTCTTGCCGCGCTTCTGCGGCGGCTCGCTGGCCTCGACGGCGGTCTCAAATTGAGGGATGTCCATTTGATCCACAGTGGCCATGATTGATTTATGTATTTCTGGTCTTGATGGTCCAGCCGAGCGAGAAGGCAATGACAGACATGGCAGCGTACACCATGGTGAACAGTAATTAATGTCCGCCGTGCGCACGCAGCTGGAGTCCGCGCGCGACATTGTGACCCGTGAGTACCAGTCGCGTCGCATCGTGCAGCTTGACACGTCGGGGGCATGGCACTACTGCAGCCGGCTCACGTGCGATGTGGAGCAGCTGAAGGCGCACGTGTGCCTCGAAGGTGATCACGTCGTCGAGGGCCAACTGTGCGCGCTGCACCCGTACGGCCCGGTGGTCTACGTCAGCGACCTTTACGTGTGCAAGCGCATTGGCGTCATCCACGCGTGCGACCGGATGACATGCCGCACGCACAACGGCCAGTGCACCATCAGCGGGCTGGCCTGTGCGGCGCGGTGCGGCCATGCCGCCGAGGTGCCCTCCTCGAACCGGCGAACGCGCCGCCGGGCGCACGGCGTGCATACCAACGAGCAGAGTGCCTGCATCCTGCTATACGACCTGCTCTTTTCGTGCCGCCGCATCGAGTATGAGACGCACCGCATCGAAACCGCGCTGGATGCGGCACGTCGCAGCACGCAGCGCCTCATCCGCAACTGCCTGCGCGACCACACGGCGCTGCGCTACCAGCAAATTTTGGACATCTACGTCGGCACCCGCCAGCGTGCGCGCAACGTGAGCCACATCACGGACGGTCTTACGGCCGACGACAAGCAGCGCGTGTGCCGCTTCTACGCCGCCATCTTTGTCCAGGCGTGGGAGGTGTTGTCGCCCAAGATGCCGTACCGCTGCTCGTTTGAGTGCACGGCGGCAGCGATGCTGTACGGCATGCGGCGCGGCGTCGCGTGCGACGGCATCATGGCCATACCGCGCGACAGCTTCCTGGGCACGGCGCTGCCGGACGCCCATGCCATTGCCGAGGTGGGCATTGCGCGTCGATCGCTGACGCAGGCCAAGAACGCACTGTTTGCGGCACTGCAGACGTGCGTCCACGACGAAGCGTTCCCGGTGGAGCGGTTTGCTGCCATTTTTAAAGCCAAGACGGTACCTGAACTATTGGGAAAGTACGGTGTTGTTCCGAATGCCGGGTGATAGCAGCAGCAGCAGCAGTGACGACGATGACGATGGCGAGCGCGCATCGTTTGCCTCGACGCCCGCCGTGGGCCAGCCGTTCATGCGGTTCCAAGGTGCCTACCTGTCCAACCTGCTGAAGCTGCTGAATGAGGCGGCGGACCTGCGCATCGAGCACGCTGTGCGCTGGCACACGAAGATCAGCAATGCGCTGCAGATCAACTGGAGGGCGCTGCACGACGACTTTGATGCCGTGCACACCGTGCTCGTGCGGTACAAGATCAGCCGCGGCACCAACCGCGCCGTGTGCGTGCGACCGACGATGAACCGCAAGCTGCGCGAGTGGTGCTTTACCATGGTCGCCGATGGCACGCCCTGGGTTACCTATGTGTACAATTCCGACCAGTTCTGCCGGCACGGCCTGCACAGCACGGACCCGTTGCCTGCCTCGCGGCGGCGCCGGGGTATTTAATGCTACATGTGCACCCTGATGAATACATGCCGGGCACCGACATTGCCTTTCGCGCCGGCAGCACCATGCAGGTGAGCAAAGAGGACCTGGTTACAATGAATATGGAGCTGCTGTCGTACGATCGGGGCATTACGCACGTCAGGATGAAGGAGAACGGCATGAAGGTGGCCATTGTGCCGTTTGGCAAGGGGAACCGCATGGTCATGCATCGCCTAGTGGTGGGCGGATCGCGCCTGGAGAACGAGAGCACTGCCGGCATGGCCCACGTGCTGGAGCATGCCGACTTTCGCGCGCTGACACCCGGCGAAGGCGGTAAGCACACCTGGTCCGATTTGCGCGCCATTGATGGCAACGCGTCCACCGACAAGCTGAAGATAGCCCACACGGCAAGTATGCTGATAAACACCGACCCCGCTGACGAGTACCACCTAGACATGGAGCTGGCCTTTCAGTACGACACCATGATCGGCCGCAATTTGTTGAGCATTTCGCCAACTGCCCTGGCGCACGAGATCCGCAATGTTGCGGACGAAGGCCTGTTCAACTCGCAGTACGGCTCTCAGCACCGTGGTTTGATTACGCAGCTGGAAGACGATCTGCTGCGCCACATTTGGAACAGCGGGCGAACCGGGTCGACCATTGGCAAGAATCATGGGCAGGACATTCGCATCCGCAATGCCACGGAGCTACTCGCACTGCACCATCAGCTGCGCAACCCCGCGCGCACTACAATGGTGCTGGCCGGGCCCATTGACCCGACTAAAGCATTGCGCGCGGTTGCTGCCCAGTTCAGCGGTTCCGGCGATAGCATCACCCAGTCAGAGGCCGCGGCAGGGCTTCGTACACTCCAATACATGTACAAGAACCCAGGCACGCTCAAAGCCATTCCTACAACGCGCGCTGAGCTGAAACCGCATTTCTCATCCTCTACCATTAGCATGAAGGGTGGCACGCGCGGCGTTGCACTGGGGTTTGCGGCCCCACCGTACGGGGCCGATAGCGAGGTGCTCCAGGTCGTGCAGCAGCTGGTGTCCATGTACGGCTCGCAGCCCACCCTGGAAGCCAACGGGCTGGAGGATGTGAGCATGTATTACGTGCCGGACGCCAATGGCAGCGTGGTATCGGTTCTGGCAACGGTAAGCAACGAGGATCCCAACGAGAACCGGGCGCTCGCGCGGGCGCAGCAGGCGCTGGAAAAGCTGGTGATTGACCCGATCAAGTCGTTCAACGACGTGCGCATGCTGTCGCAGGTGCTGCAACAGTACCGTGCCATGACGAAAGAGGCTACGCTCAGCAATCCCGAGGTCACGGCGGCGTTGGCGGTACGTGGCATCACTGCGGCCGACGTTCCGTCGCTGGGGTGGCACTACGACACTCTGTTTGACGACGCGCGCATCACGGTAAACGCGGTACGGCACGTGGCGTCCAGTGTCTTTGACGGGCCCGTGCGCGGTATTGTGCGCAACACCGAGCGCACCGACAGTGCACCTGCAGCCGCCATGCCGCCCCACACTGCGTCCACTCGGTTTTCGATGAACCCGATGCGGCCCTTTCCGTTTCACCGCACACAGGCCCACACGTACCCCGCGCCGCTGCAGCGGAGCGACGTGTGGAAGCACGCCGGGGACCCGTCCACTGCGGTGCTGGCACGGCCTAAGTTTAAAGGTATTGGCGAAGACTCGAAAATTAGACGGGTCACTATTCGGGATCCATGGACCCGGCTGCCTATCGCGGAAGCGGCGTACAATAGTGTCATTGCCCTGCCGGCGAGCAAGCGGCAGCTTACCGCAGTGCTAGGCAACGTGGAAGATTTTGGCGGCTGGGCAAGCGCCAGCATTACCGCCAGCGCCCTCGCGAGCATCGCCAAGGCCACGAACGCGCGCGGCGTCAAGTTCAAGATCCAGGGCGGGCAGCTGAAGGGCACCGTGTTGGATTCTGCCGCGCGACCCAAAATACAGCGATTTGACCTGCCGCTGGTGAACACGCTGGCCATAGCAACGGCGCTCACCAACGACACGCCCGTGCTGGGGCTGCAGCAGCTTGCGGTGCAGCTGCCCGATGCTGCCATGAAGGACGCCGCCAAGGAAGCCCGCAAGAGCTACGAAAAGCTGGCCTACATGGCGCAGGCCCAGATGCGGTCGCAGGTGGCTCTGCCAGGCGAGAACGGCTACGTCCCGGCGACGTTTGACGACGCCATCCGGTCGCTGTACCAGGCAAAGGACGGGGTGATCGCCGGGTTGGGGGTGGTAGCGGCGGGCATACCCACCCTGGCGGGAACAAACCTCACGTACTCGCAGATGGACGACATCGCGCAAAAGATGGCGCGGGTGCGCAGCAGTGCCGCCCCGGCATCGGACCTGCCGCGGCTGTACCAAAGTCCCGCACGCGTACCGGTGTCGCTGGTGCCGACTTCAGAGGTTCCGGGCCTCAGCACGTTCCCCTACGTGGCCGCGATGCGCGGCAATCGGGCACTTGACCTGGCCGACCGGGCGGCACTGATCGTGTCCAACCAGCTCATGGTGGGCGGGCTAGGGGCGGCGTACAGCTCGAAGATCCGCAAGGCCGGTATCTCGTACCGCCCCGCGGGCGGCCTGCGGCTGTCGTGGGCCGACACGCCGATGCTGACGCTGAACGCCACCTTCGACCCCACGGACCGTGCGGCGGGCAAGTTGATCGCTAAAGAACAGCTGCTCGAGTGGTCCAAGGGCACGTCGGCGGCCTTTAGTGCCAAACGGTTTGCGACGGCCCGCACCACGGTGCGCGAGCAGCTGCGGATGCGCAAGCTGGACTTTGAGTCTCTGGAGTACGACCTGCTGGCGCACCTGGACCCTGGCAAGCTGGGATCGGACCAATTTGTGGAGCAGCTGGACGCGCTTCAGCTGACCGACACCACGAAGGCGCTGCAACGGTACTTTGGCGGGCAGGGCACGATCCGAGAGGCCGAGGTCATGGGGGGAGGGTAATATATATCTTTATAAACAACCGCTAGGCAGGTCTTGCCCTCTTGTACGCGCTCTCATAGGCATCCGGGTAGGCGCGCTGCTGCTGCTCGCTGTGCGCACACTGCTGTGCGAATGCCCGCATGCACGGCGCGCGCCGGCGTGCCAGCTCCTTGGTCTCGAGTGGCGCATTCACGCGCATGTCGGTGTTGGCGCGCTGCTCCTGGCATAATGTGTCGCGCGAGTGGCCGCCCATGACCGCGGCCGATTCCGGTGGCATGTACATGCCGGCTCTCGTGTAGGGTTTCATGGCACCTACCACGGTTCGCACGGCCAGCAGGTGGGCGTGCCCCGGAATGCACCGGGTCGTCAGCTCGCGGCCGGGCGGTCCCACATGGCAGCGCTGCGCAACAAGCTCTTCCAGCGGCCGTGCACGCGCCGGCGCCGCATCGACCATGCTGACGTGGATGGCCACGCCGCGCATCCGGTACGCGGGCTGCCGCGGCTTGTCGCGATCAGGCCCTACTCCATGCGCAGTGCCGATGCGCGGCACGTAGGGGTGGCACAATATCGTCTGCTGCCGCAAGGAGTCCATGTAGGCCACAATCAGGTCGCGCGACACGTCATGCCCATCGGGCACGTGCATGACGATCTCGTCCGTCAGCTGGTCGATGCTGTCGCAGCCCAGCACGCGCAGGTAGCCAAAGCCCAGGTCGGCGTCGGGCCGGAAGGTCAGCTTGCGCAGCGCCAGGGCGAACGGCTCGGCCACGGAGCTGCACAGGTCGGCCTCGTACAGTCCCAGGGCAAACTTGGCCTGCTCGGCCGTGACCACCAGCAGTGGCTCCAGCTCGTGCAGATGGGCCGGCTGTGGCAGCTGCCCCCTGCGGGGCGAGGCCGCGTAGCCATAGTGCACCATGACTGCCGTCTGCAGGCAGCACTGGCGGGCCATGATGACGATGCGCTCAATGACGCGAGGGGCCATCTGCCCGTGCGTGCTGTACTGGTCGACCACGGCGTGCACGGCGTCCAGATTGATGGGCTGCAGCGCGCCAATGTGGACCATGCGGTGCACCCAGTAGTTGACCTGCTGCATGGTGCGCACCCACTGCACCAGCTGCGCCTTGCCGTCGCGCTCCAGCTGCGACGGGTCGCGATCGGCCGCCATGAGCGCCATGATGGACTTGTTCTCGACGCTGCCGCCGCGCGTCGGAAAGATGACGTCGAAGCGTGACACGAGCGCACTATCCCGGCTGCTCTCGCCGGACTTGCTCTGCCCCACGCTCCAGTCGTTGGTGGCCGCCAGGTAGCAGAGATGCGCGCGGCTCTTGGTCTCGACCATGACGCGCTCGCCGTCGACGTACTGGCAGGCCTCCGTGGTGGCCTCGTGGCTGGTTAAAATCTCCTTGGTCTGGGACGTGCGCGCGCTCGCGTCCTTGCGGGAGCTGCTGTCGCCAAAAAAGTCCGCCGACATCTCGTGCTCAATCAGCACGCGGCAGCCCTGGTCGCGGTTGTAGGTGAACGAGTTCTCCGTGCGGCGCGTTGCCCGGTCCACCGTCCCCGGTATCAGCAGGTCCTCCAGCAGCGTGAACACGTACGACTTGCTGGTGGAGTTGGGCCCTGCCAGGATTGCACTGTAGTGGATCTGGCCGTTGCTGGCCTCGCGGGCCACATCAAAGCAGCCCAGCAGCAGCTTGAGCAGCAGCAGGTGCTGCTTGTACATGAACGTGTACGTCTCGCACTCCATCAGAAACTTGGTCACCCAGGTCGCGAACGGCGTCAGTGTGGCATCGGGGTAGGGTGCCACCGGAAATGGCGCCGCGGTGTACATGTTCAGGGCGCTCTCGCTCTTGGGCACGTACCCTGCTTGCGGCCCGTGCAGGCCATGTGCAATCTCGGCGCGCGCCCACTGCACGTAGCTGTCGCGCCCCCGCGCGCGCTCGGCCCTGGTCTTGAGCAGCTCCCACGCGGACAGCAGCTCGTCCTTGAGCGGCTCGGGCACCGTGCGCGACAGGTGCAGCAGCTGTGCCGCCTTGGCCGGATTGTGCGGGCAGCGCAGGGGCACCTCTGGCAGCTGGCGCTCCTGGTACCAGGGGCAGTACTTTTCGAAAAAGATGTCAATGTTCAGATCCGAGGCGGCCATCTGCAGCGTCTGCTGCCGAGGAATGTACATTCCGGGCATGTACCGATCCCCGCAGCGCGACGCTTGGAACACGTCGCACGGTGCCGCGCACGTCAGGTCGTTGGGTCCCATCACCTGCAGCTGCCCCGTGTACGTGGCGCACAGCGCAGCCCACGAGTCGGCGCGCACGACCAGCTCGTTGCGCCGCACACCCTCCTTGCCCTGGTTGTCGGAGTCGCTGCGTATCAGCTTGCCCAGCACCTCCACCGCGCGCTCAGGGAATGCACTGTCGGTATCGGCCACCTGGTACACGACGTGCACGCGGAAGTAGCTGGGTATCGACAGCGCATCCTTCGCATCCCACTCGAGGTACGCACGTGCCCCGGACCCGAGCTTGCCATCTGCCATGAGGCAAAAATTGATGCGCAGGAACATCCGCAGCAGCTTGCGCCGTGCACGGTCCTGGTGGTCCGTGTGAAAGTCGCTGAAGGTGCACGCGTTGCGGCGCATGTGCTCCAGCGGCACGTGCAGCCCCAGGTAGCACGTGCCTGGCTGTGGCAGCGTCCCGTCTTCGGGGTCAAACCACGTTCGCCCCGGCGTGGCGGATGTTGACATGTCACAATGCAGGAAGTAGGGTTTATATACAATTGCCTTAGCGGAAGCCGGCGTTGCGCTGCGACGTAATGATACCGGCGACATCGCGCATGGCATCGGTCGTGGACCCGCGCGACAGCGAGCTGTACGCTTCTTGGATCTGCGTAATCGTCGCATTCTGGTCGTACAGCGACTTGGGCGCATCACGCCGCACCGCGTACGGGTTCTCGTCCGTGCGCGCCTTCTTCGACGCCGGGACCGCCAGCTCTGTCGCGGGCTCGGCTGCGGTGCCATGGCAGCCGGGGCGGTTGGCCACTGCGGCATGGTACGCCTGCTCCATGATCTTGCGGTCCGTATCCTCCTTGTGCTTGGCCAGCTGATCCTCCAGGTCCTTGGCGTGCTTGGACGCGGCGCACGCGACCTCCAGCACGCGCGTCACCTCCGCCGGGTACTTCTCGCGCAGCGTGGCAATCGCCTTGCTCGTCTCCTCACCCGCCAGTGTCGGGTCGAGCTTGGCCACATGCTCCAGCACCGCGTCGCCCAGCTCCTGTGCCATCTGCGTCTTCTGCTGGAGCGCGGCGTTGCGCTCGGCATCGGCCTTGGCATTCAGGGCTGCCAGCTCTTTCGTCGTGGCGGCCAGCTGCTCCTGCAGGTCGGTGTTCTGGCGCGACGCCTCGACCACCTCCGCCATGAGCTGCGTGGTGCTCGGCACGGCCGATGCCTCGACTTTGGTCGCCAGCTCCACGACGGGGGGCTCGGCAGCGGGGGTCTCCTCGGTCTTCTTTGCGGTGTCGTCCTGGGTCATGCTTCGGCCCTTGCTCGCGCGCACTTTATACCGCGCCGCTTCTGTTGCTGCCGACGCGTGCACGATACTGCACCCGGGCCGCCGCGGCTCCTTGCAGATACTCACTTCGATGCCCGACTTGCTGCTGCGGCCGTCCGCGTACTTGCGATACATGTGCTGCAGGCTCAGCCCGCTGTAGATGGGGTTGGCCGAGGTCAGGTCGTTCTTGACAAACTTGCCCTCAATCGTGGACGTGTCGACGTCGGCCAGCACCCATTTCTTGCCGTCCTCGTCGTCCCACGAGCGCACCACCTTTCCCACCTTCACATTGTCGGCGTGCTCCAGGTGCACGGGCAGCCCAGTGGCGTCCAGCGCCTTTGCCTCGCTCGGGGTGATGTGAAAATGCTCCTTGTCGCGCTCCTCGTGCTGGTTGGCGTCGGCGTGCGAGGTGAGCACATTGCCAATAAATTGCACCATTCCACCGGACTGGCACGGCACCCTATATACTACTAGCGCAGCGCCACGGCACCGACGGTGCGACCGCGCACGTACCCGGGGCCAAGCTTGTGCACGTGGTAGGGACCTACGGCCTGGCCCAGCTGGGGCACATCGCCAAAGCCAGGACGGCGATACCGCGGCAGCGGCAGCACGCAGTAGTACCACTGGTACCCTTGTGGCAGGCCCAGGTGCGGCACGTCGGCCGCCGGTATGGCCAGGTACCCCCGGCCGTGCAGGTCGTGCAGGCGGGCGGACTTGCGCACCGTGGCTGCGTGCGGCAATTTCATTGTGCGATGGCAGACGATTCACCCGACATCCCCACGGTGGTTATACCCTACCGTGACCGCAAGATGCACCTGGACTGCGTGCTCGCGCGATTCCAGCACCTCCGCGTTGTGGTGGTCGAGCAGTGCGATGCGCACCCGTTCAACCGCGGCGCGCTGCTGAACATTGGCTACTGCAAGGCGCGGGAGCAGGGGGCGGCGCGCGTGCTGCTGCACGACTGCGACCTGGTGCCGGACGACACGCTGCTGCGCATGTACCTGGAGCCGTGGCCGATGCCGATTGTGCACTTCGGCGCGCGGTTCCGCCGGTACAACAACGCCAAGACGTACTTTGGCGGCGTGCATGGCTTCTCCGCCGGCGACTTCCCGGGGTACCCGAACCACTTCTGGGGATGGGGCGGCGAGGACGACGCGCTGCGCAACCGCGTGAATCTCAGGAACACCACCTACGCGCGACAGGGGGAGTACCTCGACCTCGAGGGGCACGCGACCCCGCGCGACAAGCTGCAGGCACTGCGGCCGCGTGACAAGTGCGCCGATCGATGGGAAAGGTTACGTGCAGACCGTGCCATGGACGACAACCACCGGCACAACACACTTGAGAAGGCGGTGCAATGGGAGCAGGTGACAGAAAGAATGGTATGGGGATGTATTACGCTCCATCGAACAGGATAAGATCGCCCTGCTTGTTGGGCACCAATTTCTGCAAAGCGATGCCGACCTCGTTGTGCCGGCCCTTGCGCGACAGCGCGTCGGCAAGTTCCAATTCCGTTGGCATTACCGCTTGGGGGTTGCGTGGGTCGACCTCAAGTGGACGTAGGAAGGAACCTGCTAACGACATAGGTGCACAGTAGGCACCGTACGTGTCTGTGTCTGTAAAGACCCGTATTTTCATGGGAAGCACACAGCCCAGCACACTATCGCGGGCATGCTCGATGCCAAAACGTGCCCCCAGCTGGTAGATGGATTGGGGTGTACCGTCATAGCTTTTCGTGTTCGTGGGCACCGCTATGTAGTTCCGCGCGTTGTCGTACCTCATCGGGGCATGCGAGCCGTCTGCCCTCCCACCAAAGTAGTACAACTCTTGAGCTGCCTTGACACGGTTAGGTACCGGTCTAAGAGCGTCATAGACCCCCCCCCTGACGTGGTACGATGAATCCCCCTTTGCTGTGTCAGCAGCATCCGGCGTGCTCTGGAGCACGATGAGATCGTCGGAGTGAATGCGGCCGTACAGATCGTTGGCGTAGACAGCAAGTTCGTTTCCATCGGGCCCCACTTTGATAATGCCGTCAATTATGCCGGTTGTGCGAAGGTCAGGGTAGTACTGGTTGTCGTACTTGAGCAAGGGTACCTTAATTTCGGGTTTGTAGACGTACACGGGAGAGTACGTGCCTACTTGCTTCTTCGTTGCACCGGCCAATTTACTCCATTCCTTACGTGTCATAAAGTATGCGCCACTGATTGTCTCTATGTTCAAGACACCATGACTGTTGACGAAATGGGGAGGCATGAAATGATGATCGCCGGTGTACTTGCGGCGCGTGTCGTGCACTAACGTGCATGTGGCTTGGTGGATGCTAACTTCCTTTAACTTATCAACTTCTTCGTCCCATTTATCAAAGGCCCGATCTTGTATGCCACAGATGCTCGCCACGTAATCCTTGTCAATGTCGAACTTTTGATCTTTGGTGCTGCTGCCGATGTGTGAACCGGCGTTCGATGCCGCGTACTGTGCAAACCGCAGCCACCTTAGGGGGTTGGGGTCCGTGATCTTTGCAAACTGGACTGGAGCGTGGGTTCGCATTCTTTGCATGACTAAGTGTCCCATTTCCCGATTAGAATTCGTGACTGGAGCATAATCATTCAACGCGGTATTGATCACGGTTATAATATCATTGGCGTCAGTGCCAAGTTGCGCAGAGCCGCCGGCGGTGCCGGCGTTGTCAGCAATGAGCTCATTCCACATATCATCGGCATTTGACGCCTCCATCCCGACAACACTTACTAGTGCAGCCTTTAAAACGGCTTCTTTTGTGCTTCCTCCCGCGACAGTAGTGACATTATTCTTTAAATCAGTTACAGCCACAGTGTCGCCTGTGGCCTTAACCTCACCTACTTCCAAGTGTGCGTGTACCATCGTCTCTCATGAGGTGCGTACGGAAAACTTATACAGGTAAACGTCTGTTTATGCAGATAATTTCGCAAAGGGCAACCCCCCCCGCGCGACTGTGTATGTCTCCGGTATGAGGAGTCCATGTAATGCATGTACAGTGTGGCCTTTCCGTATCCCCGCGATGGCGCTCTTTATATCGTACACGGCCTCGTCCTTATCGTGCACGCGAACGAGCCGGGGCAGGATCTTCGTCCTGGGCACACCGTCCGCATGATGGAGTACGTCGATGGTACCTTCATCGGCTTGCAAGATATCCCTGATATCAAACTCCATGGCCACCCGTGATCCAGCCGGGATTGGATCCTTCCCCCTGTGCAGAACCGTCATGAGACCGCCGCGCGTGGCGCTAAACCCCTGCCGCTGTGCCGCCGTGGCTGGCCCGCCCTCAATGCCGGTAACGGCGACTCCTACATACCGTATGTAGCGATTCAGGGCACGGTTCATTTCATCGATTATGGCATCGGGCGTACCTCCTTTTAGCCTTCTATTCATTTCTTGACGCCCCGCTCTGGTGCTAAATCTGCATCCTTGGCCTAAAATCGCGTCGGCGACCCGATCCATGTCTTGCAACGCAGCGGTTTCCAGCACGACGCCATTCAGTGACGATTTGGCTTTCATGCGCGCGGCATTATGCTGGCGGCCGCCCACTACCTCAAAGAGGAACTCGTGAGGCATCACGTTAAGCACCTCGCCGGACGTGTCCTTGCCAAGCACGTCATCGTCGTTTCGCTGGCGCGACCGTGGGTCACCGGTATGCGACTGCGACAGGTGGCAGTTGAAGTCGTACGCCGTCGAGCGTGCAATGGGAGCGGTTACCTTGTTCGGGCCGTACATCTTTTCGGCTGCTGGAGCGGGCGGTATATAGTACTATTTAGCTATGCACGGCTGCAGGGGGACAATGGACTACGGCGATGACCCCCTCGTGGCGACGCGGTATGCCAGGGAGCACGCGCGTGCGCAGGAGGCGCTGCGGCCCGACAAGGCGTCGCTGCTGTGCGCCCTTCGCACCAGAAACGAGTGGAAGGACATGTCGCTGCCGGCGCTGCGCGATTTGCTGGTCACCCCCGACATGATGGTCGCGGCGCGGTGCAGCTGGGGCGCGCTGCAGGCCAAGCACGGGGCTGCTGCGCTGCTGGACTTTGGCTTTCGCTGGCCCACCATGCTGGCCGGCGGCTTTCGCGGCACGCACCTGGCGAGCCTGAGCAAGGCGCAGGTGGCCGAGCTGGGCCTGACGGCGCCGCGCATGCTCGAGTGCCAGCCGACGCCGGCGCAGGTGGCCGCGCTGCGCTTCACGGCGGACGAGCTGCGCAACCTGGGCTGGGACGCGGCGCACCTGCACGCGCTGGGGGTGGACATGAAGTCGATGGCGGACTTTGGCTTCCCGCTGGCGCACTGGCGCGACGCGCTGGGCATGACGGCATTTGCGCAGCTGGGCTTTACCAACTACGCCGACTGTGTGCGGGCGGGCTGGCGCGGGCAGGACGTGGAGCTGGCGCTGGCACAGGTAGTAGTGGCAGCTCCGGTTGTGGCTGCTGCCGCGGCGCCCGCTGTGCCGGGAAAGATCCGGTGGGTATAAAAGGTACTGGGGGTTGGGGTGTATGGCGGACGGCGATAGATACAAGCAGAGTGAGGAAGACATCCGCAAGTTATTTGCGCGCCTTTACGCCTTATTTCCTAACATTTCCCCTATGCGATAATCTTTTGAGGTGCAGAAGAAAGAATTAGAAGAAGCCACTTTATACGTTGCCTCGCCCGAATACAATAATTATGCCGTAACAGAGTTGTACCACTTTTATAGGATACAAACTTTCGATGTGCGAGTGAAAATGGACTTGATATATAGTGGTTTAAAGGATGAAAACTACGTTGTGGTAAATGAGCAACTAAAAAAATTAACTCTCGTGCTTTAAGTAAACTACACAGCATGTATTACAATTCTCTACTGCACATACTCAGCGGCGGTAATGCGTCCCTCCTGCGTCGAGTGCAGGCGGATCGTCGTCTCATGCACGGGCACTTCCAGGTCGACCACCCCGTTGGTCATCAGCTCGCTCACGTGATCGCGGGTCAGCGACACGGCCACGGCGGTATCCTCGGCGCTGGGCGTCACCTGCACGCGTGCCAGCAGATTGTGCTCGTCCATCATGTCGTGCAGGGACTCGATGTGTGCCACCGTGCCCTTCGCGGCTGCTTCCGGGTGCATGTGAAAGCCCGTGCCATGCTGGTGCACGGGCACGGCACCCAGGTTGGGCAGAAACAGGCCCTGCAGGCGCTCCGACTGCTGCAGCTGCATGATCTCGTCGTGCGTGTCCTGGTCGCGCACATCGGTGGTGCGCGGCTCAATCCGCAGGCTAAAGTGGCCGGTGGACGCCTTGGCCTGGCAGGCGCAGGCGGGTTCGCTGGTGGGCGGCTTGCTGGTGCGAAGGAGCGACATGGTATCGCCACGGCTACAAGGGGTATTAAATAGTCATGAAATGATCGAACCGCTGGCGCTTGGCCGGCTGCACGTCCATGAACGACCGCACCCGCACCGGCTTGGCAGGTGCGCGTTTCTCGACGACGCTCATCGCATGGCTGCCCACGCGCGGCACGAGCCCCATTGCCAAGCGGCTGGACGCCGCGTGCAAGGGGTCGCTGGCGCCGGTGCTGGCCGCCGCGGCGAGAATCTGCGGCCCCGTCTCGAAGCAGGCGCGGCCCAGCACGGAAACCGCATCGGCCCGGCGCATGCCGGCACGGGTGGCCCCCAGCACCGCTCCGGTCTGCGTCATCGCGTCGGACAGCAGGTGCAGGTGCCGTGCGTCGACGCCGCCCATGTACTCGCCCAGCTCCTGCCGCAGCACCGTGCAGGCCGCCTCAATGCCTAGGCGCGCGGCCACGAGCGGCGGCTCGGAAAGGTGCCCCTCGCGCAGCAGCGGCGGTTCGGTGCATAGCACCACGCTGCCGCCCGCCAGCGTGTCGCCCGCCCAGGGCTCGCCCCCCGTGCCGTGCTCCTTGCTCGCCGCGTACACGTAGGTGCCGTCGCAGGCGCAGGGGCATGACATACGCACGCGGGCGGCCACATGCCACGGCTTCAGGCCGCGCGCCGCCAGCCAGTCCATGTCCAGCTCCCCGCGCCACACGAGCGCGGCGCAGCTGCCGTTCCGCAGCCGCATCTCAAAGCGCACCCGCGCCGGCAGCGACCGCGTGGCGCGCGTCCAGCGGCGCACCGCATCTGTCACGCCGTACCGCACGTGGCGATGCGGCTGGGGCACGCCGCGCAGCAGCCCGCAGTCCTTCGACGTGGCATCCAGCAGCGACTTGACGCGCGCAATGCCGTGCTTGAAGGCCACCCCGGTGCTGTGGAAGGTGTCGAGGGTCAGCTGTGTCAGCTTCGCCCCAATGGCCTGCCCGCACACGACCCCCACCGGCTCGCCCGCCTGCACGGGGCGCGGTGTCTCGAAGCGGCCGGTGCTCGGGTCCATGCCGTCGCCACCGTACATGAACTGCACCACGTACCCCGCGGCGGTGCGCACCGTGCCATCGTACGCCACCGACACGTTTTCCAGGGTCTTGACCATGCGGCGCATCAGGTAGCCCGCGTCGGCGGTCTTGACGGCCGTCTGGATCATGCCCTCGCGCGCCGCGCACGCGTGCATCCAGAACTCGTGCGGCCGCATGCCCTGCGTGAAGGAGCGCGCCACAAAGGCCGACGAGGAGGGGGCGCCGGGCGCGGGCGTGGCGGGCTTGCCGCGCACCGTCTGGAAGCCGACGCAGCCGTACAGCTGTGCCAGGTTCACGCACGAGCCCTTGCTGCCCGCCTCGACCATCTGGCGGATGCGGTTGGTGGCGGGCACGTGGTGCAGCGCCGCAGCGGCCGCCTTACCAAGGGTGAACGCGTTGGCACCGTCCACGGGAATGGTGCACAGGAAGTCGTCGAGCCCGACGCTGAAGCCGCGCGCCTGCATGGCATCGTGCGCGTCCAGCTGCATGTGGTGCAGGTGCCGGGCAGCGGCGGCACTCCCCCGTGTTTCGCACCCGCGCAGCAGCTCGGCCCGCTGGCCCGCCGCGTCGACGCCCGTCAGCAGCCAGCGCGCCAGGCAGGCGTCCTGCACGGGGCGCACCACGACGGCACCGCTGCTGGGGGACACCAGGTTGTTCTCCACGCCCAGGAGGCAGCGCGCGTCGGCCGACGACGGCACGTTGGTGATGTGCAGGTTCATCTCGTCGCCATCAAAGTCGGCATTGTACGGCGGGGTCACGGTAGGGGAGATGGAGAAGCAAAAGTCATGGGGGCGGACCTGGACCACGTGCCCCATGATGGCGCCGCGGTGCAGCGACGGCTGGCGGTTCATCAAGACGTGGTCGCCGTCTTTCAAGCCCAGCTCGCGCGCAATGGGACCCGGCACACCCACCTCCCAGGGCGCCAAGCAAGGATCAGGAGCCACCACAGCGCGCGCGCAGCTGTTGACACGCCAGCCCATGAGGTTCTGCCGCAGCGTGCCCTGCTTGCCGCGCATGCGGGCACACAGCCCCGCGTTGCCGCTCGTGGAGGGGCTGGTAAAGTACTCGCGCACCGCCAAGCGCACGGCCTCCACTGCGGAGTGACGCGCCTTCTCGCTGCCTTGCGCGCACCGGGCGTGCCGCTGAACAGCGCGCAACACCCGGTGCAGCAGGCAGGTCAAAGGCGCGTCGTGCTCCGCGTTGGGAAGGCGCATGCGGGTGGGGGGGACAGCCAGGCACGACATGGTGACACCAGGCAGCAGGGGATGGTCGACGGTGACAGGCAGCTCAATGTGGCCAAAGTGCCCTACGCACGACAGCGAGTTCCCGCCGCAGGTGCCGCAAGACTGCGTGCCCCCGAAGCGGTCGCTGCGCAGGTCGTGTATCGTTTCTACCTCGAGCACAGACATGCCGCGCACGCCATCGTCATCAATAGGCACGAACCGAACAGCTGCAGGGCGGGCGTCGTCCATCGCGACAGAGACGAGAGGATATATTTATGGCAGACGCGTGTCGCAGGTGCGTGCGCTCGATCCACTGGAAAAACCGGCCAGAGCCAGTACTTCCAGCTGAAATGCAACATTCGGGATCGTGCGCAGCACCGGTGATTAAACTTCAATTCCCCTGTCGGCGCCCATGATCCACGAGCAATGCAGGTCGAAACCTACATTGCCCGGTGAAATGCAACATTCTGGATCGCGGGACACTGGGACGTGAGAGAGAAAGAATAATGAAAGTCAAAGGCTTGCCAGGCAAGAATTTTTTCAGAACGTTCTCACATTCCAGTCAACTGGCTCGCACAAATCATGGCCGCTCTCGATCGTGGACTGGAGCGCGAGCGCTTTCGCGCGGGCATGCGCGTCTTTCGCACCGACGCCCGCAAGCAGCACCTTGGACCGTTCGTCTACATTTCGGAGGCCGGCACCCGCATGTACACCCGCCCGCTGCCGTGCGACGAGTACGAGGAGCAGGACAACTACAACGACCTGTACAAGGACGGCGTCTTCTTCCGCGGCGACGAGCAGGACTACACGACCGCGGTGGAGCGCTTTGAGGACCTGGACGCGCCGGGCGCGCGCAACCTGCTGGACATGCTGCGCGATGCGTACAGCTTTGCCAATGCGGCGGAGCTCGCCGACCGCCGCATCAGCCACTACCACGACGCGATGCGCGCGGCGGGCTGCAGCAGCACGGCCCGTGCCGCGCACGAGAATGCGCTGGGGCTGTGGCAGCGCGAGTTCCAGACGGCGCGCGCGCTGGCGCACGAGCTGGCCCGGTCGAAGGAGCAGTACCGCGTGGGCGAGCGCTTCCGCGTGATTGACGGCGCCGGCTCCGCGTTTGCCTACCAGTCGGTGGAATCGGGCTCGGTGTTGACCAAGCGCCCGGCGGACGACATGGCGTCGGACGACAGCCACAAGCGCCGCCGCACCGAAGAGCAGCAGCGGGTGGGCCCGGACTACGAGGTGGAAGACGACGAGGGCGGCGGGTTTCTGTACACCTGTGTCGAGACGGGTGACGTGCAGACCGCGGTGCCGCCCGACGCGCAGCAGGAGCCTGACGAGGAGCCCGACGAGGAGCTGCCTGGCTTTGTTGCCCCGCCCAAGTCGAGCATGTGCAATGCCGGCGCACTGCCGTTTGTGCTGAAGGGCCGCGCGCTGTCCCGCGAGGTCGAGCTGCGGCGCCCGCTGCCGACGGTGCCGCAGCTGCCGGACAGCACGGGACATATCCCGATGCGGCACGACCGCACCGTCATGACGCTGCTGGGCCACGAGCAGTGCGCGCTTGAGGCCATTCGGTTTCTCACGGGCGACCGGCGCATGACCCGCGGCTCGCTGCAGCTGCCGGCAAAGGGCCTGCTGAACGTCAAGGCGCTTATGCAGGCGCTAACGGCTACCAAGACGCCCTTCCAAGGGCGCAAGCAGCCGCCGATGACGTGGGACAAGCTGCCCCTGCTGCCGGGCGGGCTCTACATGGCGCGCGCGCTGGTGGGCACGCACGTGCACTGCATCGGCTACGACGCGTGGCGCAAGCTGCTGTTCATTGGCGGCACGGCGCGGGGCGAGGCGGATCCGCTGGCGCACTACGTCTACCTGGATTACGAGGACCCACGCGAGGCGACGGTGCACCGCGGGTGGTACCTCGAGGACGAGGAGATTGCGCACCCGGAGCGCTTTGCGGACTTTATCTACAAGACGATCGCCGGGGTGCGCCGGCAGCTGGACACGGTCTACCGCATCGACGTGAAGGCCAGCCGCGTTGCCGAGACGGGGTACATGTGAATACAGTGCTGTTGCATGGGAGTCATCTATTTTATTGCATGCCCTCGTACCTTCAATGTCTCCTTGTCGCCGTGGCACAGTCGCTCCTGACACCCCCCTTGACCAAGTGCCTGGGCAACGCCTTCAAGCGCTGCTATCCGCACGTGCTGCACTGCAACGCAACGCATCCGTGCCCGACCTTGCCGCCGCCGTACCAGCCCTACACGTGCAAGTCCCGCGGCTGCTACCAGGGCAACTTTCCCTTGTGCATTGCAGGCGAGTGGCAGTGCACATAATGCCCCATCCCGCTTTCCGCCTGCGCACGTCCTGGTTCGTGTGTGTGGCGTGCGGCATCGACACGTCGACGACTGCCGACGGCAAGTGCCACTGATGGGGGTATTGAAGTAAACAATAAGGTGGTACTTGTGGCACACGGGCAGGGCATGAATGTGGGTCTCGTACATTGACGACCAGTACAGCATTGTGACGGTCAAGCACACCACGATGCACGTGGCCAGCGGGGCGCTGCTGGGGCTGCTGCTGCGACCGTACAGCATCGGCACGGCCAGCTTTACCGCGGCATACCTAGTGCTTGCCTGGGAAGTCTACGAGATTTGGGTTGCTCCGGTCATTGGGCACTGGGCCGTGTCCAATGCTGGGAACACGGCCATCGACATCTCCTGGGCGCTGTGGCCTTTCATGTACGTGTACGACGCCTCGTGGGGCTGGCAATCATGGTGGCTGGCGTGCATCGTGCCGGGAATGCTGCTGGGTCACTGGCAGCGCAGTGCCGCGTCCATGGCATTTGACCCTGCGACGGGTGTCAGCAGCGTGCGTGGAAATCCCAGTGCTACGGCAGCCCGTACCGATGGCACGCTGCTGGGAGTATGGGCATCTGCCATACAGTGGGGCGCCGGCCTTGTGGGCGCGCCGACGCGCAAGGACCTCTCGCACATCGAGCCTCGCATGCCGTTGACCGGCGCGCATGTTGCACTGGCCGCAATGTCGACTGCATTTATGCTTGTGCTGCCGTTCGTCGCTGCGCGCGACGCTATCCCCGTGTTTGCAAGCGTCACCTGTGGATTTGCGCTGGCCCAGCCCACTATCGCCGCGCCCGCTGCCATGCAGTGGACGCACGCTACGTATCGTACATGATGCTGTAGTGCTGCCCAGTCAGCTTGACCTGCACGCCCTTGCCCGGCAGCTCCTTGCCGTACCTCATGCGCGCCCCCCCGACGTGTACCGTCACGGGCTGCCCGATCACGTACGCCATGGCCTGCGGGATGGGCGCCTCTGCGTACCCGTCAACATAGCCCCCAACATCGCGCCACATCAGGTCGCGGTCAGAGGGGATACGGTCCCGGGCGTGCAGCTCCAGGAAGCTGCGCGTGCGCGCACGGAGCCCGCGCACCTCGTAGCTGTCGAGGTACGGCCGGTGCTCCTGCTCCGTGAGCTGGAACGCCACCGCGCGGTAGAAGCAGGACCCCCCCTCGCCTGACACGCTGCGGCCACCGGGGCGCCGAGGTCCAATCATAATATACAGTACATCTGCCCACGCATGTTTATACCCACTCCAGCACCAGCCGCCGCACCTCGACACTCTGGCCCGCCAGCCATGCCGCCCATCCGGGGCACGCTTGCTGCGACAGCGCCAGCCCGCACATCACGTGCCGCCGCCGGTGCCAGCCGTACGCCGCCTTGACCAGAGGGCAGGTGCGCGCCAAGGCCCGCAGCGCCACGGGGTGCTCGTCGGCGCAGCGCTTGAGCAGGTGCGGTGCCGTGTAGTACCACGTGCTGAACAGTGCCTCGTGCACCGTATCTGGATACTGCCACGCCGGAAACGCAAACGAGAGCGGCTCCCCACCGTTCTCCAGCAGCCACGTGAAGACACCGCAGCCAATCGCGATCGGCGGGTTGTCGCGCAGTGCCCGCACAAGCTCGGCGCGCAGGCCATGAAACATGAGGTACGGCGTCATTTGCAGCAGCGCGCAGGGGTTCACGTACTCCAGCAGCGGGCTCGGCTTCCGCTGCACGCTCAGCGCTTCCGCCACAAAGGTGGCGCACGGATTGGTTCGGCTCAGCTCCAGAACAATCTCGTTGGCGGCGCGCGTGCGGCTGGCCACCAGGTGCGGCAGCAGTGGCACCTGCTGCTGCACCGGCATCATGCGCACGACCTCGGCCGCCAGGTACTTGGTCTCGTCGCCGGCCAGCATCACGGCAGCTGGCCACGCGGGCACATGGATCAGGTAGCGCCGGCACACTTTCAGAACAAGGCGCTGGCGCGACACGCACAGCTTCCGCATGCCGGCCAGCGCGCGCTTGAGCATGAGCTGCGGCAGAGGGCGGTACATGAGCTCAAAGGCAAGCGCTGTGTGCGGCATGTTCACCAGCGCATGCAGGTTGGCCGTGGTTGGCCCATTCCGTGCTATCTTTTCGACAGCGGCACAGGTGAGCGTCATGAGTCGGAATAAAGTGAGCGCGTCGTATCTCATTATATCTGAAGGAATAATTAAGTTACAATAGTTATAAAGGGTATCGATGGTGGGTGTGTAATTATGACCTTGTCAACACACCAACTTGCCGCAATACAAAGGTACACGGCGGACCCAAGTGGCATTCGGACATGGCTGGCAACGAGGGGACAGGTTCAGAGTATAATTGAGGCATTAGATCAGTTGCCGAAGATCGACGAAGAGATAATTGTTTATAGGGGGCTCGACACCACTGATCAACTTATAGCTCAGTGGAAACAAGATTCCGACCTGTTTGCGCCTGACAGGATCCTTATACGGGATACATTAACGGGAACGTCTTCAGATATAGAACAGGCAGAATTATTTGCTGAAGGAAGAAGGAATGACACAGGTTATGGTATTATCCTAAAGTTTGAGTGTAAAACTGGAAAAGATATATCAACTTACAGTACATCTGATCACGAGAAGGAAGTGCTGTTTCGCCCAGGGCTGAAACTTAAAGTACTTTCGGTAGTTGAGAAAGGGGAATATAAGATCGTCACGTGTGATGAAGATGGGTATCGCGAATACCTAAAGTTGTAGTGGGGCCATATACACGTATTAAAATGTTATTTATTCTTCTTCCGTCGCCGTGGGCGAGTCGAGGCAGGTGCTGGCCGCTACGACCTCGACCCAGTCGGGATGCAGCAGGGTGGGCGCGCGGACAAGAGGCGGCTGCGCGGGAACAGGCGGGCCGGCTGCCCACTTGCTCACAATGTACCAGTCGTCCTGTGGCTCCGCCGTCGGCATCTTGAAAATGCAGAAATTATGAGAGAACGTGCCGCGAATGCTCGCACTTTCCAATGCAAACGCGATTCGAGGCCGCCGAGCTGCTGTGGGAGGGCACCGAGCTGAGCGTGAGCGCGGTCTTCTGCGCCGTGACGCTGGTCGAGCGCACCGGCGGGTTCCCCGTGGGTCACCTGCGGCTGGGTGCCGCTGCGGCCATGGCCTACAAGGCGCACCACTGCACGCCCTTTGACCGCATGTCGGAATTTGTGGAGTACATGCTGCTGCAGGAATGGCCCGTGCGACCAGCTGAGCTCGCCGCGGAGGAGATGCGTCTGCTGCAGCGGCTGGGCTTTGTGGTGCCGATGCGCACGCGGGCGGACATGGTGATGGACTTTCTGCATGGCCGGGGCGTGCGGGACGCTGCGGTGCATCGCTGCCTACTCACCTCGCTGGCCGTGCCGTCCTTTGCTGCCATGACGGATGCGCAGCACGTGCGCTGCGTTGCGTTTGCGGCCGCCTACCGATGCGATGTGGCACTGCTCGACCTGGCGTGCGAGGGTGTGCCGCCCGACTACTTTGTGCGGCATGGACTGGAACTGATAAGATTTGTGCCATGACACGGAGGCTGTCGCGGAAGTCCAAGGACCGGGCCTGCATGCGGCAGCTGGGCATGTGCGGCTACTGCGCGCGCGTGCTGTGCGACGCCTTTGAGGTGGACCATCTGAATGAAAACCGCTGCGACGATCGTGAGCTCAACCTCGTGGCGACCTGTGCCCTGTGCCATGCGATCAAGTCGCGGCATGTTCGTCTGCGGCGGGATTGGTCCAGTATGCGGCAGGCGCTCCACGACAACCTGGTGCACACCCTGGATCGCTGGCAGAACGGCGCAGGGCACGCGGATCTGCCCCTGTTTCTGCAGTATCGAGTGCCGGCGGCGGACTGCGAGAGATACGCCTGGACCACACAGGCGCCCGCCCCGCCGGCGCCCCTGGATCTGGAGCAGTATCGGTACACGCCAGGGCCAGGTGGGCCTCGTCGTAGTGGATGACGACGTCCCTTTTACTAGACCGTGCCCCCATCTTAAATGGCTCGCCGGGCAGCAGACACCAATGATGCCGCCATCATTGCGACCAGGGCGACTGCTCCCACGGCAGCAATGACAACAAATGCGGAATCGTCCTTGGGCCGGCCACTGTCGTAGTTCCACATGTTGCTCGAGGCGGGGGTGGGTGCGCTGGTGGGCTCGGTGGCGGCACCGGAGCATTCCCCGGCGGCGGTGCGGTCGCCCTTGCACACACAGATGTGATCCGCCGAGCACGCGCGGTCGGACGCGTGCGAGTTGTAATAGAGCAGGCTTCCGACCACAATGAGGCCCTGGGGCCGGTCGCGAAAGGTATCGATGGTGCACGTGGCGTACTCGGGCCCATCCCATTCGGCGCACTCGTACTCGGCGTACGGCACGAGCCCCACCGTTGTGCAGGTACGGAACGGCAACGTGCAGTGCTCGTGCGGCGCGGGCAGGGGCGTGGGTGCGGGCGTTGGTGCAGGCGTGGGGACGCCGGTGGGGTACGGTGTTGGCGGCACGGGAGTCGGAAACGGGGTGGGCGCATCCGTGGGGGTAGGCGCCGGCGTGTCGTGGGGTTTCGGCGAATTGAAGAAGCAGTCTTCGTTGCAGACGCCGTAGATGTCCTGCGAGGCGTTGAAGCTGCCCGTGCAGCAGTCAGTGGTGCCACTCGCACAGGTGGCTATGGAACAGACCCCGGCCGTCCACTGCCCATTGCGGTTCTTGTAGAAGATACACCCGAGAGGGTATCGTGCACGGGGCTCCATGTCGGTGTCGATGTGCGATTGATTCAAAGCGACATCTGCCATTCCGATCGCATTGCGGCTGAGCGCAAACTGGTACAGCAAGTTGGTGCACCTTGTCTTTCCCTCGTTTGTGGCGGGCCACGCCGTCGCGCACGCGCCACTGCTCTTGAGCACGCAATCCGGCGTGGGTGCCGGGGTGGGCGAAGGGGTGGGCGGCGTCGGCAGGGGCGTGGGCAAAGGAGTGGGGGACGGCGTCTTGGCAACCTGGCAGATGCAGGTGGTGTTGGTACAGCTGTCGACGGCGTCCACTTGATCATTAAAGTAGTAGTACCCATTCGCATCGCGCGTGCACCCTTTTACCCCCGGTGTCGCCTTGGTGCACGTTCCTTGCTCGTAGACGTTCATGTCGCTGCAGCCCACGCCAGTAAGTGCATTGGTCCCCACAGGCATTGCCGTCGCGCAGTAGCATGCCGTGCCCCGATGTATGACGTGCGTTACGGTGTCTGGGTACATCCTGCTGTAGCACTTGTCGGCACAACTGTCGGCTGTTGTGGCGTACTGCAGCACCAGATTCTGCGTGCGCTGCCTCTGTTCGGTCACAGCTAAGCACGCGATATCGTTCCCCGCCGTGCACACTGTCGCTGCGGCACGCGGCACACCCCGTGTATTCTCCCAGTAGGAGATGGCCGCGCACTCAAGGGCGGTCAGGTGCGTGGCGCACTGGCCGCTGGTGATGGTGACGTTGACCACGGCGGCGGGCGGGTTGCCGGTGCACGTAATGTCGTGCGTCATGTTGGCCGCGAACCGCAGCACTTCGCCGGCGGGGCAGGCAGTGCTGTGCTCGGTACAGGCCGTACTTCCCGTGCCGCTCTGGTACTTTCCCGAGGGGCAGGCGTCGCACGCGGCAGTCCCATGCGTTGCGGCATACTTTCCCGCCAAACAGAGCTCGCAACCAGCGGCACCCACATTGCTATACTGTCCGGCGGGGCAGTGCTGGCATGCCGCAATTGGGTTGAAATCGTACCGCGTGTATGCAGTTCCTGCCGTGTTGCAGTCATGGCTCTCTGCACTTTCGCAGTAGCAGCGCCCTGACGAGCGTACTTTAAACCCAGGTGCACTATCCATGTCCGTCCATTGTATTGTAGGGTTGTCTTCTAGTTCATGGGCAGGGCCTTTCTTGGTTGTGCATGCCATGCCGCACGCTTGTGCACGGCTGTCATCATCGGTCCCCGGATTATCCACACCAGTGTACATGCGGATTTCACTGCCACTTGAGCATTCACCGTCAAAGGCCTTGGTCCAATTTTGCGAATACTGGCCAGCCGTGCATTGGCTGCATTTGACACCGCCGGTACTTGCCTGATATTTTCCTGCAGGGCATACTGCGCATTTCCTGATACTTGGGGCAAGATACCTGCCCACCGCGCATGAGCTGCACCCTGTACTACCAGGAGGGGAGTTTGTGCCGGCGGCGCATGCCGTGCACGAAGTAATGGCATTAAAATCGTACCGTTTGTATGCACCAAGTGACGGTGTACACGTACTGCTATTCTGCGCCTCACACGAGCAGCGACCATTGTATTGGTCCGCAGTGTTCTTTACAATAAACCCAAGCGTCCCACGCTGGTCCATGGTGCTCCAGGTGACGCTGTTAAGTGGAGCGTTCCTTGCATCGCAAGCTTCACCGCACTTCTGCGTGCGGCTTGCCGAATCGGTGCCTGGGTTATCCACAGTGCCATTGTACATCCGGACTTCGCCACCTGTGTCGCCTGGGGTATTACACTCACCGTCAAACGCCTCGGTCCACGTTGCGTTGGCGTACTGACCAGCTTCGCATGCCGTACATGTGCTTTCACCTGTGCTTGGCTGGAATTGGCCGCCAGGGCATGCCTCGCAAGCAGGACGGCGCCCGAGCTGCCATACCTGCACCTCGTCTAGGTTAAATATGGTATTGTGGCGTTGTAGAATACGCACGTACCGCCCTGTCCCTACGCACGCTTCCTCAAATGGCCCGGTATTGTTAAGGGCAGTATATGTGCCGCAGATGGTCCATGACACCGCATTATCCGACAGTTGCAGCGTATGCGTACCGAGCCGATCAGCATTGTCTCCTCTGTTCCATATCTTGACCATTGAGACCGCCTTGGCGCTGCCAAGGTCCAGTTGGAGCCACTGATTCGGTGCCGCCCCAGCAGTGTGGCAGAAGTTATTCGGATTCCCATGAATGCCATCAATGCATAATGCGGCAGGGTAATTGACATGTCTACTACTCATAACAGGCGTCTTCACTGTGTGCTGTACCGCCCTCGTGTACCTTCCAGCAGCACACTGCGTGCAGCTCGTTTGACCGGCACCGTCTTGGTAATGGCCGGCGGGGCACGGGGTACAGCTGACTGCAGGGGGGCTGCTGGCATAGTGGCCGACAGGGCACTCTTCACAGGCGACCCGCTGGCCCACCTCTATGATCTGCACCTCCCGCAAATTCAGGTAATTCACGGACAGCTGCACAATGCGCACATATTGCGCAGTTCCCACACACGGCTCCTCAAATGGACCGGCGGTCGCAGTAGCGCTGTACGTGCCACAGGTGGTCCATGCTTTCGCGTCATTGGAGATCTGCAGATTGTGCAGACCCAGACTATCCTGGGAGGTACCGTCATCGCGGTTCCATATCTTGACCATAGAAACTGTCCTGGCCTCCCCAAGGTCAAATTGTACCCACTGGCCGTACGTGGAGGCTCCGCTGTGGCAAAAATTATGCGTGCCAAGGTCCGCATCGTAGCAGTTTTCTACCGGATAACCTGCATGCGTAGACAACATACTGGCTGCTTTGACCGGGTGTACAGTTTCCCCAGTAAACTGGCCCGCGGCACAGTCGGTACATGTGCTCGCAGGTGTGGCCGCATCCTTGCAGCACCACGCCGATGCATTGCCCGGAAAGTAACTATGCCACCCTTTGGCGCCACACCCCACCCCCCCGTCTGAACTCATGTAATATCCAGTGTAACCGTCAGCCAGCCACCCCGATGTACATTCAGTGGGCACCCGCCCTGCCAAAGCGGCCCCTGCGAGCTCGGCACGTTGGCACAGCCGGTCGTAGCCCTTACTAGTGCACCAGGCAACGGCATCCGCTTTTGTGGCGTGTATGTACGCTTGCACAGCAGTAAATGGTGCCATCATATTAGCGGACTTGCCGGCAGCACATACCGTGCATGCCCCCTGTCCAGTCTGCTCCTGATACTTTCCGGTGGGGCATGCCGTGCAAACCGTGTTGGGGGTAAGGGTCGGGGTGTGTGGACAGCACCAGGCGCCGGCTTTTCCAGACCATGCACGCCACCCAATCGCCCCGCCACAGTTGGGAATATCGTCTACCGTTACGTAGTAACCGGCCGTGCCATCGGCAAAGTAGCCCGCAAGGCACTGATTGGAGCGAGGGAACACCTGGGGCATGGCAGTGCTGACCTCCAGCCGCGTACACAAGCGTGCACCTGTTTCCGCACATGCTGCCATTGCCACCTCATGGGTAGTGTAATTGTAGGTGCCCTGACCTCCGCCAATGTGACGGGGCATTCCCCCAACGTAACTTCCCGCGGCGCACGCGTCGCAGTCCGTGCCCCCCGGGCTTGCTTGAAACGTCCCAGTCGCACAGTACGTGCACCCGGCAGCCTTTGCGGCCGAGTACCTGCCAGCCGCGCATGCCGTGCAGGCAGGGGCCGCCGCTGAACAGCACCAGGCGCCGGCGTCCTTCTCAGACCAGTTATGCCACCCTTTCCCACCGCATTCATCGATTGTCATATAGTAACCGGCCGTGCCATCGGCAAAGTAGCCCGCAAGGCACTGCTTGGAGTGCGGGTATACATTGGGCATGTCAGTGCTGACCTCCAGCCGCGTACACAAGCGTGCACCTGTTTCCGCACATGCTGCCATTGCCACCTCATGGGTAGCGTAATAGTAGAAGCCCGCACCTCCGCCAATGTGACGGGGTCTCCCCGCCTGGTACTGCCCCGCGCTGCAATCTTCGCATGCCGTGGCCCCCGTGGTCGCTTTGAACTGGCCGGCGGCGCAGCCAATGCACGTAGAAGCCCCCACGGCATCCTGGTACTTGCCAGCGGAGCATGTCTCGCAGCTGTCGGGCTGGCGCACCTGAAGTACCTTTACCTCGGCCAGGTTAAGATGTACATTCTTCGACTTCTGCAGAATGCGCACATACCGCGCTGTCCCCGAGCACGGCTCCTCGAATGGCCCGGCCGATGGAGGAGCTTGGTACGTGCCGCAGGTGGCCCATTGGGATATTGCCCTGCAGCAGTATGATCCTACGCCGGCGCCTGCAGACGGACGGTTGTATTGCCGCCACGGCTCGCCTGGCCCGCTTAATTGAAACGTGTCGGTTATAGCAGCGGTTACCTGTAACCACCCAGGAACACTATAATCGGCAAACAAATCGGCCTCGAGCGCACTACACAAATGCGAACCAGATTGCCAAGAATGGCATGCTGCCAAAGCTTGGGCTGCGGTGCTGGTTGGTACATTGACAAAAGTCCCAGGTGCGCCCATATATGTAGACAGCTGCAGCTCGTGATGCCCAATGCGATCTTGGTTGCCATCAACACGGTTCCATATCTTTAGCATGCTTATATTCTGGGGGCTGCCCAGGTCCAATTGGAGCCATTCACCGGCGCAGCACCACGCCGATGCCGCGTCCGGAAAGTAACTATGCCACCCTTTGGCGCCACACCCTTCCCCCCCATTTGAACTCATGTAATATCCAGTGTAACCGTCAGCCAGCCACCCCGATGTACATTCAGTGGGCACCCGCCCCGCCAAAGCGGCCCCTTCGAGCTCGGCACGTTGGCACAGCCGGTCGTAGCCCTTACTAGTGCACCAGGCAACGGCATCCGCTTTTGTGGCGTGTATGTACGCTTGCACAGCAGTAAATGGTGTCGCCATATTAGCGGAATGGCACATGTTAGTCAGGTCTCCGTCGATGCAGTTCCCGGCCGGGTAAGACCCGTGCGCGCTGCTTAATTCTGCCGCCTGGATCGGGTGCTCTACTGGTGCGGAGGTGTATTTGCCGGCGAGGCAGTTGAAGCAGCTGGATTGTCCCGACTGGTCCTGGTACTGGCCTGGGGTACAGTAGTTGCACGCCTGCGCCAAACCGTCGGCCGAATACTGCCCAGCAGGGCATGCCGTGCACACGGCGCCTGCACCAATGCCACTTGAGTACTGTCCGTTGGGGCACGAACATCTCGTACGGTCTGCTACCGCCAACGAATCACCGGGGCACAGGGTGCATTCGGCCTGCCCTGTGTGGTACGCATACTTCGTGGACGGGCAAGTACGGCAATAATATTCGCCCGGTATGCTTGCGTATTTACCAGTGGGGCACACCGTACAGCTGCCCGTACCTTCGTCTTGCGCGTACTTGCCAGGTGCACAGTCCGTACAGCTGGCCGAAGTGTAGCCTGCCGAGAACGTGCCCATGGGACACCGCGTGCACGCTGCAGCGCCGGATCCTGCACTTATCTCGCCGGGTGGGCACGACATGCATATGACAGATCCTGTCACGCTGTATTGTCCAGGCGTGCATGCGATGCATGTCGATTGGGAGGTAGCACTTAGGGCAGCCATCTTGCCGGCTGGGCACGACGAGCAATAACTCTGACCTGCAAAGTCCATGTATTTCCCAGGCGGGCATTGTGTGCAAGAACCCGAACCCGAGGAGACCGCGTATCGTCCAGCCGGGCAGTTCACACACGCGCTAGCACCGCTTGCCGAGAACGTGCCAGGTATGCAAGATGTGCAAGAGGCCTTGCCTGCTCTCCCGTACGTATACTTGCCGGCAGGGCAGGTCTTGCACGCGTCTTCAGCGACACCTGAAGTGGTTAACCATTCGTAGTATTTCCCCGAAGGGCATGGACAGCATTGTCCGCCATCGTACCGTCGGCGCCGCCCGTCAGTATTCATTGGATAACCGGGCGGGCACCTCTCGCCCTCCTTGTAGTAGTATTCGGTGTTGGAGTACCCACATGCTGCAGTATGGGCAGCAAATACATTATCAGGTAGGTGCCCTCCATTGTCATCCCCAATGCCCCAGTTCCCTGGGAATGACATCACCAGATTACAGTTCCCGGCGTTGTCGATCCCATCCATGTTAGGGCAATAATAGCCCACTGCCAATCTTACCCCCCCCGCCAGCAGCAGCACAATGATGTTTCTCATTCGGGGCACATGCGCGCATTTTATATAGTGGCAAACTGCCCTACATTACATATAAAGCAAAGCGCGCGTACATATGCAGTTCTCCATGTTCCCCCTCGTCGGCCTCTGCGTGCTTGCGCTCCTGTGCGTGTGTGCAGACGGCATCGCGCACCCGCCTTCTGCACTCGAGCCAGGCCCGCTCCTGGGTTCGCAGGCTGATCCCGCCGCTATGTGAACCCAATGGCGTTCTCGGCCGCCTGCCGCGCCGCGCACTCGCGCCGGTACACGGCCGAGTTGGACGACTGCGAGCTGTGGTCGATGAACGGCACCATGATCTCCGCGTGCACTTGCGCAAAGCTGTCCAGGATCATCTGCCGGTTGCGCGCCCCCGTGATGACCACCTTGCCCGACCGGAAGCACAGGTACACCACCTTGGGGTCCGTCAGCCGCAGCACCAGCCCGGGAAACATGTCCGGCTCGTAGCCCGCGCAGGTGCCGTACGCGGTGGCCATCTCGTCCAGCTTGAGCAGCCCGCCCACGTCCGTCGAGGCCACCAGGTTCTGGATCTTGAAGTCGTGGAAGTACACCTTGAAGCCGCACTGCTGCAGCACGTGCACGTACTTGCGCGCCGCCAGCCGCGCCAGGTCCTCGTTCTTGGCGCCCGTGCACACCATGTTGCCCGAGGCAAAGCACAGGGCTGTCGTGCGCGGGTACACGATCCGTGCCGTGGCCGCGGCAAACTTTTTCGGGTTGTACTCCACGAAGGGGGTCTTGTTCGCGAGGTCCCGCAGCGAGATGGCACCGACGCCCAGGTTGAAGGTGCACACCACGTTCTGCATGATGACATCGGGCGGCGGCATGCTAGCAGTAGAGCAATATGAGGCGCTGCAGCGCAGGCGGCAGGCGGCTCGTGCGCGCCAGCGGGCCATTGCCTGCTACCCGCCGGTGCCGCAGCCCCATGAGCAGCGCGCGGCGGCGCGCCCAATTTGCGTCGCGCACAATGGGGCCCCAGAAGCGCGTCGGCAGCAGGACGCGGCACACGAAGGGCCAGTGCCGGCTGCGTGCGTACTGGGGCAGCCGCAGCACGCGCGCGAGCGTCGTGCCCATACCGGCCGTGCGCATCTCCGCGCGCTGGTACTGCGCCACCTCGGCGTTGAACTGCGCGCGCGTGCCATACTTGGTCGATGTGCCAGTGCGCTGCGCCGCGAGCACAAAGTCCAGCTCGTAGCGCTCGGTGGGCACCTGCTCGTCGCGCCAGTAGCACGCCCACACCCACGACGGGTGCAGCACGGTAAGTTCCGGAAACATGGCGCACGCCACGTGGTGCCGGTGCGTGATGCGCGCGCCTACGACGTGCGTGACGTCCGCATCGGCAACGCTGGAGTAGCGACCTCCCATCATCTCCACCAGCTGCCGCACGCCCATCCCATGCCAGGGGCTGGTGCTGCACACGACACAGCCATGAAGTGCCATGCGTGACAATATTTGTGAATGCAAGTTCTGTCTCATGTGGCATCCCGCTCGAGCGGGTCCGTCACCTTTTACGGCCGCGATCGAGCCGGCGGGGCCGTGCGCGCGGTAGTGCCCAATTTCCGCACCGTCTGGGTGCGCAACGCCTGGCTGCGCGGCCCGCCGCATGCCACGAAGCGCTACGTGCAGGGCCGCGGGCTGCTGGCCGCCGACCCCACCGTGGCCTTTCACGAGTACTGGATCCGCGGCCGGCCTCCGCGCCGCGACGACCAGGAGGAGGGCTGGTACAACCGCCGGCTCGGCCGGGTCGAGGCCTTCTACGCCCGCGAGGGCATTCCGCCCTGCACCTGGTTCACCGGCACGTCCTTCCTGTGCGACGATGCCATGGCGCGCGCGGCCGACACGCAGGACAGCAGCTGGGCACCCTTCCGGCTCCTCGTCTTTGACATGGAGTGCCTGCCCAAGGCCAGCGGTGGCTTCCCGCAGGCCGAGGTGGATCCCATCATCCAGGTGTCCGTGGTGATGGACTACGACCTGCTGCAGGCCACGGCGTGCGCGTGCCACCTCTTCACCTGGCGCCCCACGGCGGCCGCGCTGCCCCAAATTGACGAGTACGACCCGGCGGGGTGCCAGGTGCACGTGGCCGCCAGCGAGGCGCACATGCTGCAGGAGCTGGTGCAGTTCGTCGGGCACGAGGACCCCTGCCTCGTGTCGGGCTGGAACATTGACGGCTTCGACCTGCCCTACCTGCTGACGCGGTGCGCCATGCTGCACGTGGACACCCGGCCGCTGGCGCGCGAGGGCACCCCGCACGTGCTCCCGCGCGGCGGGGTGGCGCTGCCCGGGCGCGTCGTCGCCGACCTGCTCAAGCTGTGGCGCGCCCAGCACAGCGAGCGCAGCTACCGCCTGGCGCACGTCTCCGAAACGCACCTCGGGGCCACCAAGGCACCGGTGGGCTACGACGACATGCGGCGCCTGTGGGACGACGCGCAGGGCCGGGCGGAGATGGGCACCTACTGCCTGAAGGACTCGTGGCTCGTGTGGCGGCTGGGCGCGACGCGCAACGTCTGGATGAACGCCATGCAGATGGCCAAGGTGACCTTCGTGCCGCTGGACCGCATCGTCAACGGGGGGCAGCAGATTCGCGTGTTCACCCTCCTGTCGCACTACGCGGCCAAGCTGAACGTGTACGTGCCGGACAAGGTGCCCCTGTGCGACGCCGGCTACGCGGGCGCCGTGGTGCTGGACCCGCTGCCGGGCCTGTACCGCGACTGCGTGGTGACGCTCGACTTTGCCTCGCTGTACCCCTCCATCATGCTCGCCTTCAACATGTGCTACACCACGCAGCGCACCGAGGTGACCGCCTGGGAGCTGGCGCGCAGCCTGGGCGTGCCCGAGAGCGCCGCGGCGCTGGTGCTGCAGTACACCCGGGTGCCGGCCGCCGCAATACCTGCCGACGCGCGCCGGTACCACCGCTGCGGCGCCACGGACTTTTGCCGCGAGCCCCGGGGTATTTTGCCCACCATTCTCGGCACGCTGCTGGGCCGCCGCAAGCAGGCCAAGCGCGAGATGGCAGCGGCGGCGCCCGGGCTGCCCAAGGCCATTGCCAACGGGCAGCAGCTGGCCCTGAAGCTTGTGGCCAACTCCATCTACGGCTTCACGGGCGCCGCTGAGGTGGGCATGCTGCCGCAGCCGCAAATTGCCGCCGCGGTGACCTGCATGGGCCGGCAGCTGACCCTGGGCACCAAGGCCCTGTGCGAGAAGGAAGAGGGGGTCACCTGCGTGTATGGAGGTACGCTCTACTGCAGTGCGCGCGCGTCCAGTGCCCTTGCACTCACACTCCCGCCCTCTAGATACGGATTCCGTCTTCCTGCACCTGGAGGGCGTCACCGATGTGCAGGAGGCCTCTGCCCGCGCCGAGCAGCTCGCAGCCATGGTGGACGCCCTCATTCCCAAGCCCAACCGCCTCGAGTTCGAGAAGGTGTACCGCCCCCTTTTACTCAAGGGCAAGAAGCGCTACTGCGGCCGCAAGTACGAGGAGGGCCAGGGCGACGGCGAGATGGACACGAAGGGGCTGGAGATGGTGCGCCGGGACAATTTCCCGCTGCTGCCCGATACCCAGCGCCGGGCCATGGAGCAGCTCGTGATGCACGACGACCCCGCCGGCGCCGACCGCGTCACCCGCGACGCACTCGTGGCACTCCTGACCCAGGTGCCCACCGACCTGGCGCCCTTCACCATTGCCAAGGAGCTCACAAAGCCGCCCGAGGCGTACGCGGTGGAGCCCCCGCACGTCAAGGTCGCCCGGCGCATGCATCCCGTCCCTGCCGTGCGCGACCGCGTGCCCTACGTGGTGACCCGCGGCCGGGGCGGGGTCGGCGACCGTGCGGTGCACCCCGACGAGTTCCGCGCGGGCGGCCACGAGCTGGACACGGACTGGTACGCGCAGCAAGTGAGCGGGGCCATGCGCCGCCTGCTGGCGCTGAGCAGCGCGGACGTGGAGGCCGTCTTTGCCCCCGTGCCAGGTGCCGTGACGGCCACGGGCAGCAGCAACATACTGGCGGCACTGGGGGCCCCCGCGGACCTGGTGTGGCGCAAGAGCACACCGGCAGCGGTGCGCCCCGCCAAGCGCATGCGGCAGATGGACATGAGGGGGTTCTTTTAAGGTATCAAAAGAGTCCTGGCGAGAGTATATTTATAAGCTTTCGAGCAACAACATTTAATGGCTACAACGTCTCCCTACGCGCCACCCGCGCGTACGGCGCCTGCAGCCAGGTGACCGCCTGCACTCGGGCTGCCTGCTCACACGTTGCCCTGTCGGCATCGCACCACATCAGTATAGGCTTGGCAGGGGAAGTCGCGAGGGCCTCCTCAAACTCGCCGCATATGGCGCCGCGCGGCCCGTCATCAGGCTCGGTTGCCCACCAGTAGTCGATGCCCCGGTAGAGCAGCGTCGTATTGGCAATCGAGGTGCCCCGCAGCGACCTGGCACACTGCATATTGTTGTAAGCACCGCAACACACATCCACCAGCACATGCAGCGGCCCGTCCTGCGTGCACGCCCCCAGCGCCCGTGCGAGCTCCTGCACCGCACTGGACCCGCAGGAAGGCCACGCCACGTTTTTGATGTCCAGCAGCATCGTGGTGTTGTCGCCCAGCTGCCGCAGCGTGCACACGGCGTCTGCCACCGTCTGGACGTGCGAGCCAGCTCCCACCACAGGCACGTGGGCCACGATCCAATTGCCGCCCAGCCACCAGTGCCCGTCGATCTCGAACAGCCGCGCGCCGCGGCGGTGCTGCTCCGCCAGTGTGGGGTGCGTGCGCAGGTAGCTGTTGTGCAGGCCCCAGTCCCAGTCACGCTCCGGAAATGGGACCATGTGCACGGCGACGCGGGGGATGCTGCGCAACAGTGCCAGGTACAGCACCAGCAGAGCCGCACCAAGGACGGGATGGCACATGCGCAGCTGCTTGATAATAAATGGCTACAACTTCTCTCCATGCGGCAGCTCCTGTACGATGTCCGGATCCTGCCTGTGCTGACCGTGTCGCTTGCCATTGCCGCCGCGCTGCTGGCCCCGGAACGGCGCCCTCTGTGGGCCATGGCCATGGCCATGTGGCTGCATGCGATGGCACGCTGCCGCTCCACGCCGCTGCTCATTGCCATTATCGCGCCAGCCGTCTTTGCCGGGACAGGGGGCGCGTGGCCGGCCGATCGCGTGCTGGCGGCGGGGGCCTACTGCCTCTTCTACGTGGGCTACGAGCTGGAGGCGGCGGAGCCCATTTTGCCACCCGCACATGCCGTTTCGGAAGGACATCGTGCAGGCGACAGCACAGTCGCTGTTTGACGCCGGCGCCATTGCACTTGCGGTGGTACTGACATGGAAGCACACGCACAGCGCGATGGCCACCATGCTGGCCTCTGCCTTGGCGACGGGGGCTGTGCGTGCCATGGACAGGAAGCGGCGCAAGTGGAGCAAGGACAGCCTGCTGCCTGTGCGCGTGCGCTACCCTGGCAGCACGGCGGTGTAAAAAAAAATAATAAAGTGCAGCCGGCGGGGTTCGAACCCGCGAAGTGCGAACACACAAGATCTTAAGCCTTGCTCCTTTGACCAACTCGGACACGACTGCGCGGATAGCCTGTAGTGGAAAATTACCGGCATTTATACAACATGCGCGGCACGTGTGCGACATTGCTGCACCGGTGCCCGTACGGGCCGCCGCCGCCGCGCGACCGCTTTGCCGTGTGCGCCGGAAATCCGGAGTGGCTACATGAGCTTGCCGGCCCATGGAGTGCGCCAATAGGTGGTGTCACCTATAAGAACTAGACACACGCGGGTCGATAGATGAGCAACCGGCTGCGCGACTGGCAGCGCATGCCGGAATGTGCGCCCCAAAAAAAAGTATTCGTAGCTGCGATCAACCCCTACGTATACGGCAGAGTGCTCCGAGGCGTCTCCGTGTGGCAAAGCGGTGGTTCGAATGCACGCCTGAGCTACATCGACTACGTGGATTCACCACCCAATATTATGTACAGCACGGTGGTCGTGGCGTGTGAGCTCTCCACTGACTTTTTAGAGCTGCAGCAGAAGCTGGCAGACGAATGGCATATTGAGAAAAAGTATATACTTCGACACGAGTGGCGAGAGCCGTTTTTGCCGGCGGCTTTGAAGGGGGCAGCAGCGCCGTCAGCTGCCGCTTTAGATACCGCTGTAAGTGCTAAAATAGTTGCGCGCGCCTTATTGGAGTCAGGTGATGACACTGCGGATGGAGAAGCCGCTTACGAAGCAACCAAGAACAAGTCCAATTTCCGCGATACTTACTTAACAAAAGCGCAAAACGACGGACATGCAATTAGTATCAATGATGTGGCTGCTGATGGCAGTAGAGTGCTAACATTGCTCGATACGATTGACAGCAGTCGTGGTACCATGCTAGTAAACGAATTATTAGCTGCGGCAATAGACCTCGACCAAGCGTACCCCGCAGACGGTACAAAGGCTTGGAACCATGCTAATGCACCTTCTAGAACTTCTGGGACCGACTTTAGAAGACATTTCCTAGACGAGGAGTTTAAAGCAACCCCCTCATTGGCAATTGACGCTAGGGACGGGAAGGCAGCCTATGAGGATACGGAGAGAAAACACGTTGCCTTCAAGGCAGACTATTTAGCTAAGGCATATGAAAGTGGCGATGCAATTGACGCTACGCAGGGGGAGGAAGCCTATAAGAATACGAATGCGAAACCCCAGTACACGGTCTTCCGTAAAGAATTTTTAGATGCGGCAATGGACGCGGGCGCGGACAACCGTGTCTATGCGGAGGCCGACTATATCGCATTAGAAGCCCAAAAAGACGCTGCGGTGAGTGAAGGTGAAACCCTCCGCCTGCAACTGATGGCGCAGGCAAAAGGTCCGGCTGCTACCACAGAGGATATAGCAGTTACTGAGGCCATAGAGAAGTTCCAAGCATTGGGACCGTATGATAAGCGGATCAAGGCAGTCGATGACGATGCAGCCGCTGCCCTGAAACGGAAATCCGCATTAAAAAGCGTAACTTCACACGTTGCCCTGGACACGGGTACACTTACCCTTGCAGACGCTGCGGGTAAGTTCACGCTATATAACACTGCTATCAAGGTCTTGGTCGACGCCATAGCGGAAGCCAAAGCTAGAAAGCAGGCATACAATGAGTTAGGCACTGCCCCGTTTATTACGGCGTTTGAAGACCTGACAACTAAGAAATCTAAGGCTACCGCAGTCATGCAAAAAACCGCAGATGACCTAATGCGTCGGTACACCTCTGCACAAGCCGCATCCAAAGAGGCCTATACAGAAGACCTGATGGCGATGAAGACCGCAGTAGAGAAGTATACAGAAGATGGCGGCGCTGCGGCGCAGCAGTACATACAAGAATATGGCGCATTGACAACCATTGCCAATGAACATACGCAACATATCACAACTGAAGTACCCCAGGGTACCGTACTTATTGGTAAAATGCAAGACGACGGAGGGTTGGATGCGTTGACAACGTGGCATAGCGATCAATTGGCATGGTATGACTCGAATAACAGTGGCTACAGTGATGCAAACATCAAAAGGAATGCCACCTTAAAAACTATAGAACCAGAGCCCTTGAGAACGGCTGCGAAGGGTGTGACTCCAGACCTTGGTACGGGACCAGATTACGATTCGCTCAATACGACCCTTGAAAAAGCGCTAGCTGCTATGGAAGAAGAGAACAATCGTATTGACATGCTTTCCGGTGCAGTGGTCGGTGCTGTATCAGGTTTTGCAGTAGGGAACTTGAGTATTGAGCAGATTAAGCAGTACTTACTTTCCTGGGATGCAGGCAGCTTTAATAAGACAGAGTACGACGACCTAACCAAATACGTATCCGAATTAATAGAGCAGAATGATAGTCTGCGGACCGCCACCGCTAACTGGGACGCATTACGTGCGAGCAAACGAAAGGCAGCGTCGCCAGCGGATGCAGAGATACAAAAATTGGATAATGAGATAGGGCATTTTGCCACTGTTATGATGGCCCTGTTTGCCTTAGCAAAGGACGACGATTTTGAGGCGTACATACGCGTTGTACTAAGAAGAGACTATACAAGCGGCATCCCCAGTGGGGATCTCGAAAGAGAAGTGCAGGCCGTTACTGAGGCCATTACTGTCTTTGAAGCAGTTGAGCCACGACCCACGTGGTACGACACTGTGGTAGAGAGTTTTAGCACGCTAAAGCGCGTTTTGTTGAGAATATTGCCAGCTGATCGCATGCAGAAAATCCTGAGCAAGGGAGTGCCACCTGGTTGGCTTCTTGAACTAGAGGATCAAGGCGATGAGCTGTCGACAGAGCAGGAAAAGCTAGCTACCTTGTGGTCGGAGTTAGAAGAAATCAACGTGCCCGACCTGGTAAATGAAGTAACTAACGTAATACGTGGGTATCAAGTACCAAACGTATTCCAGACTCTTGCGGAATTTCCAGGTGACGACTGGGAGAAATACCAGAAGGCCGCCGGCAGCGTTAGCGACGACGATAGCGGCAGCGGCGGCGTTAGCGGCGACGATAGCGGCAGCGACGACGATAGCGACGACGGCGGCGGCAGTGGGGCAGCGGCGTCAGCGGCGTCAGCGGCGGCAGCGGCGGCAGCGGCGGAAAGTATTGGTCAGGAGGAAGAGCGGCGGCGGAGCATCTGGGTTTACTATCTGGCTAGTATTTCAGGTTTATTGATAATCGATAAGTTAGAAAAGGTACGCTTAGACCCAGATCAGGAGGGACAATTAATAGCAGCGGGAATAAAAGGCGTAAGAGAAGCCTTATACCGCATTGCGAGGACGGCACATGTGATAGAAAGTTTTGTAGATAGCCAGGCCTATAAAAGTTACAAATTAAAGGACACTGGCGCACCTACAGAGGGCCTCGGAACACTTGTAGACACTGTAATCGTATATATAGATGCACTGATTAACGACGATAAAATCGTATACGACCTAGTTCGCGGCCCTCTTGGCGTGATAAAACAAGAGTTGGTGGTCATCCGCTCGGAACTAGTTGCGGCCCCACTGGCCAAATTGGGTAGCCAAGAGGAGGAAAATGAGAGGAAGGGCAGTGCCGGCGGCAGTGCCGGGGACGGCGGCATAGGCACAGACGTAGCGGCCGAGATAGCACTTGCAGCAGCAGGAGTAGCACTTGGAGTACCAGAAGCGCCAGGCGTAGCAGCGGCAGCGGCAGCGGCAGCGGCAGCGGCAGCGGCAGCGGCAGCAGTACCAGCAGCACCAGAAGCACCAGCACCAGCACCCGCAGCGTCTCCAGCAGGCGGCGGAGCAGTGGCGCCTGGGGGTCCTGACCTTGATAACCTTATCGCCAGGTTACGTGAGCAGGAAAAGGCAGAAAACCCAATATTGCATCAAGGTAAAATGAAGCGTTATGCAGGTATTACCGCATTCCCGGGTGCTGTAGCTAAGATTAGAAAAGTGCTGATATCTAAAACACAAGGGGCATTCGCAGTAGCAGCTTATTTAGCCGGGAAAGGCCCAGGTGACCCGTACAGCGGAAACGCGAAAAAAGCTGATATAACCGATATGAAAGAGCTTGCAGATGCGGCTTATCGCGAATTGACCTCGGCTTCCGAATACTCGTATACGCTGAACGGAATGGCAGTTGAGTACTTTGTACAGGTGGCGGGAAAGACAAATCAGTATCTAAATGCTCGAAATGCAACGGTGAAGGGCGTGCCTGAAGACGACGCCGGAAAGCAAAAGTATACGCTAACACTTGACGATAGCAGCGAGTTGAAAAATGTGTATGACAAGAGTATCATCCCGGTGCTCCCGGTACTCCCGGGCAGTACCGGCGTGGCGGGAGGCGGAGGTGGAGGCAAAGCCGGAGGTGGAGGCGGCACGCTCGGCGCCGTGGCAAATCCGCAAGAGGTGCGAGACTTTGCTCAGCTTTTACACGACCACGGCCTGATTATATTAGACCCACCTAAATTAATACGTTATGGCGGTGAGGAGATTAAGCAAGATGCGCTTGACAGAATTGTACGTGAGATACGCGAGTCAGGTACTAATACGAATCTCCTACTGAAAGTAGCATCTTATTTCGCGGGGCAGGCCCCAGGTTGGCCGTATGTACCCAGAAGAACACTGACCAGAGCCAAAATAAAGGAGCTTATACAAGCTGCAAAGGCGGCCGCTCAATATGCCAAAGATAACGAGGGCAATTACGAAGTGAAAGGCAGTAAGGTACTGATAGGGTCAAGTACAGGAGGAAAAACGTATGAGGACGGCGATCTAAACGGAACGGTAGCAGACATTATTGAGCGTGAGGAAGGAGAACTCACCACAACATATGTAATAAGTCCAGTAGACAAGGATGGTGATGCCCTAAACCTCTTTACGGAAAACCCTAAAACAGGGGTAAGAGACCTAATCCCGAAGCCACCGTGGGATGACCCACCTTCCGATGAGTAGTTCCGTACATTGGAGTTTGGTAGTGCGTTGAAGCCGCGTCTGGTAAAGTGAGCGAATAGCCCCCCCCCCCCCCCGGGCCCCCTTTCCTTTTTGGCAGTTCCCCCGCCCC
>VMHT01212639.1_pt1 | contig 40877 bp, 37 predicted proteins | sample 4693611 | NCBI WGS metagenome assembly VMHT01 (sample SAMN12280063, study PRJNA550983) | marine metagenome | isolation source: seawater sampled from same location over 5 years 0.02-0.2 micron viral filtrate | place: USA: collected off the coast of southern California halfway between the port... ...
GTTTATTCCAAAACTATTCGACGACTCTGTTGCGCCCCGCATTTTTAGCTTTGTAAAGGTTGTCATCGGCCTGCTTCAAACAAGCGTGCAAGTTTGTATCAGTAAGCGCTGTGGCTACACCAAAGCTTGCGGTTATCGAGTGATTAACATCACCTTCTACAAACGGGTTAGCTTCAACCACCTTCCTCATTTTTTCTGCTAATTTTACCGCTTGGCTCAACGTCGCATGAGGGAATAAGACCAAAAACTCTTCACCACCGGTTCTTGCCACCACGTCAGTAGTTCTTACTGCTTCTTTCATTAGGCGAGTGATATGTATAAGCACTTCGTCACCAATATCGTGGCCATAGGTATCGTTGATTGTTTTGAAATGGTCAATATCTACCACCACCGCACTTAAAGGGAAATGAGCTCCGGGATCTTGCATTGCGCGTTCAAAAAAAACAGCTTCAAGAAACCGCCGGTTAGGAAGTTTTGTAAGCGGATCGGTATTAGCCTGCCGCATGCGCTCTAGATTTTCACGCAGCATTTCTTTTCTGCTTTGATGCCAGAAATTTTCACCTATAAAAGCGACGCAAATGAAACAGAACGTAGCGATTAGGAAGCGGGAAACATGTTCTGCTGGGTACTCAGCCACTATTTTTTCTTGATTGTAGAGCATAAAAATAGCGATACCCATGGTTACTGCTACGTAAACCATGGCTGGCTTGAAACGCACAACAACTATCTGAATAAAAAGCAGGGGAAAAATAAAATAAAGCCCAGTGTTATTGAGCCCGCCGGTATAAACCAAGCCGTTTATGGTGAATGCTACCACTAAGCCTGCTAAATAATAGAAGACATCGACGCGAGGGAACATATGGGATAACGCCACATTGGCGTACACAAAAGCAGCTGACCCCGCCAGCGTTCCAACGAGCAATGGGTTGTTTGTACCCATGTTGATCCACGCCATAAACGCCATAATGGTGCCACCAACATAAGATATGAAATATAGCGTTAAGCGCCTTCGTTTTGCTTCCGCTTCATCTTGCTGAGCACTTCTAAGTAATTGACGCAACGACGAACTGTCCATAAAAAGACTTATCTCCGCATTTAAAACTAAATAACCATTATTCCTTTCAGCATAGACTGAATGTCTAATAATAACCAAGGAGAAAACTGCGCCTAATTTCAAACATTAATACAGAAAATGCGTATACTACGGGGTATATCGTATGACGTTATGTGATACATCGTTTTAGTTTCTTTTTATATAGTTTGGAATAGCCATGAGTCACCTCAACACTACCCGCACCGTTCGAATTGCTACTAGAAAAAGTGCTTTAGCGCTTTGGCAAGCAGAGTATGTGAAGGCAAAATTGTTGGAGCATTATCCGTCAATGACCGTTGAGCTTGTGCCTATGAGCACGCAGGGCGACAAAATTTTAGATACACCTCTGGCGAAAATTGGTGGTAAAGGGCTTTTCATAAAAGAGCTTGAAATTGCCATGCTTGAAGGCCGTGCCGATATTGCCGTGCACTCTATGAAAGATGTACCGGTTGAATTTCCTGAAGGTTTTGGCCTTCACGCTATTTGTGAGCGAGAAAACCCGTTTGACGCTTTTGTCTCAAATAACCACGACAGTTTAGATGCCCTGCCCCAGGGCGCAGTAGTAGGTACGTCTAGCCTTCGCAGACAGTGCCAAATTCGCAAGTATCGCCCTGACCTTATCATCAAGGACCTGCGCGGAAACGTGAATACTCGTCTAGCCAAGCTAGACGCAGGTGAGTACGACGCCATTATCTTAGCTTCTGCTGGCCTTATTCGCCTTGAAATGGAATCTCGTATTCGCATGCCGTTACCTGCTGATATTTCACTACCCGCCGTCGGGCAGGGTGCTGTAGGTATCGAGTGCCGTAACGACGATGAAGAGCTAATTAAATTGCTACAGGCGTTGAACCATACAGACACTAATACACGTGTTACCGCAGAACGCGCCATGAACGAGAGATTGGAAGGCGGCTGCCAAGTACCTATTGGTAGCTTTGCCACGCTTGATGGCGATGTGCTGACACTAACCGGTATGGTTGGTAAGCCAGATGGTTCAGAACTGCTCTTTGCTTCTGCTACAGCGTCGCGAGAAAAAGCCGCAGATATTGGTGTTGAAGTAGCGGAATCCCTTCTTGAGCAAGGTGCCGGTGAAATCTTAAAGGCGCTTTATAACTAAGTTATAGTTTGTCGAATGCGTGCAGGTTTACGCAGTAAAATAAAAGGATGAAAATTCGATAGTATGTTGCTGTTTACACGCCCACTGCCAAAGTTAAAAGCAAGCGCTTCTGCCTTTGAAAAAGCCGGAATTGACGCGGTAGGCATTGCCACGTCTAACATCATTGATATTTCGTCTGAAAGAAAAGCTGCTGCAAAATTTTTAGCGTCAAATGCAGTAAACGCAATTGTTGTTACCAGCGTATATGCTGTAGACACCGTTATTGAAGGCTTACGCGAAACGGCTAACGAATTACCATTGATCATAGCTGTGGGCGATGCCACTGCACGAAAATTACAAGCGGGACTTCAGGCGTTTTCATCGGCGCAGGTTGCTATTCCCGAAGCCCATACATCCGAAGGTATACTGGCAATGCACCAACTTAATGAGGCAAACTGTCAGCATGTCGTTATCATTAAGGGTGAAGGTGGGCGCGACGCCATAGCCACAGGATTAGACGAAAAAGGTATTTTAGTGAATAGCTTTTGCGTTTATAAGAGAGAGCAACTTACAAGCCCAATTTACACAAAACGGTGGAAAATGGGCGAAGTTAGCGGCATTATCGCTACAAGCGAAGCAATGGCACTGCAACTAATTGCGCAATTTGGCCAAGCACTTAAATCTATTAAATGGTTAACAGTGAGCGATCGAATTGCCAAAACCCTCACTAGCCAAGGCATTAAAGAGGTAGCGGTTTGTCAGCGAGCCACCGATCAGGCACTCATCGCCTGGGTAAAGGATAACTGGGAGTATTGAATGGCCAACAACAATGAAAGTAGCCCACAAAAAGAGGAACTCGTGAAAGTGGAAGCTGAAAAAGACGTTATCGAATCTTCTGCCACGCACAGTGAATCAACATCGTCGGGTGCTGCTAAAAAGAAATCGTCGGGAAATGGTCTACTGTGGTTTGTTGTAATCATCCTTTTCCTTATTGTGCTTGGTATGGCTGGCGCAGGTTACTGGTATTACATGCAGCAACAGTCGGCAAGCAAGGACTCTGAATCTGCACTTCAAACGACGACCTCTCAGCTAAACACTATTGAGCGTGAGCGCGCTGGTCTTGTTGCCTCTATCGACAAAGTAGCTCGTACCAACCAGACGTTAGAAAGCACGGTAGCCGAGTTAAAAGCGCAAAACGAAAAGCTGACGCTGCAAGCTGAATCGACGCTTGAGCAACTAAATAATATGGAAGGTCGCCGCCCGGCAGACTGGCTCATTGCTGAAGCTGATTACTTAGTTCGCATGGCAGGCAGAAAGCTTTGGTTAGAAAACGACGTACGCACAGCAATTTTGCTGCTAGTTAACGCAGATAAACGCTTAAAGTCGTTGGCCGACCCATCGGTACTTCCGGTTCGCGCAACACTCGCTGAAGACATTCAAACACTTCAACAGCTTAACCCTGTATCACAAAGTTCCGTAGCCCTTGCGCTTACAGGCATGATAGCGCAAATAGATAAGCTACCACTTGATACCTTTGAAAAACCACAAGACGCTAATGCAGAAGACACGACCTTATCGCAGTCTACTGACGACTGGCAAGAGAACCTTGCAAAGGTGTGGCGTTCACTGGTGAACGATTTTCTTACCGTAAAAACCATTGAAGGCCCGGTTGAACCGGTGCTTTCACTGGAAGCGCAGTTTTTAGCAAAAGAACAACTTCGTCTGCAGCTTATGCACGCGCAAACCGCCGCGCTTCAGGGCGATGCAGGGCTTTACAGCCAGTCGCTTCAATACGCTCAAACGTTAATTATTGAAAAGTTCGACACAGAAAAAAGCCAAGTAACGGGCTTTGTAGATGCACTACAAAACCTCATTGCTACTGATGTATCGCGCCCAATACCTACAGAGCTAGTGTCACAAAAACCGCTAGAGCGTCTATTGGATAGCCGCGTTAAGCAAGTGTTCGGACAAGGAGCAAGTGCACTATGAAATGGTTAGCTATTGCCCTTGCGGTATTAGCCGCATTCGTTGTTGCACTAATTGTTGGCCCGATGTTGTTAGGCGATAAGGGCTACGTACTCATATCACTGGGTAACACCGCTGTTGAAATGACGGTGATTAGCTTTTGTATTTTAGTGATAGGTGCCGTCATTGCCTGGTACGTACTATCTCGACTTGTATTGTGGGCGTTAAGCCTGATCACAGGTTCACATAAATGGTTTGGCACCTTAGGTGAGCGCAAACGTAAGCGTGCGTTTTACGACGGCTTACACGCAATGGCTGCAGGTGATTTTGATACGGCTCAAAAGGCGCTAAGCAAAACCACCAACGGCGATTTCGAAGGCGTTAACTATTTGGCGTCAGCGCAAATTGCTTTTGCCAATAACGATTTAGCCAAAGCCCGTTATTTCCTTGTTCAGGCAACTGACTTTCCAAAAGCGAAAGTAGCCGCAACGGTCATGCACGCGCGTATTGATATGGCTGAAGAAAAATACGATGCGGCACTAGAGAAACTTAACGAACTTGACGAGCAAGAGCGCGAGAACAAGCAGGTTGTGCAGTTAAAAGCGCAAATTCTTGCCAAGCTAGGTAAATGGCAAGTACTTCAAGAAAATTTGTCAGGCTGGCGTAAAGCATTGCCCAAAGCAGACTACACTACATGGAGCCAGCGTATTGCCAAAGGTAAGTTTGCGGAAATTGCCAGTAAGCAAGGCGCTGTCGAGCTTAAATCATATTGGGAAACCCTACCCCGCAAGCTTCGTCACGACGATGCTTACCGCGCGGCTTACATTCAACAGTTGCTTGACCAAGGTATGCATGCCGACGCACAGAATTTGCTAGTTGAATGGCAAAAACGTGGCCCGAATAGCGCCCTGTTTCCGCTGTTCACGCAGCTTAATATTCCTGATGCATCGCCATCACTACGACTGCTTGAAAGCTGGATAAAGCAAGACGAAGAAAACGTGTCGCTATACTCCACGCTAGGCCAAGTTGCATTTAACTCAGGCGATGATGTGTTGGCGGAAAAAGCGCTGCTTAAAGCCACTAAAATGAAGTCGCGCAAAGAAGACTTATTGCTGCTGTCTGCAATTAGCGAACGCAAGCACGACACAGCCACTGCACTTCAGCTTTACAAGGAAGGTCAGCAGCTAGCCAGCTAGATGAATATTCATTTAGCTTTCTGGTAGTACTTGTATTACCCGTAAAATTGAAGATATAGTAAAAAGGAATTCTCAATTCGGGTTGTTTCAACAACAACCCGAATTGACTTAAACAACTTGTCGGAGTGCTTCACTGGTAACCCAGTAAGCTGAGACCGCGAAAGTGGGATCCGTAGAACCTGATCAGGCTAATACCTGCGAAGGGAACAAGAAAATACAATGTGCACAATGTTAAACCGTGGTTTAGCGTTGTGAAGCGAAGTTGTTTTGCTGTTGATGATACAGACACACCCATTCCGGTGCTGCTCGTCACTCAAGGTAAACTGTTCAAGTTTATCGCCAAGTCAACATCAACGGTGTAAAGGGCTGCAATCACCAGAACCTTTACCAACAATCTCGCTAAAGTAACGGGATTGTTTCCCTCTACACTTCCACTTTGTATTCTCCTTCACTCCTGACAAGCATTTTTAGAACCTAAATTTACAAGGTAAAATGCTATGTCGAACAGACGCGAACAGCGCCAACAAGCACAACAATTCATTAATGAACTTGCGGGCGAAGCTTACCCAAATTCAACACGCCACTACGAGTGTGGCAGCCGTGACGATATTCGTGTGGCCATGCGCCTTATTCACCAACACGACAGTTTAGTGGGTGGAACAGAAGACAACCCTATTTTAGAACCAAATCCGCCCATTCCTGTTTACGACACTTCAGGCCCCTACGGCGACCCACAAGAAAACATAGATGTGCACAAAGGCCTAGCTCCGCTTCGCCAAAAGTGGATTGAAGAGCGTAGCGATACCCTTGAATTAGAGGGCGTTTCGTCAAGCTTTGCAAAAGAGCGAGAAAACGACATATTTACCGAAGATTTCCGCTTTATTCGCAGCCGCAAACCACTAAAAGCAAAAGCAGGCAAAAACGTAACCCAGCTTCACTACGCAAGACAGGGCATTATTACTCCTGAAATGGAATACATTGCCATTCGCGAGAATATGGGTCGCCAGGCCATTAAAGGTGCCGAACTGACGCAGCAGCACAAAGGCGAACACTTTGGTGCGAATTTACCCGATACCATCACGCCTGAATTTGTACGCCAGGAAGTGGCCGCAGGCCGCGCCATTATTCCATGCAACATCAATCACCCCGAGTTGGAACCAATGATTATAGGGCGTAACTTTCTAGTAAAGATTAACGCAAACATTGGTAATTCAGCAGTCACCTCGTCTATTGAAGAAGAGGTAGAAAAGCTGGTGTGGTCAACGCGCTGGGGCGCCGATACCATCATGGATTTATCTACCGGCAGAAACATTCACGAAACCCGAGAGTGGCTGCTGCGAAACAGTCCTGTTCCTCTTGGCACCGTCCCCATCTATCAAGCGCTAGAAAAAGTAAACGGTGTAGCCGAAGATTTAACGTGGGAGATGTTTAAAGACACCCTAATTGAGCAAGCTGAACAAGGCGTAGACTACTTCACCATTCACGCTGGCGTGCTGCTTGAGTACGTACACCTTACCGCAAAGCGGGTAACCGGCATTGTATCGCGCGGCGGTTCGATAATGGCAAAGTGGTGCTTAAGCCACCACCAACAAAGCTTTCTGTATGAGCACTTTCACGATATTTGCGAAATTTGCGCTAAGTACGATGTGGCGCTGTCGCTAGGTGATGGCCTGCGCCCTGGTAGCGTAGCTGACGCTAACGACGACGCGCAATTCTCTGAATTACGTACCCTTGGAGAGCTGACGAAAATTGCATGGGAGTACGATGTTCAGGTAATGATTGAAGGCCCGGGGCATGTGCCAATGCATATGATTAAAGCGAACATGGAAGAGCAGCTTAAGCATTGCCACGAAGCGCCGTTTTATACCCTTGGCCCCCTCACCACCGATATCGCTCCTGGCTACGATCACTTCACTTCAGGTATAGGTGCCGCCATGATCGGTTGGTATGGCTGCGCAATGCTGTGCTATGTAACACCTAAAGAGCATTTAGGCCTACCTAACAAAGAAGACGTTAAACAGGGGCTGATCACCTACAAAATTGCAGCCCACGCTGCCGACTTGGCAAAAGGACACCCAGGTGCACAAATTCGCGACAACGCCATGTCGAAAGCACGCTTTGAATTCAGGTGGGAAGATCAGTTCAATTTAGCTCTCGACCCGCATACTGCGCGCGCTTATCACGATGAAACCTTGCCGCAGGCGTCTGGCAAAGTTGCGCATTTTTGCTCTATGTGCGGCCCTAAATTTTGCAGCATGAAAATTTCTCAGGAAGTGCGCGATGTGGCTAAAAAAGCAGAGCAGCAAGAGTTTGAGAAAGAAAAAGGCATGAAAGAGATGGCCCAGGCATTCAATCAGTCTGGCGCAGAGCTTTATCACACTGCAGATAGCAAGGTAGAGCTACCATGATGGCGAAAGCGTCCATAAACCCTGCATCCAACAACCTCACCACTGCACTTCCTGTAGTGTGGTGTGTGGGAGGTGTGGACTGTAGCGGTGGTGCGGGCGTTACCCGCGACGCCATTACATTGGCCGATCTGAACATCCATGCTTGTGTGCTCACTACACAACTTACCGTGCAATCCAACTCAATCATGCTTAGTAAGGAAAGCATGTGCGCGTCGGCATTAAATCAGCAGTGGCAGGTGCTGTTTGAAGATACCCCGCCACGCGCTATTAAAATTGGCGCTATTGCTAATGATGAGCAAGCGCTGTTGTTGTGTGCACGTATTCAAAAAACATCTAACCCTCGCCCCTTCGTTGTATGGGACCCTGTACTGTCTACCTCGTCAGGTGGCGTGCTGAGTGAGTTAAGCGAAAGCGTAGTTGACGAACTGTTGAATACAGTAGATATCGTTACGCCAAATATCGATGAGCTTGCGTGGCTCACCCATTTGCCAGTTGTTGATGAAGCGAGCTTGCTAAATGCAATCAATCGGCTAAGGGGTAAAGGCGCAAAGAGCGTTTACGTTAAGGGCGGTCACGCCCACTGGCAAAAAAATGTAAGCGATATTTTTGTTTGTGCCTCTCACACTCTTCGTTTTAGCCAGCTGAAATACGCTAACGGCAACCTTCGCGGCACAGGCTGTATGTTAGCCAGCGCATTAGCGGCATTCATTGTGCACGACTACTGCATTGAAGACGCACTTACGCTTGCTAATGCTTACGTCAGCGAAGTTCGTGGCCATACACTACCAAAGCAATGCGCAGCGGCTAACGCAAACGCCATAAGTAACGAATTAACCGCCTACTTTGCACGAACCAACGGCTTTCCCGCAAAACCAGAGAGCTTTCCGCTGGTGACCTTTCACCAACGTGGTGCCACTGCCAATGAAAAAGAGCGGGATAAGGATACCCTTCTTGAAGCCTCGTCTTGTAAAGAAGGCCACTTTCCTGCACTTACTCATACTCATTTAGGCATCTACCCTGTAGTGGATAGCGTGCAATGGATAGCCCGCCTCTGGCCAACGGGCGTAAAAATCATGCAGCTGCGGGTTAAACAAGGCTCCCAAGAAGACATTCGTCAGCAAATAAAAGAGGCAATAGAATTGGTGAAACACACCGACTGCCAATTATTCATTAATGACTATTGGGAGCTGGCCATAGAACTCGGGGCTTACGGTGTGCACTTGGGGCAAGAGGATATCGACACCGCAGACCTAAACGCCATCCGTAGTGCGGGTTTACGGCTTGGAATATCAACGCACGGCTTCGCTGAAATTCAACGTGTTCGCGCTTTAAACCCGTCTTACATTGCCCTTGGTCATATCTTCCCCACCAATACCAAAGACATGCCTTCGAAGCCCCAAGGTGTAGCACGTTTAGAAAAGTATGTGCAGCTTTGCGATGGCATTCCCACCGTTGCTATTGGTGGTATTAACTTATCGCGTATAGGCAATGTAGCTAAAACCGGCGTTAGCGGCATTGCTGTGGTAAGTGCAATCACTCAGGCAGCACACCCGCTAAAAGCCTACCAAGCATTGGTTGAGGAGGCTGGGTTTGCTTAGTCATTCAGCTACTCATTCACTTAGTCACTCAGTAGGCCAGCAGTTAGCGCATCAGGATATACGTCGCTACAGCAGACAACTCTTACTTGATTGCATTGATCATGACGGACAGCTTTATTTGTCGAGTGCACACGCCGTTATCGTTGGCTTAGGTGGATTAGGCAGCTTAACCGCCCGCTATTTAGCAGGCGCAGGCGTGGGCAACATTACACTTATAGATGGTGACACCGTCGACATTAGTAATTTGCAGCGCCAGATAAGCTACAACGAAATGCACCTAGGCGAGCTAAAAGCCAAGTCGCTTTACAATGAACTGCGTAAAGTGAACTCGCATTTAAACATACAGTTTAAAAGTTTATTTGCTGATAGTAACAACTTACCAACGTTAATTGCATCAGCCACCTGCGTGCTGGATTGCACCGACAACGTTACGGTACGAAGACAGATAAACCTGGCCTCGTTTCGCGCCTCTATTCCGCTTTTTATTGCAGCAGCCAGTGGGCTTACCTGGCAAGCGCTGAACTTGCCTCAAAACTCAGCCACCTGCGGTTGCTACGAGTGTTTAGTGAATAATGTTGCCATACGCGAAGATTGCGTTAGCAAAGGTGTACTAGGCCCAGTAGTAGGCATGGCAGCATGCCACCAAGCTACCCAAGCCTTGTTATTTCTGGCAAGGGGCTTCGATGCCGATATTAAATGGGGCCATTACGTAAACGCCCACGCAGGCCAAGGTACGCTGCAAAGTTTCAAGCTTCCCCCCTCTTCTTCTTGTGAGGTATGCCAATGACCCAAATTAATATCAACGTGAACAATCAACCAATGAGCGTGATTTCTCCTATATCACTTAGTGAATTAATTGCTCTTAAACAATTGAAAGACGAAGGCACCGCCGTTGCCAAAAATGCCGCCATTATCAGCAAGAATGAATGGCCAACAACCTACTTAAGTAACAACGATACCGTGGATATCTTCACCCTAGTGGCAGGAGGCTAAAATGCTAACACTCGCAAATCACACCTTCCCTTCCCGCCTGTTAACTGGCACTGGCAAATTTAGTAACCCGGACACCATGAAAAGCGCGGTACACGCAGCCAAGAGCAGCATGGTGACCTTGGCAATGAAGCGTGTCGCCAGCCATAGTTCACAAGATGAAACGCTTTCGGCATTAAAAGCATTGGGCGTTACTCTTTTGCCGAACACGTCGGGAGCGAAGAACGCAAAAGAAGCCATATTCGCCGCCGAACTTGCATACGAAGCATTAGGTAGCCCTTGGGTGAAGCTGGAAATTCACCCAGACCAACGCTACTTGTTGCCCGACCCCATCGAAACCCTGCTTGCCGCAGAGGCACTGGTTAAAAAAGGGTTTCACGTTTTGCCTTACTGCGGAGCAGACCCCGTTTTATGTAAACGCTTAGAAGAGGTAGGCTGCGCTGCCGTTATGCCATTGGGCGCGCCTATTGGCAGTAATCAGGGATTACAAACCAAACCCTTTTTGCAAATTATTGTTGAGCAAGTGTCGATACCCGTCATTGTAGATGCAGGCATTGGTAAGCCAAGCGAAGCTATGGCGGCCATGGAGCTGGGAGTAGACGCGGTACTGGTAAATACGGCCATCGCCACGGCTAAGGACCCAGTTGCTATGGCAGCAGCTTTCGCAAGCGCCGTAGAAACGGGGCGAAAAGCCTTTGAAGCTGGACTTGGTGCTACCAGCAGTTTTGCCCAAGCCTCTAGCCCGCTTACCGCCTTTTTGGAGCCGGCGGTATGAAGGTAGCGCAGGCATTAATGCAGCAAGACTTGTCGCATGTGGCTATGTCGATAAACAGCAAAACAGCGGGCGACGTAGAACGAGCGTTAGGTAAAGATACACTTTCTTTAGACGACTTCATGGCGCTGATCTCTCCCGCTGGCGCTAAGTACTTAGAAGCCATGGCCTATCGCGCTAAAGCAATTACTCGCCATCGCTTTGGCAATACCATGCAGCTGTTTGTACCTTTGTATTTATCAAACTTGTGTGCCAACGAATGTACCTACTGCGGCTTTACCATGAGCAACAAAATAAAGCGCAAAACCCTGTCTATAAGCGAAGTGTTGACCGAAATTGAAGCCATCAAAGATTTAGGCTTTTCACAGGTATTGCTGGTTACTGGCGAACATGAAACCAAAGTGGGGATGGAATATTTTGAGCAAACACTAAGCGCCATTCGCGAAAAGGTGAGCTACCTTATGATGGAGGTACAACCCTTAAAGCGTGAGCAATATGAAACCTTGAAGCACCTGGGCTTAGACGCGGTGTTAGTGTATCAAGAAACCTACTCACCGCAGCATTACGCTAATTACCACACTCGAGGTAAAAAACAGGACTTCCTATGGCGCTTAGAAGCCAGCGATCGCATAGGGAAAGCCGGCATTGATAAAATAGGCATTGGCGCACTACTGGGTTTAGGCGACTGGCGGGTTGATAGCGCCATGACCGCCCTTCACGGCAAGTTAATACAGCAACACTACTGGCAAAGCCGTGTATCTATTGCTTTTCCGCGCCTTCGTAGCTGTGAAGGTAACAGCACTGGCGGCAACGCCCTCACCAACAGTAAACTCCCTAACGAGCGAGATCTGCTGCAGCTAATATGCGCCCACCGCATTTTTAACCCACAAGCAGAACTCTCGCTGTCTACCCGAGAGTCGGCAGTATTTCGGGATGGCGTAATGCCACTTGGCATAACGTCTATGAGTGCAGCGTCGCAAACACAGCCTGGCGGTTACAGCGCCCCATCGAAGGCACTAAATCAATTCGATATTGACGACAACCGATCTGTATCAGATGTCGTGAGCGCACTTTCAATGAAAGGACTGGAACCCGTATGGAAAGACTGGATGCCGTTTACAGAACGTGTTTAAGCGCAAGAATACCTGTATTTTTCGTTTGAAAACTCGCGCTAAAATAGCGCACTTTTAATGGATTAATCGATTAGTTTTTGTAAGGGAAAATAAGAGAAAATTTGTTTTGCTTTCGTGCAAAACCCTCCGTACAATCCGCCCAAATTTTAGCCAGACACTTTACCTATGCGTCTGGCTTTTTTGTCTCATTTATCTCATATTAGATTTATCAAAACTAAAGGGCAGTGCGTTGGATACCGTTGAATTTATTCAAATTCGTAGATTTATAGTGAAGCTAGGCAAAATGCTGCACAAGTACGGTACCCCTGCGTTCCGTCTTGAAGCTTACCTAGGTGAAGTCGCTAAGTATTTAGGCGTACACGCTTCATTTATTTCAACGCCAACTTCACTGACTTTTGTTATCTGGAGTGACCGTCACGAAGACGAATATAACCATGCTGCGCGTTTGCTTCCTGGCGAATTAGACATGAACGCGTTGTCGCTTACCGATGAACTGGCCAGCGAACTGCTGTCGGGCAAATTAACCTTAAGTGAAGCTGACAAGCGCTTAAATGAAATAGATGCCATGGGCAGCCCTTATGGCAAATGGGTGACAGGTGTTGCCTTCGCTATGGCCACCGGCGCGTTTGCTATGCTAATGGGTGCAAGCTGGAGTGAAATTGGCTGGTCGGGTGCTCTGGGTATTGTGGCTTATCTTTGGACCTTATGGGCACAGCAGTCTAAACGCGTAAACTTGATGCTAGAGCCTGTCACCGCGTTCGTTGGCGGCATTCTTGCCTGTGCTATTGGTCAATACGTTGACCCTGGCATTAACATTCCGCTGGTTGTGCTTTCATCGGTCATTGTATTTGTACCCGGACTAGCGCTGACAATGGGCCTTGCCGAGCTTTCATCGCGCAACATGGTGTCGGGCACGGCTCGTACTATGGACGCCATCATGCAGCTGTTTAAGCTGTATTTCGGTGCTTTTTTGGGTGTGTCAGTGGGCTTTAGTGCGTTTGGTGAAAACGTGTATACCCCTGCAGAATCGCTGCCTTACTGGGCCACTTGGCTAGCGGTATTCTTGCTTTGCATTGCCCTAGTTGCGATATTCAGAACGCGTATTAAACACATTCCATGGGCATTGGCAGCAGCATTTATTGCCTACAGTGCTACCGCATGGAGCTCTGACTACATGAGCCCTGGGCTAGGTGCATTCGTGGGTGCATTTGCGTTAGGCATTTTTGCTAATGCGTTCACCCGCATTGCTAACCAACCCGCGACCATTGTGGCTATGCACGGACTTATAGTGCTGGTGCCGGGGTCTAAGACCTATATTGGCTTGAACTCGTTTATGACGGGCCAAGACTTTGTGAAGGCAGACCATTTGGGGCAGGAAGTATTTCTTATCTTTATGTCGCTAGTGGCGGGATTAATCTTTGCTAACGTGGTGGTGCCCACTAAAAAGGCGCTATAACGTAAATACAGTAACCTAAGGGTTTCACGCTAGAGCGCGGCTGGTGCCACTAGGCTGCGCAAAATCACTAGCGCAGCCTAACAAGCGGGCAAAAGGCGCTATTTAAGTAACTTGATCAACGCTCGTCCTAAACGGGCGTTGAGCGCGCCCGCAGCAATCGCTTCAGCAGAATTTTCCATAAACTTCGCCGACAAGCTGCCGCCAATTTGATTGGCAACTTCGTCGGTAGCTAAGTCAAACACGCCTTGCGCCGCAATGTTTTGCGCCAACACTTTAAGCAACTTCCAGTTGCCTGCTGTACTTGGTCTTAGTCCATACACGCGGGCCATTCGACGAATGGTACGAAAGCTAATCCATACCACAGCAAAAGTTTGAATAAGATTATTTGGGCTTATAAACGCAAGGCTTCCGGCGGTCACCGACTCTTTATTCAGCACCTTGTGCGCCTTTTCCTGAACAGGTTTTAGTACCGTGTCTTCGTACAGGCCTAATCGTTCTGGGCCTGTCATGTCGTCTTGAAGCTGCTGCTTATAACGGTCGAAACAATGCGCTGCGTAAGACCCCCGCGAAAAGCGTTTGCCGTGCTGGCTTAGCACGCGATCAATTTTCTGTGGCGATGCTTCTGTTCCCGCTGATGGATTTTGTTTCGCTGAAGGCTCTTTCTGCGCTGAAGGCTCTGTCCCATTACTAGCCAGCAAATCTCGGATAACGCTTGCATCTTCCATCGCCGTATTTACTTGCTTGTAGCCTCGCCACTCTTTAAAACTCAAAAAGCTAAAGCAGCTTACAAAACCAACCAATAATGCGCCCAGTACGCCCGTACCGATGGGGTGCTCGGAAACGTTTGCCGCAAGGGTGGTATAAGCTTCAAAAACAAAAAAGCCAATTAATGAAACAACGCCAAATCCTAATGTTGCCGCACCTAACGACAGGCCACCTTTTTTAGTATCCACTTCCCATACATCCTCGGTAACTTGTTGCGGAAGTTTGGTTTCAGGCTGCGCTATGTCTAAGGTTTGTGTTTTAACTTTGGTTTTGTACTGTGGTTTTGTTACCGCATCCCTTTCATGGTCATTATTAGGTTTACCATATCCAGTCACCGCATTATGCTGATCTTCCTCACCGACATCGCCGTAAATTGCATCGCTTCTAAGCGTAGACTGGCTTGTTTCTTCTGGGCTTTCGTCAAATGTATAAGGTTTATCGCTCATTCTTACTCTCCTTTGCCCAGTAAAAACTGAAGCAATCTATCTACGCCCTTACCCGCTAAAATACGCGCCTTAAAATCGCTAGGTACACTCACATCAGGTACTGGAAAATGGCTGCCCTCTTCCATCTCTTTCAGTGTGCTGGGAATAGGTTCGAACGTAGATTCTACATAGCGGCCATCAGTGTCTTTATAACGAATAGCATCGTCGTTACTACCTTCGTCGGTTACTTGCATGCTAGACACTAAAAAATGCTCGAATTGTATGGGTTTACCGTCAAACCGTGCTCTCGCCCCTTCGGTTATCTGGGTAAGTAAATTAAGTAAGTTAGCGCGCTGACTTACAGGCACTAAATCAGATTTAGTGGCCACAAACGCCACTCTGCCTATTTGTTCTTTTTTTAGCACATTGCGTGAAAACCACGTGCTTTGCCCGTACACAAAGGTGTCGGCCAGATGACTAAGGGTTTCCTTTAACTGATACAAATGCTGTCTGCTGTGATTAAGCCCTTCAAACAAATCGACTAGAATAATTTGCTTGTCGGTTTCTTTGAAAATGGACTGCTTCAGCGGCGTTAACCACCCACTTTGGAATTTAGCAAAGTGCTTGTCGAATATTTTAAACCAAGGATGTGATACATCGCTGGTGATGCTAGACGGAAGCGGCGTAAAACCAAAGGCCTGCCAATCGAAGTCGCTCGATTCCAATAAAAAACTGCCCGGCTGAAGAAGAGATATGCCGTTGGCCTTCGCGTCTACTAAATAATCGCGATAGGCATTAACCAGCAGCTGAATGCGCTGTTCGGTTGGCTCTTGCTCAAAATCAAACTGATTAACAAACGCTTTCCACTGGTTGGCAAAATACTGCTGCGGCCCACTGCTAAGCTGAGCCCACGCAGAATCTGACCAATGAGCATAGGTTTTACTTAGCATGGGAATGTCGGTCACCCATTCTCCAGGGTAATCGATAAACTCAAACACCACATCGCTATGAGGCAATACATGACGCTTCAATGAGGCGGTTTCTTTTAAACGCACCACCAGCTTAAAACCGAATGCTTCTTCGGTGGCTTTAGGCCATTGGCCGTTTTCAAGATCAGCAATGTTCTGTATATGCGGGAACGGTTTGTAGCCTTCAATGGGCTCTATGCGCATATCAAGCACTTGGGATGGCGGCAAATAACGTAGCAAAGGCAAACACGCATAGCCCTCTTCACTACGGCTTTTCAGCATAGTGATAAGGCTGGTGAACAGCATAGATTTACCGCTTCGACTTAGCCCAGTAATGGTGAATCTGTGAGTTTCTTTGTTAAACACACTGCTAAGTTTGTCGCCAGTTAGCGACGCCATTGCCCGAGTCTTGTCAAAAAGCGTAGCGATATTTTTTTGCATTATTTTGTTTGTATTCTGCCTTTGCAGTTCCTATTCCCTTAAACCTAAACCTTTAAAAATAATACCCAGAGAGTACGGCCTATACATTATTGCCCTCTCGTTATTATAGATATGCCTATAGGATTAATGTGGTTATTAAGGGGGAAAAGCAAGGGCAGTGCCAGCTAAACACGACGCTTCGTAAAATAAGTAACGCTAATGAAGGCTAATAAACTAATGCTCGCGAGTCTTATTGAATAGCTTTTTCTTTATGCGATTTTTACTGGAATGCCAGTGATTCTTAGGTTTGCGCGGCGCGTTTTCAATAACGTGTTCAAAATCGATATCCGACTTTTTGGTGGGCGGAACGTGAGCACAAAAGAATGTATCAATATGTGACTGGGCCAGCTTCTTTAAGCTTTCGCGATATTGGTTTGGGTGACATAACGGATATGGCGGTACTAGTTCACCTTTCACCTGTACCAATACATCGGCAATGTAAGCCTGCTGCGTGGGAATGTGCTTAAGCGTTAAATCGTGGTCGGTATGGCCCGGCGTGTACATAACCTGCCAGTCAGGAAAACCGGGCAGTAACTGATTGTCGGCAAGCGTCATATCTGGCGCTAGTATTGGGTTGTACCAAATAGGCATTCTTGGCTTGCCAATACGATTGGCCACCCACCAGGTTAGCAACAAATCTATGCCGTGAGCAGTACGCCCAGCAAACCCAGCATACCAATTAATGGCTTTGGGATGAGATGCCACCTGCGCACCAGTACGTTCACGTAGTTTAATGGCGCCTCCGGCGTGATCTGGGTGCATATGTGTAACCACAATCAGCTTTAAGTCACTTAACGGACGACCTAAGGTTTGCGTAATATATCGACACACGTTGTCTACATCGGCGCGGCTACAGCCATCAAGCAATAGCAACCCCTTGCTGTCTTCAACAAGATAAATATGCTGTATGTAGCCTGCAAGTGTGTGAATATTCATTACTGCTTCCTTTTCACCAAAACACGCGCCAACCGCGGTATCTGACATACCTCATGTACGCTAGCACTAAACCCCGCTAATCGCTGGCAAAGTGTGGGCTGCGTGATAATGTCTATAGCGCTGAATCCTATCAGAACCTATCTGGTAAGACCAGATTCAGCGAACAAGTGTAGCATTAAATTGCGTAACCACATTAGCCCGGGCTCACCTTCCTGCTGGCTATGCCAGTAAAGGTGTGTTTCCAACGCGGGAAGCTGATACGGCAGTTTGGTGCTAATCAGGTTATCATCGCTTACCGCATCAGCCACAGAGCCTGGCAAAGTTAACAAAGCGTTAGTGCTAGCCACCACATCTGCCGCGGCGCGATAGTTTTGGCAGCGCCATAATGAAGGACGGCTTATACCTAGTTGCTGCAGCGCAATTTCTTCTACCGACGCCCCTTTTGCCCGGTTCGACACCGTTATATGGCGTGCCGCCACATACTTTTTCTTATCTATATTTTGTGCCAGCGGGTTTTGCTTATTCATAAGCACCTTGTAGGTGTCGCGGCGCAATAGTGAGTGAGAGATGGGCGCGGCAACAGCGCGACCAATATCAATGACAAGGTGGAGGTTTCGATTTGTTAAGTCTGCCAGCATTGTATCTCGATGTAAGCGAGTGCTTACTATTTCGACATTAGGTGCTTGTTTTTCAAGGGTTGAAAGCAGGACAGGTAAAACGCCTAGTTCAAGAGACTCTTGCATGGCAATAACAAAGCGCTGATGGCTGTGTAACGGGTCGAAGTCGGCAAACTCCCCCAATGCTTTTCGAATATCGCTTAAGGCTTTTAGAATAGCGGGCGCTAACCGTTCGCAGGCCGCAGTAGGCAACATGCTTTGTTTTTCTTTAACAAAAAGTGGGTCGCCCAAAATATCCCTAAACCTGCGCATGGCATGGCTAACGGCCGATGGCGTAATGTGAAGCGCTTCAGCTACGCGGGTCATATTCCTATGCTGCCAAAGCGCTTCAAAAACCTTGAGCAGGTTTAGATCCAACTTCTCGAATTGTCTATTTTCGAACATTGCCACCACCATGAATGAGATTCACACCATTTAAGGATTATATTTCATTTCATTCACTTAACAACTTTCTCTACTATGCGTTTAACGAACAGTTATCGCACGCTTAAGAGACAGCCCCTACATTTTAACTTGCGGCGCCCCAAGTGCGAGATGCGAAGCAAATACTCTCTATATTTAATTAGTACAAATTCAACGAATGTAAAAAGGTGCCCTATGGATTTTTCACATAACGACAAAACCAAAGCCTTACTAGAGAAGCTCGATAATTTTATAGCCGAGCATATAGCGCCAATTGAAGATGAAGTTTACGACTTTCACCACAAAGAGAATAATCACGGCGACTGGAAAAGCTGGAAGCTGCACCCTGGTACTGAAGCGCTTAAAGCTAAAGCACGCGAAGCTGGGCTAGCCAACCTATTTTTGCCCGATGCTGAATTAGGTCAGGGCCTCACCACGCTTGAATATGCACCTATGGCAGAGCGCATGGGAAAATACCTCTTTGCACCAGAAATCTTTAACTGTAATGCGCCTGATACCGGCAATATGGAAGTGCTGTATCACTTCGGTAGCGACGCTCAAAAAGAGAAATGGCTTAAACCATTGCTGGCAGGAGAAATACGCTCAGTGTTTGGTATGACAGAGCCTGATGTTGCATCGTCTGACGCTACCAATATGGCCGCAACCATTATTGAAGATGGCGATGACGTAGTCATTAACGGTAAAAAGTGGTGGTCGACAGGGTTAGGCCATCCTAATGCTGCTATAACCATATTCATGGGCTTATCTAACCCTGATAACGACAAGCACAGTCGCCACAGTATGGTCGTAGTGCCGCTTGATACGCCTGGAATTACCATCAAGCGCATGCTAGATGCCTACGGCGATTACGATGCGCCTTACGGCCACGGGGAGATGCATTTCGATAATGTGCGCGTGAGCAAAGACAACCTAATTATGGGTTTAGGCAAAGGCTTTGCTATTGCACAAGGGCGCTTGGGCCCGGGCCGTATTCACCACTGCATGCGCGCTATCGGCATGGCAGAAAAAGCGCTAGAGCTTGCACTTAAACGCGGTCACGAACGGGTTGCGTTTGGTAAACCAATCATACGCTTAGGTGGCAACTTAGAACGGGTAGCAGATGCTCGCATGGCTATTGAGCAAGCGCGTTTGCTTACGCTTCACGCCGCATGGAAAATTGATAATTTAGGCGTTAAGCATGCTATGACCGAAATCTCAGCCATTAAAGTGGTAGTGCCGAATATGCTACAAAACGTGGTGGATATGGCATTACAAATTCACGGCGGTGCGGGTATGTGTAGCGACTTCCCTCTGGCGCGATTTGCCGCTGGTGCAAGAGCCCTTCGCTTAGCTGATGGCCCTGACGAAGTGCATAAAGGCATGGTGTCACGACTAGAGCTTAAGAAGTATCAGTAGTTATAATTGATACAAAAAATGCGGCTTCATTAAGCCGCATTTTTTAAAGGTTAAACAGCTGCACCAAACAGCGCTAGTTGCCTTCTTCCCGCTGCTTTATTTTACGGTGAATAGCATCAAGCTTTTTGAAGCTTTCCCATAACTCTGGGTGTGTTGCGATTAATGCTGCAACATGGTCGTGATTTTCTTCACGAGTATTTTTGGTAAGAAATTTAATGTCGTCATCATGAGGTAATAGACCAAAGTTGATGTACGTATTATCGCTAGTCGACGTGTTGCTGGCTTTTTGTATCATCATGGACCTGTAAGACTTCAAGTACCTAGGCTCGCAATGCTTACGCACAATTTGGCTGCCGGTGGGCTTACTGCGATGACATATCATGTCAAACTTAGCAACGTTGTTAATTTCGTTGTAGAGTTCCAAAAAAGCAAAGCGCTCTTGCTCAAAAGCTGTTACGAGTTGAGGCGTTGTTTTCTGCCCCACAACATCAATTCGCTCTACTTTCTGCTTATCTAACTGGGCCATTGCGTGGCCACTGGTTAGTGAAAAAAGCGCCAAAGCAGCGCTTAGTGCGAAATGTTTTTTAAGAATACGGTTCATTTTAATTCCTGTGATTTTCATGAATTAATCTTCGTAAACTTCTTCTTTACGCTGCTCAATGCGCTGGTGAATAGCGTCTAGTTTAGTAAAGCTATCAAATAGTTCTGGATGGGTGGCAATCAACGCTGCAACATGCTCGAAAGCATCTTCTCTCGTGTCGTTAGTAAGAAAGCGAATATGGTCATCGCTGGGTAAGCGGTTAAAATCGATCCCCGGGCCAGTAGACGAGACTTGCATCATCATTGAACGAAAGTCTTTCACATAACGCGGCTCGCAACTTTTACGGGCAATTTGGCTTCCAATTGGCTTGTGGTATTTACAGATTACGTCGAACTTTGCGACCTCATTAATGCTGTTATACAACTCTAGGAACTCGAAACGTTGCTTGTCGAATGCGCGTTTCAGTTGAGGAGAAGTTTTCTCACCCACTACGTCAATTGTTTCGTAGTTTTGTTTATCGGTCTGTGCGGCGAGGTGGCCGCCAAGAAAAATACCTAACGTTAGTACTGTCAACTTAACGGCATTTGGGAACACTTTGTTTAAGTGTTTATTCATTTGAAACTCCATCTTCTGAACGTTTTAAAACAATAGCAACTGGTCTAATTTTAATCAATTAATAAAAATTTAAATTAAGAGTCTAGGAAAACTGTTTCATTAAAGAAGGAGCACAAACAAAAAATGCGGCCGAAGCCGCATTTTAATTATTCATGTTTTGGTTCACATTAGAACGTATATGATGCACTCAACTGAGCATTGATCCCCGCACCATAGTAACCAACCGTATGTAGGCTGTTAATGTACTTCTTGTCGAAGATATTATTGATGTTCATGCGAACGGTGAAATCTTCTGTAAACGCATGCGAAGCATAAACGTTGCCTAAGAAGTAAGCGCCCTGCTTAACATTGTAGTCTACGTTGCTAATTTCAGACTGCCATCTACCGCCAAAACCTACTTCAATTTCTGGCGCTTGCGGTACGGTGTAACCTAGTTGGAACGTCACTACATCACGTGGTGCCCATAAGTTAGCGTCGTTACCTTGCTCGTCTTCTACATCAATGTTGGTGTAAGACGCGTTAATGCGTAGATCATCAGTTAACTGACCCGCTAGCTCAATTTCAAAACCGTCAGACTCTACCGATACGCCTTTGTAGTAGTACTGAAGAGTTTCAGGGTTAGTACCTGCATATGCTGCCAAGTTATCTTGTTCAGCGGTGAAGTAAGCGAACGTTGTTAGTAGTCTGTCGTCGAACCACTGTGCCTTGAAGCCCGCTTCAAAGTTCTTACCCTTAGTTGGGTCAAGGTATTGGCCGTTTACATCATACTGTTCTTGTGGCTGGTACACGTCAGAGTAGCTCACGTAAGCATTAACATCTTCTGTCACCGCGTAAGTCGCACCAACATAAGGGCTGGCTTCGCTTTCTGAGTTATCGATAACCGCGCCTGCGTTTTGGCCAGTACGCTCGAAGTCGATCGCGTTAAAACCAGCAATGATGTGCATTGCGTCTGTTACGCTGAATCGAGCAGAGCCGAAGTAACGTGTTAGTGTTTGCTCAATATTTGAGTACTCAGACACACCTAACCACTCTGGCTCAGCAATCGCATCCAAGCCGTATGGGAATGCTGGTGTTGGGCCGTATGCAGGAGTAGTAGCGTAGTCAAACGCATGAACAAAAGACACGTCGTCGCTAGTAGCGTGACTTACACCAAAGTTAACTTCATGGCTGCGACCAAACAGCTCGAAATCACCGAATACACGGCCTTCTAACAGGTGAGAGTCAATTTCAGAATCGTAACGACCTGGCCAGCCAACTAAACCAAGGCCAGTCTCTTTATCAATGGCACCGTAAGCATAAAACAGCTTACTTTCATCTTCGTAACCACGGAAGTTATAGCTAAGTAGCAATTGCCAATCGTTGTCGAATTCATAGTCTAGTTCAACAAAGGCGTTAGTGGTTTCAGTATCCCACTTGGTCCATTCTTGCGTAGTGGTGTCATTAATATCCCACTCGGCTTGCGTACCGTCGGTATAGTTGAATACTAGCCCGCCCCACGTGTTGCCGTCGGTATCAGCATCTTGGTATGACAAACCGAAGGTTATCGTTGCGTTATCCGTTAGCTGACCGTCAATAACGCCGTATACAAAGCCGCGATCGTTTTCTAAACCATCTAGGTGAGACTCTTTATCTTCAAAGCTACCTACTACACGCGCCGCCCAGCTGCCGTCTTCTGTAAGCAGCATAGAGTAGTCGCCTTGAACACGCTTGAAGTTGTAAGAGCCAATGCTTGCACCCACTTCACCGCCTTCTTCGTTAGTAGGACGCTTGCGCACATAGTTGATGGTGCCTGACGCATTACCTACACCAGTAAGCAGGCCGTTCGCACCACGAATAACTTCAATTTCTTCGTAACCGTAAGCTTCAACCGAACCGGTAACAATACCCCAGTCGTTAGGCAGGCCTACACCATCAATTTGGGTGTTTTTAATTTCAAAACCACGTGCGGTGTAGTTAGTACGGTTAGTTTCCCACTCTTCTACGTTAATACCTGGTGCTAGCTTTAGTGCGTCATTAATGTTGAACGCACCGAACGACTGCATAAGGTCTTCAGAAAGAATACTGATAGACTGAGGCGTTTCACTGATTTCCATGGTTAAGCCTGTTGCACCGCGGCTAACACGGTTTTGGCGAACACCTACAATACGAATTTTTTCTACGTCTGCTTCTTTAACTTCTACTGTATCGCTTTGAGTTGTTTGCGCATTTACCGACAAAGCAAACGCGATAGGCGTTAGTGCAAATAAACTGCTTAGTTTCATGGTTTTCTCTGTTATTTGGTTATGAAGGGTTAAGAACTTTACGGCGGAGGAGTATAAGATAAATTAAAGCTAATTTAAATGATAATTATTGCTATTTAAGTTTCTAAAAAGAGATTTTACAAAATGGTAAAGGTCGTCTTTCCAATACACTTGAGCTGAAAAGGTTAGCTTGTGTTTGCTATACAAATGAATTAGAAGTAGAGGTTCTTAATGGACTTGCGAATAAGTTAAAGGTTTGACGACTAATATAACGTACTACTCGGCCAATGCATCAGCATTAGTGAAACAATACGACAGTGTTCCTTTTGAGACTGTTCACAAAGACTGGCTAAAGGCTATACCTAAAGAAGGAATGGTACTTGATGTGGGTGCAGGCTCCGGTCGGGATGCTCGCTATCTAGCTGCGAAAGGCCTTAGTGTAGTTGCTGTGGAACCAGCTGTAGGTATTCGAGAAATTGCACAAGAATATACTGTTGCAAACCCTATTCACTGGCTATCCGATTCATTACCTGAACTGACCGAAGTTTTTCGCTTACAAACAAAGTTTGACCTGATCCTGCTAAGTGCAGTTTGGATGCATATCACGCCGTCGGAGCGAGAGCGCTCTTTTAGAAAGCTATCCTCTTTACTGAAACCCAGCGGTAAACTAGTTATATCTTTACGCCATGGCAGTTGCGCTGACGAACGCACTATGTACCCTGTTTCAGCAGATGAACTGGCTAAGTTTGCAAGTCAATTCGGGCTTTCCTATCGACTGCTTACTCCTGAAAAGTCAAACGATGAGCTAGGCCGCGCTGACGTTCAATGGCAAACGGTTTTACTCACACAACATGAGAAAGATTCGAGAGCTTAGTTCAATGTAAGAACAATAGCAGGCTTTACTAAGTAACTTATGGCGTGACATTTAAAATTCAAAAGTAACCAAATGATTTTAAATGTAATTTAATGAAATAATTCTGATATATTAAACTGAAACTAGGGATGATAGTGCTTCGGTGAAGTGTCTAAATGGGATGGACATACTTTCGACTTTATCATGACGATAAAGCAATCATTAGACCTCATCTTTGAAAGCCTTTTCGCTTAGAGCTAGATTAAGCCCTTTTGTTTAGGCATTGCACCGACTTGTAAATGGATAAAGAGAGCTCTGTTTCTCTTTCTTACTTTGATTTTGAGGCTGACTGGATGAGACTCACTTATTACGTCAACAGATTACAAAGCCTGCGACCTGATAGGTCTTCAGGTAGAGCCAAACCTCATAAAGTTTGCATGATGTTTGCTGTCATGGAACTCATTGAACAAGGACATATCCAAGATAATAAAATTTATTATGATGATGCTTTAAAGAAACGCTTTAGCTGGCATTTTATGCGATTAAAGCAAAGCAATGATACTGACAGTCCTTTCCTACCGTTTTACCACTTGAAGTCTTCTGGGCTCTGGCACTTAAAAGTTTCAAAACAGAATACAGCTGCATTTGACTCAATGAGATCGGCTACTGATACGAAAATTCTTAGTCTAGTGGATTATGCATATCTTGATGAACAACTATTCGTATACCTCAAGAGTCCAAGTACTGCCCCTATTCTTAGAAATGCACTAACAGCCAACCTTGACACTTTAGAAGATCAATACTGTCGCTGGGCTAAATCTATAGGAAAGTCTGAAAAAACTATAAAAAATTATGTTGGCGCGTTGAAAAACTCTATACCGAATTGGTTAAATGATGCAGGAGTTTTAAAGCAAAGTCTATTAAGCATAAGCTCTTATTATGAGTATGAAACTATTGTAAATAAAACCTTCGAGCTAAGAGAATTTGTAGCTAAAGATAAGCAAGGTAAGGGAATGTACAGCTCTGCAATTAATAGTTACAGAGCATTTTTGTCAGACATTACACAAGTAAGTGCAAAACAAGATATAGATAATATTATTCTAGATAGCTCTATCTCTGAGACACAAAAAGCCGTCATGGTTAATACGCGTATAGGCCAAGGCAGATTTAGAGATGACCTGATCAGTCATTGGAAAGGTTGCGCTGTTACCAAGTATCAAAATTACTCATTCCTTATAGCGTCTCATATTAAACCATGGTCAAAATCTGAGAACGACGAACGCCTTGACCCATTTAACGGCTTGTTACTTCTAGCCAATATTGATAAAGCATTTGATTTGGGATTCATCAGCTTTAATGAAAATGGCCAGATTTTAATTTCTGATCATTTGGAAGAATGCCAAGTACTAGGCATACATTCCAATATGAAGATTATGTTGGCCGACCAACATCAAGACTATTTAGCTTACCACCGCGAACATCAATTCAAACAATGACTATAAGAGTTACTTTACAAAAAGAAGGCAAGAGCTCGAGGCGTGAATACAAAACTCTCGCTCGCGCTACCAGTGCTATTGAAAGATGGTTTAGTGGCAATAAAGGAATGGCGCTGATTTACCAACCGGGGGAACAACCAGTTGTATATAGAAGTAAGCATGAGTTACCTGTTTTGAAGCAAAGTACACAGACGAATTTTTATAGAACAAAAGCATGGCGAGAGCTGAGACTCTCTATTTTGCTAAAGTCGAATTGTAGTTGTAAGATCTGTGGCATTACTTCGGAAAGAGGTGCGATCTTACATGTCGATCATATTAAACCACGTAGCCTATACCCAGATCTTGCACTAGATAAAAGTAACTTACAGGTATTATGTGAAGACTGTAATATTGCTAAATCTAATAGTGACCTCTAAACAGTTGTCTAAAGCTGCCAGAACGCGCGACCTTTGCCTCCGGAGCCTGATTTTAGGGTATTTCTCAGTAAACAACCATGAACAAGGATGCATCAAAAACAACAATAAAACATTGATTTTTAAATATTAAATACATTCATAGTTTGTTCATACTTGTTCATGTAAACTCACCCAAAATCACTTACTTTGCTACATATTTGCTACATATTTTGATTATGGCTATCAAGAAAAAGATAACGAACAGCAGCATTAATGCACTTCAACCTGAAGATAAAAGGCTAAACGACACCGAGATTTCAGGTTTTCATGCGCGTATCTCTCCAAAAGGTAGGGTGACTTACTTTTTATATTATCGCCACAATGGAAGACAGCAAAATGTTAAGTTGGGTAAACACCCAGAAATTACACCCGCACAAGCGCGAGATGCCGCAAAGATGGCTAGCGCTTCAATTGTGCAAGGTGTTGATCCGCACGAAAACAAAAAAGAGTTAAAAGCACAAGAAAAGCTAGCGAGGCTCACCACACTTCAAGCATTCATCGAGCTGGAGTTTGAAAAATGGTACACCGCGCAATATCCACGAACGGGCGAGCGTGAGCTAAAAAACTTAATGGTCAACTTCCCTACTCTTCTTCCAATGCAATTGCGTGATATTAACTCTTCTTTGCTAGAAAAGTTACGCACTGAAATGCTTAACCAAAAGAAAAGCAACGCGACCATTAATAGGCGATTTACCACTTTAAAATCTGTATTGAGCAGAGCTGTTGAATGGGAAGTTATACCTAGCCACGATTTAAAAAAGTTAAAGCCATTAATTGAAGACAATAGCCGTATTCGTTATCTAAGCTTTGACGAAGAAGAACGTTTGAAAAAAGCATTAACAGCAAGAGACATTAAAATAAAGCGTGAGCGAGACAGCGGCAACAAACATAGAGCCGAACGGGGCTATCCACTTCTACCCAACTTAAGTGCACGAACGTTTGCCGACTACCTAGAGCCGTTGGTGATATTGGCAATGAATACCGGAATGAGAAGGGGTGAACTATTTTTACTTAGATGGCAAAACGTGAACTTAGAGCGAGATTTTCTAACGATTGAAGCGGCAAATGCTAAAAGCGGAAAAGCTAGGCATATTCCACTTAATCAGAAAGCTAAGTCAGCACTAACAAACTGGAGAAACGACTGTGGAAGCTCATTGTGGGTTTTTGAGGGAAAGCCAGAACAACCCCTTAAAGATATAAAGAAAGCTTGGTCGACAGTCTTAGAGGAAGCGAAGATAAAAGATTTTCGTTTTCATGACCTACGCCATCATTTTGCAAGCAAGCTTGTAATGGCTGGTGTTGATTTAAATACAACTCGTGAGTTGCTCGGGCATGGTTCTTTAGATATGACGCTCAGGTACTCTCATTTGGCACCTGAGCATAAGGCAAGGGCGGTTGAGCTTATTTAATCTTTTTGAGCTAGAACTTATCGAAATTTAGGACTATATTAATGCAAAAGGTGTTTTTTAAACACGCACCTGTGTGTCTGCTGACTGATCGGCCAGTTGCTTTATTGAGTATAAATGAGTAGTATTATCTCCCCCTTAAAGGAAGTAGGTAAGTTTGCAGGGCTTGCTAATTACTGGGGTACATTAGATTTTTGGGAGTCTATTTATGAATAATTTAAAATTCAAAATGTTAACGCAGAATAAAAAATTAGATTGGGGCCACGGAGACGGCTAAGCGTTTAAAAGATTATTTCCGAAAGGCCCCAGATGGGGCCTTTTTTTGTTTCTCTAGGTAAAAAATAATGATAAATGGAATTAAAAGTTTCTGGGAAAACGATTCTTCGAAATGGTTAAAAATTGTTTCTCTGCTGTTTGTTGCTGCAAGTGTCACTGTAGCGATTACCAATACTCTTATTCAAGGAAATGAAGAGTTTAAAGCAAGTTCAATTACTTTTATTTTTTTCACTGCTGTTGTCCTACTACTATCTGCATTCTTATCCCTCATCTCTTTTTTTGCTAAAAGGTCAGAAAAAAAGAAAAAACCGCTGTTAGCAAAAGTTGCTCTTACAGTTTTAGCTGTGGGGGGGATATTAGTTGGCGCAGTACTTTTATTGCTAACTTTGGGAGTAGTCGAGACTACTAACAACTTTGTTACTACTCTTGGTGTTGCACTTCCAGTATTCGTGACAATTGGATATGGTGCGATTTGGATCACTTACAATATTCAAAGGGAATCAGAGCAATTGGAAGAAAATAGAAAAACTCATAGAAAAAACCATACTCTGAATATTCTGCTACAGTCGCGTCTAAGCGAAACCTATCAAAATAGAATGAAGGATGCATCTAAGTTTTACCCTAGCCATAATAGCTTTCCTAATGTCCTAGATATGGAGGAAGGCGAGAAGCGTACTAAGTACGAAATGTTGGTATCTTACTCTGGTATGTTTCAGGAGGGCGCGACCTTTGTAAATCCCAAAGACAAAAATATATCATTGGAAGTCGATAAAGAGTTGCACGACCATGCTCGAGCTATCGAAGGATTAAACTACTTATTAAATTACTTTGAGTTTATTAGTATCGGTATCAAAAATGGCGACTTAGATGAAACAGTTCTAGAAGATTCACTTCACTGGATTCTGATAAATTTACTCGATCGCACAAAGAATTTTATCGCTTTGACTCACGTTCAAAGTAAATCCGATAAAATTTGGGAAAATGCCATTAAACTAGGTGGAAAGTGGCAAGAAAATGCGACTATCAAAGAGTAATAACCCTTTGATTATAAAATGTTACTATCGCTTACCTGAATTAAAGGACGTATTTGGTTTCAGTAGTGACGACTATCGATATCTATGCGAAAACTCAAATGTACCTATACATATCTTCAGCTACGCACGTTACTTTATCTTAGCTGAGCGACTACCCAAAACCTTCAAAAAGGTTATTCGTGGAACCGTTTACTATAACGGTATTATCGAATTGACTCTCCATGACAAAAAATTACTTTTAAGGGATGGTTTTGTTTCAATAAAGACCGCGTTTCTGGACAATGTTAAAGGAATCCAAACGATGGAGTCCTGTTCTGAAGAATTACTGACAAGCTTGTTCAAGCATAATTTTGAAATAGACTACGTTTCTAGCACAGAGCAATTAGACCTTTCTCAATGCGATGCCATTTTGATAAACGAAGAGAATAGAGAACTGCTACATCAGAAAGAAACACCATTACCTAGCGGTATAAATATTACGTTAAATGACTTAGTGCTAAAACGTGAACTAGTGGATTGGTGCAAGCTTCAACTCAATATTGAGGAAGCGACTTCCAACACTCGAGAGCATGCAATAAAAGAGCAAATTAGAATTATCCATAGAGATAACCCAAGCTTGGGGGGCACTAAACTTTATAAACTTGTTTTAGATAACTATGAAAATGATATCGATACTACTGACCCCCTCAGCATATTGATAAGCATAGATAGAGACGAACTTATTTGGGGGAAAGCTGGCCGAAATGAATACACTATATCAAAAAAACGCTTTCTCAATATTTTCTCAGAGATTAAAAATAGAAATTAATTTTTCCCGCCTAAGTTCCCGGGAAGCCTGGGAAAGATAAATTCAGCCCTAACTTCGGAAGAATAAGTAGGGTTGAACCATGAATAATGAGATTAAAAGTAGAGCACTTTCTGAAAAAGAAGCTTCATCATACATCTGCATGAGCCGTTCGTTTTTGCGCCAAGCGCGCATGGATGGCAATCGCGGAAACCGCACACCTGCCCCACCTTTTATTAAAATCGGACGTGCTGTTCGTTATCTTCGGGAAGATCTAGATGCTTGGCTAGAAAGCTTCGTGCGACGCACCCACCTTTATCAAGATGAAGGTGTAGCGTAATGAAGAAACTATCAATACACCAAATCGAATTGCTCACCTTCTTCTATAACGGCGGAATTGTTGAGTTTTGTACCAGTGTGAGCCCCAAATTAGGAGATTATCACTTCCCTACTGAAAAGCCGATTAAGTTTTCTAAGACTGTATTCTTTTCGTTAGCTCGTATCGGGCTGTTAAAAGAAACCAAAGAAGAAATGGAGTTTGGCATTCGTTGGAGCAATTTCTCGATTTCTGAAAAGGGAATGAAGCTGCACAACGAACTGGAGGGTCGTGATGAAAACTCATAAAGAAACTCCAATCGCTCGTTCACTTGATGAGCTAGATAGAATTAACGGTGAATTTTACCGCTCCCTATCAAAAGAAGATCGACTGTTTGTAAAAGAAAGAATTTCTCATTTCAATGAATCTATTCAGCGAATACTTATCAACCAGTATCAAACATTTGATAAGCCGTATAACGCAAACAGCTATTTGCGTAAAACAGTTGAGACGTTAAATGCGCTTATTCCAGAAAAAATCATTCCCTATTTTGATGCTAGCGAGTCTGAACTAAGAGAGCTCTCAGAAGAAAATGCAAAACGCTGCAAACGTCTTGAGCTCTATACTCATTCACATGCAAACCGTAACGTAACGGGTGAAAAACCCGTTAACGGAAATATAGCGCTTTACAATGAATGTGCGCAGTTCGTTAACGGGTATGGTATTAATCCTCCAGAGCTAAACAAACCCGTTAACGTTAACGGGGCAATCAAAAGAGTGCAGGACAAATACTGGTGGCATCGGAAATTACGGAAGATGTTACGCCGTACAGAAGAAAAAGTGCAAATTCACCTAGGACAGGTAAACAGTAGAAAAGGAAAGTACTGTAGTGATAACACTGTAAAACATCGCTTAATTCAAAAAGAACTGCAGAGGCAAATGCTCGAAAATCTCGTTATCGTTAACGAAAATAATGAGTCGTTTTCGCTTGCTGAATTGTCAGATAAAAATGTATCTAACCCTGTTAATCGTAAAAATGAACTTATGACACGCATGGCTGGTTACGAAGATATTGCTAAAGAACTAAACCATAAAGCCTTATTTGTAACGGTTACGTGCCCTTCTCGCTTTCATAACACATACGCTAAGTCTGGAGATAGAAATCCAAAATGGGATGGTTCAACGCCTTATGAGGCGCAACAGTATTTAAATGATATGTGGGCGCTCGTTCGCGCTGATTTAAACCGAAAGGATATTAAGCTATACGGCTTCCGCATTGCAGAACCACAACATGATGGTACACCACATTGGCACATGCTTATTTTCCTAGAACAGCACCAAGCGAGCGAGTTTAAAAACGTTATCGAACACTACGCGCTAAGAGAAAACGGCGATGAAGCTGGCGCTAAGGAAAACCGTTGTGACTTTAAAGATATTGATTATTCAAGAGGCAGCGCAACGGGCTACATTGCTAAATATGTAAGTAAAAACGTTAACGGTGCGAATCTAGATAGTGATATCGACGGCGGTAACGCTATTGAAGCAGCGCAACGTGTGGAAGCATGGGCTAGTTGTTGGGGTATACGTCAGTTTCAGCAATTAGGTGCAGGAGCTGTTACTGTGTGGCGCGAACTAAGAAGACTTAAAGCGCTTTGCAACGAAACTGAACTCTTCTCTGATATTTTCGAAGCAGCGGATAAAGGCAAATGGGCAGACTTTGTAAAACTAATGGGTGGAGTATTCTGTACGCGCAATGAACAGGCCATTCGGCCTCTTTATAAAGAAAAGCTTGATACAGGAACAGGTGAACTTAAACAAAGTTACTTTGACGGAGAGGTTTCAATTTCGCTTCGAGGAATAAAGCTAGGTGAAAAAGAAGTTATTACTAGAATTCACGAATGGCGCTTAGAAAATCGTGGCACAAGAGCCGCATAGCGGCTCAGATGCTTTTACTTGGAGTTCTGTAAATAAGTGTACGCGCTCTTTTCTGTACCTTGAAAAGAATGCAAGTGTCCAATTTTTTGCTAATATGCACTCTCCCCTGAATTATCATGACGACGTAAATACTCGAACAGGTTGGTATGTTGCAAGGCTTAAAATGATTACCCAGATTGACATTGAGAATTTTAAACTTTTTGATAAAAAGTCATTCAAATTCAATAGCGAGTTTAATTTAATAGCTGGCGTTAATGGCTGTGGCAAAAGTTCTCTTCTCAAAGCCCTTGCGATATCACTTGCTGGATGGGCGCATGCTTACATCAAGAATGAATGGAACCTTCGACCAATATCCGATGATGAGATAAGAGAGATAGAATTAGATGGTAGGTTTGACTTAACCAAAAGAACCTCTATTACTGCCCACGGCGTATTCCCGATTATTAACCGCTATGCGAGTGCTACTAACGGTAAAGTGTCATGGACTCGCTCGCGTAGCGAAGGCTTTGATATGACGGTTTTATCAGGAAAGATTCAATATCAAAATCGTGGAACAGGCTCCTTCAGTCAAGAATATAATTTGAACCTATCTACTCTAGGTTGGGATGTTTTAAGTTATATTGAGAAAGGGCAAACTTTTGATTTGCCCGTAATTGCTTTTTATGAATGTGACCGCTTGTGGATTTCTAAAGGTGATATAGATGTTGAAAGCTCGGCACAAAAACAGTTTTCACGTTTTGAACCGTATACTGACTGTTTCCATACAGGAGCGGATGATAAGGCAATTAGTGAATGGTTATTGAAACTAGAGTTAAGTGAGATCCAAAAAAAGACACCAAGCCCAATGAAATCGGCTATCGAGTTTGCTGCTAAGGGGGCTATGGAAAACTGTATTGGTTTTGGTTTCGATTTTGATGAATCAAGAGTTATGGTTCGTTTTGAAGATGGTAGCTCGATCCCTTTTGAACACTTGAGCGATGGTCAGCGTACTATCCTTGGTTTATTTTGTGACATTGCTAGACGAGCAGCAATTCTCAATCCCCATATGAAAGAAGACGTCTGTACAGAAACACAAGGCGTTGTTCTTATCGATGAATTGGATTTGCATCTACATCCGAAATGGCAAAGAAGAGTTATAGAAGACCTAAGAACCATTTTTCCTAAAATGCAGTTTATTTGCACGACCCACTCAGCGTTTCTTATCCAGTCTCTACGTTCAGCTGAAGAACTCCTCTTACTCGATGGCGAACCATTGTTAGAGTATGACAGTAAAGGAATTGAGGAAATAGCCCGAAATATGGGCGTACAGAGCCCTGAATTTTCGCTACGCTATAAAGAAATGAAACAAGTTAGTCATGACTTTTTAGATATTTTAGACAGTGAAGAGCTTTCTAAAGAAGAGTTTCACGAGAGATATAGACAACAGCTAGCTGAATTAATTGCTCCTTATTCTGATAATCCAGCTTTCCAAGCCTTTTTGGAGCGAAAATACACTTCTAAGACAGGCCATGAACTGTGAGGCCTTGCAAACGCGGGGATTCCCCAAAACCTCAAGGTTTTACTCACTACAGAGATGCATTTGATCATCTTTTAAATGCAATAGGTAAAGGTTATTCGCAAGGAAAACCTATCGCACAATACTGTAGCTATTGTGAGCGAGTAATTGTCACTAATCTTGCTGTTGAACATTTACAGCCTAAAGATGGTCCAGACGGAAGACCTGATTTGAAAAACGAATGGGCCAATTTCCTTTTAGCTTGCGTTAACTGCAACTCATCTAAAGGTAACAAAGCGGTAAATTTCAACGAACTGTTTCTCCCCGATAGGGATAATACCTTCCTTGCTTTTGATTATGATACCAATGGCGTGGTAGCCCCAGCGGCTGGCCTTACCGACGAACAAAAATCATTAGCACAACGTACGATTGATTTAGTTGGCCTTAATGCAGGGATTGTAAATAACGGTACAGCTGTTTCAAAAGATAAGAGAAATCAGAGAATAAATGCATATCTATCAGCTATAGACTCTCTAGAAGACTTTAAATCAGATCCAAACAACGAAGCACTGAAAAGAGCAACAGTAAAGTCTATGGTCACCAGTGGATATTTCAGTATTTGGATGAAGGTTTTCAATGATTACCCTGAGATGAAAAGCAATTTCATAAATGCGCACAATGGCACTAGGGAGAGCGGGTGTTTTGATGGACTAGCAGACGCTATTTCACCACACCCGAATACGGACAATCTTGATTGTGGTGGAAAAATTTGACGGCAGACTGCTACACATTTGCTACATATTTTAAAAAGGGGATTTTTAGAAGAAGAGAATAAGGCTACAGCTCTTTAAGAATGGAGCACCCGAGAGCATTCGAACCCATGACCTTTGCCTCCGGAGTGCAAAGCCACCAATCAGCGCTTTATGGCTTACCCTCAGACGGCCTATCAAAGCTTTCATCATTACCGAAATAAAGCTGGCTTAGTCAGCTTTTCTTTATTTATAGATAGCTCAGGCAAAGGCTATTGTTTCTCTAAAGCTATTTAACTCTCCTTCGGTTCCTTCAAACACCTCACACTGCGATTTTGCCACCCGCTTTTTTAATACGGGTAATTATTAGCGCTAATTGAGTTTATAATACCGGTTAAACAGTTTTTGAATTACATCGACCAACTTGAGTAGAACATGGCCCATAAAGTACGTTATAAGTTTAAAGGTGTGGCAAAAGAGATAAATTTTTCTTACAGCCGCCATCAAAATATGCATGAAGCCGTGGCCGAAGCTGAGGGAATAGACCTTTCCCAGTTCCTGCAAACTGAACAGCAACTTGCCGCTATTAGTAAAGATAAAAAAACCGTAAGAAACTTCAGAGATACCGAATTTGCAAAAATGGGGTTTTCTGATTTGTACTTTTTAAAAAACGGGCAAGAATGATGGTTGCGCCCTTTCAACACAAACTAGACCTTTGAGCTACTTTGCTTTTGGGGATTAACGGCCAAACCTTAAAAAATGGAGGGCTCGATAGTGTTCGAACCTCTGACTCCGAAGTGCAAAGCTACCAATAAGCGCTTTATGGGTTACCCTCAACCAACTCATGAAAAGCCTCAATCGCCTTATCAAAGCTTTCATCATTATCGAAATAAAGCTGACTTAGTCGGCTTTTCTTGATTTTGTATGTCGCGCTGGCAAAGGCTAGTGCTTCTCTAAAGCTACTAAACTCTTCGTCGAATACAGTGAATACCTCGCGCTGAGGTTTTGCCACCCGCGTAATACTCCCATTCACTTCATAATCGAACCCTGCAAATTGAAGACGGGAAAGGGTTTCTTTGCCTAATCGCATGCCGCCTTTTAGGCTTATTTGAAATGCCGCGTCCATTTCTTCAATTTCTTCCATACTCCAGTGGTTAAACACCCGAATGGCCTTTTTGTACTTTTCCGCCAACCGCTTTTTTAACACCGTTATTCTGGGTTCTAGCGTGGCGTTGTTTTCATTTTTTAAAAGTTCAGTGCATTCGTTGCATGCAGGCACGGAAATAAAGTCGGCCTGTAGATGTCCGTCTTGCCAGTCGTGAATGAATTTTATGGGTGGAATAAAGTCTTGCCGCGCAGCTTCGCAGCCGCAGTAAATGCAGCGATTAAAATCAGCCGAATGTACCGCGTTTAGTGGCTGATAGAATTTTTGATAATTCTTAACTGACATTCTGCTACATACGTAAAGTTGAAAGGGTGCAAACGGTGATTACAGTACCACAGTCGCTTTTGTAGGGTACGCTAATTGTGCTCAGCTAATACAAACGCCTACAAACGCCGCCCGTGAGCGGCGTTTGTTTCATTCAGTTACGATAAAAGCTACAACCGCGACGGTCTGCTGTGCGGGTCGCCCTCAACGTGGCCTTTTGGCGGTCTTTGTTTAGGCTTTGCAGCAATAGGTGTTTGGCCATCACTCTCTTCGCCCTCTTCATCAATATCCCATGTGCCTTCTTCGCTCCACGGGTCGTCGTCGGGGAATTCCCCTATATTGATTTCTTTTACCGAGTAATCGGGCTGGTAACGCATGTCGTAATTGGCCGCCCGCACTATGGCAATACATAACATTAAGGCCACAGCTAATAGCGGAACGCCCCCTATTATCGACGCCGTTTGAAGCGTTTCTAATCCACCTACAAACATAAGCACTATAGGCATAAACGATAGCGCGAATGCCCAGAACAAACGATTCCAGCGCAATGGCTCTTCGTCTACTTCTTTTTGCACTACAGCTGCCAGAATGTAAGAAATGGAGTCGAAGGTAGTTGCGGTAAAGATTAGCGCTAACAAGGTGAATACAAAAATGACTATGTAGTCCAATGGCAGCGTGTGTAGCATGGCGAAAATCGCGGCCGTAGGGCTTTCTTGGTTAAGAATACTCACCACGTCTAGTTCACCCGAAAGCTGCAAATACAAGCCATAATTCCCCATTACCATGAAGAATAAAAAGCAGCCCATGGTGCCGAAGAACATGGAGCCCGCCACCATAGTGCGAATGGTTCGCCCCCTTGAAATACGCGCAATAAATAGCCCTACGCTTGGTGCAAATACCAGCCACCATGCCCAGTAGAATATGGTCCAGTCTTGAGGGAAATGCGTGTTTTGAAAGCCATTAAATTCAGCAAAAGGCTCTAGCCAGGTAGCCATTTTAATGATGTTGCTAAGTACTCGGCCCAAAGCATCTAGGCCGGTATTGGCCATAAACAACGTAGGTCCCACAACAAATATAAATAGTAGCAACCCTATGGCCAGCCAAAAGTTAATGTCTGACAGCAGCTTAATACCCTTCTTTAAACCTACATACGCGCTGTAGCCAAAGATAGCTGTACAGGTTACTAGCACCAGAACTTGGGTGGTAAGTGATTTAGGCACGCCGAATAGTTCGTGCACCCCTTCATTTATCATTGGCGCAGCCAAACCTAACGTGGTCGCCCCGCCGCCTAACATTCCGAAGATAAAGCTGATGTCGATAATTTTACCCAGCCAGCCGTGAGCCATTTTCTCGCCAATAACCGGCATGAGTGCTTCAGAGATTTTAAGTACGCTGTGATTGCGCACATAGTAGAAGTACGCAATAGGTACGGCGGGAATGAGGTAAATAGCCCAAGCAAGCGGGCCCCAATGGAAGATACCGTAGGCTGCAGCCCATTTTGCGGCTTCGGGGGTTTCACCTTCTATATGAAACGGTGGCGCTTGGTAGTAGTACACCCATTCAATCATGGACCAGTACAAAATAGACGCGCCAATGCCTGCACAAAACAGCATGGCAGCCCATGATACTGGCGAGAACTCGGGCTTCTCTTCCGGGTCGCCTAGTTTTATTTGCCCGATGTCGCTGAACATGATGTAAACCATGAACCCACCGGCGCCAACACCAAGCAAGAGATATAAAACACCAAGTTTACTGGTTACGAAGTCTTTTGCGGCTGCCACCCACTGTGCGCCTTGGTCCGGCCAAATAATTAGGGGAATGGTGACAGAGAGAAGAAGAATAAGAGAGCCAAAAAAAGTGGGCTTGTCGATAACGCTAAACGCGCCTTCCTGTTTAATAATGGCCTTGGAGGAGGCCGCATCTCGGGTACTACTACTCATACACGATCCTTTGTTTTGTTTTTATAGATGCCTATTACGTTTGGCTTTAAACGAGCGATCTTAAAAAACAGTTTATCAGAATTGTGTTAGCTATTGGGCTGCTTCAAATCGGTGTGCGTTTATTCATTCGTGCTTTGGTTGTTAGCATGCCCATGCCCAATGCGGCCATAGATACCGCAATAACGCCGTTTAGATAGTTGAAGAACGCATAGGGCACGTAATCGAGCACGTTAACGCCCAGGGTGGCAGAGTAAAACGCACCAGCCGTTGTCCACGGAATAAGGCCTGTGGTCATAGTGGCACCTTCTTCTACCGACCGAGATAGCACAGCGGGGTCAAGGTTCTGCTGTTCATATTTCGGTTTAAACAGCTGGCAATTCAAAATGATAGAGATATAGGCCTCGCCCATGGCCACATTGCCTAGAAAACCAGACGCAATGGTCACGGCAATTAGGGTTGCTGTGCGTTTTACCCGTTCAATAATGCCTTTCAGTAACGCAGCTAGAAAGCCTGCACCGTGCAGTATGCCACCCAATGCGATTGCCATTAAGGCGAGGAGCAACGTCCAGCTCATACTGCTGATGCCGCCTCGTCCTAGTAAGGCATCTAAATTTGCGATACCCGTATTTTGAGGGGTGTTTTCCCACAATGCGTTAAGCACGCTAATGGTATTGGTGTCTTGGTAGAAAATAGCAATGATAACGGCAAGCAGAATACTGCACGACATGGTTACTTCAGCCGGCACTTTCTTGATGCTCATTACCGTAAGCAACACCAGCGGTAACAGTGTTATATAGGGTGCAAGGTTATAGTGACTGGCGAGTGCTGCTTTTATTTCAGTTATTTCGTCAACATTTAAGCTTTGGTTTGCGTAGCTAAAGCCAATTACCAAGAAAATTACTAAGGTTAGAAGAAAGCTAGGCAGTGTAGTTAGCAGCATGGCGTACATATGCCGATACAGGTTGGTACCCGCGCTCATGGATGCGAGGTTGGTGGTATCAGACACCGGGGACATTTTATCGCCAAACGTCGCGCCACATACCACCATGCCTGCCACAATGGGCAGTGGTATGTTCATGGCAGCGCCAATACCCATCAGCACTACACCCATAGTGCCCACCGTACCCCACGATGTGCCTGTAGCTACCGACATTACCGCACACAAAATTAATCCCACCGCAAGGAAGATACTGGGGTTTAGCCAACTTAAACCGTAATAAATTAGCGTTGAGATAGTGCCGCTTTGCATAAAGCTGGCGATAACCATACCAATGAGGATAAAAATATAGATTGCTGGCATGGCTCGGGTTAACGCGCTGGTCATTAAATCGCGGATTTGCAGGTACTTGTACCCCAAGCTAAAGGCATTGATACCAGCCCATAGCAAACACAGAAATAGTAATGCATGCAGGCTAATGCCCAGGCCAAATAATCCGCCTGCTATCAGTGCGACAATAACACCAAAACAAACTAGTGACTGAGTAAAGCTTGGGCGTTGAATAGGCTGCGGCGACATTATAGGCACGTTGATACGCTCAAAAATGAACTAGTGAAAAACAGTATAACGACTTTGCTATGCGTTGGAATGACTTTAACGCTGGATAGGCTTAGGATGCGCACAGTGCCTTTGAAATCAATGCCTCTTTCAGCCAATAAGTGCTGCCTAAAAGAGCAGAATGAAGGTTTGCTTTACTTATAACAAATCATAAATGACAAATTAAACCTCTTTTAGTCATTTATGACTATTTAATTGACACACCTTATTAAGTAGCCATACTTAAATAATTACGCTACTAATGGCTATTTTTGGTGTTTTATGGACAAGGTTGAATATACGAAAAAACTACTTGGTAACCTCGTAAAGCAAGCGAGAGCCGCTTCTATGGATCAAGAAGAGTTAGCGCTTAGAACGGGTACTAGCAAAAATACTGTTAGCAGGTTAGAGCGAGGAAAAGGCATAAATTCGGATACATTGCTTACAATATTGAATCAACTCGAAGTGCTTGACCCACTTATTGAAACCATCGAAAAGGAGTACGAATTAGTAGGCAATAACCCCTTGAGAAAAAGCTCACTCTTAGAAAAGGAGTTACCTAATGACTTCTAGAGCTTATGTTTTTGTTGACGGACTCGAAAATAACCCGGTTATATGTGGCGTTGTTGAGTTAGACCCAAAGACCAATATCGGGAAGTTTCGATATGGACAAAGCTACCTACAAAGGGATGATGCATTCCCCCTAGATCCAGTTCACCTCCCCCTACTTAGCGATCAGTTTATTACCAGAGTAAATAAAGGGATGTTTGGCGCTATCTTAGATGCTGGAGCAGATAGCTGGGGTAAAAAGCTTATTTTGTCACTGCAATCGACTAAGCCTAGCAATGACCTAGAGCTCGTTCTGGCGGGTTCTGGGATGGGTGTTGGCGCACTTACTTTTAGCTTATCTAGAAGTGCAAGTAAGCCAAAGAAGAATAAGAATACGCTTGGCGATATCCCCATTTTATTGCAGGGGAAAAGGGCAATTCTTAAAAATGAGTACATTCCTAAGGAAGTCAAAAAAGCATTTGAATACGGGTCCAGTATGGGTGGCGCCCGACCTAAAACACTGATTGAAGATAGTGGTATAAATTACTTAGCGAAATTCAACCGTCCAGATGATTTATACAACGTATGTTTAGTAGAACATGCAACAATGACAATGCTAGAAGAACTGGATGTTAGAGTTGCAGCCACATCTATAGTGAACAACCAACAAGAAGAAATATTATTAGTAGAGCGATTCGACTGTAACGCTGATAGACCAACACACCATTTCTTGAGTGCTAATTCCCTAATTAGCCAAGAAAAGTTGACGAAGCAGGCACTAACTGAGAATTATAGTTATGGTGCTTTGGCAGAGTTTATAATGAAGCATGGAGCAGAGCCGAGAGATGCACATGAACTGTACACACGCATGGTTTTTAATATCTTAATGGGTAACACTGATGACCATTCCAGAAATCACGCTTTCTTGTATTCCTTCTCAGATAAAAAATGGCGCTTATCTCCAGCCTACGACGTATTGCCGATAAACAACTCCCGCCAACATGGAATTGGAATAGGGGTTCACGGCAGAGAAGGAACGCTCGAAAATGCGCTGTCTCAATCTAAAAGGTTTGGACTTTCTCAAGCGAAAGCCAAAACAATCATTTCTAGTGTGCAAGCGTTAACTAATGAATGGATATCTTATTTTACCAAGGCTGGTGTACCCGATACCGATATAGAAACGCTTAAGGGGATTATTCCTTCATAGGTCACTAGAAAAGGAAATGGCCCGCCCTAGAGGATTCGAACCTCTGACCTCGGCCTCCGGAGGGCCGCGCTCTATCCAGCTGAGCTAAGGGCGGATCGTGCTACGGTTGTAATAACCATGTACGTTCGCAAAGGAAAAATACGCAGTTAAATGTACGCTGCAAACGGGGCGTAATAATACTTACGCGGTGGGTTAGCTTCAACTCATTTATTAAAATCTCTTTAGGTGGCTTGGAACAAGTGTTAAA
>VMHT01088996.1_pt1 | contig 40769 bp, 32 predicted proteins | sample 4693611 | NCBI WGS metagenome assembly VMHT01 (sample SAMN12280063, study PRJNA550983) | marine metagenome | isolation source: seawater sampled from same location over 5 years 0.02-0.2 micron viral filtrate | place: USA: collected off the coast of southern California halfway between the port... ...
AACCCTATTGACACCAAATACTACGTCGAAAGACTGGGCGCCGTCTTCATATTTACACTTATTATTTCCGGCAATTTCCTTGCGCAATTATTTCCGTGCAAAATCCAAGAAGCACTTACTGATAATATATACATTAAACATGTTTTCGGATTTTTTACACTCTTTTTCTTTGGTATCTTAGCCATACCTGAACTGGCCAACACATCCGGTATGATCAGTAGTTTAGTACTTTATCTGGTGTTTTTAATCAATGCCAAAACAAAATATCACTTCTGGATCGCAGCATTCCTCTTATATGCATTGATCTATATGCTACACATCATCAACAAAGAATATCAAGTATTTTTATCCGACAAATCCACCAAAGCAGAAGATATTGAAATATATGAACAACGCACCAAATATATTGAAATCACGCAAAACATAAGCATGGGACTCATCGGTCTATTGACTTTTGTCGGATTTCTTGTTTACATGGGTGAGAAAAAATATGAATATGGCAAACATTTCAATTATCACACTTTCTTTCTAGGTAAACCATCATGTCGTGGCTCCAACCCTAACACAATCTCCGTTCTTAGTGCCCTCAATTTTGCCATCACTAAATGAACATTGTTTTTGAGCCCACCAATTTAATATATTTTCAATAAAAACTATATTAAAATCATATCTATCAACACACCTATATATGCGGATTGACACCGAAGTAAAATTGGATTTTAGCGACGTTCTCATCCGTCCAAAGCGTTCTACTCTAAATAGTCGATCCGAAGTTGATCTGGAACGCACTATGAAGTTTAAATATAGCCCTCACACATGGAAAGGAGTTCCTATAATCGCCGCCAATATGGATACTACCGGCACCTTTGAAGTGTATAACGTCCTGAGAAAACACAAAATAATTACCGCCACACATAAATTTTATAGTGCAGAGGATTTTAAACAAGCACATCAGAAATACGACCTAGATGAAGACTATTTTATGGTCTCTACTGGCATGGGTAACACCGCTCTTGTCCGTTTGAAAGAAATATTCGCTATAATTAATTGCAAATGGATTTGTATTGATATTGCCAATGGATATATTTCCAATTTCGTGGATTTTTGCCGTCAAGTGAGAAATGAATTCCCCGATAAGATCATTGTTGCCGGAAACGTAGTAAGCAGAGAAATGGTAGAAGAACTCATTTTGAGTGGTTGTGTTGATATTGTCAAAGTTGGCATTGGTCCAGGTAGTGCCTGCACCACACGCGTCAAAACCGGTGTCGGAATGCCACAATTATCCGCCGTGATTGAATGTGCGGATGCTGCTCACGGCGTCGGTGGACACATTGTCTCTGATGGCGGAATTACCTGTCCAGGTGATGTATCCAAAGCATTCGGTGCGGGCGGAGATTTCGTCATGATTGGCGGTCAATTTGCTGGACATGATGAGAACCCCGGAGAAATCATTGAAGAAAACGGACAAAAATACAAAATGTTTTATGGTATGAGCAGCGATACCGCCATGAATACACATTATGGTGCAGTCGCTTCATACAGATCCTCGGAAGGAAGAACCGTCAAGTTGAAATACAAGGGCTGTCTTAATGACACAGTACTTGACTATTTAGGTGGGGTGAGAAGTACATGCACATATATCAACGCAAAACAAATCAAACATATCCCAAAGTGCTGCACTTTTGTCCGTGTCAATCGTCAAATAAACACCATTTATGCTTGAAAATGAAAAAAATTGAATTGTTTTTCCATCCAATCTGAGAACAGCATAATTATAACCCAAAGAAAGTGACAAATCAATAATGAATTCGGAATTATCAATTATGACCAATCACACAATTGATAATTATAATGTTGACATAGATGCTTATGATGACGATTTGAAATCGGTTGCATACATTTTGCAGTCTTTGTCTCAACCACGAGAAGAGGTAAAACAACAAACACATATTACACGTGACGCATCTGATTGTGTTCGTGACTGTGCTATTTGCATGGACCCTTTCGGTGAAACCAATAAAATGATATTGAAATGCGGACACCAATTTTGTGGTGACTGTATTCTACATCATTTTCAACTGGAAGGTGGAACCGCATGTCCCATGTGCCGCCAAGAATTCGCAACCCGTGTGGATAATTGGAGACCCCCAAGTGATTCCGATTCCGAGTCTGAATATGATTCCGATGATTATTCATCAGATGACGAATCAACGGATGGTGACTCTCTAAGCACTGCATCGGATTATTTATCCGTGAATGAATCGGAATTCGAGGATTCAGATGAACTCAACGATGCATGTTTTATTGAGATGATTTCCATACTGAAAGAAGACGACGAGTCTATACCAGATGTGGAGTTGAGATCAGATGCCATGATGGCCGCCAATGAATTTCGCTCTCTTCATGGTTTGGAACAAATACAACTATAAAACATACAAATCACACAAAACAATACAAAATCACACAAACCATAAACATGTACATTTTCTAATCATTGCCTTTCTTATTTAACTCTTCTAATTGAACCAGATTATTTACACCCATGATCTCAATCTGTTTTTCAATCGGAATATCATAACTCTCAATCACCACATTCTCACCATTTTTTATCAACTCTACAATATCTGTCAAATAGTATTCTTGTTGTGCATTGTTATTTTGCAATAGAGGTAAATATTTGTGCAATAGACGACCGTTAAAACAATAAATCCCTGCATTCACTTTTTTACATACGCGCTGCTCATCATTACAGTCTTTTTCTTCCACTATTTTGTCAAAAATTCCGTCTTTCTCAATAATTCGACCATATCCATGTGGATCATCCATACAAGTCGTCATTATTCTCACATTCGTCATTTGATCCATCAATAATTCCAGAGAAGACCGTTTTATGAGCGGTACATCCCCTGATAATATGAGAACCTTGGTATTTATTTTTGATTCTTCATATAAAAAATCCCGACAACATTGCACTGCATGTCCAGTCCCTTGTGGATGTTCTTGATGGACAAATACTATATATGGCAATAAATCATATTGATCCAGGGTCTCACTTATCGCGGTCTTATGCTGACCCACAACAATCAATATTTTTCGCGGATTTAATCCCATGGCCGTTTCAACCACATGGACCAACATGGGTTTATTTAAGACACGATGTAGCACCTTGGGAAGTGAAGAATTCATTCTTTTACCGGCACCTCCCGCCATAATGACGACAATGACTCCGTCGTCAACCATATAATACTATGAAAGGCATTATTTTGGTCCGATCTACGAAAATGTACCTATAATTCCAATGTTTGCCACTAAATACGTCAAACAATGATATAATACACACTTCTTCTCATTCCCAATATTCTTGTAATGCATACTCATACAGTATAAAAATGTAACCATCATTATACTCGTTGTTGTGAACATCTCACATTCTTTTTCATAGGACCAGAACCAAGTATTTACCAGAGAGTTGATGACGCACAAATAATCAAGTGCTTTTATGACTTGATCTTTTGGGTCACGCCAAAAAACCACACTACTCAAACAAACCATTCCATGTGGTAAATAGGTCGTAAAATCGGTCGGATATTTTATAATGACATAAGCAGTAGATAGGACATTCAATGAATTCATTGTTCGAATCAGGGAAATGCTTTCTTGTGAATATTTGAACTTTTTTGATAGAATATAAGTGTGTTTCATGTATAGCGTTCTCACAGAAATAAAAAGTGAGAAAAGAACTCAAAAATGAAATGTATGTATTTATTAGTGAGAAAAGCCTAGAAATGCCGATCAAAAGTTTCCCTATGAAGCATTTTCGGAGAAAAAATCCATTGTTTTTGGAGTTAATGTCGAAAGACATACAAGAATATGACTTCTCATTGGAAGAGATTCGTTATATTGGAATCACTATTATGTCCAATATTGCCAACCTTGATGATTTCATTTTATTACAAATCGAATGGTTTCTTGTTGATTTGCATGGTCATAAAAATCCGCTAGTGAGAAATGAAATCGCACATATGTTATGGCATATACAAGATAATCGGAATAATGTGATGCTAGAATCGCGTAAAATCCACGATGATTTATTGCCAAAACTCAACTCTTCTCACATTTCCATTCATACGTATTCTACACCGGAACCCGCGGAAATAAAAACAATTCAATGTCCACATCGCCATGATGGATATCACCATGAAGACATTGGCTCTAATGAAGAAAGTTTGTGGTTTATTCTATGGGAGTACAGGAAATATACTAAAATCAATCATTATTATTACATGATTTATGTGCATGATCTCACCATACAGATGCAATTTATCAAACGTCACTTGATAAAATACGATATGGCTCGAAACGGAAAATGCAGCGGCACCGCCTTGGATATTATAATAAATGAATATATGTTGCAATATATAGAAGTAAATAGGGAATTTCTCAAATATTTTCGTTGTTTAACACGGATTTGTTATTACAATGACCATGATCATATGATGTATCCCAATGTATACAACTTGATGGCTATTTATGATGGGATTTGCTGTTGAATGGACACCGTTTGGTAAAATGACCCGTTTTGAAACATTTTAAGCAAACATTGTTCAAAATTGTTGGACATGTCAAGGCGCCATCGGTACCCCGAATAAAGTGACTCGTATATTGTTTTTCAGTCAGACCGTGGTCAAAACAGACCTTGCAGAATTTTTTCTTCGAATCAAATGGCATGTTGTTTTACCTACACCTCTTGATCAGTGGGTACATATCAATTTTCTGATGATTATCGGGATTTTTTGACACACATGGAAAAACCTTTAACCCACATAATCAGCCACATATTGCAAATTATCAAACGTTTTGGTGAGAAGTTCGCAATAAGAGCCATCCTGATAAGGCAAATCGTGTTTTTTAAAGAATTCTTGAACCCGTTTGGAAATAAGTCTATGATTACATTGTGGCATGGTCGGAAACAAATGATGTTCGATTTGATAATTGAGATTACTCATCAACCATGTGATAAATGGATTCCCACGACCCACATTTGTCGTATGATATGCTGCATACTCAACCCATGTCAATTCATCTTTTGTCACTGGTAAATGTGTGTGAGAAATCGCAAAATGAATAAAAATGTAATTCGCGGCTATTCCATTGATAAATAAATAGGTCAATAAATTGGCACGCAACAAATAATAAAAAAACCCATGATACAAACAATAACTCGCGATTTCACCAAACGCATAATTCCGTGTTCTCACATTGTATGTTTTGAGTATCATGTTCCGAATGTGCAAATAATACCGCCAATATAAACTCACAAGACTGCATGTTATCATCGGAAATAAATATTTTTGCCATTTCAAATAATGTTTCATAAAAATATTCATCTTCTCAGGGAGAACACAACGGTTGAAAGCGACCAAAGGGAGCGTTGCCAAATCCGGATCTTTATTTTCTCGCTGCGGAGTTGCATGATGTCTATTGTGTTGTGATCGCCACCATGACGCACTCATTCCACAACCCGCACCATAAAAGAATGTTTGCAACCATTTATCTGTTACAACATGACCCGTGAGTGAATTATGACCAGCCTCGTGCATTAACCATCCACAACGTCCACTTGCAATTCCCAGCAAAATACATGACAAAAGATATGCTTTTTCATACAGAAGTGTACCAAACAATACCATTCCTATAATTTCCAAAATTCGCGTCCATACTTCATACCAATTCGTCTTGAAATAACCTTCGTGTTTCAATTCATCGGAGAATTTTTGAAATGCTTCGGACAAAACATGAGGTTGATAGTTTGGTGCTAATGGCCTATTTGGTAGGGTCTTCAATAATGCATAGGCTTTTTTGCTTTTCATGTGAAACTGATGAAACGCATTTGTTGCGTCTTTGTAATAGTGGATTACATTACCACCTGGGTGGCGAAATTTGGATATATCATACACTTTATCATCAATAATAATTTCCATATATTTATTATTGACGTTTTATTTCCGTTCTAATAATTACTCATGTTCTAAAAACTACTCATGTTCTAAAAACTACTCACGTTCTAAGAACTCCTTCCAGGACCGTTTGGTACCTCCGTCATAAGCAAAAGCATATTCTTTTTCCACGAGCCAATCGTTCATGCAAATTCCATCTTCACATATTACACGCACCAATAATCGCCCATATTTATCCAATTCCCAACAATGCAATTTCACCACCTTGTTGAGAATCTTCTCACGCAAAATATCACGCACTTTATAACCCATTTCTTTTTCTACACTACATGACGTGCGCAATTCCGGTGTATCAATCCCGGTCAAACGACATGTCCACTTATAGAAAACACCATGTAACGGGAAAATCGCCTTGATAGAATCACCATCATAAACAGACACCACTTTCGCCTCAATGACTTGATCAAAAACACATTTATCATAACTGGGTGCGTCGTTGATTTTGTCCCAATCTATTTCCATTATCACAAATATACGTTCTATGTTACATAGTATTTATATGACTTTTATTGTCTTCAATATATCCATTGCATTTTGTCGCGATATTTCCTGTTGTGATCGTGTACCCAAAGTCAAATTTAACTCGGTAATATCCATATTGAAAACATTATGTTTCGTCGTTAAATGTTTCAGTATTTGTTTTGCCGATGATTTACGTAATCCATCCTTTACTGGCGTACCCGTTGAAGGTATAAATGCGGGATCCAAACTATCCACATCAAACGATACGTGCAATGGATTTCCACTATTCCCAACAAATTGATCAATTTGATACAATGCTTCATCTACATAATTATTACACAGTCGCGATTTGATTACACGAATACTGTTTTCTTTTATGATCTCTTCTTCATATGGATCAATACTACGCAAACCAATATACAGTAAATCCTTATATTTTAATTGATTTTTCAAAAACGAAAAGCGCAATGGATATGACGGATTCATTTTACCCGTTAAATAGGCAACTGGCATACCATGTACATTTTTCGTAATAGAACTTTCATATGTATTGATATCTGGGTGAGCATCAATCCAAATAAACTTCACACGCGGATGTGTATTTAGCGAGCATGCACCTGTGGCAATCGTCATTGAATGATCACCACCTATATTTAATCGCGACCCCCTATGTTCCATATTTTTCTTGTACAAATAATGTAAATTGGTTTTTAAACTATTATCAGAGCGCACGTTATGGACAGTAAAATTGGGCAAAAGGATCTTTTTGCAAAATCGGATGGTTTTGTTAAATCCGACATGAGGTTGTCCTTGATGATTGCTTGACAAAATGATATGTTTGAACATTGTGTTGATATTCAATAGAACGCAATTTATATATGGTTTGTGACAAATATATAAAAATTCGCCCGTTCTAATCATGTATATGTCCGAATTGATCATTCATAACCAGAAAATTGTTGATTTCTATGCAAACAATCCACATATTGATTTTGAAAATGTTAATTTGCTTGTCATTGATTTACTGGATTCATTATTGAACCATAATAGCCAAAACATGGTGTCTTCTGTCAATTCTCAGATCTTATCCAGAGTAAATGAAATATGTACTCATTTCACACAAATCAATAAATTCGTGGATGATTTCGACGACCGTCTCACAAAGTCTCTCACATTGAAACTTCAAGAAATAAAAAAGGATTACATGGATGATTTCAGACAAATCATATGTAATGATTCGTCTATGCAATACGACAAAGTGTGTGGTCTAGTTCAGTCCAATAATAATCAACTCATTGATAAAACCAATTTGCTTTTGAACGATGTTGTACCGAGAAATGGTGAGAACCAGACAAATATATTACGCGAACAATTACAAAACTTGCATGGAATTATACACCAAGAGACACAGAAAATATTGAATAGTACTGACAAAACGGATGAATTGCAGAGTTTTCTCAACAATTTTGAGATCAAATATAATCAAATGATGCAACCATTTTACACAGTAATGAATTCATCGGAAGAACGTATACACAAAGAAATCACTCAACTGAGAAACGGATTAATTCCGGATAAATTAATGCATGAATTATCGGATTTTTTTGGGAAATATAAGAATTCCAGTTATAAAGGACAATTGGGCGAACAACAATTGGAAACTACATTGAATCAAATCTTTCCTGCGGATGAAGTCATCAATACTTCATCACTCAAAGCCTCGTGTGATTTCCGCATTAACCGTTTGAACAAAGTTACAATATTGGTGGAAACCAAGGAATATGACCGGAATGTGTCCTTGGATGAAGTGAAAAAATTTATCCGTGATATAGAATTACAACAATGTCATGGTATATTCCTTTCTCAGCATAGTGGAATTACATCTAAACAAAACTTCCAATTGGATTTAATCGGCAAACAAATTGTGATCTATATCCACAATGTGAAATATGACCCGACAATCATTAAAATGGCGATTGATGTTATTGATAACTTATCTGAGAAAATGATATTATTTGAAACAGATAACACAAGTGATCATAGCGTGAGTAGTGAGATTATACAAGAAATGGAAGCAGAATATAAGGTATTTATCACCAAAAAATTGGCTTTTATTGAATTTCTCAAAGAAAACCATAAGAAAATGATGCAACAAGTGGAAGAGTTCAGATTTCCATGTATATCGAAATTCATTTCACAGAAAAGTGGTAAAACTCTGAATTGTGAGAATCGCGAAATTGTTTGCAATATATGCAACAAATTCACTGCAACAAGTAATAAATCATTGGCCGCCCATCAACGTGGCTGCAAAAAAAGAGTGCAATCACGCGACTCTAATATTGTAGTTGACATATAGTTTATTTTTGATTTTTATTATCTCTATTGCTTTTTGTATTTGTTGTAGTATGTTTGTTTGTCAATAGGGATTCTTTGTTGCGGACATGTTTGCTAGAATATGGTTGTTTTTTGGTCTTCTGTTTCTCCAAACGGTTCATACGATTGCTTTTTCCTGAATAATCCATAATATATATAATGCGGTGTAATTTTGAATACCAAAAAATATGGCAATATTTATTCAATTTTTTTTACTAATGCTTTGTAATTAGCAACTAAAATGGTAAAATTGATTTAGAATTAACGATACATCATATATAATAAAAATGATCAAAAATGCGAATGAAGATTTACGAGATTTCGTTAAATGCGATGTGTTTACACCAGATGATATAAGTGAACTCATGGCTTCAAAATTAAATGACAGCGGTAATATTCTGGAACCATCCGTTGGATGTGGGAATTTATTGAAGTATATACATTTTGACAATTACGATTCCATTGATGTATATGAGATAAAAAAAGAATACCTGGATAGCATACCAAATAATAACAAAATTCATGCCTATAATTGTGACTTTATAAAGACGAATGTGGAATGTACATATGACAACATTATAATGAACCCACCTTACATTAAAATGCAAGATTTACCTGTGAATTATCGACAATATTTGAAACAACAATTCGATATACTCAATAATGGACTTGTTGACATATACTATGCATTCATCATCAAGTGTTTATCTTTGTTGAAACCTAATGGAGTACTGGTGGCTATAACACCTAATTCGTACTTATACAACAAATCGTCATTGAATCTACGCAAATACTTATTTGATAATCAATATATCCACGAGATCATTGATTTTAACGATAAAAAGATCTTTCCAACCGTTTCTGTGTATTGCTGTATTACCGTTTTTACAAAATCCGACAAAGAATATATTCTTTATAATAATCGACAAATACCCTACATTGATGTCATCAAAAACTATTCATTATTTAATACATCTTTTGGTGACGATTTGACATTACAAGATATCTGTAAAATTAGAAATGGAATTGCTACGTTGAGGGACAAAATATATATTCATGACAAAAAACTATACGATGAACCTTGTTGGAAAGAGATTACTACTGGTAATACTGAAAAGTTCGCTATTTATCCATATGATGATGGCACCATTATAGAAGAGGATATATTTCAACAAAAAAATCCGTTGACCTATAATTACTTATTGTCGAACAAAGAAGAACTGTCCAAACGAGATAAGGGCAACAAAGCATATCCAAAATGGTATTCATTTGGACGGACACAATCGTTGAAGTATACCAACAAAAAATGTATATACATACCTTGTTTCTTGAACCCTGATTTAATCGGCGATACCATGACGATTCATAGTAATATTTTGCATATCGGTTGTTTATGTATTGAACCTAACAACGAAGAAGACATTCAAAAAATCATGGATTGTATCATCAATAATAGGGAATTTATTAAGCAAAATTCATCGAAAAGGTCCGGTGGATGGATTAATCTGAGCAGTAGAACATTGTATGGTCTACCATTGCAAGTGTGAACAGACGAAATTGAATGAACGATTTTATGGTAGTATATATTATTTTTTTTGTTTACACTTTTGCGAAGTTTATCTCGAATATAATGAACGTTCTAGAAACTTTACTAGAAGAGAAAAAATTTATACAAATATTGCATGAAACATACCATCTATATTTCAAATATGGCCCACGAAGCCCTAAGAAAGTAGATTATTTCCATTTACAAATAAAAAATATGTTGCTTCCATATTTCTCAGACTCAAAGGGTTATATAATAAAATTAGAGTATGATGTCAAATCATGTAACTCGTCGGGTAAGAAGAAATGTGACATTGTTATTTTGCGAAATAATGTGCCTTATATCATAATTCCGGTGAAAGTTATCATGTCAAATTATCAACAAAACAAAAACAACAGTTGGGAAAATATTACTGGTGAGTTGATACATATCAAATGGGCTAACCCTGACATCATTATTATCCCTATCAATATGTTTATAGATAAAACTCCATACTTACAATCTGATAGACGAATAAAAAAATTCGAAAACGTCAAAACAAGTGATATACAAAATTATGATGAACTAATCAATCACAATATTTGTAATGATGTTTTGAACTATATTGCCGAGGTGGAACATACAAAAAAACAGGAGGAATATTTTGATGAAATAGCAGGTATACGCAGATTCCATTCAAAATATAGAACTATATCATCCATATTTACACCCTATATTACATAATCGTGTTACACTAGAACATCCATCTTGTATTGAAAACTAAAAAAAATTGAAATGTTTTTTTAGTTGGAGTGAGAATGCATACTACATACCCAAATCAAAAGCAAATCAAAACTGTAACTAATCATGCCATTCTGTATTGTCTGCAAGAACGCTGGAAAATCCGAGTCTGTCTACAATTCTCATTTTGTCCGTCAAACACCACACAAATTGAGTCCTGTGACATGCCCGACTATCTTGAACAATCATTGTAATCATTGTGGAGGTGTCGGCCATTTCATTTCGGATTGTCCTGTTGCAAAAGAAGAGCGGAAGATGCAAAAATCCGAAAATAGTCGCAAACGCAAATTACAGGCCATGTATGAAGCGCCCCCCAATACCCAACAAGTGAATAAAACGGTCAATGTCTTCGATGTTTTAGGCAACGACGATAATGACGACGATGTGGGTCATCCATTGGAAGAGCCCAATGAGTTGCTAGTTGATCCCATGAATGATTCATTTGTGACCAAAAGAAGAGGGGTCATCAATTCATGGAGCGCTTTGATGGATTCTGATAGTGATGAAGAATAAATCAAAGAAAGGTAAGTGAGAAGAAGAAGTATAAGAAGTAATATTCAAAACCCATAAAAATATTGGAAATCTACTTCTTTTTCTCTTGCATGGATTTAACTACATTCCAAAAATGCTTGGATCCCATTCTGTTACATTCCTTTTTTACGTAACGACGGGTCTTGGCATTAGGAGATTTCACGGAAAGACCACCGCGTTCACCAACAACAATAGGTAGGGCTCTTTGTGTCTTGGAGTTATACAAGATAGGTCTACGCTTGTGGTTTCTTATCACCGTCATACATTTTAAAGTGGAGTTTTTTGGCATTATATATATTGACGAGATATAATTATCTATTTTTTGGTTAATGATTCATTGTCAAAAAGTTAACCCGTGTAGACACGGACGTAAAAATAACCTATAAAACACGAAAAAAGGTATGATGAAGATAATGATGCGATAATATTGAATCAACTAGTAAACGTGCTAAAACATGAACACTGACTATAAAACAAAAAAAATTGAATTGAATTATTTGTAAAAATAGATATGTATAATTTCTACAAATAACAAATATGGTAAAGAATACTCACGGTGGATCCAAACACAAATCACAAGCCCGCAAAGCAAACAATAACGTAAACCGAAATATTGTGGTCGAACCGAAAGACCCATCGGAAAAATATGCAAAAGTCACAAAAATGTATGGCAATGGTATGTGCCAAGTGGAATTACAAGAAGGGAAAACATCTCTGACATGTCATATTCGAGGCAAGTTTCGTGGCAAAAATAAAAAACATAATAACGTTGGATTGAATTCCATTGTAATCGTAGGATTACGCGACTGGGAATCCGCACTTAAAAATTGCGATCTTATTGCCATTGTGGAGAGCCACGTTGGAGGATTCAATGACAATGATGGTACCGATGAAGGAGACGTAATATTTACAGACTCCAATATGGATGACGTACCACAGCAATGCATTCCAGAAGAAAATGAAGATGAAGATTCCGATATAGACATAGACGATATCTAGAATTCCCACCTTCATTCAAAAGCGCACTAAACAACCATTATTCAGTTATCAATAATCAAAATCAATAAATATCTTCAAAATAAAACACGTTCTCGGATTTTTTTTTGCGCATTCTTCTTTCCATCATTTCTATTACTCTCTTCCTATACGCTTCTCTTTCACGTCTCTCTTTCTCCATTTCTAATCGCTCCACATAATGAGCAACTTCCTCACGATGAGTCATGATGAAAGTATATGAGTTTGTGGATAGTCTGGCTTTCTCACAAGGTCTAAATTGTTGCATAGTTTGATATAACATCGTAGTCGTTATTGTTGTACATTCTCAGTATCACTACTTTGACAATTCAATTTTTAGTGAAAAATCAATACAAAAAAAACTCCATAATAACTAGTATAACCCATACGGATGAATGAATGTAGCATATGTATAGAACCATTTTCAAAACAAAAACATAAAAAAATCCGTTGTGAATATTGCGATTTCTCAGCATGTAGAAAATGCATGGAAAAATGGCTCCTCGAAGAATCCGCACCAACCTGTATGAATAATGACTGTACACGTGAATGGACTGCAAAATATATTCACGACAATTTCACAAGCGTTTTTATCAACACAAAACTCAAAAAACACCGAGAAGATGTACTGTTTGATCAAGAGCGTGCATTACTACCAGCCACACAACCAATTGTGGAAAACATGATACACGCCGAAGAATTACAAGACTTGATCGACGCAGAATATAAAAAAATAAGAGAAATCCATCAATATATAACAACATTACGAAACCAGCGCGACGATGTCTATAACAATCGCAATAATAATCGTGGCGAACGTAGTCGTTTCATTAAGGCATGTCCATCGCCAGATTGTCGTGGATTTCTTAGTAGTCAATGGAAATGCGGATTATGTAACAATTGGACATGTCCTGACTGTCATGAAGTAAAAGGTCCGGAGAGAAATGCACCTCACACATGCGATGAAGAAGCCAAATCCACAGCCGCTCTTATCAATAATGATACACGATCGTGTCCAACATGTGGAACAGGAATATATAAAATTGATGGCTGTGATCAAATGTTTTGCACGGAATGCCATACAGCATTCAGTTGGCGAACGGGTCGTATTGAACAACATATTCATAACCCACATTATTATGAATGGATGCGCCGAACGGGTGGTCAAATACCACTGAATCACAATGAAATTCAATGTGGACGAGAGATCAATCATATTTTTTCGCGAACGTTAAGTGTCCTTATAGAACCAAATCGGTTTTTACGACCCATGAACACGTTTGTTACCTCATTGATAAGACAAATCATCCATTATCGTTTCAATGTTTTACCACGGCATGCAACAGATCGGGAATTAAATAATCAAGAATTGCGGATTTATTATTTGCGGAATTTAATAGATGAAAATGAATTTAAGACAATTTTACAAAGAAATGACAAGAAAAATCGGAAAAATCGCGAAATATATGCAGTTTATATTGTGCTCGTAAATACAGTGACGGATATATTGTATCGGTTTTATGATTTGATCAGTCGGGATTTTTTCGTAGACACAGTGCGTAGCGAGGTTGACACACGAGTCGTTGTGGACATTTTGCGCGAAATATCGGTAATTGTGGATTATGTTAACGAATGTTTTGTCAATGTGGGGAAATCATACGGATCCAAACCAATGCGATTTACATTATGGACAAACGTTTTGGAAACAAGTACTCAACGGATACAAATACAAAGCATATAAACATATATAAACATTTATTGGTAATACATACATATTATGAGATTTGTAATATTTTTGACTTTTGTCACCAACATATGTGGTTTTATATTGTCCTCGAAAAACGGGATACTACCTATGAAGTTGCGAGCATCCATTAATCCGATGGAGTTTGAAAATGTCATATCGCATAAATCTGTGACTGATTTACTCGCCGATATCGATTCTCAACAAATGGAAAAATTGTTTTTATCTAATGATGTGAAAAAAGCATACATTCGAAATGACATCAATAAAGATGGTGAATACGGCATCGAAGATTATAGTGTGGTAAATGTTGATCCAGCCATTACTAATATGATATTGGAACGCGCCAATAAAAACAAAATTCAAACGGTCATTTTAGAACCCTATACATCATCCTTCAATATGGTCAGTAACTCGCTGACTGGTGTATTTAATTTATTATTCTATCCAACCATTATCTTCATTATTTTGCGCTCTCTATTTGCCGGAATATTTGGTGGACCCTCCGGGCCTATGAATATGATCAATAATAACGGTTTTCCCAGAAAGAATAATATCAATTCCGATAAGATAAATATGATCAAATCCAATATTACTTTGTCCTCGTGGGCAGGTAGCCCGGAGATTTTCCAAGAATGTAATGAAGTGGTGACTTATTTGAACAATCGCACACTTTATCAGGCAGCCGGTGCGGAAATTCCCCGCGGAATTTTACTCGAAGGACCGCCCGGTACAGGTAAAACGCTGATTGCAAAAGCCATTGCAAGTGAGTGTGATGCGAATTTCATTTCAATCGCAGCCAGTGAGTTTGTAGAACTCTTTGTAGGAATGGGAGCATCAAAAGTACGTAATTTGTTCCAAAAAGCCCGTGAAAATGCACCTTGTATTGTCTTTATTGATGAAATTGATGCTGTGGGAAAACAAAGAGGGACTGGGATCAACGTAGGTAATGACGAGCGCGAACAAACATTAAATCAATTGTTGGCCGAAATGGATGGTTTTGCTCAAAACGACAATGTCTTGGTGATTGCCGCTACCAATCGGAAAGATGTACTAGATAATGCACTTCTACGTCCGGGGCGATTTGATAGAATTATCAACGTGCCATTGCCTGATAGTAATTCACGCAAATCTATTCTGCAAGTTCATATGCGCAATAAAACTATTTCAGAAGACGTGAATGTAGCCGCCTTGATTGATATGACCGCCGGATATAGCGGTGCGGAATTAAAGAATTTGGTCAATGAGGCAGCCATTAATGCTGTTCGTGAAAATAGCACTATTATTACAGAGATGAACCTCCGAGATGCATTGGAAAAACTCACAGTCGGATTAATTCGTCAAAACGATACGCGATCGGAGGCAGCCAAATTGCGTGTAGCGCGTCATGAAATGGGTCATGCTTTTTTGGCAGCCTATTTTTCCGAGTACTTTCTGTTGAAAAAGATATCCATACAGAGTACTTATAATGGTGCGGGAGGTTATACACTATTCAGCGAGTATCCAGAAATTACTGAAAGTGGCCTTTATACCAAAGATATGCTTATGAAACGTATTATTGTGGCACTAGGAGGAAAAGCGGCGGAATATGTATTTTATGGTGATAATCACGTGTCACAAGGTGCACAACAAGATTTGAAACAAGCCAATGGAATTGCCAAACAAATGATTGGTAATTATGGTATGGGTAATGTATTGAAAACATTTTACAATGAAAACAATGATAACGCGCGCAATCCATTTTTGGGTAAAACATTGGCAACCAATAATGGTGTGTACTCAGAGAGTATCAAACAAATGTTTGACAAAGAGACCCGTCAAGTAGTAGACGATGCATACAAAGAAGCCGTTCAATTGATTCATAATAATCAACATAAAATCAATATTTTGTCCAATATTTTGGTAAATTCTATTACACTTGATGGATCCTTTGTGGATAGTTATCTCATGAATGAAATCAATGAACCCAATGAAGATTCCTATTGATCTTGAAATTTTTCAGAGGATTTATAATCTTTATGTATTATAAATAATAAAAAATGGAAAACGATTATAAAATTTTTAAATTTTTACTGACCGAATTCAGTAAAGATAATTTCTGGTCGATATTATCTCTTATGGGTGTGAGTTTGGGGATCAATTTAATCAATACATATGGTATTTCAAACATGGTCGCAAAACTTTATGATGCCACAGAAAAGGGAACAACAACGGCTATATGGACGACATTTTACTGGTTGGCATTTTTCTACATCATTTACCAAGTGCTTTATTACGTGTTCTATGATATTGAGAAAAACATTGTATATACAATGAAAATGTGGTTGCGCTATAAATTAATGGATTTAGTTATGATGGTGAATAATAACATATACAGCGATGTGAATTTCGCCAATTTGACTTCTCCTATTCATAGAATCGCTGATTTGATCGGATATATTGTGTCCAATGTGTCTGGATATTTGTTACCAAATGTTATGTTGCTTGTCATTGTCAGTTTTTACTTTTTCACCATAAATCCTATCTTATCCGCAGTATTTTTTGCATCTAATTTGGTGATTATATTCATATTCAAGAGTATTTTCGGGAAATTGATCGATGAGAATATGAATTATGAAAACAAAAATATAGATACCGATAGTGCAATGGTGGATATGTTGAACAACATGGACAAAATTGTGTATAGGGGGAAAACCAGAGACGAATCTAAACGTATGTATCATTTAGCCACACAAAGTAGTGATTATGCAATTCAATACTATGATCTCACTAACAAATATTCATCGGCAGTATCAATGTTTATATTAGCGGTGTTTTTAGGATGTGTAGTATATTTGTTGCATTTACTGATGAGAAAGAAAATATCACAAATCCAATTTGTCACATCATTCACCATATTAACATTGTATCGTGAGAAATTGGCAGTTGTGACAGAAGATATACCAGAATTTGCGGGTTATGTGGGCCGTATGAATGTGACATTCTCATATTTTGATCATATTAGTAAGAATTTAGATGCTATCTTGGAGAAGCAACAAAAACAAAAATCCGATGCAAATATCAAACTACAATTCCAGAATATCCGTTTTGAGAACATTGCATATAAATATTCTACTGGTAAGTATGTTTTTACTGAGAAATCACTTAATTTTGACGTCAAAAATCAGACCATTGTAGGCATCACAGGTCCATCGGGTTCGGGTAAAAGCACTCTTATGAAACTATTAATTGGAATGTACCCTCCTGAAAAAGGCGAAATATATATTGACGGTGTGAATATTAATGATATTGACCCGGATTATGTCCGAAAATATGTAACGTATGTCAATCAAAACAGTAAATTATTTGATACAAAGGTGATTCAGAATATGATGTATGGATGCATGGATCCTGAGAAATGCAATATTTATCTGCAAAAAATCATGAAATATCCACGTATTTCGAAATTATATAACAATATGGATATTAATACCAAAGATGCTGGATTATTGGGTGAGAACCTGTCGGGTGGTCAACGTCAAATTGTTAATATGATCAGCGGATTTATCAATCCATCGGAAATATTGATTTTGGACGAGCCTACAAATGCACTAGACCCCGCCTTGAAAAAAGAAGTCATTCAAATGATACATGATTTCAAGAAGTATAAAAAATGCATCTTTATTGTCAGCCATGACAAAGACGTCTTTGAGATTTTTGATGATGAGATCAAAATGTGATTAGTAGGCGCTCACTGAAATATGTGATGTATGCTCTTTATTATAATATGTTTTGTAAAATGTGGATCGGATATAACTCGGTGATGTAAAATAGGATTCTTTTACATAATTGTTATCAATATTGATTTGACACAACTGGCCATTCATATCATCATAGGTTTTCTTCAATTTCATAAATTCATCCATATGAAATTGAATAACACAATCCAAAGGATGCATTGATATTTGGTGAATGCTTCGTCTAGTTATTTCTAATTTCAAAATTTGACTTTTTATGTATTGCATATGCACAGTAAGTTTATTAACATACAAAGTTAAATAAGTATATATTCTACGGGTACAATTGCGTATTTGTATCACAGATTCCAATACATGATTTGCAATAGAATCTGGATCAAACATGGGCATGCCATTAATTTGTCGTTCTAATGGATTAAATATAATGATATCTGTCTCATTATTATCATTTGTCCAGTCGCTTACATCATGATAATACTCTGGTATTTTATCGCGCATGAATTCTTTCAACTCATCGCATTGGGTCACTAGTTCTGATGAATAATTGATCATAACAGCAAATAATCGCTCCAACATTTCTTTTTGTTCGCGTGTACCTTTGGTATATTCGTTGTCCCAATCGGCTACTAAATAGCGTACACGTATTTCACCCGATTCTTGTAAGAACCATTTAATGTCCTTACAATAATCATCAAAGGCTGATGCACTTTCAAATATTTTACTTACTGGATTGCTCATGGTGTTTGTATGGTATCTACAATTGTATGAAAAATGAATCAATTTTTTATAGCCATATAGTAGAAATACAGTATAATTTATTTTTCTATTATATATGGCTCTAAATAAAACTGTTAAAAAGAAATATATCAGGCCTCATTTATATAAGTCTAAAACAAGAACTAAACCCAAATTATATAAAAACAGATCTAACAAGAAAAATAGATCTAGATTTAGGGGTGGAAAAACAATGAAAGGAGGAATGGATCCACAAGTAGTTTCTAGCACAGGATTTGTATTTGATCCCACCTCAAAATATCGTAAACCAGGTCGTTTCTATGGAACTAAGTATAAACGCTCAAACCGAGACACGATACAAAAATTTCATCGTAACCCCAAAAAATATACACATTATACACAAAACAAAGAATTCTTCAGTCCATATAATCCAGTAATAAGAGATGAATGGCCAACTAGGCAATCTAAAAGATATATTAAGGAAATTAAAAGACTAGATGAAGAAAATGAAAATTCGCGTAAACTTTTAGAAGAAAAATTGCTATCTTCAGAAAGCAGTTCAGCCGTTCAAGAAAAGGAAATACTAAAAAAGGAAATTGATCAAATAAAAGAGGAAATTAATGAAAAAAATATGATAAAGAATAAAATAATTACTGATTTGCAAATACATCGTCTTGAAGTAGAATTTAAAAAATCAGATTATATTTTACATACATATGTAATTGAATGTATTAATAGATTAAAGTATCCATGGTTTAATTATAGTGATTCGCTCGGACAGTATAAAACAAATCCTGAAATTATATCCCAGGAAATGACTATATCCGATGAAGAAACAAATGCTTTAGAATTTATTAAAGAAAATATTAGTATTGAACAACCAGATGAAGAAACAAATGCTTTAGAATTTATTAAAAAAAATATTAGTATTGAACAACCAATAAAAGAATATTATAGAAAAAATGCATTATTTGAGGAAATAAAAGATATGCCTATAATACCTACTGATTTTGCTTGGTTATTAGATGAAAGAATAGTAAAAGGGAAAGAATCCTCTGTCTCCATAATTGAAAAGGTCGAAGATTATGTTAAAACCAAAAAGCGCAACTATAAATTATTTGGAAAAGGGATTGAAATATCGGGGAGGGTAAATGCTAACCCGACAATTTTCGGAATAATATCATTTGATAAAAATGAAAAAAATGAAGATGGTACAATCCTAGATCTAGTATTTGGGTATTGGGGTAATGAACAATATATTAGTGAAGTCGCATATAAAATATTTTTAAAAATTTGGACAGCAAATGTAATAGCAAAATATATTTTTAAAATTTACCATGAAGTAGAATATAGTCATATATATGGAGAAATTTATCCGACCATTGGCGAAATAATGCCAGAAGAAGAAAAAGAAAAAATAAAGAAAATTGAGGATGCACCAAAAATAGTAAATATAGAGAGAAATGAGGATGCAGCAAAAGAAGCAACCGCACAAAAAAAAGCATCCCCAGCACAACATCCAACAGAACAAACTCTTGATAATAATTCAAGTACACCGTAGTAGCATATCTAATGTTGTTGATTTTGCTCATGGTGTTTGTATGGTATCTACAATTGTATGAAAAACGAATCAAATTTTATAATGATATAGTAGAAATACAATATATTCTCAATATGCCTTCTATCACTGTGAATTCTCTGTTGAAAACGTATCCACAGGATAAACTTGACCAAAACCGTAAATATGTGAGATATTCCAATGTTTTAGACCGGATGTTTTATGAAATGACCTATTATAACAAATATTCTTTATTAGGTGTTACACAAATAGAAGGAAGTACGGAAATCGACATGGATCTTCTCAAAGATACAGTGAAGAAGGCGATTAATATTTTTTGCAATTCAAAAATACCGAACATTTTATCAAAAATAAACGACGAATACCGTTCGTTGAGAAGGATGATAATTACAGTGAATTTTGACATAGATGATTATATAGAATCGAACATTATTCAATCAGAAATAAATCAATGTAACTATTTGAATCCTATTTTTGACGTTCTCACATCTTGTTGTACCGATACACACACAAATGCCGATGAAAATGAAACGATGATAAGAAAGAGTCCCACTGTCAAAAATCTATGCGTCTATGATTCATTCAACGACAAGTTATACATACAAAAATAAAATATATGCCACCTTCATGACACAATTACCCAGTGAAATATGGCGCATAATTTTTTCTTTTGATCCATCCTATCATGAGAAATACAGAGATTGTATGGACGAAATGTCCACAAAATCAAAACATAGAAAGGTTATATGTGAACTAAATCTCATTATATCACGATATTGTTTTTATAGTAACGATTTTTTGTTCAAAAATGATATGTATCACAATATCAATATGGAAAATTGCGGATTTATTGGATTTGTTCTCAGAATAAACCAATAATATGCGATCGGATTTATTTTTTACCTTTGTCCCTATTTGATCGTGTGTTTGTCTTATTACTTTTACCTTTATTTGATCTAGTAGTATTTGTTCCGGGTGAATTTGTTTTGGCTTTTGTGGTACCATTATTTCCACTTGTGTTTGTTTTACCGGATCGGGAATTTTCTGTATCAGGAGACAATTCTACTGGAACTGTGCCGATCATAACTATTGATTTCACACTTTGAAAATACTTATTAATTGCGTCTATTTTAAGTTGTAACTTTCTATGTTTATTATGAATGAGACCTTTATTTTTCAAATAGACATTGAGACGATTGATAACGAAATAGTCAACATTATTAGTAGTAATTACAAATCCAATGTCATTTGTTCTATTGTTTTCAATATACGAATTGACAGTAAGATTGTTTGCCTCTCGCACGACTCGAATGTTTTCATTAATGATCTGCTTCTCACAATTACTGCGTTCACGTTGTAATGCCTTCATTCTTTTTTGGTGACCTGCATCGTCATGTCCTGGTTTAATGCAAATGTTTGTAAAATCTGTGCGAAAACTTACAACATCATCAATATTGTTGATTTTTTTCAAAAATAGTGGAATACTTTGGTCTTTGGCATAACAAGTGACATTATCATCTGTATCCAAAATTTTGTATTTATTATATAGCATCAAACCATTATCATTTAGTTTCATACCGTTATCACTACATGTTGGAACAGTATAAGGTTTTTTTCTATAAAAATTTTGTTGTTGTGCTTTACTCATATAGTATTTTATCATATATTTTTTCAAACACAAAAGTATATGATAGAGATTGCTCATCGTGGATATAGCGATTTACATAAGGACAATACAATGGAAGCATTTCAAGCCGCAATACGTCATAATTTTGACATGATTGAGATGGATATTGTTCTCACCAAAGACAATGAAATCATTGTTTATCACGATACATTTATAGAGGATCAATTGATACGTAATATGTCGTTACAAGAAATAATTTCAAAAGATCCCGATATCATAACACTCAATGATTTTTACCATAAGATTGATTGTGAGAAACAATGGGTTTATTTAGATGTCAAGGGAAATGATGAGTATATTTGTATCTATTTGCACACATTTTTGCAACGATTAGCGACTACAAGTAAAATACTCATTGGAAGTTTCAATACACTTGTTCTCAACCGATTGCATTCATATTCATCTGATTATCATCTTGGTTTAATTACAGAGAATGTATTGACGCCAAATATAATACAACGCTACATAGACTTGTATAATATCAAGTTTGTGAGTTTTCATTGGACAGCGCTTAATCATATCAATGTGAGATACTTACAAATGAAAAGAGTATTTGTTTTCACATATACGTGTAAAAATGAATCTATTCGCAAATTTATGAGGGAATTCTCACCCGATGGTATAATAACCAACTACAAACTGGATAATTTTCAAACGGATTAAGGTCTATTTCTTCTGGTTGAAGACTTACTTTTTGCACTTCTACTACTTTTTTTGGAACTAGATTTTCTTGATTCACTGTTTTTGATATCATCTGCATTCGGATGAGTTCTTGTTATTACATTTTCATAGGCTATATCAAATATAAATCCACATTGGGTTGGCTTATCTATGTACTTGTGCATTGTAGCCAATGAGTTTTTTGAATTATTGTAGTCTAATAAAACTTCCGTGTTAGTTTTATATTTATCATTGAAATATGTTTTCATTTTATCTTTGAAACTATTGAGATTTTTGTCACGCAAAATATAGTGTCGTGTAAAGTACTCATACTGAAAGTTATCATCACAGAAGACTTCTTCTACATCATTGCGCAAGTCCTTTATATTTTTCCGTGGTTTTCCTTCACTGTTTACAAAATAATTGATAAATATGTTTTTACTAGGTTCATAATTGATGAAATTGTTTGCCATAAACAATATACTCATGAGTTTCACTATTTTTTTGAACTTTTTATCATGTAACAAAGTGGTATTTTCGTGACACCAATCCCCATCCCAATCGATCAAACGAACATCTACTCCACCATCCAATACTTTTATTACCGCGTTTTGTGGCTTTACGTCAAAACAAATGACGTTCATTTCTGTATGCATTTTTTCGAACAATTTGATCAATTGTTTTGCTATATTATCGTCTACTTTTGAAATGGGGTATGATGACGTAATGGAGCAAAACTCCTGTAAGTCATAATCATATTTCTCTGATACTATCACATGATGTAAACCGTGTACTTTCATAACATATCCGTTAAAAATCACTTTTGGAGATATTTTAAGTTTGGATGCAATGTTCCAATTCTTTATTGTCACCTTTTCTTCATTTTGCTTTTGGGTTACTATGTTGACTAGATATTCATCTTGCGAACTGATAAAATCTTCCCTAGATCGATAAAACCTTTTGTTGCCATTATAAGCCTGATTGATAATTTCGTCATAGTTAAAAACGATGTCATCATCTCGAAGAGTAAAATTTGAAACTGTATCATATCTAACCCGAGTAGTAAATTTTCTCACTTTACTGACTCGAAATGTGTATAATTTCGAGGGATCCTTTGAGTCTTTACACTCATATACGTCATTGAAACCTCCACTACTCTTTTTCCACACCCCGGAAACGGTGACTTTATCAAGATGTAAATGTTTTAGCAGCGATTCTTCGTCGAAAAATTGATCCGTCTTTGAATCCTTATGTTTATCGTCAAAATGATATTGATCATAGTCTCCCTTTTTTATTTTACATAATAAGTCAAAATCTGTCATTCTATACAATAATCATGCAAATTTATTTGTGTGAACCGCAACATAGTTCATCGATAAACTCATTCATCATATGATCTGCAACAATTTGGTTCCGCATTTTTATGTTAGATCGGAAAAATTGACGATCGGTTTTCACTTCATATTCCATATACCGACCTTTCAATATTTCCACTACGATGTTCGTCAATTGTTCCAAAGAGCATTCCATTTCAAACCATTCACCAGTTTTCACATTTAATAACCGGAATCGCTTTTCAGGAAGGTCAAGAGTCCGCCATAACCATGCATATATAATCAATTGCAATTTATGTTCAATATTGATGTTTGATGTACATTTGATTTCACATAATGCTGTGTGTGTGACAACATCAGCCAATGCTGAAAACCGGAAAAGCACACCAGGAAAATATCCATGTAATAAAGGATCTATTTTATTCACATGTAACTCTTCAAATGAATGATGTATGAAATTATGTTCAAAAATAAGTTCTTCGTTGTTTTCAATAGCCAGTAATTCATCCAAACGTTGCATGCATTTTTCTAATATTTCTTCTTTGATCCAATTGTATTCATCGCATTCAATCTGTTTTAAACGGAAATATAATTTCTCTTTCAATGAAACATATACATTGGTCAAAAATAAGTATTCATCAATCGTTTCACATGTTTCCGGAATTTCTTCTATAACCGTTTTCAAATACGTATGTTCATGTTCTTTCATTTCAAGTAACAAAGTATCGATTTCCTGTTTCAGCAAATTTTTGCCCGTCTTCTTCCAGTAAAAATACGCCGGAATAGCAATCCCATTTAAATCACTTACGTCTTCAAATCCTCGTCGTGTTGCATGTACACTAGGTAAATCAATCATATCTACACTCAAATGTTTCTCCACAAAAACATCATCTACTATGGCAGAAATCGTATCCAAAACATGCTCCGGAATAAATTGCACCATTTTCGTAGGTGTCTCAAATCTTTTATCCACGTCTGAACGAGAATGTATACTTCCATCATTGTCATCAAATAAATTCCGCGGTAATCCATTGAAAGAAACATATTCACAACGATTCAATTCACGATGACTCTTTCTCAAAAACTTTAATGGCTTGTCTGTGGGAAACTGATCATATTCTACCACAAACAATTGCTGTTGTGGTCGACTTGCACCCACATATAATGTATTTGGGCAAATGTCTTGTATCATATCTCGTGCAAAATGAGTGAAATAATTGTTGTCAAATCCCAAAATAAACACAAATGGTCGTTGTCGCCCTTTCACACTGTGAAATGTGGAAAATACGATTTTACCAGATATTACACGTTCGTCCAATTTTTCCGACTCATAATTGGGAACAAAACAAGGAATATTCTCCATTACTAGTTTGTTTTCCAATTTTCGCACATTGGATGTCTTGATAGATGCATTCAAAATAAATATTTCTTCTGGTGAATGACCATTGGATAAAATACCCCGTATTTTATGCAGCAAAATATTCTCCACATTTACGCGATTGTTACGTATGTACATCACATTGGGTCCTTGGCGACACGTCACCATCATATTTTCACCCATCATCACTTCGTTGATAAAATCCCCAATTTGGTCCGTGATACGATAAGATGTCAAAAGAGTACAATGCACAAATTCGTCGGATTTTAGACAAGAAAAACCACTCCATATTTGCTGTGCCATACTCAAATATCGTGAATCTGCTCCCTTGAATTGATATATACATTGGCGTACATCCCCCAAACAAACAATTTGAACACGTGATTTCATGTGGAGCAAAAAATACACCACAAAACGGAAATAAAGCAATGTGCTATCCTGATTTTCATCTATGACCAAAATGTCGATTTTATCGATGGGTATTCGTGGTGTCACATGTTTTGTCAAAATCCGCCGTATACCTGTGTCATTATGAGCATCTTCCGCGTAATGTTTTACAGCCAATGAGTGAAATGTATGAATATCTATGTTTTCTAAACCTAGTTTCTCCGTTTTGTCTTTGATCTCTAATCGCAGACTCGAATTATATGTGAGTTGCAATATTTTCTTGTCTTTCAGTTGATCGGACATGGAAAGCACAGTAGTGGATTTTCCCGATCCTGCTACCGCATGAACAATAACATTCTTGCCTATTTTGATTTGATCTATAATATGTTGTTGTTCTTCTGATGGAGTGTTCATTAAAATTGAGTAAAGGTCAATTAGAAATACATGACTGTTTATTTTTATTATCTTTGTGTAATTAATAAAAAGTAAAAAAATTGAAAAGAATATGTGTTTAACCCGATAATGATATAATACACTACGACACATCAATAAGAATATGTCAAAGCCTGAACCTACACTTCTTGCTACTAGAAATGCCCATGAGCGCGATAAACTCATTAAATTTTACGAAGGACCACATATTTATCTTGTGAATGGAGAAGGAGGATATACTTCTGTGACTACGTGGAACCATTCACATTTCCCAAAGTTTGATCAAGACAAAATCATCGATAATATTCTCAATAGCAGAAAACGAGATGATCCCAGTTATAAATATTATAAAATGACCCGTGAAGACATTGAACAAATGTGGGAAACGAATCGTATTCAGGCATCTACTGCTGGAACATTAACTCACTATAACGTGGAATGTTATTACAATGAAATGGAGCCAGACGATGATTCCATTGAATATAAATATTTCAAAAATTTTGTCGCGGATTATCCCCATTTACGAGCCTATCGTACAGAATGGAATGTATTTCACGAAGAATTGAAATTATCCGGATCTATTGACATGTTGTTCCGTGACGATAATAACGGTGAATTCTACATTTATGATTGGAAGCGTGCCAAAAGCATTGAACATGAAAATGCATATTGTAAAACAGCCATCACACCGTGCATTCAACACTTACCAGACACGAATTATTGGCATTATAGTCTACAACTAAATGTGTATCGACGAATATTAAAAGAAAAATACGATATTGAAGTAACTAAACTCGCCTTGGTTGTTTTGCACCCCGATCATCCAAACAAAAATTACGAAGTCATTGAAGTCAATATTATGGATAAAGAAATCAGCGATTTATGGGAAGTGCGTAGACAACAAGTTCATCAAATGGGTGACGAATTAGCAAACGATCAAATTAAGAAGGTTGAAGCATATATCCGTGATCAAAGTAAATAATATGAGAAGAAAGATTGAATTATGAAAAAATAAATATAAATACAAGTTGCATATATTCTATAATCTTCATTAACGAATACAGAAAATGAATGTTAATATATTTCATTTTCTTATGATAGTGTTTCGTAGACTCATACAATTTTTATCACAATGGTTTGAGACTGTAAAGAAAATAGACAGCCCACCGGATTTTTTAACCAAACAATACATTGAACAAAATACACAAAAAATGGTTGTATTAATGAAAAACGCCGATGAAAAATTAAATGGAAACATTAGCGAAATTATTTATGACAAAGAACGATTCAAAAATATGATGAAACAAGACAATGATGTGGAATCTCATTGGAAACATAACATTATGTTTGAGACAACTCATAGAGAAGATGGCAAAATGATATTTGTCATTATGTATTATGATTTATTTAAACAAGGTTTTGCGTATTATTCTGATGAGAGTTATATTTCACACAAAATACTAAATGCGATTGCAATGAAATACGTAAAGACATTTTTTTGCAAGGATTTCTTTTTGGATGAATCCTTTATTGAGGAACATGGAATTGATTACAAGTCACCTTTATTTGAAGTTTTCAGTGACAAAGAAACTAAGAAAAAGAAGGATAATCATTCACATGTGTTTGCTAAACTACAAGGAGCGCGTAATAAAAAGCCAGATGACGTTAAAAAAGAATCACAGCGAAACAAATTTATTCATATGGGTAAAACATATAATTTTTCTATGTTGTCGAAACCGAAAGCAGAACCCGTTATTCCTAGTAAGTATGATCTTCTACCATCGGATTTTAGACTTTCGTATAAAAACTACAAGAACCACATAACCGATTAAGTCATGAGTCATGGTATGATCTATCGTGGCAACAACAACTATTCTGCGTTATTCTTTGTTTTCAACCACTCCAAATATAAATTACTTTTTTCTATATCAAAAGTGTCATTGAGTTGTTTCTTGGCAAAATGATACGCTTTGAGTTGTTTGGGATTCAACCATTGTAAGAATTCAGTGTATTTCTTATCAAACTCCGATTCCATTTATGAATAATGATATTTATAAATGGCAAATATTTGGTTCAATTTTTTATTATCAATTAAATCAGTATTATATATATTAGTATGAGTTCAAATTTGCATTATGTGTATGATGGATCATATTATGCATTTACGGCAAGTGGAGGATTTATTATGGAAGAATCATTTCCTGATTTGTCGTATAACATGGATGGTCTGTTTGAACAATACGATGTCACAGATGCGGTTCAAGTACTTTTTGATGTTCGTATTTTCAATGAAAAAATAGGACTCATAAAAGACGCCAGTAATGATGAAATCATAGATAGTTCGTTTGATTGGTTAGTTCATCGTGGGTTTCCTAATGATAGCATCACTATTACTGCGAGTGAGTTCACCGCAAATATGGCGGCCAATCAAGTAATATCACTAGGCAGATATACCACGTTATATAGCGAATTCTCAGAATATGTCCGAACGTATTTCGGATATTATGGAGGGTTTGCATCTCTTTTTCGCGGCAGTTCTTCATTTACCATAAACAATGATTCATTATTAGATCCCAGTGGATTTATGCATTTGATCACTGCTTATAACAATCCAGATACGGGTGAAATTGTGAGCGATTTATCAGGCGAAATCCAAATATCCAACATCAATAACTTATTGCGTGCGGCTGTAATTCGTAACACATTCGCCAACCGTCATAAGAACAATGAAGGAAATTTACCGACGGATGGTTTCATGTCGGGAGATATCATTTTTGTACCCAATGGAACGGATGTGACCATAAAATTAAACATTGCCTCGGAAGCCTTCTTACCTATGAATAATTTTGGTGATCAAAATTTACCCCAAATCACGCAAAATAATGATTACATCACACCAGATAAATTATATAGCGCGGATTATTTTTCTAGTTTAAGCCAACTAAAACGTGTATCGCGTGCTCCGCTGCTTATTCGTCTTGCTAATTTACCCGACGAAACTGTTACGAACTATGTACCATATGTTCCACATAGTTATGGCCCAGATAACAAAATTAAATTTATTGTGGTTCAAGACGATAATGTCAACAACACTAGTACACCTACAAATGCAATCAATATATATGTAAGTTCAGGTAGTTTAACTTCACCTTATTATTCATTTTATACCGATTCGAGTGGAAGCAGTACTTGGAATGGTGTCATTGATATATCCAATTCGTATGTTTTTCAACGCATATCGGGAAGTGGAACAAATCATCCCTTCTACATTAGTGATGTAGGTTACGAAAAAGCATCCACAAATCTTATTTCTTTATCTGGGAACGGTACTCCTTCGTCAGGAATAACAGAAGGTCAGTCTTTCACATTGTCATTCAATGGTGTCATAAGTAAATTGTATTTTTACTGTACAAGTCACTCTACTATGATCGGCGAATTTTCATTTACCACATCAACGGAATCGGCACCCGAAATACCGTCCATTACATATAACTGGGTTAACCGTGGATATGAATATGGAGATAAAAATTGGACTTCTGTTGCTATGTCCGATAATGGTCGTTATCAATCCGCCACTATGTATCAAAACAAAATTTATACTTCCGATGATTATGGCATCACATGGACTCCTATTAGTCAAATATTAAATCAATTATGGACTTGTATTGCCATGTCCAGTACGGGTGCTACTCAATTTGCATCCACATATTATTCCTATTTGTATAAATCCACCGATTATGGTGCTACTTGGACCAAAAATTCATATGTCCATCAGTGGACAGGGATTGATATGGATGCATCAGGGCAATATGTAACGGGTGTCATCATTAATGGTTACATTAAAGTATCCAATGATTCTGGTGCTACTTGGACATCTTTTGCCAAGAATTTCGGGAAAAAAGTATGGGCCGCAATCAAAGTTTCATACACTGGAAAATATCAAACAGCATTGGCCGTGAATGACGGAATTTATCGATCCACTGATTATGGGATCACCTGGGAACAAAAATCGACCGAAAAGGTAACATGGAAAAGCGTGACAATGGATGCCACTGGACAATATCAAATGGCCTGTGCTGAAAATGGATATGTTTATCAATCCGATGATTACGGAAATTCATGGGAAGCACTGGAAGAATTGGGTGTCCGCCAGTGGGTGAGTGTGGCAATGAGTGGAGATAACTATAAACGCACCATTTTGGCGAAATATGATAAAATTGTCATCAGTATTGACGGAGGTGTCGTGTGGAAAGAAACAGCAGAAAATTTGTATTATAAACCATGGAGCACCGTAGCAATGTCTTTTTCCGGTAATTTTCAGACTGCATCCGTTTGGGGTGGAAGTCTTTATGGGTTATATATTGATCCAAATGATGCTCCTATACCCGACTCATAACCAAAATAATAATCATTATATGCTAAATAATAATTATTTAATTATTGAATTTACTGTCTAATATTCGTCATTTAAGATGATGTTCCGAAAGCAAGACCGTTGTTTCTTCCGGTAGAGTTGGCACCAGAAAGATTGGCAAGTCTCAACAATAATGGAGCCTTCAATGTACGGGTGATGTTCTGCAAACTGGCAGTTGTCTCCATTGTGAAGTTGTTTGTTAAATCAGCGCTGTTTGTAGTCTGAACAAAGTTGTTTTGTTGTGTGGTTCCAAGTGAACTCAGATAATTGTTTGTGCTTCCTTGGTTCAAGTTGTTAATTGGCAAGTAGGCTTCTTGTGCAATATCCAACTTCAAGATGATGGTAGTACCTTCACGTAAGAAGATCAAATCATCAGCAATGAAACCATCGCGGATACCAAAGTTACCAACGCCAACTCCGAAACTGGCATCAGAGTCATGATATGATTCACCACTTGGGTCACGGTTGCTAAACAAGTTGGTGTCAACAGCGTATCTGAGAAGTTCGGTAATATTGCTAATTGTGATACTTCCAGAAAGATCACTAATAAGAGCACCATCAACGGCAGTCTCACCAGAGGCTGTCAATAAATCGTACAAACCTGATACATCAAGGTTCTTGCTGATATCAAAGTTAGTGGAGTTGGTGAATAAAGAGGCGAAACCACCAAAGTATCCGAAGTATGTGCGGACATAAGTCTCAAATTGGGTATACATACCTTGGTAAACACCGATGGAAACAACTGGGTTTCCTGTGAGGGAATTTTGTGCGACCAATTGGTTTCTGAATGTGGAAGCATTGATGGTGATAGAATCGTTAGATCCGACCAATCTAAATGGTAAAGGAATGGTGGCTCCCTCGTTGGAAGTGGTGGTCTCGTCGTTACCACTGCTGTCAATAACCATTTGGTTACTGGCATCCTTGTAAATACCAATAGCCTCGTTAAAGGCACGGACATCGTACACAATCTGCACTGTGTCTGTCATATCATATTGGATGAAACTGGCATCATCGGCTCTGGTAATATCAGCGAACTGACGCTGCATTTCGAAACCTCCTGAGGCAGTGAAGGCGTAGTAAACACCGGTTAACTTAACGCTTGGGTCGTCTTCGGCAGTACCAAAGTTGTTGCTCAAATCAACGTTGGTGGATGCATCTCCGTAAAGAGTTGTCATTATAGTAAATAATTAGATATTTTTGTCCACCGAAATATATATTTATCAATAATTTCTAAACGTCGTACAAAATTTTCAAATTCAAAACGAACGAAAAATCGGTATGATTCATATGCATTTTTCGCCCATGATCATCGTATAATTGAACGCGCAATCGTTGTAAATCCACCGGACCGAAATATTTTCTTTCCTCTGTAACTAATCCCAGAGAACTTTCCATTAAAACAGTAAAATCCTCGGTATTGAGCAAAATACGCGCCAAAGTATGTTCACTTATATGGGTATTTTGAAACGCATTAATAAATAAATTGTTGACACTCTTTTGATAATCTTCTACTGCCAAATAAACATATTTTATGGTTTTTATATCTAAAACGGCCTCTGATTTGTAAATGAGGGAACCACCATATTTCCGTTTGCGGAATCCTAAATTCCAACCTAATCTCATCCTATAATCCACCCGATCGGGAACTCCCTCAATATCCTTGGTAAAATCCATGAAAATAGAATTGATAATATAGGCTTTCTCACCGGCGGGTCTAATATAGGTACGACCCGTGCCGGTTGCGTATTCATCAATATCTAAATAAAAATTGATATATGAGAAAATACTCTCTGGATCTACTAAATTACCACTGATGTCACGTGGAGATAATAAATCATTTATAGTCGCAATGAGAAAAGATGCACTATACATTCCATCCGGTAAAACGATGAATTTACTGTGTACTTCAACTGGACCATCCCTGTAATATTGCGTCGTTAATTCAATCCATAAATAGTGATTACCATAACAAGATGAAATATTGTAATTAGTAAGCGGCATTTCAAAATTCGCTAATTGCATGGAGACTACATTGTTGATTTTGGATGGCAATTGAATGGTGAAGTCAGAAGCCTCGGTCATTTCATAATTGTCGCGATGTTTTGAGTCAATGCTGATACATTTGCTTATGATGCGATTGTTTAAAGGATTCATATTTCCCTTATGAAATTGACTATTGTCTACAAAAATATAGGGCTTGCCATTATTGTATATTAATTCACTGTCTTTTCGGGCGATTTCTTGAGAAAGGGCCAATGGAATCTGTGTATTGTCAATATTCATTCCATTATTGCGAATGGTAGTAGGAGGACGCTGAAAATCGTCGCGATCATGTTCGTTTTTTTCATCATTTGAAGGCATAATAGAGCGCTCCCCGAATTTGGAAAAAAGCAACCATTGCTTCGCTGCTGTGCAAAACACAATGACATCTCTTTTAATGGCTTTTGATAGTGTTTTATCTTGCAGTAAAAGGTTTCTCATTTGATATTCTTTGAATTCAATGTCGCTTTTTGAGTAATTTCCGGTCAATTTAAAAAAGTTTTCAATGTCATTGATGGTGTAATTTTGAATATTTAAATCAAAATTAGACATTTATATATACTTATATGATTAATTACAATGGCAACTTCCTACGAATTTTTTGTAACTTTCCTACGCCTGTTCCAATGCGGTGACTCTTGCCTTCAATGATTTCACCTCTAAAATAAGATTTGCAATGATTTCGTTGACATTTACATCATCACTGGAAACCGAACTTGTGATCAAAAATTCATCTCCGCGTTTTTTCAAGACGTACTGATTAATGCTAACGTCATTAATGGTTGCATCACTGGCGCCAGCACCACTATCGTAATTCAACACAATGCTATTGGCCGCGACGTAACCACTGATATCAAGTGCGTAGTTGGGAGATGTGGTGGAAATTCCGACGTCACCATAATAATAAATACTACTTGCATCGGCATTCCATGGACCACTAGTTCCGGTGGGTCCAGTGGCTCCCTTATATGTAGTTAATTGCCCATCTGCGCTTACTTCTAATATATTGGAAATGGTCTGACTCTCATTATATTGGTCTACATATCCGTCAACATATGAAACACCCTGGAAAAGTGAATTTTCTAGCACCACAATTCCCGATCCTGGACCTTGTGGACCAGTAGGACCTGTTCCGAGCGGACCTGTGTCACCCTTGGTTCCGGCAACTCCGATTGGACCTTGTGGACCCGTTGAACCCGTATTTCCGGTGTTTCCGGTTGACCCAGTAAGACCCGTTGGACCCGTTGATCCTGTATTTCCTGTGTCACCTGTTGATCCAGTAAGACCTGTATGGCCAGTGGATCCGGTGAGACCTGTGTGTCCAGTGGATCCAGTATTTCCTGTGTGGCCCGTTGAGCCGGTATTTCCTGTATGACCTGTGGATCCGGTGTGTCCCGTGTGCCCTGTTGAACCGGTATTTCCGGTGTGACCCGTTGATCCAGTAAGACCTGTATGACCCGTTGATCCAGTGTTTCCAGTGGATCCGGTTGATCCAGTAAGACCAGTGCTACCTGTTGAACCTGTTTCTCCATGGAAGGTGGCTTGATAATTTTGCGTAACCATATTTTCAATGGACGTTGTGTTTGCTCCTTCATCGTATTGGTTCATGATGCCGTCGAAATATGATGTGCCCACAAACGACGAGTTGGCGAGAGTTACTACTGCTGTTGTTGGACCTGTTGGACCAGTAATACCGGTTGGACCAGTGGGTCCAGCAATACCCGTTGGACCCGTTGAACCTGTATTGTCGCCCTTTATTCCTTGTGCACCTTGTGGACCGGTGGATCCTGTTGATCCCGTATTACCTGTACTTCCGGCTTCACCAGTAATATCCAGTTCCCAATCATTTGGATCCTCGCTTAAAAGATCCTGTGTGGTGTATGTGGATGAGTTGTCTAAATAGTTGGCATAGATGAGCCAATTGGAAAGTGTAATATTTGCTCCACTGAAATTTTGCAACAGAGCAAAACTGGAATCCGTATTAATTCCCGATGCGTCCAAAATGTTTTCATCAATCAAAAAGCGAATTGCTCCCAATAATGTACCGCTCAAATCAACAATTTTTGAAGGCACGACCAGTTGATCTCTTTTTCTGAATTTTAAAGTACCCGTTGCGTCTACTTGGATTTTGTGTAAATCTCCGATCCAAATGGAATTGTTTGTTACATATATGTCGCGCACCGGATGACTGGGGCTACCCAAATCAAATGTGTCGGCAACTGTCGGAATTAAATGTCTATCAAAAATGACACTACCCATTGGTCCTGTTTGACCTGTGCAACCTGTGTAACCTGTTGATCCTGTGTGTCCAGTGTGTCCCGTTGATCCTGTGTGTCCAGTAAGTCCCGTTGATCCGGTGAGACCTGTATGTCCGGTTGATCCTGTATGTCCAGTGTGTCCCGTTGAACCGGTGTTTCCAGTGAGACCCGTTGAACCGGTGAGACCTGTATGACCAGTCGATCCTGTGTTTCCAGTGTGTCCGGTTGATCCAGTAAGACCTGTATGACCAGTAGAACCCGTGTTTCCAGTAGATCCGGTTGATCCAGTAAGACCTGTATGACCAGTAGAACCCGTGTTTCCAGTAGATCCGGTTGATCCAGTCAAACCTGTGTGTCCAGTGGACCCGGTATTTCCGGTGTGTCCAGTAGATCCACTAACACCTGTTGGACCCGTTGATCCTGTGTTTCCAGTGTGTCCAGTTGATCCAGTCAAACCTGTGTGTCCAGTAGAACCCGTGTTTCCAGTAGATCCGGTTGATCCAGTAAGACCCGTGTGACCTGTGGAACCCGTGAGACCCGTGTGTCCGGTTGGACCCGTTTCTCCATGAAAGGTGGCCATATAGTTTTGAGTTTCCAGATAATTGATGTTTGTGGTGATTTGTCCATCGTCGTCATATTGATTGATGGTTCCTTCAAAGTAGGAGTCACCCACAAAAGATGAGTTGGATAAAATAACCACCGCTGTGGTGGGTCCTGTTGGTCCCGTTAAACCAGTAAATCCGGTAAAACCTGTATGACCAGTGCAACCCGTGGAACCTGTATTATCGCCTTTTTCTCCTCTTGGTCCAACTGGTCCAGTAGATCCCGTATTTCCAGTTCGACCTGTATGGCCTGTAAAACCTGTAAATCCGGTGGGTCCGGTGGAGCCTGTATTTCCGGTGTGTCCAGTGGAACCTGTATTTCCGGTGGGTCCGGTGAAACCTGTATTTCCGGTAAGTCCAGTAGATCCAGTAAGACCTGTGTGACCAGTAGAGCCAGTGATTCCCGTTGCTCCTGTTGATCCAGTATTTCCGGTATATCCAGTAGATCCAGTAAGACCTGTGTGACCTGTGGAACCCGTGTGTCCTGTGTGTCCAGTAGAACCCGTGTTTCCAGTCTGTCCGGTTGATCCAGTAAGACCTGTGTGTCCGGTAAAACCCGTGTGTCCAGTTAATCCGGTCGATCCAGTATGACCGGTATGACCTATGGAACCCGTGTGTCCTGTATGTCCAGTAGAACCCGTGGTTCCAGTTAATCCGGTCGATCCAGTAATACCTGTATGACCAGTTGGGCCGACATGACCAGTGGGTCCAGTTGATCCACTAATTCCGGTATGTCCGGTTGGTCCTCTTGTACCAGTATGACCTGTGGAACCAGTATTGCCTGTATGCCCAGTGGATCCTGTATTGCCTGTATGACCTGTGGAACCAGAGTGACCTGTATGTCCCGTTGAACCGGTGTTTCCGGTAGGTCCGGTTGATCCAGTGAGTCCCGTGTGACCAGTGGAACCAGTATTGCCTGTATGTCCAGTTGATCCACTAATTCCGGTATGTCCGGTTGGTCCTCTTGTACCAGTATGACCTGTGGAACCAGTGTGTCCCGTGTGACCAGTGGAACCAGTATTGCCCGTGTGTCCAGTTGATCCAGAGTGACCCGTGTGTCCAGTTGATCCAGAGTGACCCGTGTGTCCAGTTGATCCAGTAACACCTGTATGTCCAGTTGATCCAGTGACACCAGTTGGTCCCGTTGAGCCAGTATGTCCAGTAAAGCCTGTAAATCCGGTATGTCCAGTGAAACCTGTAAAACCAGTATGTCCAGTGTGTCCAGTCGATCCTGTGTGTCCAGTAGGTCCATCAATACCATCCAGATTTACATTGAAAATTCCCGACAAGTCAGTAGTAAATCCATGAATGTTTGTTATTTGTTCTACAATCATATTACCAGTTACTTTATCATACGACTGTACACGTCCTTCAAAACTGTTTGTTGCATCTGATGAATAAACAACAATAACGGAATTTCCAGCAATGTAAGCAAGACGGATATCAAGAGTCATAGAAACGCTTGTTTGACCATAAGGATTCATTGTCATGAATGATGTGGTTGATAAGTATTTATCTCCGGGCATTCCTGTTGGACCTGTAAATCCCGTGTGTCCAGTTGATCCTGTGTTTCCCGTGGGACCGTCGATACCATCCAAATTAACATTGAATGCGCCAGAAAGGTCGGTTTCAAAGCCATTAATATTTACAATGGAGTCAATTGTGATCAATCCTGTGCTATATACATAATTTTGCACACGACCTTCAAAACTATTCACCAAAGGATGACTTACTTGGTTAACGATCACCGAGTTTCCAGGCTTATAGGCCAACCTAGGCTCAATGTCAAGAGTCACTAATGGTTGAGTGTATGGATTTAATGCGGTTGTCACTTGGGCAGTAGATAAATATTTATCTCCGGGCATTCCGGTTGGACCAGTAGATCCTGTGTTTCCTGTGTTTCCTGTGTGCCCTGTAAACCCGGTAAACCCGGTTGGACCAGTAGATCCCGTATGTCCAGTAGGACCTGTTCCTATGGGTCCCGTGTGTCCAGTGTGACCAGTAGATCCTGTGTTGCCAGTTGTTCCTGTGTTACCTGTGTTTCCAGTATGTCCAGTAAATCCAGTAAAACCAGTATGACCGGTTTGACCTGTGGATCCGGTATTACCTGTGTGACCAGTAAATCCGGTGAAACCTGTATGACCAGTATGACCCGTGGATCCGGTATTACCTGTGCGTCCGGTTGGCCCTGTAAATCCCGTGAAACCTGTGTGACCCGTCCAACCCGTGGATCCCGTGTTACCTGTATGACCAGTAAATCCGGTGAACCCAGTGTGACCAGTGTGACCTGTGGATCCTGTGTTGCCTGTGTGTCCAGTAGGTCCTGTAAATCCCGTAAATCCCGTAAATCCGGTGTGGCCCGTAGATCCTGTGTTACCAGTGCGTCCGGTTGGTCCAGTGAATCCCGTAAAACCTGTGTGTCCAGTGAAACCAGTGGATCCAGTATTACCTGTGCGTCCTGTTGGCCCAGTAAATCCCGTAAAACCTGTGTGTCCAGTAGATCCAGTATTACCAGTGTGTCCGGTTGGACCAGTGAATCCGGTAAAACCGGTGTGCCCCGTGAAACCAGTAGATCCGGTATTACCTGTGCGTCCGGTTGGCCCAGTGAATCCAGTAAAACCGGTGTGCCCCGTCCAACCCGTGGATCCCGTGTTACCAGTATGACCAGTGAATCCAGTGAAACCTGTATGACCCGTGAAACCAGTGGATCCAGTATTACCTGTGCGTCCGGTTGGCCCAGTAAATCCGGTAAAACCTGTGTGTCCAGTCCAACCTGTTGATCCGGTATTACCTGTGCGTCCGGTTGGCCCCGTGAAACCCGTAAAACCTGTATGACCTGTCCAACCAGTGGATCCCGTGTTACCAGTATGGCCAGTAAATCCCGTGAAACCTGTGTGCCCCGTGAAACCTGTTGATCCGGTATTACCTGTGCGTCCGGTTGGACCAGTAAATCCAGTAAAACCTGTGTGCCCCGTGAAACCTGTTGATCCGGTGTTACCTGTGCGTCCTGTTGGACCAGTAAATCCAGTAAAACCTGTGTGCCCCGTCCAACCAGTGGATCCCGTGTTACCAGTATGGCCAGTAAATCCCGTGAAACCAGTGAATCCGGTGTGTCCAGTCCAACCCGTGGATCCCGTGTTACCTGTGTGACCAGTAAATCCCGTGAAACCAGTAAATCCGGTATGACCCGTCCAACCTGTAGATCCCGTGTTACCAGTGTGGCCAGTAAAACCAGTAAATCCGGTATGACCCGTCCAACCAGTGGATCCCGTGTTACCAGTATGGCCAGTAAATCCCGTGAAACCGGTAAATCCGGTATGACCTGTCCAACCAGTGGATCCCGTGTTACCTGTGTGGCCAGTAAATCCTGTGAAACCAGTAAATCCGGTGTGACCTGTCCAACCAGTGGATCCCGTGTTACCTGTGTGGCCAGTAAATCCCGTGAAACCAGTGAATCCGGTGTGACCTGTCCAACCAGTGGATCCCGTGTTACCTGTGTGGCCAGTAAATCCTGTGAAACCAGTATGACCTGTCCAACCAGTGGATCCCGTGTTACCAGTGTGTCCAGTAAAACCAGTAAATCCGGTGAATCCAGTATGACCGGTCCAGCCCGTAGATCCCGTGTTACCAGTGTGGCCAGTAAAACCAGTAAATCCGGTAAAACCTGTATGACCAGTATGACCAGTAGATCCTGTATTACCGGTATGTCCAGTCCATCCAGTTGGACCATCAATTCCATCCAAGTTTATGTTAAAAAAATCGGTTTCATAATAATCAAATCCCACAATATTCATGATTTGATCAATGACAATTGCGCCTGTGCTATAATTATATGACTGAACCCGACCTTCAAAACTATGTAAAAGAGGCTGTGTACATTTATTCACAATCACGGAATTTCCAGGAATATACGCCAAACGGGGCGATATGATCAAACTCTGTACTGGGTCAATCCGTGGACTAATGGAAACAATTTCTGTGCGTGATAAATATTTATCACCTGGCATTCCAGTAGGACCAGTTGAACCGGTAATTCCCGTCGGACCTGTCCAACCAGTAGGACCATCAATACCATCCAAGTTCATATTAAATATTCCGGTCACAGGACTAGCAAAACCACGAATATTCACAATATTGTCAATCACTGTTTCTCCGGTTGCATATACATAAGACTGAACACGACCTTCAAAACTATTCACCAACGGATTTAATTTGTCCACTATTTTAACCGAACTTCCTTCCACATATGCCAAACGACTCTCCACAATAAATGTTTGTGACGACATATTGGAAGGATTCAAAGTGGTAGACAATGTTGAAGTCAAATAACGATCTCCCGGAATTCCTGTTGGACCCGTGGATCCTGTGTTACCAGTATGTCCAGTGGAACCAGTAAAACCCGTTGACCCACTATGACCAGTAGATCCAGTTTGACCAGAAGATCCTGTGTGGCCAGTGTGCCCCGTTGAACCCGTGTTACCCGTTGCACCAGTGCTACCACTGTGACCAGATGAACCTGTGTGACCAGTAGATCCTGTACCGATCGGACCCGTATGACCAGTAGATCCTGTGTGTCCAGTTATACCTGTTTGACCAGTGTGTCCCGTGGATCCCGTGTTTCCAGTAGATCCTGTATGGCCCGTTCTGCCGGTCGGACCAGTAGATCCTGTATGACCCGTTCTGCCGGTCGGACCTGTAAAACCAGTGTGACCCATTGTACCAGTAGGACCTGTGCAACCAGTGTGACCAGTTTTGCCTATCGGACCTATTTCACCAGTGGCTCCTGTGAAACCTGTGTGTCCTGTGTGACCAGTGGGTCCAATAGAACCTGTGTGACCAGTTCGACCCATGGGACCAGTTGAACCAGTCGTTCCAGTGCGACCCGTATGACCAGTAAAACCTGTATAACCCGTATGGCCAGTAAAACCTGTATGACCCGTATATCCAGTAGGTCCTGTGTGTCCAGTATGACCTGTTGTTCCCGTTGGACCAGTCGATCCAGTATGACCTGTTGTTCCCGTTGGACCAGTAGATCCAGTATGACCTGTTGTTCCCGTTG
>VMHT01049360.1_pt1 | contig 40711 bp, 45 predicted proteins | sample 4693611 | NCBI WGS metagenome assembly VMHT01 (sample SAMN12280063, study PRJNA550983) | marine metagenome | isolation source: seawater sampled from same location over 5 years 0.02-0.2 micron viral filtrate | place: USA: collected off the coast of southern California halfway between the port... ...
ATTTGAGTCTCCAGTGATTACAGCAGGTTCAAAATTTCCAGATGACTGGTTAAATACTAAAAGAGCACCAGTGTGTCTTCCACTAGTATTTACTCCACCCAAGTTGTTAATACCGAAACTACCAGCAGTTACAGTTTTTATCGGAGTACCGACTTTAACTTTCTTTAAAACAATTTTTCTTGTTGTCATTTAAAATCCTTATGTCACGGACGGAGTTACTTCAATCTGTCCTTCTGCAACTCTTTGTACTATGGTTTTACTATCACTGTCTACGAAAGACACTTCTACGTCATACACATACCTTCCTCTAGTTTGAAGAGTTGCACTTGAGTCATTTGTCATACTCAATGTGACAATACCCGCAGTTGCGGGTGTAGGAATAATTGCGTTGAAGGTTCTGGTATCTGGGTCATTATCACTGTCACCATACCTACGTTTCATCTTTGCAGCTGCAGAATAATTTGTTAAATCAAACGCAGTTCCGTCTGACTCCTTAACTAAATGAAGTTCTATTGCAACGTCTGTTCCTTGGTGTATTGTGATATCTTCGTAGTTGTTTGCCATGCGTTAACCCATATAAGTAAAGTCTTTCATGTCTTTATTTATATGAATTAACTTTTAAGACGAGTATTTATTTAGATTTTATCTCTTCGATTACGTCCTCTTGTATACCGATAGACATTTCTTCTTGATTGAACATATATGCAACTGTCATTCTCCAACAGTCAGTAGACGCAGTATGATAAACTAATTTTTCGGGTTCTTCATTATATGCACCAAAATAACCAGCCTTACATTGCCACCCTTTCTTGTCTGGAATAACTATTTCATCTCCAGTATAACCGTCAATGTATTTAAAGTATCCGTCTCCAGTTTCCGACCAAGTAAAAATAAGATTGTATGCAGACGCATTCGCATTGTTATGCCATGAGATAAAACCTTTTGGTGGATACATTGCACATAGAGAATTATGTTTAGTACATAATTTTACTTGCAATTCTTCATTAATTGTGTTATAATGTCTCATGACTTCTGTAGTAAGTTTTATATCAGAACCTTCATGATTGGTTTTAAAACTGTAGTAATAACCCGTCTCAGGAAACCCATTATGTATTGAACCCCTAGACATTACCCTATCTCTATATTTATCTCCAGTGAAATGGTCTCTATCTTTGTTATTACACCATAATCTACACTGTGCAACTTCTCCTTCTCTTTCATTATAAAACCAAAGAAACTTATCTAAAGTTTCCAGAATTTCTGGGTTGTTTATGGGAATATCTTTCATTTACTTAGGAGCTGCGTAAGAATAATGTTTTATAATAAAATTTCGTTCTGGGAGTAAATTTAATCTTTCATATGCATGATAATAATTCCAACGAAGATTATCTTTAAATGTTCCTATCTTTATATCTTTTTCTTTTTTTAATAACCACCATAAAGTTGTTTGGTCAAAATCTTTAAGTTTTTCCCAAGGCTCCATATTTGGTCTGAATATTCCCATTTGTTGTTCTAAATACAAGTGATACCAATCGGTCATAAACTGTTTGTTTGTATAAAGACAGACACCCCCACAATAAGTAAAGTGTTCTGGTTTGTCATTATAAGTGAAATCATAGATTGCATAAAGTGGTTTTGCTTCTATTGGTAGAGTATTAAATACTACATCATTACCATTTAATTCATCAAAGACTGTTGCAATATCTTCATGAACTATTTCACAATCTGCATCTATGTACATGGTAGTGTCGTAAGGACTTTGCGACATACCCCATAACTTTTCACGAACATTATCACCGCAAAAAATTAAATCATCTGCAACATATTCTCTACCGTCTAGAAATCTTTCTTCGGTAACAAGACAACACTTTGCATCTGGATAATAATCTTTAAGAGACTCTAAACAATTAATTGCAAGTCTGTAAAAACTTTCTTTTCTTGATGCAACTACTAGATAACCATTACTCACTATTCAAATAATCGTCCAGAATTTTTAGAGCCCAAAGGTTTACTTCTGGAATAGATTTTGCTCTTCTTAATTTACTTTTCAATTCACGGTTTCGGGATAGTTTTATTTCTTCTACTTCAAAAGTTTCCAACTTGTAATTAAACAGTTGTTCCATTTTCTTTGCCTTTTCTTTTGCTTCTTTCTGTTCTTTTTGTTTTTTCTGTTCTTCAAATTTTCGTGCAATTCTTTGTTTGGTATTTTCGTCAATATGTTCTGGAGTGAGTGCGTCCACACACTCTTTGAACAGTGGGTCAGCTTCCATTAATTTGTGAACTTGTCTTATCTTTTTATTTCCTTCTTCTTGTTCGGAAATACAATTTAATACATTTTTCTTTGGAGTATCCCAAAATGCATCTTTATCCCATACTCTAATTGGAATTTGGGGAGTCACTTCGATTTGTCCGTCCATAATATTATATATAATTTTGTTATGCAGTCCTTACATACAGTGTATAAGTTTCAATCGTTGCGGTTGCATTGTTAATCAATGCACCCAGAAAGTTTCCAGTAAAGGTTGTTTCAAAAGTACCCACAAAGTCTTGTTCATACGTACCAGGCCCTCCATAGTTTACCGCACCTGACGTTTCTCCAAGATAGTTAACTGCACCCGATGCCTCTCCTAAATAGTTAACTGCACCCGATGCCTCTCCTAAATAGTTAACCGCACCAGCCGCTTCTCCTAAATAGTTTACTGCACCACTTGCCTCTCCAAGATAGTTAACTGAATTGTAAGTGTTTATACCAGGCCCTGCATTGTTTGCTTGATTGTTTGCATCTCTTCCCGCATAGTTAGTTGGGCCTGCATAATTGGTTGGGCCTGCATAGTTAGTCGGCCCCGCATAGTTTGTTGGGCCTGCGTAGTTGGTCGGCCCTGCATAGTTTACTACACCACCTGCTTCTCCTACAAACGTACCAGTAAAAGTAGTTTCAAAAGTTCCTACAAAGTCTTGCGTGTAATCTGTATCTGTGGTAGTATGTCTAGTATCGGTTGCAGTTCCTTTTGCAACCCATGTACCCGTTTCACTTGGAGCTCCAGTTGCAGAACTATTTAAGATATAAGTTCCAACACCTTTTGCACCGTTCATTATACGAGTCTTTGCACGTTGTCCAAAAGTATATTTGATTTCTGCATCTGACATTTCTTGAACACCTTGAAATGTACCACTACCCCCAGAACTTCTTTTGAGTGAGACTGGACGGACTGCTGTAGGTGCAGAAAAGGTTTGTCTTTGATAAATGTTATAAGTTGCAACTGTGACTGTACTTGGGCCTGCATCGGTTCGGGTGTCTGTAAAGACTGCAGATAAATGCGTGTCGTAATCTGAACTTGGTGCAGAAGAACCTAATTTATATGTACCTGAATAATCATTTGCAAAAATAGTTGCAACCAACCTATCTGTTAAAGTATCCATTTCTGCAGAAGTAAATTCATGTAGTTGTCTATTGTGCGTATCTCCGTCTCCAGATTGTTGACGTACTGCATTTCTAAAGTCTCCACCGTCTTCTGCGGCTGTTCCTTCGGTTTGATATAAAGTTGTGACGGTAGAAGTTGTGTTGATTGAACCGTGAGAGCCTGGTGCTTCATTAAAACGAGTATCAGTAAATGCACCGACAGTTTCATTCCCACTTGATGCATCAGTGATTGCACCGACTTCGGTCTTTGCAGATGCCTTTAATTGTTCCCCAGCTTGATACGCAAGATAGTTCTCTTCTGCGGTGGTCATTTCTTTTAAGTCACCGTTTGTACCTTCGAGTTTAAGTGGAGTTGCCATAATGTACTATTTATAATTACTCTTTCTTGTTTTGTCTAAGTTTGAAATAATTTACTTTCCAATAACCATTTTCATCTTTCTCTAATGCTTCTGGATTAGTACTAACCAATTCATCTGCAAGAACTCCATAGTTAGGTTGTTTATCCGCACCAATTGATTTTGCTAACTCATTCCAATCCCATGTATAAACATTGTGTCCGTGTGGTCTGTGAACAAATCTAATGTTATCTTTTAGACGAGAGTCCGAGTATCCACCATAACCACCAGATATAGCAAATCCATAAGAGTTTGCCCACCCAAAAGCGTCTCCACCAGTAATGTCGATACCCGAGAAATCTAATGTGAAAGCAAATGTAGATAGTGGAGCACCCACATCATATATACTAAGCTGTGTTTCAAGAGCGAAGAAAAAGTTTAAAATAGTTCTTTCTTGTCCTCTACTTACATTACTTTTACTTGCTTGTAATTGCATTCGAAAAACTCTTCTATGATTTATACCTTTTTTACCATTAGTACTTGCAGTCATCTTTTGTGTAAATCCAAAACTATCTCCAACTCCCATACCAGTTTGTTGCGTATCCATACCAATAAAAGTCACACCACTCGCATTGTTTGAAGAACTTGGTGTTGGTATAGTCACCGCTGAAGGTGCATGTGATGTTGTCTGACGAGTACTAACTTGTTCACCTCGTACAATACCCGAATTATGACTAAAACTTTGATATTGTTTAGTTGACACATTTGTTAGTGATTTAAGTCTTAGAGTATCTACCCCATTTGTTAAATGTGGTAAAAAGTAAAATGGTAAATAAGTTCCAGAAGTTGTATTTACTTTTCTTTCATTAGAAGAGAATTGACTACTTTCGGTATAATCACTCACGTATGAATATCTATCTTTTGTAAATTTATAATCGTGTACTGGTGGAGTTCCACCACCAAAGTGAAGAATAACATTTCTATTTGCTAAATTAGAAGTACTTGGCCCATTGTTTTGTCTAATGAAACATCTCAATCCACCACTTTCATTTACAAACTTAAAATCAAATCCTACAGTTTCCGAGACAGTACCGCTTCCAATGTATTCATCATTATAGTAAGCCTGTGCTTTTGCAGTAGTAGCTGGATTTGCATATCCAGTAGTTAAACTTTTTTCAGTAATGTCACGCAAAGGTGGGGTCATATTAAATAGAGTAAAAGTCCCACCCGACTTTACTGGTAAAGGTATATTTTCTCCTTCGGAAAAAGAGTTTTTTGCACCAACAAACCCACTCATACTTTGGTTTGATGCACCGTCTGACCTTCCAACCATATCACGAAACTCAGACGCATTCATATTATAGTTTGAACCTCTTGGGTTTGTAGAACTTATACTATACTTAGAAAGGTCTATATCTGCGTCTGGATTTAAATCTGAAAGAAGACTTGCACCCGTTGTGAAGTCGAATTTTTGGTTAGTTCTTTCAAGTATTTGTGCTTCGTCTTTTAATGTAGTAATACTAACATTTTGTTGAACATTATTTGCTACCCCTCGTGTAACAATGTTCCGCATGACATTTCTAGCGACAGTTCTAATAGAAGAAATAGTTCTTCCAATAAACTGGGTAATGAATTTTAGTTGTTGAGACACTACTTGTCCCTCTTAAGAATATCTATTTCTGACTTCAACTCCTTAACAGACTCTACTAGTAATGCAATTGTTTGGTCATACTGTAGTGTTTTATATTCTTCATTATTGTTTGCACCTAATGGTAATCTTTTATTACTTACTGCAGAAGGTAAAACTTGTTCTACTTCTTGTGCAAGTAATCCCGCAGACTTTCTACCCGCATGGTCATAAGTAAAAGTATAACCAGTTAGTGCATTTACTTTTGCAAGTGCATCGGTAATTGGTTCGATATCACTCTTTAATCTCATGTCAGAAGGTGTAGTTGAAAATGCAATGATATCATTAGCTGCGTGGAAGTCTCCGTCATCTTCCATGACAAATCTTCGAGTACCACTATTGTGGAAGTTTATCTGTCCCCCATTAGAGTCAGAGAAGTGAACGTATTCCCCAGTCTGACCCGCAAACTTAATATTACCTCTTAAATCAGAGTCAAGTGAATAGTTTGTAGTTATGTTAGTACCAGCGTTTGCAGTAAAGTTAACTCCCCCAGGCGTATTAACTAACAGACCACCTTGTGCGCCCATTACGTGTTGAGCGTTATTTGCACTAGTTATAGTTGTAGATGCAGTTCCAGTGACGTGACCGTTTGCATCAATTGTTAAATCTTGAATAACAGTATTACCAGAGTTATCTACAGAACTTGCACCAACACTAGTGTGATTAACTTTAATTGTTCTTGCATTATCTGAGTCTTCGACTACTACTTCTAGATTAGTTCCACCACTGAATTTTACAAAATCATTAGCACTGTCTGCAACTATTCTACTTCCCGCACTATCTCCACCAGCTGCACTATCAGTAAAAAATTCTATAAATCTATTTCTATTATTTACTTTTGTATTTAATGCATTAATTGTAGCTGCAATGTTAGAGTCTCTAACTTCTGAACTAAGACTAGTTAATGCACCTATATCAGAGTCGAGTTCATTGATAGATGCAACTACAGTTGACTTGTTTCCAGTAGTTAGACCACTTATAGTTCCTATTTCTGCGTCTAGTTCGTTTACACCACCGACAATAGTTTTTGCAGTAGTTGTTAAAAGGTTTATTGCTCTTCCACTATCTCCAGAGTCCCTTCCGAGTAAACCAACCATATCAGAGTCAAGTATCTGTATATCTCTTGACAATGCGTTAAGTGCTTTACCTAAAGTACTTCTTTCTGAGTCACTAAATCCACCCAGTGCAAGTCCAGTTGAACTTTTTACTGAGTCTAAAGTTAAATCTAATTCTTCAAACCCACCTTGAAATATTTCTTGGATTGCACCCGTAAGTGTTTGTGCAGTTGTAGTTAGAGTAACAGAACCTATTTCTGCATCTAGTTCGTTTATTGCACCTACTATATCAGAGTCTTGAGTAGTTGTCAACCTATCCGTACCACCAACATCTTTTGCTGTTTGGTTCAAATTAGTAATTAACTGACTTAAATTATCTGTTATTGCTGTGACAGTATGTTGATTAGCCATTTTCTTTTTCTACCAATTGTTTTACTAGTTGTTTTAATTCATCGATATCAGATTGCATTTGTACAATCTGTTTATCTTTGTTCTTATGTTTTTCTCTTATCTTATAGTAGTTCTCTACTGCAGTTCTATTAGTATTTAGTATCGCACCACTTTCTGTGTCTCTTACTAAATTAGGTCTACCTTCTACTTTTATATAACTCATAACTATGCAGTTGCGATAACACGCAAGTCCCTAAATAATGGTGGTGTTGATGAATTAGTAGATGTCATTACTATCTTAACTTGATAGGACATAAAACTAGTTGCATTACCGTCTGCAACAAACTCACGAACAAATTCATAATCTTTGAAAGTTAATTCACTACTAGAAACAGTATTTGTTTGAAGTCCAAGTATCCAAGGCTTTTCAAATATATTTTCATCAGCGTCTGCAACTCTAGTCCAAATTTGGAAATTAGCAGAACTTGGTTTTCTTGCATTTACTAATATACTTAGACCTAGTGCGGGTTCGATAAGATTAACTACTTTAGTAATGTGTTTACTTAAACTTGAACCGTCACTGTCCTCTCCAATATATGTAATAGGAGTATTACTTGTTCCCGCAGTTGCACCAGATGCTACTTGATTATCTATTCTATTTGATATGGTAATCATACCAGTTCTTTGTAAATCAATTACTGGTGATACATCTGCACGAGTTGTAGAGAATGCAGTTTGAATTGTTACTGATTTTTCTCCTGACCCTATGTTTGCAGTTTCAAATGCAGTAGTTCCAACTATTCTTGGTGTAGAGAAATTGTTTGCTTCTTTTATCGCAAGGTTTCCAGAGAATGCAGTATCTTTTGTACCTCTAGTTTCTGCACCCGCAAGTGACCTACCAGTAGTAAACTTCGCATCTACTGTGACATTAGTATCTTGTGGAACTAAAGTATCGAACTGTGGTATTACCGTATCAAAGAGTATTTGTCTTGAAGACTTAACTCTTGCACCACCAACAAAACCAGTTGCAGTCGCAGAGTCAGTAAGTTCTACTTGATAACCAAATCCGTCTACTGCAGTAATCGTGTGTGTAAAGTCATTTACTCTACCCGCAGAGTCTATACCATTTAAAAGACCAGTACCCGCAGAGTCAAATCCAGTAATACTTACTGTGTCTCCTACAATGAAGCCGTGGTCTGGTGCAAGAACTGAAACAGTTCTACTACCCGAGTCAGTTGATATTGGATTACTTGATAGTAACATATCTGGAACTACTGCGTTTTCAAACACTACTGTTCCACCCGCAGTGGTAAACTGTGCTTTGAATAAATCAAATGCAAGGTCTTTAGTTTGGTCTGGTGTCCAAGTTGTTCCGTTTTGTGATTTAAATAATGAACCTAAACTTGGTTGTCTGTCAATTCTTTTTTCTGTAGAACCAAGTTGGAACTCATAAGTTTCTCCTACATATGCTTCGTATGAATTACAATCAGATAATAATACGATTGCATATTCTTCATCATACTCTAAGAATATTGGTTCGTCAAAAGTAAATGTAGTAGGACTAGACAATGCAGATGCTTGTGTCTGACTAACTGCAGTTTGCACTGCACTTGGTGGTAATACTACTACTGAGCCTGGAATGATATCATCTGAACTAGGAGCACCATTTACCACTGGACGTAATTCAAGTCTTACTGGTACAGTTGTATCTTTTGCTTTGAAGTAAGTTTGTATCTTAGTCACAAACATACCACTTGGTGCAGAAACCCTAAAAGTTTGTGCAAGTGGGTCTAACCAGTTCACATCAACTTGTGGTACTGGTTCTGGTGGTCTAAGTGTGACCGTTGTAGTTTCTAAAGTACCTCTACTTGTAAAGATTGCACTTGCACGAGAAGTTGCAGACGATTGGTCATCTATCGAAATATCTAGTAATTTAAATTCTTTATCACCTGCTCTAAATCTTAATGAGTCATTATTTGGTAATAAGAATGAACCGTCTACTTTACCATTTGCGTCTGTGACAATAGTTGTACTTCCACTTGGGTGTACTGTTGTACCTCTATATTGGTTTCCAACATAAGTTTGTCCCGCAACATTTGTAAAACTAACTGTAGTGTTTACATAGTCATCTACTTTAACTCCGTCAAAGAATGCGAAATATCGAGTAAGTGGTCTTAAACCTTCCGCACGGAAGAATACAAGTCTTGGTCTCATAAATGGAATAGCAGTCAAAGATACTTCTCTATCTCCTACTATTTCGTTTATGGTACTATTACTTACAACTCTTACTCCGAAGTCTCCACCCGCACCAGCTTCACCAGTACCTAAGTTGAAATTATCAAAAAACGAAACACCACCCCCAGTTGCAGTTCCAGAAACACCAGCACCAAAACCAAATGTTTGGTTGCCTGTCATGCCTGGGTTATTTCCAAAGTTAGGAATTGCACCACTTAAATCTATTCCTTCCCAGTTCCATAACGCACCAAGATTTAAAGTAGGTGCAAAAGTTGGAGGCATCAAACCTAAAGTATTACCAAATGTTGGTATTCCTATTTGAACTGGTTCTGGAAAATCATTTCTTGCTTGTGGTACTGCGGGTACAGTTCTACTTTCTGTATCAACCCAAACATCACTTGTTGGTGATAAAGTTAAATGTCCTTCTCCACTTACAACTGCAAATGGGTTTACATTCTCAACACCTGATATCATTCTTTGTGATATTGCAGAGTCTTCTGTGTAGTGAAGATAAATGTTATCTCCTTTAACAATTGTGTTTGTTGATTTTGCAGAGTCGTAAATCAAAGGTATTTGATTATTTGAAAAAGCAGGGTGTAAAGTACTTGTTGTTGGGTTTATTGACGCACGATACATTGGGTCTTCGTGGTCTGATAATAATCTATTTTTAAAGTTATCCGCAAGAATACCTAGTTTAGTTCTAGACACACCGTCCGAGTCTAAGATTAATCTTGCGTCCGCAGATTGTTCTAAAAGTGATAATGCAGTGGTTTCTGCAAGGTTATCAAGTCTTCTCTCAAGTCTTGCAATATCTTGCATTCTAAATCTTTTATATTGAGATACACCCAAAGTCAAGTCTGAGTCATTCAAACCATAACCGTTTATTCCTAGATTAAATAACAATAAGTTGTTTTCTGGTGTAGGTGGTTGTTGTAATGCAAATCCGTCTTTACCAGATACTACACTAAATTCTGCTTCATTGTTAATTGTAATTTTGTCGGCTCTTGGTAAATAGTATTCTATATCTGCAGTGACAGTTTGACCCGCAGCTGGTATCTCAACTTTTTTAGCATAAGTACCACCTACAACACCTAAAACTGCAACACCACCAGCAGAGTCAGAACCATTAGAGTCTGGACTTAAGTATTGATGTCTGATACCAACACCGTCACTGTCTCTTACTGACCTTAAGTCAATTACTTCACGAAGGTTAATATTCTTTCTTCCACTAATTTGAAAGTCTGGTATATTTTCGTAATCTACAGTACCGTCATATGAATTTACTGAGAAGAAATCTCCACTTGCACCGTGAGCAAAGTATTTTAATCTACTAAAGATTGTTCCACTTGGTGGAGTGGTATCTCTTTTAAGTACTAATCTACCATGTTGATAGAAGTCTCTTCTTTGTCCATTATCTAAAGTAAAGTTGTGAGATAAATCTACACCGTCAGAGTCAGTCTGTTTGATTGATATTACTTCATAGACATCTGCATATGGTATCTTAACAAATCTTAGGTTCTCTCCGTCCGAGTCTATTGTACCAGTAATTGTAGTTTCTGTCAAGGTTTTTGTTCTTCGAGTTGCATTTCCTTTGTTTATTCTTGCAAAGATATTGTGTTTTGCACCAGAGTCTAAACCACCATTGGTATGGTTTGTAGTTGTACTGATAGTTGCACTTTGTGTTCCAGTTCCACTAACACTAAAGTTAGTCACTCTTGCTCCAGTGACCGCACTCGTAATAATCCAATTACCTACATCTGTAAATGTTTCTCCAGTTGCAGATAAAGATAAACTAATTGACGGGTGTGTACCCGCAGAAGGAGCATTTGCAGAGTCATCAATCTGTCTTATTACTTGGAATGAAACATCTGAAATACTTTTTGGTCTTGGTTTTTGAGTCGGGAATAGTAAGTCATTACCACCTACATTTCTAAATAATGCAGTACTTGGTAAAAATGCACTACTACCCGATTGTTTAACTGAAAATATGTGTGGTGCAGTATCGAAATCTCCGTGTCTTTCTACTTTATTGACATCTGTTATTTGTCGATTAGAACTACCAGGCCCCTTTAACTGAATGTCCATTAAATATAGACGAACTTCATTGTTTACTTCTTGAATTGATTTAACCCTTGCAGTACCAATAACTGTACTACCTTGTAATAAATTAACTAATTCAAAATTTCCAAGTGCAGCTGCAGGCCCTACAACTGAACCACCGTCAGATGCAAATACAAGATATGCACCATAGTCCACACCAATTGCTTCGTTGTTATTTGTGACTGTAGTTCTGGGTTTTGAAATAGTTAATTTACTTGGTCTTTCTTTATTTACACGATAACCGTTTAGATATACTGTTCCCGCAGATATGTTTGCGATTAGGTTAGATGTACTACCACTTGCAGAGTCATTTTCAAAAGTCACTCTAAATGGACGGACAACATAATTACCTGACTCTTCTTTTGTTCTAAGTGCAAGAACATCATTAATCTTGTTATAATCTTCTGTACCAGTAACAACTTCTTCTATTTCTCCGTCTACTATATCGCAAAAGTATACAAAGTTATCACTTGCAGTAACACTTGTTTTGTTAACAAGAGTTAATCTAATTCTGTATCGGTCTGCACCAGGCGATGCAGTATTTGGAGTTGCACCCTGATTATCAAAGAGTGATGTATCATCTCCTGACGTGACGATATCTTCTGTAATGGTAAATCCAACAGTTGCAGTTCCAGTTGTAGTGTATTTTGAAATAACTAAAGATTGTTGAGATGCAAATACAAAGTGTCCTCTTACAAAGAAGTCTCCCCCAGATACATGAAGTATTGTACCTTGACCAGTTGCTGGATTTGCAACAGTATTTGTTGTTTGAACTGATAATGCAGTTCCACCAGAGTTTATAGTTTCACCCGCACTAAATCTAACTGGTGCAGAACCTGCTAATCCACTTGTGTTTGTATCAGTATATTGTACGTATAAAGTTGCGGGGTCAGAACCACTTGCAGTTTCTACTCTAATAACTCTTGCTTTAATACTTGAAGTTGCACCCGTAAATTCTAGTCCAAGTAAAGTAGAAGTATCTGCTGGTAAAGTATTTACACTTGTATCTAATTTTACAAATTCTGCATGTCTGTCAACACTAGGCCCGCCTGGATTTACAGCCGCACCTTCTTTAAATATATTTCTACCAAACCTTGCAATCTCTTCTTGAATGATAGTTTGCATTTGCGTAAGTTCTCTCGCTTGCAATGCACGACCTGAGTTAAATAATATTCTATGAAAATTATCTGCACTGTCAAAGTCGTCTTTATATGTTGTTGCAAAGGTTGACTTATTAAAAGTTGTTGACATTTTTTATTCCTATACTTGTATTACGATTTTTAAATCTTCGGTTTGACCACTTGCTCTTGTAATTGCACTTCGATTATCGACATACAATAGTTGACCTGAATTTGGGTCTACTTCTGCAGAACTATCATGTCTACTACTACCAAGAAGTACACCATTAGAACCACCAGATGCAGTAATTGTTTCTCCCGTAGTAAAAGGTGTAAACCCATTACTGTCAGTTTGATGAATAAACAAAGCACCCCCAGCAACACCAGTTGAACCAGTGGAGTCAAAATCTACAATTGCTTTTGCACCAGATGTTCCACCAGTTATTACTTGGTCTTTTTCAAATGCAGTATTTACACTTGCAAAGTTAAGAACTGTTAGTGCGTTACCCGTTGAACTATCAAATGCAGTTCCGTCTGGTTTTGTAGGGTTCTTAAGAAGTCCTACTTGTCTAAATTGTTGACTTATAAAGAAGTCTGCTCTTTCTGCACCCGAAGGTTTTGCATTAAACATTAGTGCATTACTTCTTAAATCTGCTACTGGGTCATCTCCTAAACCACCACTATCAAGAGTACGTCTTGAAGTTGAAAGAATAGGTCTAATTATTGCAGCCGAGTCTGGTGAACCACCACTTACTGTGACAGATGCAAAGTTATATCCCGAACCCATGTTACTTGGTTTAAATACACCCGTAGAACTGTCAGTCACTTCTACTTTAACCACTGCACCACCAGATATAGTTGCAGTTGCAGACGCAGAACTACCGTCTCCCGTAATCGTTAAGGTTGGTGCAGAACCATATCCAGAGCCTGGATTGTCAATTGCATATCCTACAACCTGACCTAGTATTGAGGCCTCTTGAATTGCAAGTTGTTCTGTTTGGTTTGAACTAAAAGATGCTAATCTTGTTCCTGATACTCCACCCGCACTATCTTTATCAATAAACTCTACAGGCATAAAGTTTGCAGATTGAAATTTGTTTGCAGTTGCGGAACTAACACTGTATATCATTTTCCAAACATATCCGTCAGATGTTTTAAAAGGAGCACCCGTAGTATTACCAGTCGGTTCTACTGTTGATGCAATTGCAACTCCAGTGTTAGAAATAGATTTTCTTAATACCATATATACTTGTTGGTTTGAGTTGATTACATAGTATGGACTTGTATTACCAGTTGATTGGTCATCATATGCATCATAGAATGTACCAGATGACCAGTTATATCTTGGAACTACAAAAGACGCATCAGTTATTAATTTAACCGATTGCATGTTGTTTCTAAAATCTCTCTCTTCGTGATAAGACCCGTCTGGTGTAGGAGATACATCTGTCGCATTCCACTCTTGTGAACGACCAATAGCTGCATAGAACTTATCTCCATTACTATCTTTTCTACCTTTAATTTCGTCTAAGATAAATCTTCTTAAAGGACTAGTTATTGTTGCGGTCATTTCTTATTCTCCTTATGCGACTGCACCACCGTAGGTTGCAAGTATTTGCCAGTTAGTTCCGTCAAAAATTAATGTTCCAGTTTCATTCTGTTGTAATGTTAAAGTAGTTCCCGCACCAAAATTTGCGGGAGTGATAACTGCATTTCCAGCACCACTATTTACTACATACTTAACTTGTCCAGCAACTCCGTCTGCAATACTATATGTACCCGCAGTTCCTTTTGTTATTTCAGTAAATGGAAGTAATAAAGACAATGCTTCATTAGAACCCGTGTTTACTGTTTCTTGTTTAAGAACATGTGAATTATTTAGTATAATTTTACCAGTTCCTTTTGCTTCTAATTCTAAACCAACATTAGTGTCTCCACCTTTTGCAGTTATTTTTGGATTATTACTGGTTGCGTTATTGGTAAGGTTAATGTGGTTAACTGCACTTGCAGTCTTTGTCAATTCTAATACTTCATTACCCGAAGAGTCTTGTAATACTCCACCCCCAGATAAACCAGAAATCTTAGGTGCATTTATTGTAGGTGTATTGACTGTTGGACTGGTAAGTGTTTTGTTTGTTAGGGTATTAGTACTTGAGTCTAATACTACGTTACCACTTGCATTTGGAAATACTATCTGTCTATCTCCAGTTGGTTCTACAACTTGTAAAGTGGTTTCATGTGCGTCTGCAGTTGTACCTTCAAATCTAATTAATCCAGTTGCAGAGTCACTAAGAGTAATCTTAGTAGTTAAAGTAGCTGCACTTGCAGACAAATCAGTTGCGGTTTTTCCACCCAATACAGCATAAATTTCTGTAAAGTTATTGTTTATCTTGGTTGCAGCTGCACGGAGAGTATCACCCGTTCCGTCATTCGCACTACTTCCGTTATTGATTACTGATTTTCCCATGTTTTATTTCCTATGTCCTATTTATACAAGTTATAAACCTAATTCCTAAAAAGTTTCAAATTTGTCTTGGTCAAATGTTTCTATTGTAAATTCATTACTAAAGTCTATTTCAAAGTTAGATGTTGCAGTACCAGCACCATTCGAGTCCGCATCAAATGTAGGACTTGTTCTTAATTCTGCAGCTCTCATTGTTGCATATTGTTTCTGTACATCTGAAATACTTACAGTTGCAAGTGAATTAATTAGATTATCATCGATGATAACTCTCAGAGTTGTACCACCACTATCTAGAAGACCCGTAACTTCTGGTGCAAATTGATTAACTTGACTAAATAATGAAGTATTGAAACCTACCACATCAATCTCACCAGCTGCAGAGTCTACAACAGATAATGGTGAAGATGTATTAAGAAGTCCAGTATTTTCTAATCTTACTTCTGAACCAACAAACATTCCAGCAGGGTGAACAAATAACTTATATGGTCTCTCCCATGTTGCTTGTGATAGTTCACTAATTATTCGTATTGCAAAGGTTTGATATAATTCATCATTTGTTAAAAACTTAATTGACTCCGCACCTATATCAGATGAACCTACAGTAAAAACATCTTTTTTAGGATAGTCTACTTCTACATCAATACCGTAGAACATTCTAAAAAATTGTTGTATTGAAAACTTAGTACCTTTAGTACTGTATAAATTATGTGAGAATTTTGCAGCTGTTCTTTTATCAAGAAATCCTTCAAAGTATGCTTGTCCTAATAATAATTCATCTTCTATATAAGAGAGTAAAGACTCGTCTACCTGATTAATATCTCTTGCATAGAATAAGTCATTTACTAATCTACTTGGAGAACCGTCACTGTCCTCGAAGTGAAAATATTCTTTTAAAAACGAGACAAGTTTCGGATACTCAGTTTTAAAATGGTCTGGTAGAACTTTCTCTACATCACGACCCGTAGCGAACGCAAGTTCTCTACGATTATCATCTCTTAGAGTATCGTCTACTTTGTGTCCCATATTAGTTTATTATACTTGAGTCTACTTCAACTGGACTGACAGAAGATTGGATTGCATCAAACTCAATTACATTTTCTCTTAATGGTGTTACAAAAGATTGGTTAGAAGGAACTACACTTACCTTAACAAAACTATCTCCAGTCACAATACTATCTACTTGTAATCCAGTTATACTAACTGTATCTTCACTAAAAGAACCAACATTATCAACAACAACTTCTTGTGTCAAATTTGAAAATACTTCTAGTGTTGCAGAACCCAAACGATTTCGGATACTACAACTTTGATTATTAAAGTTAAATGCAGAAGAAGTAACTATTCTATTCACATCGTCTGCAGCTGCAATTTGCATTGGATATTTTAAACTATGATTTTCTACTGCAGTAAGTGTTGGAGTAAATCTTTGTTGTACTTTTAAATTCATTCGAGAAGATAAAACTGCGGGACTTACTTCATCAATCAATGCTAATAGATTAGACCTTCTAAACGATTGTCCAAACTTACCAGTCTTAGTACTAAAATAAGATGATATTTCATTGTCTATACTTGATTTAATAGATGCTTCACTCTCACTCGTTAAGTTAGGATTAAACTGGAAGAATGTAGTAGTTTCAATAAAAGTCTTAATTGGGTCAATAAACTTAATATCAAAAGATGCAACTGATAAATCTTTGAGTAAATCTACGATTGCGTCTTTGGTTTCTTGTTTTGTTGCATCGCCACTTACAGTATCATTTTCGATACTATCGTTGAATAGTAATGATAAGAATACTACACCGAATTCTGGTTCAAGTGCATCTTGTCCACCAAATGCTTTTATATCTTTGATTAAAGAACTAAAGTTTCTTTTTGTTAGGGTTGCATAGTCATCTGCAGTCACAGCTCTGTTTTGAGTTGCATACTGGAATGGTGCAGTAGTTCTGATAGACTCTACTGTTTCTTTTTCAGAACCACCCGAAGAATTAGATACTGTTGCAACAGATACCGTATAACCAACACCATTTACTTGTACTTGTTGTTGTGGTGCGAATATTTTTGCACCATTAGCATCTCCACCTTTTACAGATAGATAGTCAACCGTGACCTTGTTTCCCGCAACTGGTGATATACCTAAAGTAGTCTTGTTTCCAAAACTTAATTCAAAGTTTCCGTTTGGACTTTCTCTAAGTATATAAATTCTTGATAGTTCTGTCAAACTGGTTGCGTTTCTTAAATCGGTAAAGGTTGAGAAGGTTGTTCCACTTGCAGTCTCAAAGTTCTTAACAACTGCAGTATCAATATCCATATTTTCGTCTGGAATAATATATGCAAAGTTTTCGGTCTGTCCAGTAATTAAAAAGGTTTTAGTTGTTGCAGTCCCCTCAAATACTTTAATACTTTCACTACCGTCTGCTGTAGCAAATTTATATGCACCCGCACCGTCATCGGTTGCGGATATATCTTCTTGGGTTTGGAATTCATAAACAATATCATCTACCGTTGAGTTGAATTTAAAACCACTTGGGATTGTAACTTTGTTCGGTCTACCAGAAACACCCGCAAGACTGATTGACATATTAATAACTCCCTGAGAAGAGTTTTTAGAGTCTGGTACATAACCAATACCTTCTGCAAGTGAGACTATAGAACTTCTTAACTGAGCACTTCCAAGATAAGACTCATTCAATGCAAAGTTAGCAATCAATCCATTGAAGTGTGTGTTATACGCAAGGACATCTAGTATGTTAGAAAGACCAGATGCTTCAAAGTTATAATCACTAAACTCGTCTGTCTGTGCAAGAAATGTTTTTAGATTATTCTTGATTGCTTGAAAATCTAATGCGGTTGATTTAATTGTTGTTGTTCCCATATTACCTTACCCTTTCGATTATTGTAGAAAACTCTACAATTTGACCAGTGTTAACTACTTTAAATTCTACATTTACATGTAATGTATTTCTATCTGGGTCAAGTGTGACAATCAAATCCAATACTTCTGCACGGGGTTCGTACTTCGCTATACTAAATAGTATTTGGTCTTTTATTTCACTTGCGGTACTATCAACTGCAAGTCCAAACAATCTACCTTGTACATCTCCACCAAAATCATTATTAAAAGGTTTCTCTAATCTATTTGTTAGAAGTAGAGTTTTGATTGCTTGTTTTACTGCGGCTGCATTCTCTTTCTTAAATATATCACCACTTGTTCCTTTCGCTTTGAAGAATAAGTCAATGTCTTTATAATTAGACGAACGACTAGTAGAAATGTTAAAAACATTTAAGTCGCCTTGGTCTTCTTTTGCGTATGCGTTTCCCATGTATCTATTTATACTCGTTTGATTATTTTATCGTTATAAATCTTCTTCATCATCTCCAGAACTTCCACCACCAGTATATCCAGAAATTTCTCCCCTATCAATTTTACTTTGAAGCACTTTTGCATCTTTTTCTCGTTTGATTTTATCAAATTTAAGACTGAGTCTTTGTCCTCTTTCAAGTTGTGCTTTACCTTCTGCACTATTTGGGTCTACTTCTCTACCATTAATAGTAATTTTATCAGTTCTTTCTATTACTCTTTTTCTATCTTCTGGTTCATTTTGAACATGTCTTTGCACCACATCTAAGTTTTCTGGGACTTTAGTTAACTCTTGACCACTTCCTACTGGACGAGTATCCGCAAGTTCATTAATAACCTCTTCTGCTTCTAATTGTTTTTCTAAATTTCTTGGTTGGTTCTGTAAGGTTCTTCCATGTGAACTTTGACCAGATGTATCGTAGGTAATCTTACTGGATAAGTTTCTTGATACTCTTCTATCGTTTCTATCAAAGTATTCTAGTATTTCAATAAACTCACCGTCAGATTGCAGTTGACCATTAAAGAAAGTCTTAATCATTCTGGTAAAGTTTACATTAAAGTCTTCTCCGACAGTAGGCATTTGCACTCCAATCTGTGCAGTAAGAGTATTGTCTGGATTATAAGAGTCGTAGTCTAATCGTATCTCACCATAGTCTGCATAGTCTTTCCAGTATTCTGCAATATCAAATGTTGTTTCCAAATCAACAATACCGTCATTACCAATGACTTGATAGTATACTAGTTCTCCTTTACTCTTTGCAAGAGTATCCCCCGATAGAGTTTCATTTGGGCCTGCACGATAGATACCTTCACTTACTACTAATCTTACTTTGTTAAATAAATCTATATTACCATTTATCATACGCATCATTTCTGCTTGTAGATATAATTGTCTTGCGATTGCTTCTCTTTCCTTCTTAGTACCTATGTGATTAAAAGATGTTCTATTTCCATACGCACCAAGAAACTTTGCAATGGTTATACCAGGCCCTAACTTTGTTGCAGATGTAATCGTTGCAACTAAATTAGGATTATATACTGGGTCTACTACTAATATAGTCATCGTTTCTTCGGAGTAAATCTTTTACCCCTATTCTCCGTTGCATTACCTATCGCAGTATAACCAAATCTAGATGTTGGTTCTATACCACTAACTCTACCAATACGTTTTGGTTTTGTTCTAAATGATGTTTTACTTACTCTACCTTCTGCAACCATTTGTCCCAGAAGTTCATCTCTTTTACTATCTGTTCTAAGTTTTGACCTAATCTCTTGAGTTGTTGGGTGTCGGTCAAAGAACCCTAGATAGTCATCACTAAAGTCAAGTGCGTTCTTAAGTTTATCTTCATTATCAATTGATACATCACGTACTGCAAACTCTCCGACTGTTCCATAAGCTGCAACGATATCTGGTATCGGTGGTGGCCCTAATGGTTTATTTGTTTCTTGGTCTATTGCAATATCTGGAGCACCACCAGTAGTTCCAGTCGTACTACCAGATGTAGCATTTTCTGCATATGATTGTGAGTTTGTTTGGTCAGACACTTCAGCAAAAGCTGCATTCTGGGAATTATGTGCAAACAATCCAAAGATAGACTCAGTTGCTTGTCCATGAAAAGACCCATAGAATGATGCACCACTAGTAAACGGTTTCGCACCCGCATTACCCATGAAGACATCTCCAGTAAAGTTTACATTCTTACCACCTATTGAACCCTTGAGTCCAAAGATAGATACTTGTTTGATACCCGTTGCATTGAATACTTCACTGGTCATTGCAAGAGAAGTCTTCGCAGATACAAACATATCTTTCTCTACTGCAATCTCATTGTCTCCTTCTATCCAGTTTCTTTGATTACCCTTGACGTATTGATTATTATCTGATAACATAATATCGGTGTGTTTACCAATTGTTTTGGTTGACTTAGTACCTTTGGTCACATATTCAGAATTCTTGGTTACATAGGTTCTATGGTTCTCTGAGATACCTTCTATGTGATTACCCCCAACTTGTACATTGTAATTACCCCCGACATCAACATTGTAATCACCAGTCACGGTTAGATTTAAATTACCTTTATATACCAAACTACCATGACCTTCGACAATAAGAGTTTGGTCTCCACCAGTCACTTCTACTTTATTATTAACTGCAGAAATAACTACCGAACCGTCTGCTCGCATTTCTACACCCGCACCTTTACGGTGTTTAATTAGTATACGTTCTCCACCAGGCGTGTCATCATACTCCACGACATGTCCCGAAGGAGTTTCAGCTACTTGATTGAAAGGAAAACGAGAAGGTCTTTGTTCTTCAATGTTTAGTGGAACACCTTCTGCACCACCATTTACATAAAGGTCATTTATCTTTGTACCCCTTGCAGCTTTGTTTATTCCCGAACCAAAGTTGTAATCTCTTTTTGGATACTCACCAGTTGGGTCTTGAAAACCGTCCTCGGGTACTCCGATACTCTCCTCTTGTCCTTCTCCAAGTTGTTTGAGTCTATTTTCTAGATTGTCTTTCTTAGTAGTCATGACTAACTATTTATCTCCGTATCATCTGGGTCTAGTGCTTCAAACTCAAAAGTATTACCTACTCTATCATAAGTCTTTCTAAAGTTTTTTTCGACATAATCTTTTACATCAAAGTATGGGTCTAGTTCATCAATCTCTATATCATTATGTCCAAACACTAGTCCACCAGGCACCTTCACAAAGAATGCTTCTAAAAATCTTTCGAGTGTGGTGTATTGTTCTCTTGTGAATGCAGTCTCAGAACGGTTGTCTAAGGGATTTACGTCCCCCGTAGGGAGATTTATTCCACCGACTAATGCAACACTCAAAGAGAAGTTATTATGACTCTCCTTCGCAGTATGGTTTGATACTACATCTGCGGGTCTTCCTCTTTGTAATCTACCGTCTCTACGTATTACATAATGATAAACAATACCGTCATGTTTAAGTTGTTTATGTATATTGTTTATTTCGATTGAACCGATGTTTTTATTTTCTGCAGTTTCGGTTGCATGAATTATTACTTCTGATATCTTTCTTGAAATTGACATCATTTCTGAGTTGAGTTCTTCTACAGATGCGACATAAGTAAATGCTTCATCTCCAGTTCTTTCTCCAGCCCACTTAGGTATATTATCTCCTAGTTTCACTGGTTCTCCATAAAAACTTGCATCTCTAACTAATGAACCCGATATAGTTGGATTTAATTGACTTGCTAAATCATCGATACGGTCTAAGTCATCTTGACTAGTTTCTGGACTAGTTTTACCGTCAGCATCTACTTTACCAGTAGCTTTTTTAATCTCTTCAGCTGCACCCTTCTTATCACCCTTTGCAACTTTTTCATTGACCTTTTCTTGTACTTTAGCAGGTAGTTCTGCACCTAAGTTTTCAGTTATTTTATTCTTAATACCACTATTGACTTTTTCCGAAATATCTTGTATAATACCACCCACAATCAATCCAGTTGCAACTTTAGCTAAATTATCTTTTACAAAACTTTTTGCTTTATCAACAAAACCTGATAACTTATCTTTGAATGCAACTACAGTTCCTACTAGTGCAACTACAGATGCAATCTTTTTTAGTTTTGCTTTTGCAACTTTGGTCTTTGCAGTTAATAGTTTATTACCAGTTTGATTTTCAATACCTGCTGCTAAATCTTCTGGGTTAGGAATTGCTTTATTAATATCTGGTAAACCACTTATTTTACTTTTAATTGCAGATAGTGCTTTGTCTTTCGCATCATCTCCTAAATTATTTTTTACAAACTTAAGTCCACCAGCCTCATCATGTACTGCCTTAATTGCATCGTTTGTTTTACCTAATAAATCTTGACCTTTATCCATTGCGGCTTTGATACCTTCTGGACTTGATGAACCTACTAAGTTCATACCAAATTTTTTCTTTTCAGTTTTCAAAGAAGGGTGTCCAGTCAAACTTGAGATTAATTCTGATATGGGTTGATTACTATCTCCCCCAGTAATTGTTGCAGTGGGTGTTCCAGTACCGTCTGTAATAGTTGCAAAGTTATTAGTAAAGTTTACTGTTCCCGCAGTAAGTAATTCTTTCTTTGGGTCTACTAAAGTTTCTGTAGAGAATGCTTCTTCTGGTACAATTTGCATTGTACCCTCACCAGTTTTTACCTCATTCTTATAAGACTCCGTAATCTCAAGTGGTTCAACTTCTGTTGGAGTATCATAACCTTCAACATCATCGAAGTTATGATTTAATCTGGTATTTCTATTAAACTGTATTATTTCTTGAACTTCTTCATAGTCTCCTCTTTCCAGAGCAGCCTGTGCATCTTCTTTGTTGAACCCTCGAAGGTAAAAGTTTATATGACGTTGTGCAATTCTTCTTTTCTGTGCTTCATTACTCATTATCTTCTTTTAACTCTCTTGCTTTATCTTCTATTAAACCAATTAATTCTTCTCGTTCTACTATACTTCTACTATCAAGATAATCTTTTGCAACTATCTGACATGCACCGTCATCTGCATCAAGTTTTTCTGTTGCAAGTAATTTTATATTCGCATCTGTCTTAAAACTTCTCAATTCAAATGCAACAAAAAATATTTGCACGGTAAACCTATGAAACAAATCACTAAACATTTTTAATCTTCTAAATCTAGTTGCTTCCCAATCACAAAGACCAAAACCACCAGTGGCCATACCAGATTTTATAAATAAACCAGCAGTCAATGCAAGTGCTTGGTTTTCTGTGTATCCTATATTTATGAAGAACTGAACTGCATATTTTACTCGACTATCCTGAGTCCCACCAAATGCAAGTTGTCTCGCATTAGAAGTATTATTTTCATCATCAACATTAAATTTAGGTGCAAAGAAACCCACGAAACTTTGAAATACATTTGAAGGTTTACTATCGTCTCCAACATCTTCATTCTGTTGTTGGTCTTGTAAGTATGTAGGTATCTCTATATGTGGTAATGAACCGACTACAACGGGTGTTTGTGATTGCATTCCGTCCATGAAGAAACCAAAGACTAGTGCGTTTGGTTGTAGTTTAGGTACTTTACCAATACCAGACATTCCACCTTCTGTAGTAGGAAGAACACATTGAGCCCAAGGCAAATCTTGTTGTGGTAATAAGTATGTTTCTGGAGAATGCAGTCCGTGTACTCTTATCTTTACTCGTCCTTCAAAACCAAAAGGTGGACTTGCATCTATGACAGTTGCAATAAACCAACGGACATTATCTCCATAAAACTCACTTTGAATGGGATTATCATAACTCATATCAATCTTTTATTTCTTAAGGTTAAGTCTCTACTATTCTTTCTAATTTCTAATCTTTGTTTTGCACCTCTACCTGAGAACTTAGACTCTTTAGTTCCTTTTCTTTCGAGTTTACATACGGTCATGGTCACTTCGTGTGCGGTTTCTCTAAAGGTATGTCTTAAATCATGTATTAAATGATGTCCAGATTTATTCTGGTCAATGGTATTGTCTTCATTCGTTGGATTTTCAGTATTATCGTTTCTTATATTTAAATTAACAATATCACCCACTGCAGCTTTACCCACAAAGAATGCAGTGCCTGGAACTACAACAGTTCTCATATTTTTAAATAATAAATTTTTGATTGCACTACTTTCTAGTTTTTTAAGATGCAATGGTTTATCGTATTCATCATGGTATGATTTATATTCTCCATACGTTCCACTTGATACTATATTATGTATGATAGCACTACGATATTCGTTTATGGGTTTATCTCTTAATTTAAACTTATCGTCAAAAACATTCTGAAACCTTTTGTCGATTGTACCTTCATTATTTAAATTAGTCAGTAGAGTATCGATATCATATTTTTTCATGAATATCTGTCCAGTATTTAAATTAGTAACACAATAGTCCGCACTTATACTACCTGATTGTGCAAGGGTTAAAGTATCACCTGAACCTCTTTCATCAATAGCCTTTACTGTAAATCCTTGTGCAAAATCATTTTGTTGTTCTGCAGTACTAATGTTTGCACTATTATAGTTATAAGGTAATTTACTATTAAATGCTTGTTGTTTTAACATGACATCTAAATTACCAAGTCTTAGATTGTCATCATGAACGGTTGACCAAAGATAAAACGGAGAACCCGTCTTAGTAGTTGCTCTTGATAATAACCACTGCATCGCTTCTAGTGGTGCTAAGTTAGGAACAATGACTCGCATTTCAGTTTGTACCGAGTCAATGATTTGTTGATTTCCGTCTAAAGTATATGATACATCTATATCTTTGTCAAGTGATTGTGCGGATATTTTTGCAATAATATCTGACAATGTACCACGATAAGAGTTTCTAAGTCTTTGTACTTCTGAGACATATGCATGTTCATCTAACAATCCAAAGACAAAAACACTTGCATTGTCTTTTGCTTTAATCATGTTATCAATACCAGTCATAATAAAGGTTCTTTCAAATACTGGGTCAACATTTTCACCCATACCCGCAATTTCAATTTTAATTCTTTCAGTACCGTCAAAGTTTATTATGTCATATAAACCTTTATCATCGATGATTGAAATAGTTCCAGATAGGAATGCGTTCTCTAAACTCTCATAGATATTAAGTTCTATTATTTGACTTTTAACATCATAGAACTTTTTATCAAAACCACCAAGTCTATCTGCGGTTATATGACATTTAGTTATAGAAAATTGCGAAGATTGTGACATAACATTATCGTTTCAACATACGGTTAAACTCAGAAACAACCGTATCGATTGAGTCTGGTCTGATTGTAATTATTTGTTTCAAAGAGTCGTTTTTAGCTTCCATTCTATCTCGGAAGGTAATTGGAATAAGTCCACTGGTATTTAAATTATGTGGGTCAACATCTACTTGTACACCGTCTGTGTTTTCGTAATGATGAACTGCATTGTATTGTTCGGTTTCACTAGTAGTTGTTAATACTTGAAATACTCCATTTATATCTGTATATCTAAGTTGTTCTCCACCAGTAAATTTAGTTCCATTTGTTGTTTTGATAACGAGTTGTCCTAAGTCTAAATTTCTTTTAATTATCGTACCACTTGTACCAGAAGTTGTACCTTCTACTACTTGTCCTACTGGAAACAACGCACCAATATCATCTCCAGTGACTACCGTTCTATTTGGATATTTGGATTGTGCAGCTTCTAATAAACCATTAGTATCTACAGGCCAACCACTATATCTTAGGTCATCATTCATCAAATAGAATGTCCAATAGTGGTCAGTAGTTCCATATAGTTTCTGTGATAAACTATCTGGTCTATCTCCCCCAATAATTGTATATCGGTTTAGAAATGATACCTCTTGTTTTATTTTATCAATAATATCTACATATTGAGTTATGTTATTAAATAAGACTGGGTCTTCTCTATTACCAAAAGAGTATTGAACAAATTCAAAGTTTTTAAAAAAATTAGTACCACTCATTAAAACATTTCTCCTTGTTTACCAATATCTCTTTTTGATAGTGTTCTTGTCTCTGAGAACGCAAGTCCCATATCTATTTCACCAAATTCTCCATTAGGGTGCATTCCCATATTTGAAGGATTAAAAGTAGTTGTTACATCACGCAGATAACAAGGTAATATTCTTGGTATGTTAGAATTTTCTTTATCTTCATATAATATTTTTATTTTAAATCTTTTTGGAAACTTATAACCAATCGATGTATCTTGTTCTCCTACTTTAACAGTAATATCTTCTGGGTATAATTCTGACCTAAAAAAATCTATAATTTTTACTACTGTATCATGTTCTTGTTTTGATAACGGGATAAATTTAAATTGAAATGCAAACTCTCGAAGTGCGACTGATTTAAATAATGACCTAGTATTAGGATTTAGGGTGACACCCGCAGCTTGTTTTACTGCGAGTGCAGTTCCTTCACCACCTAAATATTTTCCTACACTTACTTTAGTCATTGCAAGTCTACTTAGACCGTCTGCACCACTACCTTCAAATGCAGCTGAAGCAGTAGTACCAAGACCACCAAGTAAAGATTGTACTAAACCTTGTGACGCATTACCCCCTGCTTCTGCAAGAGCACCAGCCGTTCCTAAGTCCGCATTCTCATATGATGCAGTATCACGAAAAGGAATTGCAGCTGGTAAATATAATTTACACTTCTTTAATATTTGTGGATTTACATCACTAGTATTACCAATACCAAAACTAGTTTGTACTGCATCATCTTTTCCTTGTGTAGAGTCTATGTTATCTTGACTCTCTAGTATTGTTTTAGCTGCATCTTCTTGTTTTTGTTTTGCTTCACTTTCTTTCTTTTCTCGGTTTGCTTTATCTTCGTCACTTTCATCTTCTATAGTTTCGTTCTTACCAAATAGACTACCGAAACCAATCAATCCTTCTAAATCAACTCCTTCTTCTTGTATTGTTCCAAACTCAATACAAGACTTATAATCTTGAGTATCATGTAAAGGATATTCAAGTCTGTCTGCTTCTGATACCTCTGCGGCTTCTGGTAGGTCATCAAATAATAGACCACCGATAAATTTCTTTCCGAAGTTTGCGACTTTGTTTCCAAAGTTCTTTGATTTGTCTGCCATCTATGTTTCCTATAAATACTTTATAGTTCTATTTATACACAAATGAAGACATACAAAGGAAGATATAAAGTAAAAAATACAAAAAAGTATAAAGGTGATTATCAGAATGTCATCTTCCGTTCTCTATGGGAACGCAATTGTTTTCGTTGGTGTGATGATAATCCAAAGGTACAATCGTGGAGTTCCGAAGAAGTTGTTGTCCCATATTTCTATGAAGTAGATAAAAGGTATCATAGATATTTTCTTGATTTAAAAATAACATTTAAAGAAGGTAAGACTATACTGGTAGAAATAAAACCAGACTCACAAACTAAACCACCCAGAAAGGGAAGTAGAAGAACCAAGACATTTATTAATGAGGCTGCAACCTATGTAAAGAATATGAATAAGTGGGACGCAGCTAATGAGTTTGCAAAGGACAATGGTTATGAGTTTCAAATCTGGACAGAAAAAACTTTAGAGTCTATGGGTATTCTACCAAAATCTATGAAACCACTAAAACCTTTCACAAATAGGAAAAAATAAGTATAAATAGAAGTATGTCAAATATATTCCAGAAGTTAGAACTTGCAGCTTTTAGAAATCAGATTACTCCGAGAACCAAAGAGAGTAGAGATTGGTTTATGAAAAAAGCAAAAGTTATCAAGGGTATAAACCGTGAAACATTGATGAAAGAAGAACCTTTGAATAGGGGTGCTCGTAGAATTATTGGTTCTATGCAGATGTTCTTTTATGACCCAAAGTATAAAGAAACTTTACCATACTATGATAGGTTTCCCCTTGCAATCGTTGTAAAACCAGCAAAGGGTGGGTTTTTAGGAATGAACTTACACTATTTACCACCAATACTTCGTGCAAAGTTTCTTGATGCACTTATGGATAATGTGACAAGTAAAAAGAGTCCAGATGCAAAATTTAAACTAACGACTAAACTTCTTGCATCTGCATCTGATTTAGAATACTACAAACCATGCATCAAACATTATTTAAATGAACATGTAAGAAGTAATTTTGCAGAAGTAAAAGCACCCGAGTGGGAGATTGCAACCTTCTTACCAACTGCATTGTTTGAAAAGGCAGACCAACGTAAAGTATATAACGACAGTAGGAGAATGATAAGGTAATGGGATATCAAGTAGATGACATGATTGCAACCATAAAGGCTGGAGACGGTCTTGCATTTTCAAATTTATGGAGAGTATTTTTACCACCGATTGGTGGAGTAAACTCTACAGACTTAAATATCTTATGTAAGGTTGCAAGTATTCCAGGCCGACAAATACTAACAACTGAAAGACAATATGCACTTAACAATGAAAAGGTTGCGTATGGATATGCAAGTGAAGATATTACTTTAACCTTTTATTGTTTAAATGATATGCGTGTAAGAGACTACTTCGAGAACTGGCAAAACCTTGCAGTCAATCAAGAAACCCAAGAAGTTGGATATTATAAGGATTATACTTTTGATGTAGTCATTCAAACACTTAGAAAGGGTGCAATCAATCCTTTAATTAAACCTAAGAAACTATTTGATAATCCTTTACCAGATGCAATCAAAGACTTGATACCACCTATTGGCCCATTAGATATTGCAAATGGTAATTTTGACCCAGGCCTAATCGCACCAGGCGCTAAGTATCTTGCAGATGCAGTGACGTATTCTACTAGATTATTAAACGCATTTCCAACTACTATGAACTCTATGGAATTAAATAATGACCCTGACGGATTGATAGAAGTAAATGTACAACTATCTTACAAACGATATGAAGTAGTTGAAGGTAATACTAAAGATAGACTATTAGAAGCAACTGGAGTTAAAGACAAATTGAAAGATGCAGCTAAATCTGCAGTGAAGAAAGCAGGTGCAAGAGCTGTAAAAACTGGATTGAGAAAAGCATTATTTGGAATTTAAATATATATTAATACATTATAGGAGATATTATGAGTGCATTACCTAAACTAAATGCAACCCCTAAACACGAAATGGTAGTACCCTCAACGGGTAAGACTGTTATGTTTCGACCATACTTAGTAAAAGAAGAAAAAATTCTTCTTATGGCATTTGAAACAAAAGACGAAAAAACTGCAATGCAAGCAATGTTGGATACAATAGATGCATGTGTTGAAGGAGAATACGTTAAATCTAAACTTACCACTTTTGACATTGAGTATATGTTTACTCAAATTCGTGGTAAGTCTGTTGGTGAGTCTGTAAACGTAAATCTAATTTGTCAAGAATGCAAAACAAAAAACGAAATGAACATAAACCTTTCTGAACTTACAATAGATGTTCCAAAAAATATAGAAAGTACTGTAGAACTAACAGATACTATTTCAGTAGAATTACAGTATCCCCCTTTCAAAACTTTTATTGATAACTTTAAGGAAGGTATTCAAGAAACTCAATTTGGTTTTATGGTTATTAGAGAATGTTTCAGTGCAGTTATTAGTGATGATGAAAGAATAGATGTAAGTGAAGTATCAGCAAAAGAAGTTGATGATTTCATTGACTCTATGACTAGTGACCAAATTAAATCGATAACAGATTTTGTTGACACCATTCCCTCACTGGAAAAAGATGTCAAGTTTGATTGTTCTAACTGTGGACATCATAATGAATTGAAGTTAAAAGGTATTCAGGATTTTTTTACCTAAGCCTTTCTCATGATAGTTTATATAATTATTATCAGACAAACTTTAACTTGGTCACACATTACAAGTATAGTTTGACTGAAATAGAAAACATGTGGCCGTGGGAAAGGGAAATATATTTAACTTTATTAGCAGAATGGATAAAAAAAGAAGAACAAGAACGTCAAAAACTAGAGAGTAAGTATAAATAGTAGTATGACCACTTTAGCTGCAGTTGTAGACCAACTCAAAACCAATAACGAAGAAGAGAGACAAAGAGACTCTAATCTTAATCAAAACATTGCACAATCTAGAAGAGTACAAGAACAATTATTAGGTGGACTTGCAAAAACTTTTGGAGATTTCTTTACTGCACAACAAAGACAAGCAGAAGGAGATTCTTTAGAAAGTAAAAAAGAAGAAGAAAAACCTAAACCAGAACCAATCGATGAAGGTTCATTTCTTAAAGCAATTGCTGGTATAGGTGCTGGTACTGATAAATTTATGAAGTCAGGAGCATTCAAAGCAATCTTAGGTGCAACACTAATAGGTTTATTATCTATGGAAGGTGTTCAAGAATTTATTAAAGATAAGTTTGTTCCCGCAGTAAAAAGTTTTTTTGATTTTTTAAAAGATAAAGTATTACCATTTTTAAAAGATAACTTTGATAAGATTGTTATAGCAGGTTTATCTATTCTTGCACTTACTGGTTTAATAAAATTAGGTTTTATGGCAACTGCGGCCGCTTTAAAAGTTGCAAAAGTGTGGAGTGTAATTGCAAAATTAGCTGGACTTATTAAAGTTGCAACTCTATTCATGGCTACATCATTCAAAAAAGTTGCACTTACATTGGGTGGTAAATTTCAGACGATGTTAAAGAGTCTTCAAATGACTGCAATATTTATTAGGGGTGCAGTTATTCCCGCACTTCTGACTTCACTCATGACTATGGGAACAACCATTATGGCTGCAGTTGCACCTTTCTTACCTATCATTGTAGTAGTCGCAGCCGCAATAGGAGCAATAGTTGGAATATTCTTTATGATTAAAAAGAACTTAGAAAATCTTGGTATAGGAGATATGGGTTCAGTTTTTGGAATTGTTATAGGTGGTTTAAAAGATGCAGTAAATCATTTCTTAAATATTTTTATAATGATAGGAAAAAAACTAGGTGCGATAGGTGGGACTATTGCAAAAGCATTAGGTTTTGAAGTTCCAGAGTTTTTAACAAACATGGCTGACATGGAATACTTTGATACAGATAATGCATCAAAAGCAGTAGATGCTGGTCAAATAAAAAATAGAGAACGATTAGAGAAAAAAATTGCAGAAACAGAAGAAGGAGTTGAAAGGGATAAACTAATCGAAGAACTAAAAAGAGTAGATGATATAATACAAAAAAGACAAGGAATAGAACCACCTGATAGAGATTTTATTGATGTTAAACCAAAACCGTCAACTACAATAAATGAAAACATTGATGCAAATGAAGCTGCAAAACTAGAACAAATGGGGCCTCCACCACCAACCATAATTGATACTTCTACTAATAATAATGTTTCAAATGATAACTCACAATCTATGACTTCTATGGTTGAACCACCTATAAACAATAGAAGAAGAATGCGTGGTGGTAGTGCAATAATGCGTGGTAAAAGGTTTTAAAAAAAACCCCACATTTCTGTGGGGTCTAAAAATCTTGTTTTTAAATTAAGTACTTACTCGTCATTCGCAAGTTTAGCGAAATAACTCAAAGTTTCATCGTCAGACTCAGTTGACGCAACTTCTGGTTCTGGAGTACTTGGTGCAACCACTGGGGTTTCTACACCTTTAGGTTCTACTGCTTCTGCAGTCTTTCCTAAGTCTTCCATTTTCTGAGTTGAACCTTCTCCAACAGCTTCTCCAAGAACAACAGATAATCTCTGTTTTAACTCGTCATAAGTTTTATAGTTAGTTGGGTCAACAAACTCTGCAACATCAAACATAGAGTTATAAGTTGCTTCTAGTTTAGTTTCATCTGCATCGTACAATGCACTCACTGGTTTGAAAGAAGATTTATCGTAGTTTCTATAACCAGCGACATTAGTAATCTTAAGTTCAAAGTCCGCACCACTCCAAAAATCGAAAGGGTTCACGGGTTCTTCGCCTGGAAATTGCGGTTGCATTACGTCCATGACTTTGTCCATGATTTTCTTTCCGAAATCGTAAAGGAATACTTTACCATTGTTGGAAGGGTTTGCGGGGTCAGAAACAATCATGATATTTGCAACGTGGTGCAATCTTCTTTTTTGTTTCCTTGCAGTTTCTTTATCTTCTTCGATACCTGAGTTCCATAGTCTGGAATTCAGTTCTCCAAGTGGGTCTTTCTGTCCAATAGATGTAAGAGACTTCTCTACATACCACTGTCCAGTAGGGCCTTTAAAGAAATGGTCGAAATACCTAACCCATGGTAATTCTTGACCTTCTGCGGCTGGTAGAAATCTAATAACTGCATAACCGTTACCAGACTCGTCTACTGTGGGTTTCCAAAATCTTTCGTCTTCGTAAGATTTCTTTTGGGTTGTTGCACCAGTAGCTTCTTGCACTGCAGAAACTAGTTTTGAGACATCGGTGCGATTGGTCTTTAAGTTTTCAAATGACATGTGTATACTCCGTATTATTTGTCTTCTGTTTGTCCACTTTATTCATAATGTAAATCGTTGTGTATTATACTTATTTATACAAGTATTGTCAAGTACTAATTTAACCATGCAACTAAAACTAAACGAGTACCGTGTAAAACTTTTTTTGCTTTGTGATAAAGACTTGATTTAAAAATAACAGTTTCTCCAATGTCTAAATCAATAATGTTTTTATCTTTATTATAAACTACTATTTCCCCACCCTTCAAATCTTTTTTGTCAATCATAGTTATAGATGTCCAAGTTCTTTTTCTTTCTTCGATAACATCTTTATGTTTCTTATAGTAATGACCTTCTTTATAAAGTAATAAATCCAACTGATTTACTTTTGTTCCGTCATTAATAAAGTCTTCTATTGTTTTACATAGTTCGGGAAACAACTGATAATCAATTTGATACTTTAAACTATTTCTCCACTTGTTTAAGTTTGAACCCGCAGTTGGAGCTTCAGATATATTAGATATTTTTGTTAACTCTAATATGTCTTGAATATCTTCTTGTTGTATAACCTTACCCGTTTTCAAAACAAGGTATTACCTTTGGGTAGTAAATTCAGACTCATTCCTTCTGCTTCTAAATGGTCTTTGATTGCGGGAGAGATATACTTCTTAATATCTTCTATCTCAATGTTATTCTTTTCACATAGATGTACGATTGCATCTATATAAGAATGGTTGTCTCTTTGTACAGACTCAAGAACCATTGCGGTAAACTTCTTACGAGTAAGAAAATTATCTTCCGTTACGTTCTCTTCTTTCTTTTGCTTTTTGATTGTTTCTTTCTCGGACTTTGTCATTCTCTTCTTTCATGATTACATCACAAATGTACTCTTTTACTTCTTGGTCAGATAGACCCGTTTCATTCATGAGTATCTTTAAATACTTTGGTGTTAGGATAAGACTTCTGTAGTCGTTGTACTTTTCGTCAATGAGTTTGTAACTAAACTTCTGAGTGTTTTCTTCAAATCTATTCTTCTCAGGATTTTCTTCTTCTCCAAAGTAGTCATAATACACCCATGCATTATCTATTATCTCCCCAGCTTTATAACTACCGTGTTCCCATTCAAATGGTTCGGGGTTCTTCTTATATACTTTTTTCTTTCTCACAAATGGTTCTCTAATCATATTTATACATACACCTCTTCTAGTTTATGTTAGCCATTATACACGAGTCAACAAGAAATGTCAAATCGTGTTACATTCTCTAGACGAAATGCTCTCCATTGTTGAAGGTCTAAATCAAAGACTTTAATGACTTTATCAGTGTCTTGATAATTCCATAACATTTCTGACTTAGGCATTTTATCATCAGGTATTTCTGTATCCATTAGTGTACAACGCATTTTCCTGAGTTGTATGTCCTTTTCTTTAATGAACTCGATATCCACTATGTTTTCAACAAGTTTGTGGACTACATCGACTCTATCGAGTTCTAAGAACTTAACTGGCATATGAACTATATGTTCCCGTAGCTTCGGTGTACCATTCGGGTTCTTGTTGTTTTGTCCACTTTGCGAAATACTGTTTCTCATTGATATAGTAGTTCTTGTATGCTTCGATTGTATCTCCTTTTACTTTACAGTAATCGGGCATACATTGTGGTGGTTCGGTAAAACCATTATCCTCTAATCCTTTTGGAGTGTATCCAAGTAAGTCTCCAAGTAATCTTTCGGTTGCATGTATCTTACCATAACGATAAGTATACTCAACACATAACCACATGAAGAGACGATACAACCATTTGTAATGTCTAGAACTTTGTCTGACCCATATCGCACTCGGGTGGTTGACCATTGCGGCCTTGTAAAGAGTTTCTTCCATGTTGGAGTTCTTTACCATTTTCCACCTTTTAATTCTACGACCATTCGCAGTTTTATCTTCGTATGGAATACCGTCTATCACACGGTGTGCAGTAGACAATAGTTGTGCATACTCAATAATCATTTTGACAACATGTTTATCACAATGTTGTTTCGCACATCTATGTGTGTGATTATCTAGATAAAATATATTCATGTATTATCTCCCTTTGTATATTTTACTGTACCTTGCATATCCCATACACCTTTTTGTGGTTTGGGTATTCTATCTTTTGTTATCTCAGATAGTTTATATCTTTTTATTCTTTTATCTTGTAAAGAAAGTATTGTACATAGTATCAATACAAAACTGACAATACACATCATCAGTAAATATCCAAGATAACCCTCAATTCCTAAATATTCCATTTACTTATCTCCATACATAAACTTAGGTTCAGAAATTCCCGAATGACACATATGTTCAGTTCCTATTTCCCACTTACAATATATTCTATTTTCATCGGGCATTAATTCTGTAATTGTATAACCGTGTTTGTTTGCAAACTCAAACATCAACTCACTTGACCAAGGAAAGAAATTTATGTTCTGACACCTTTCGTCAACGTGGTCAGCCATGCCTGGGTTGAGTCTCCAATAGATAACTGATTTAGGTTTTTTCATTACTTGCACAAGATTTTCTATTTGTTTCTCAATCAGTTGATAGTGTCCGAAGTTAATACTTCCCCAACAAACTGCAACATCAAAGACTCTAGGAGTTAAGAAATCTTCGATTGCAACTTGTTCGTCAGAACCAACATCGGTAATATCAATACCGTAAGTTTTCTTGTGAAAGAATTTAAGTGGATTGATACCACAACCAACATCAAGTACCCATTGGTCTTCTTCTAATTGGTCTAATACTCTTTTGTAAGAACTCCAATACAGTGGTTTCTCTCTACCCCAAGACTTAGAATTTACTGCGTCAGGATAGTCTAACTGAAACTTAGAATAAGGAATACTTTTCCTATCACTAAAATAATCTTTTAGTTGTTGTCTTTCATCACTATCCATTCTCCAATCTTCACTCATTTATACTACTCCAATTAAATATAAAACACCTATTATAACTGACGCAGTCAAAATTGTCAAGATAAAATTAGACACTATCGAATATTTTTTCTGCATCTTTATAACGATAATGAAACGCATTCAACTGAATGGTTTCTCCACTATTCCTTTTAATGACCCACCTACTTGACATAGGTTCGTCTTGTCTACTCCGAAGAAGTTCGTCTCCTTGTTCGTTTGTTTTAAAAACAAGTCCTAACATTATATTGGCTCCACATGAACTAACGCATCTCCGTATTCGTATTTAAGTTTTTGTTCTAATACTCTTGCGATAATATATTTTTTACAACTAGGTAAACCGAATTTAAAACAGTAGTATCCTAAATCTACTTTACCACTGTCTCCGTACATAACATCAGATTTTCTGATATCTTCCTCAATTCTTTCTTTGAGTGGAATACCGAAGTAGTTTGACTCTTGTATCATTTTTTGACGATATCTTTTCCAATTCTTTTGTTCAGTTCTTTTTTCTGCTTCTATATGTCTGCAATACGCATCGTATTGGTCGTCAATCATTTTTTTCAGTTCTTCAATAGAGTATTCTCTAAAATCAAATCTAGGTCTGAAACCATGAGTGGATTTATACCAATCAGAATACTCTCCATATAAATCCCACTTGATAGCTTCTTCAAGTGTGTTAACATCACTCTCTTGATAAAAAGAAAGTTGAGCATGTAATGGAGTATGCGAATACCCTTTGTCTTTATAGTGTTGTGTTGCTTTCTCACAATACTCTTCTAGAGTTTTACAATCCTCTTTTTCTATCATATAATACCTCTCGTAATTAAAACAATAAGTGCAATCTCCCATGGTACTAGGATTATTGCGGCATAAACTATATATCTCACTTCTCAGAAACCTCTACACTTTCTTCTGCTCTCCAAGTAGAGATTAACTTAACTGGGTCTGACAACATAAGTTCAACTTTGTATCTGTTGTAATCTTGTTCAAAGTAATCTGCATAATAATCGTCTTGTTTTACGTTGTCATAGAATTCTTGAATCATTTGACTTTGTTCAACAACATCACTAATACCACCAAAACCCAAAGAGTCGTAGTCTTCTCTAGTATCTCTTTCAAAAAATCTAAACGCAAGTTGGTCAGAAAATATTTTTTTCTGTTTAAAAGGTCTTAACCTATTATAAAGTCTAAGATAAAGAACCTTTTCCTTATCTCCTTTAAGAACCTCACTATCCAAGAAATCTTGGACTCTTTCTTCTAAATATTGTTCACTCATATTACCTCTCAATTATGTTGTTATTATACCAAGACATACACAAAATGTCAAGTATTATCTTCGCATTTTTGCAATATCTTTTGCAAGTTTTTTATCATCTTCAAATACGGGAACTGCGTTAGACTTGTGCATCGTTGCGATACCCATGAGCTTTCTCTCTCCCGAATATACTTTTCTTTCTTGTTTGTTATTATTACCTACAGAATTCTTAAGTCTCTCAAAGAAGTCTTTCTTTGCATCTTCTCTTTCTTTCTGTTTTCTTTTAACTTCTTCTACAGATACTTTAGTACTTTGACTTGTACCTATATGTACCTTTCTTTTCACTGGATTTGCAAGGTGGTTCTTTCTTTTCTTACCTTTCATATCATATCGTAGAGAACCCCCTCTATTAAAAATCTGAGTCATATGTGAATTATACCGACTCATACAGAATATGTCAAGTATAAATACTATATTAAAGGAGATAGATATGGATATAGATTTCAGTGCATTAGAACAATTACTAACTAACATTGGTTGGATTGAAGGTGCAATTTATGTATTCGGTGGTTTATTTGTATATACTGCAATTAGACTAATTAATAAGTGGACAAGGTATTAATATGAGTGAAGAGATATTTGATTTTGGTTTTACCCTAGTAGACGAAGACGAACTCGATACAGTTCAGGAGATTGAACAAAAGGTATCTGAGTCCTCTACTACTGCAGAACAGACACAAGATAAACTTGATAAACTGTTCAGTGCGATACAACCATTACTTAATAATTTAAAAGCAAATCCTGAGAAGGAGTTGATTAAGTGGCCTAATCGTTTAGAAAAGATTGAGTCATTTGAAGACCACATTCAAAAAATATATAAGGGATAGTATGAGTATACTAGATAAAGTATCAAAAAAAACATTAAGAAATTTTACAGTTATTCTTCCTAGAAAGAAAACTGGGAATATAGTATCCAGTTATGAAACAAATGGATATCAATTAGCATATAATCATAGAAATTTTTTAGGGGTTCTTCGTGATTATTATAATAACGAAAATAATAAACTGAACCCAGAAGCAATACCTTATAATACGATAAGTCGTACAATGTTTAACATAAGTGCTTTAATATACGAAACTTGTGTAGGACTTTATGGGGAAAGAAGAGATATATTAATGATACCTAACTGGAAAGAAGATGAAGTTGAAGCACTTTATGATATTGCGAATACCACACCAGATTATAATGCATTTAATCCAACTCATAATTTTACACCCAATCCTATTCTAACTGCGTGTTTCTGGCCTATCTGGAAAAAAATTGTCAATGGATATCATTCTATAACTATTGCACTTCCTAAAGAATACTCACTGTTAGAAAAAGTTTTTTATGAATATGGGTTTGAACCTACCTTTGCAAGACAATCAAAACCATATAATCTCGGAGATAATACTTATAATGGTTTTACTATAACTGATTTACCAAATCATGTAGGAAAGTTTGATGTCGTGCAGTTAATCGGACATGATAGACCAGAAGAAGGTACAGTGTTCCGTGCAGAAGATATTAAAGATGATTTTAAAAGATATTGCAAAGATGACTTTTTATTGCATGATATGTGGAGACCAACTTTTAATCTAAAAGACGGGTTGAGTAAAACTTGGGGAGATACTTGGTATCGTGGAATTGAAGGAACTCCAAACGAAGAAGCATTACAAAGTTTACATGAATTTAAATCTTATCAACAATCAATGGATTGGGGTTTTGTTTTAGATAATAATAATGACTCAGATGCTTCAAAAATTATGGAAGAAGGTTTTTGTAGTTCTAATCCATACTTAATGTATAGTGACTCCGACATAAGTAATCCAACTATGATATCTGCAAGAGATAGAAAGGCACAAATTACAATTGAAAAATATGGATTAGATAGTAGTACTAATCTTAAAGACTTAATTGATAATGGACAACACCATGCGGGGTTTAGTCAGATGTTTAGAGAAGCAAGTCGTATGGCATTTGAAAGAAATAAAAGTCAACAGTTCATTCCAATTTTCTAGAAAATATCATTTGTATATATAGTAGTGTAAGAAACTTGAAAAGTTATAGATAAATAACTTTTTTATAACTTTTCTTTATATAGGAGACACTATGACCACAGCTCAGTTATATGCTGGTGCGAAGAACATAGTGCAAAAAATTGAACACCTAAAAGAAACGGACACGGTTTGTCACGCCTGTGAAGTACTAAAATTGACTGCATATGTTGTTTTACCAGTAATCATACCTTTTACTTTGTATTCGTTTTCGACTCTTTACTAGTCGCAACTACAATGGAGACATTGTCTGGTATCTGGATTTTTATATTATCGTGTGAATGATATAGATAGAATTTTATATCAGGAAACTCTTTAAACATTTCAGGCCAGATAGGTCTCCAATTGTTGGAAAGACGTACAGTATTCTCTGTACTTCTATCTGAACCAAGTATAGTATCTGTCCAAGAAGTTAAATCCATTTCAAAGATAGAGTCAAATCCATAGATGTGGACTTCGGTTGCTTTCATTACATTACATGCATAGTGAACCGCAAAGTGTCCACAACTAAAGTTAGTTGCATTACCAGCATACTCAGGAACATGTGGATAGAACCCTTTGATGTTTTGTGCGTATCGCATATAGAAACCACCTTGCATTTCCATATAGTGTCTTGGTCTTGTACCAAGTATCCAATCATAACTATCTAATGCAAACTGACCTCGTTGTAATGCTTGCATCATTTTATAATCCACCATACAAGTTGCATAGACTTCACTCGGTGGTAGTTCCATAGGTGGCATATTACAAATTAGTAATGTACCTTCCGTTCCTCTTTTAAAGAGTCCCGCATGGTTTCCATTACCTAAAACATTTATTCTGTTTGTCATTCATTATGTCCAAATAAAGTTTGGTGGTCAATAAGTTCTCTGTTTTGCAAATGTTGTTCTGCAATATCTTCTTTTGATTGTCCGAAGTATGCGACTGCAAGATGCGTTTCTACCATAACTTGATTAATGTTTACTCCGTCACAAATAATCTCTCCAAGTATTCTACCATACTTACCCTTTGAGTCTTTGTGGGTACGTAGTGCAACAACCTCTGCATCTTTGATTGCATCTGATAAAAAGTTAGAAGCCATTTTACCGTATTTCTTTTCTTCTAAGTCTCTGGTTCTGGACTCTGGTGTGTCAATACCATATAATCTAATTCTTTGTTTCTTCAACCATGTAGAAAACCCTAAGTCAATATCTACATCAACCGTATCTCCGTCTACTACTCTTAAAACTTTTACTTTATATTCATGCATTTATCAACTCCCTTATTACGTTGTTTCCCTTTTGTCCAGTGTGATGAACTATCTTTGGATTTTTTACATCTATCTTATCTATGTAGTCTAATCTTAACGTATTGTATTCATGTGGTAAGGGATTGATTGCACCAAGTTTTTTGATTGCATTTCCTTCCATAAGTAAATATAAAACTTCTTGGTCTCCTTGTGTTGGATTATTAATACATTCTCTTTCCCAATCTCTAAGGACTAGTGGTATACCTTCAATCAGAACTACCCCACTATTATACCATGCACCCATTTCAGGTCTACGAGAACTCCAAGGTCTATCTTCTACCATACCTAATTTATCTCGTTCTGAATACGAGAATATATCTGAGATATCATCAAGTATCTGACAATCAGTATCTATCCAACATACTTTATCGTATCCTAACTCTGCGACACTAATTAGAGTTGAAGGTTTTTTAAACCAACCTTGTGCTTTATTTCTTGACATATCAATATAGGTATAATCTCCGTCTGGATAATTCATTATACCAAAGTCTGCAATGATTAGTTTAGTGTCGTTGTATCTTTCAAAGTTTTCGATAAACCACGAGAGTTGCCACTCAGTATTATGGTCACAACCCGTGACGAAAACATTAGACATCGGATATCTCGTAGTCTTCGTTAAAGTTGTGTTTTGCGAGACAACCGTTTACGTTTTGAATAGTTGTAAAGTTGTCCCTTGCTTCTGCAGGCCACGGGTAGTATTCTTGCAACCAAGAAAAAGTATCAGTGTGTAAATATACATCGGTTGGTTTACCCGAAGAAGTTGCTTCGTATACTAATTGTTTTGCACCCTCTGGTTTTACTCCGTATGCGTGTGCGCCAGGAAAATACTTTTTACTTGTCAGTGGATTAACTCCTAATGTTTTTGGTGTAATCCAATTACCATAACTTGGTTTACCAAAATTACAAACATAAGTATATGGTGCATTTGGTATTGGTTCTACCAACACTGCATCGTGTTCAAAGATAATTACTTCTTCATCTAGTTCTATACACTTCTTCCATAAAGAATAGTGAGATAGAAATGCGGATATACAATTTAGATTACGAGAATACTTTTCTTCAAATCCTAAATCTGATATTCCTTCTTGTTCTAATAACAATAAAGG